>SAMEA104404106__coassemble_922_pt1 | contig 25602 bp, 22 predicted proteins | sample SAMEA104404106__metabat2_high_PE_033 | metagenome-assembled genome bin SAMEA104404106 (sample SAMEA104404106) | Balaenoptera acutorostrata
GGGCATACTCTCCAAAGATTGCCGCGACACTCACTCCGTTCGGTCTCGCAATGACGGTATAAACTAAACTTTCCCTTATCCATCCCCCTATCGTACATAAGCTTCCATCCGGTATACCAATCAACATGGTACCAACCAAACGAAAACGGCAACAAGTTGCTCGTCATTGCGAGGAGCAATTTATTGCGACGCGGCAATCCCTTAAGGCATAGGCATAGGCATACTTAAGCCCCACCACAACCAAACGAAAACGGCAACAAGTTGCCTGTCATTGCGAGCCCGTTCCCACTCGTCATTGCGAGCCCGTTAGGGCGTGGCAATCCCTATCAACAAGGGCATACTTAAGCCCCACCTTGCAAAAGTGGCGTGAGCCTAAGGCTCCAATCCCTTAAGGCATAGGCATACTCAAGCCCCGCCTCGCAAAAGTGCGCGTGAGCTTAAGGCTCTAATCCCTTTAGTTACAGCATACTCTCCAAAGATTGCCGCGACACTCACTCCGTTCGGTCTCGCAATGACAGTATAAACTAAACTTTCCCTTACCCATCCCCCTATCGTACATAAGCTTCCATCCGGTATACCAACCAACATGGTACGCTCCAAACGAAAACGGCAACAAGTTGCCTGTCATAGTCCCTTACTCGCGCTACTTTTTAAAACAAAAAAAGCACCCTCATTTCTGAGAGTGCTTTGAATTGGTGATCCCAACGGGATTTGAACCCATATTGCCGCCGTGAAAGGGCGATGTCCTAACCATTAGACGATGGGACCATCGTGAAGACAAAGAGAGTTATATAGATAAAAAAATAATAAGTCAACACATTCTTTTATATTTTTTCACATTTTTTTGAGTTTTCAATAATAATAAAGCATAATCAAATAGTTAGCATGATATATTTTTTATTTATTTTTTGCTGATAATTTTTTCCATCAGATTAATTGCACCTGAATTTTGCTGTTCTGCGTCTACCGGTAAAACATTTTTTTCTTTATTTTCAATAGGTTTATTTTTAACTTCCGGATTTACATCCGATTCACCGGCAAACATTTCCGTCAACGCTTTATCCAACTGTTGCCGTGCTAATTTTTCTTCCTCATCAGCCGACTTTTCGTCATGCTTAACTTCGGCTTTAGATTCTGCTTTTGAAGATGCTTTAACCACACCTTTTACCGTCGGCTTGGCGTCAGCTTTAATCTCATTTTTTGTCTTAACTTGGTCTTCAACCACTGATTTCGGCTCTGCCTTCAGAGTGTTATCACTTGCCGGTTGAGTTTCTGATTTTACAGCAACTGTATCATTTTTAAGAGGTTGCGGTAAAATATTTTTCGGTTCGGCTTTTTCCTGCGGTTTAGCGTCGGCTGTAACCTTTTCTGCCGCCTTTGGTTCGCTCTTACCCCTAACTTCGGGTTCGGCTTTTTCTATTGGTTTAGCGTCGGCTGCAACCTTCTCTGCCGCCTTTGGTTCGCTCTTAACCTTAACTTCGGGTTCGGCTTTTTCTATTGGTTTAGCTTCGGCTGTAACCTTTTCTGCCGCCTTTGGTTCGCTCTTAACCTTAACTTCGGGTTCGGCTTTTTCTATCGGTTTAACTTCTGCTGTAACTTCCTTTTTGACTTTGGGTTCGGCTTTGACTGTCTCTTTTTCCGCCGGCTCTTCTATAACATCCACCACACCTTTTTTGCTGTCATAAATTTCTATTGTTCCCTCCTCAAAATAATTTGGTTCGGATTTCACTTCTTTTTTCGGCTGATGAATTTTCTCCAACACATTTTCCGGTCTGTTTTCCACCTCTTTTAATTTTTTATCGGTTTCGCGAATATAATCCAAAAATTCAGTCAGAACCTGCGGTTTTACTTTCTGATTTACCGTCGGCTCAGCATCACGTTTAAGCTCAACTTTCGGCTCGGCTTTAAATTCGTCTTTTCCCTCAGTTTTTTTCGGCTCGGCAAATTCAGTCTTTTTTATCGGAGAAGCCATTAAAACAACGGCCACTTTATCCGTTTGTGCCGAGAAATGATGAACCTCATTTGCGCTTCCGAGGATTAAAATCAGCGCCAAGCACCATATCAGCAGTTTTAATTTAGGACTGTTTGTCATTATCTTTCTCCGCACTGTAATCTACAATATGTCCGCTATTATAAACTGCCGATATGATTTTGCAAGCACTTTACTTGAGTTTCGTCCGAAGATATTGCAAAAGTTTGCCGGCACTCTCCGAACTCTCCTCTTTTTTGATTTTAAGATTATAAACCACCCGTTTCAACCAATGTGCATAAAGTTTTTCCAACCCTTCCACGCTTTCAAACCGTTTCAACTCGGTTTTAGAATTCAGATGATCCATAAAAGTTGTCACAAACAACTCTTCCACGCCGGCATTAAATGCCTCAAGCGGATTGTCAAAAGCTTGCAGAACATGGGGTTCCACCGTTCCATAGGCGGCTTCCGTCACATAATACTTACCGTTTACTTCCTTAATCCGACATTGTCTGACAAAATCTTCCTGTAATTTATCTCTGGAATAGCGATAAATATCATTCAACACTTTATTTTGCCGAACTTCACGACTTTCCAACACCTGATTAAAATAGTGAAACATCTCATGCACAATCGTTTCTGCCGATTCGCTTTTAAACAAGCTGATTGTTTTAGTCGCCCTGTCGTATGCCCCCTGTGCCAAATCCGCAATTGTTTCTTTCAATTTCGGTAGTTGCTTCGCAAACTTAATCTCATCATCCGGCAACCGATGTAAGATATCCCGTTCAAAAATCGGTTGTTGAGAATTATTCTCCCCGATAAGATTAGTCAGTTCGGTAGCCGAATTATCACTTCCGCTTTTCCAATACGGCTTTTGCAATCGTTCTTCTGCCGTCAAAAAACGACGATTTATCATGGCATTATTATCAAATTGTCCGGTTACACTTTCCCAAGCCCAATCCAGATTCGGCAAACTGACACCGGTCTGTGCCCGCATTTCATCCGTCAGCATCGTTGCATAGCTCATCTTCATCCGCTGTACTTTGTTTAAAGCCCCCAAATAAACTTTTTCTTCTTCGGGAGTTTTATAATTACCGTATTTTTTAATTGTATCAGCCGTCAACTTTGCAAAATCCGGCTCTGTAAAGGTCAAAACGGTATTTTTATCGGGCAAAGCCGTTCCCTCGCTTTCAGCTAAACTTAATAACGAAATCGGCATTTTCTCATCGGTATAATAATCTTCGGCTTTTGCTCCGTCCAAAAATTTTGCGGTATAATTTCCGATATATTCTTTAACTGAATCCGAAAAGACGGTCTTAGCCAAATAGAGTTCCCGATTCATAAAAGTTTTCTTTTGTTTATCAGTCAAAGTAATTTCAAAATCCTCAATATTCTGTACGGCATATTGAGCACCTTTTAAGAGCGTATCCGTAATATCGGAATAAGCCAACATATCCGGATTAATTTCCAACACAAATTGACCGGTATGATTCGTATAAAAGTGGTAAGCCTGATTATCCTTTAACCGGACAAACTGCACATCAACATTTTTCAATTCCGGATAATGACGATACAATTCTTCATGTTCCAAAACTTCGCCGAGTTTATAAATCCGTTTATGTGCCAACATCAAATCCGCCTGATATTGGTTTGCCTTTTCCAAAGCAAAATAAGAAAGATTATTTTGGTAATTAAATTTATCATACAAATTCACATTATCTTTAAGGGTATGCAAATAACGATTAATCCAAAACACTTGTTCCTCAACATCCAAAAAAGAAGCAATCGTATCCAACTCAATCCGTTCAAATTTCGGCATGGTCGGCTGGGTTAAAAACGCCTCGCTTACGGTCTTTTGTGCATAAGCTTCTTTATACTCTCGGCTCTGAAAATGCGCGTCATTTTTCGTCTGAAAGATTTTATCCAACAGATAAGCTTTCTCAGCATAAAACTCATTAAAAAACTCACGATTATTTTGTAATCCTTTATCATGCAACATCTCCTCAAATTTTGTTTTTTCTTCTTTATAAGCATTCATAAACTCAAATAGCTGTTTAAGTTTATCGGGATCATGCGTATATTCTTTCAATTTATGATTAAAAATTTTACCGATAACCCGTTCAAAGTTTGCCGCCGGATAACGGTATTTTTGTTTAAATCGGAAAATATCTCCCTGTTCTTCCAACGCCTTAAGCATTTTCCAATCTTCTTCGCTAAATTGAAAATCACCGCGTTTAAGTTGTGCTCGTTGCCGAGAGAGTTTATGATTAACGATATCCCGTTTTATACTCTCATCAAAATGCAAAGCGGCAACATAATTTTCTCTAAAAGTTTTTTCATCAATCGGGGTTTCACCAAATCTATTTTTCAGATAAGTTTCAAATTCAGCCAGATAAGGTTGTAACGCATGTGGCATCTGTTTTAAGACAGTGGTATTGTCATCAATCATTTCCGTCAAACGTTGCACATCTTGCTGATAATATTCCAACGCATTTTTATGAATAACCGGCAAATCCCATAATTTAAATTTTGCATTTTCATCACTGATTTCAAATCGGTACAATCCGTCACCGCCGCGATGCCAACCTGTCGCCGCCCAAATCCGTTCCGGACTGATATTCCGCTCCGCCATATCAAGCGCACGTGCCAATTTATCTCTATCGGCAAATTTAGCATTAACCCCGCCGAACTGATAACGAATATTATCGGGCTTACTCATATTTTTCAAAAAACTGTCGCTATCGGTTCTGACCACTTTCGGTAATTGCATCTGTGCGAGTGTTTCGGTTGCAAGATGCGGATCCGCCTCATGCAAAATTAACGCATTTGCCTGAAGCAATCCGGCCGCCAAAGACGCCGTTTTTTTATCATGTAAACTATCGTAAGTTTTATCATACATCATCTGATAAAGGGAGCGAAAATCTTTGGTATCTGCCGCACTGTTTTCCAGCGCCTGCAAATTTTCTTGTAACCCCCAACGCAAAACTTTTTCAAAAGCCTCGGGTTTAGTCTTCAAAAATTCGGTCATATTATTTTCCGCAAGTTGCAGTTCTTCTGCCGAAATACCTCGCAAAAGCATATTTTGTTTTGCCTGTTGCAAACGTTTATTAACCGCATAAAAGCTACCGTCAGCAGCGGATAAAACGGTTGAGCCGAGCATTCCGCCGAGGGCACTTTCTATCACCCCTTCAAACAAATTTTGCGTTTCATCAATACCGGCTTTACGCACCATATTTTCCGCTCCGATTTGTTGCAAGACCTCCGTTGCGCTTTCCCTAAAGGAAGCTCCGACAGCCTCTTTGGCAATTTCATGTGCCGTCATTTGTGCGCGTTTTTCCAACTGTTTCGGCAAGGGAGAAAAAATCCGATCCAACGCATACGAAACACTGCCGTTAATCAAAGCAGCGGTATTTGCCGTATCCACTTCCTGATTATCCGCCCGTGCCGCCCCATACATTTCACTGCTACCGCCCAAAGCAAATAAGCCGTAAGTCGGTTTTGCCCCGATATATTTGGACATCATCCCCATCGTCAGCAAATGAGCACTGGCACTTCCCAAGATATTAGCCAGTCCCGTCCAACTCGGATTATCCTGGTAAATTTCCTCATCAGGAGCTAATGCCGTCCAACCGTAAACTTTATCCGAAGCTCTGGTAAACACATCACCGACATGCACCAAATCCTCCCCGACTTTCGGCATCACAACACTTAATCCGCCCGAAAGAGCCGCCGCGGCATACGGATGTTGCTTAATATTTTCGCCGACCATTTTGGTCAATGTCCCGAGCGTATGCAGACTGTTTCCACCCAAAGTTCGCACACCGGATTTAAAAGTTTCTTTTGCAAATTTTCCACCGGCAAAATCGTCTATTTTTCCTTCATCGTATGCTTGTTTGTAACGAGCAACTTCCGCCCCCAAATATGCACCGCCATCCAAATAATTTTTATAATCGGTCAATTCCTTCAGCCAATTTCCCATAACCTGCCACGAAGTGTACGGGGCATTTTCATCTGTCAATTCGGGTGACGGAAGTTTTAAATCCAAATCCGCTTTAAGCTCCACTCCATCCATCATTTTTATCCTTTCATCACGGCTAAATGTCCGTTAATATAAAACTTATCTCCGCGATGCAAATCCGCCTGTTTCACCTCATCAAAACTATAAAAACGCGGATATGTCATCTCAGCCTTTTGCAGCTTAAGAGCGGCCTGTCGCATGTGTAATAATTTATCATCTGCCGTTAAACTGTCGGCAAAATAAGTTTTCCACACCGCCTGTTCATCAGCCCCATGATACCATTTTTTAAGTTCACTGCGTAAGTCGGCAAAAGTCTCTTTACTCGGTTTATAGGCGGTTTTAAGCTGAACATCTGCCCATGCCTGCGCACGGTTATCGGTATCTTTATTTTTTAAATTCAACGCATTAAGTTCATTTTGATAAGCATTATATAAACTTAAGCCGACCTTAGCTTTTTCCCGTTCAAACGCATCACCGTATCCGTTTGTACAAACTTCATCCGTCCACTTATCAATCATGCCGTACATCTCATCTTTATCAAATAACATCTTTTGTAACTGCACGGTATCCGTCAAATCCAATTCTTTTTTATCGTATGCTGTCCGCAAAATCTTATCGGCATTTTCAATTTTCCGTGCCTGATTTTCCGCCCCGTGATGCTTTGTTCGTAAGACCTGATAAACCGTTGTCAAATCACCGTATGATTTTGTCTCTTCGCGTGGAGATAACACATAATATTCCGCCTCGCTGAGGTGTCCGTTTTTATATTTCTGCCACAAACTTTGTCGGGCAGCAATTTCATCCAACTGTTTGGCATCCTGTCTCCGGCTGTCTGCAAGTTTTTCATCTTCGGCACGTTTCTTTTCCACCTCGTTTATTTGCGCCAAAATCTCCGCATTATTTCCCAAATAATCAGCCGTCAATTTACGAGCGGCACCACTGTCATTCAACGCCAGATTCAAAACACCGGACTGCCAAAATTTCTGTTGATAATCATTTTTTTCATCGGCACTTAAAAAGACGGAATTACGAATAAGCTCATCTCCTTTAGCTAAAACTTTTTCTCCCTTGCTACCGTCCGCACCGGCTACGATATTTTGTGCTTCCGCCAAAATATTTTGTATCTCGCGTTTGCCGAATTCCGCCTCTTTAGCAACTTTAATATAAGCCTCATCATGTTTTTTCGCTTGCAAAAGTTTATCGCCGTAATGCGCCCAGAAAGTATCCCCGAACAACCGCTTTTGAAACCGATTTTTCAAATCTCTTTCTGCCGTTTGACTGATAAGGTTAATTTCATCCTGCGTTTCGGCTTGTACCATTGCCTGTCTGTACCCGTCCAACATATCTTCAGCTTCCAGAACATAACTTTCTTCAGCTTGTTTCTGTCTTTTTTCTAACAGCCGTCGGCTGACTTCCGCGCCCTCTTGCCACACTTCCGTCACATCGGCAAAAGCAAGATGATGCCGAGAATTAAGCGGTACCTCTCTGACCCCGCTGCGATTAAGCTGTCCCAAGGTATTCGGCATAGATTGTTTATTTGCCATTGTCTGTCTCCTTACATCATTGCCGACAGTGAAGATGCCGTTCCGTTAAGTAACCCCTTCGCAAAGGCATGTCGTTTTTTCTTTTTCAAAGCACGAGCGCTTGCCTCTGCCTCCAAAGCCTGATACAAATAATTCTGCGCCTCACTTTCGGTCTTATATCGTGCATTCAGAATATTCTGTTCCGCCGTTGTATTTATGGTTCCGGCAACACGAGCCGTCGTCGGACTTTCCCCCATTCCGACTTCACCGGCAGCGGCCGCATATTCAGCCGCATGTTGACGTTTATCGGCCCGCATAATATCTTCGGTCATCGCCCCGACTTCACGTACTTTTTTTGCATTTGCACGATAGATATCAGCTTGTCGATACAGTTCGTTTGCCTGATGACGATAAGCATTTCCCTCATTTATTCCCTTCAAAAATCCCGAAGCAAAATTCACTCCGGCCAAGACCATAGCCATAGCTACCATTATTCTATCCTTTCAAATTCCAGATAATCCGAACCGTTAAAGAATTGTTTTAAAATTCTCTTCGGTTTAAACCGTAAAATTTCCATTAAATGTCTGCCCTGATAAAAATCTTTTTTGACGGTACACACTTTTCTTTTCGGAGATTCCTTGAATTTTTTTAACCAAAACCGCACCATCGGTAACATCACACTTTTTGCCGCACATCCGATAAGCGCAAAACAAAAGATACCGTTTTTTTCTTCTTTAAACGCAAAGACCGCCAAACAAGTTTCTTCCTGTTTAACCGTATAAGCCGTCATATGCAAAATATCGTCCTCATCCAAAACGGCAAATTCAGCTTGTTGTTCCTTTTGCACATCAATCATAAAGACATCTCCTTTTTGATACGGAGTAATCATCAAGCCGCATCCATTGTCGGAACAATAGCCAAAATATTCATCGGCAACGGCGTATCGTTTTCTATCAAAATTTCGGCAGCGTGTTCCACCGTAGAAGTTTGTCCGTTAAAGAGTAATTCTTTATTTCCCGAAAATAATTCCCCACTGTCATATCTGATTTCTTCCAAAGTATTCTTATCCGCCCCGACTTTTCCGCCACCGGACAAATACAGCATTAATAACACATGGTTAATCCGTTGCCGTTGTCCGATACCGCTGGCAAAATCTGTCGGCAGATAAATATATTGCGGAATAAATCGGCTGATAATTTTTCTGCCGATAAGGACATGATTAGCCGATTTCGGCAAAACAACTTCGCCGTTCATCACCATCTGTTCGGGGTAAATTTCACCGTCGGCAAACACACATACGCGTTCATTCTCCAAATATTTTAACCCGCTGATAACCGTTTTTTTATCATTATTTATACAGCGATATTCCGTTGCATAATCCAGATAAAAAGCTTCCTTTAAGCAATAATCGTTTTTACTCTCGGTCAAATACACATAATGCGGAATATCAAGCGGTAATCCGTTTTGCAAAAATCCGATAATTCTTTGGCTTTCCAAACCGGACATTTTTTGGCAACTGAGCCAAACCTCATCCGTTTTATGCAAACTGTTAGAAGCCACGGCAATACTTTCTGCCTTACCGTCGGCATCATGTCGTGAGAGAGCGGCAACTTCCTGCTCAGCAGAAAAAGTAAGTGCGGTAAGTTTTCCGTTTGCCATCACACACCACAAAATTTTATCGGGTACTTCTTGATAAGCCAAAGCGACAATTCCGCTTTCAAACAAATGTTTTCCAAGCAAAGAAATATCCGTCTGATCATAACCTTCATTATAATAATTATACATCAAATCGCGCAGACTTAACCCGTATTTATCCGCAAAAAACAAATGTCTGCCGATAGCCACCGGTTGCAAAGCCTTACTGCCGACCCGCGAGATTTGGGCAATTTTCACATTATCAGCGGCAAACGCCTGCGACGGCGCAATCACATCAATATAAAATTCCGAAGTACCGGTTCCGACAAACAGCACATCACCGGCACAAATCCATTTTCCCTTATTAAATTCGGTATTAAGCACGGGAACGGTAATTGCCGTTTCAGCCGTTGCCTCTCCCAATTCATTATCGGCAAAATTATTATAATCACCGGCACACGAAAAACAAACATTCGGTCCAAACGGTGTATTAACCAAGAATGCGAATCTGTTGCGGAAAAAAGCCCCTGAAATCGGATATCCTTCTGCCGGTTGCAACATCCCGAATTCCCAATAAACCGTTTCCATATGAAACCCTTTTGGCAAAAGCATATCATTGTGAATAGTCACCAGTTGTTCCGAAATAAACTCAATAATTTTTCCCTGATAAGTTCCGTCATGCAGATATTTCCATCTCACCCGACCGTCCTGCCGAATTCCCTCCTGATGTATCGGTTTTATATCACCGGTCGTTCCGTCATCCAGAGCTTCATAGTATTTTTTATCGGAATACCACACATCCCCTGTTTTAACACTGCCACCGCTCTGCCAACGTTTACCCATAACATCCGGCAAATGGATTCTGAATAATCTGCCGACATCACTTTGCTTAAATATCGGCTTATTGGCATATACATTCACATTCACGCCATCTTTTTTCTGTATGGCTTGCACGGCAACATCGGTTGTATTCATTTTGAGATACGGACCGTTTTTCAACGCCAAATCTTCCAAAATCCAAGAATTATGAGCATATCTTTTCAAGACTTTTATCGGGTATTTTTCATGAAAAATATATAACACATCCGAGTGTTGTATCGTCTGGATACGCCAACATTTTTCGTCATTATCCCATAAATCATCAGCACTGTACGGCGTTGTTATCGTAAGCGGGCGATGAATATGATCGGCTGGCGGTTCTTTCCCCGGTCCCATAATTTCAATACCGTCTTTCGGACTTCCGACCAAATATCCGTTACAGTAAATACGAATTTTGAACGGACTGAATTCTAATATATAATCCACCAGATTATTATATTTAAATGCCGTCACCATACATCTAGCGCCCACCATTTTCTCTTCCTTTCCAAATCCATACCGGTTTTGCATTTTTCCAAACATATAACCCGCCCCAAGCCGGAGTACCGTCATAACTGTCATCAAACAAACAAAACCGTCCGTTTTTTTTCGGCCAATTTAATTCAGCTAATTTTTGTTTATCATATACTTGCAGAGTTTTATTTGTTTTCCATACAAAGCACTCATTTTCTTCGGTAACGGTTACCCCTTGCCACTTTCCGTCAATTTTCATCACGGAGTTGACTTTATCCGAACATCCGAGCAAAAAATCTTCCTCACGGATAACTTCGGGATAATCAAGTGTCATATCAAATCTGAGCGGCAGACATCCGTTTTCAAATTTAATCCAAAAACATTTTTCAAACTTTGTTCCGTCAAAAACATAAGTACAATGAATAAAATCGTTGATTTTTCCCCAACTGCCGAAACCGTTATACATATCCATAATTTGGTGTAATGTAATCGGCACGGTTTTATCCGTATCGGCATGCACAATTCCGTGTTCGGTATAATAAAAAGTATTCTCGTGATGATACTTTGCTGTATAGGCAATATCACTGTTAATCGGGGCAATGGTTTCCGTTGCATTTACCCCGTTCAGTGTAACGGTAGCCCACGGTGGTTCCACGGCAAGTTTAACTGTCACCACCGGCGATAATCCGTTTAAGGTAACCGTCAAATCCGGCTTATCGGCAGATACCGTCACCTCGGTATGATAAGGTTCAAATCCGTCGGCATAAACATCAATTGTCACCGTATCTCCTTCTGTCACAAACACATTTTTCGTCTTCACCTCATTTAAGTAAACATCAGCATACGGAGGATTAGGACAGACGGAAAACTTTATACTATCGCCTTCCGCCCCGCAAGCTGCCACTTTAAAACCGCCCCGTCGTTTCAAACTTCCTTCGGCAAGCGGAATAAAGTTTTGACAAAGCTTTGCGGTTTTATTAAATTTTGCAATATCGGTTCTTCCCTCCAACCATGGACTGAGTTCCCCGCCGTTAAATTGTACTCTTTCGGGTTTAATGCTCATCTGTAATTCTCCTAATCCCATACTTCGCGAATTAACACCCAACTGTTCTCGGGCATTAATTCGGCATCCTTAATAATTTCGTTATTAAGTTCGGCTTGCCGTATCAGATAAAAAAATTCATCATCCAACATTTGTTTTAAGCTGAGAGTATGTTTGATACGCATAACGAGTTCAGCGGCAATTTTAGCCGCCATAGCTTCTTTAAATAAAGGAGACATTTTTTCAATCTCCTCAATATTGCGCACATATTCAACCGTCACCCCGTTTTTGACGGAAGTAACAATACAGTTATCCGCCACTTCATATCCTTGCACGGGCGGTTTTCTTTCGTCCGTCATTCCGAAAACATGGAGCAGAAGCAAACAATCGTTCGGCAAGCGATACATCACTTTAGTTCCGAATCTTTCTTCATATTTCGGCATAGATTGTCGCGTCACGGCAAAGCGCCACGGATACGCTGAAAGCAACAAACTTTTCACATCTTCAAAAATAGTTTCATAACTTTTAGCCATGCCGTTTAAGGAAGTAATCATCGGTTCGCCGAGCTTAAATAACGCCCGATTTATCACATCAATTTTAGTCATCATGTCTCCTCATCAAAAAAGGGGAAGGTTTCCCTCCCCCGTATTTTCCTCACAGTCGGATTATCCGTACTTAACGAGCCAAATAACCCAAAGTAACACGTACGGCACCGGTGTTACTTTCTGACGAATTAACCGTAGCTGCCAGATATTTTTTAAGGTCGCACGGAATAGTATAAGTCAGCATCACATCACCGTCTTCAAAATATTGTGTAGCATTAAGTGTCTTATAATCAATTTCCGTAAATTCACCGATTTCGGTATCCGAAATACTAAAGACCACTTCCACCGGACTGTTAATAACGGTTTTACCTTCCGCACACACATAAACACAAAGAGCCCCTTGGGTTGCACTGACATCCATAGGTTTACCGCCGGCCACGCTAACGGCATTAAGCGGACCGTGTGCTAAATCTTCACCGAAAACTTTTAACATAAATCTTCTCCCCTACTAAAATTAAGCCAAAGTAACAGCATCTTCACTGCCGTTTTTAAAGTTATAAGATGTCACAAAACGAATACCGTTCCATGCCGCAAAAGTACGATTATAATCTTGTTCATTCCCCATGGTATTTAAGACATTACCTTTATATTTATTTAACAAAGATAACACTTTCGGATGACAGAAAATAAAGGTTGACGCCGGAGTAGCTTTCGCATCCACCAACATATTATCAATTTGCTCGGCAGTCGGAACATGATCGGCACTGATGTTCACAATAGAAGCCACGGCATCGGGATTAGCGAGTTGCATACCGATGTATCCTTTAATTCTCACGCCGTAACCGAGTAATCCGTTAGCATTTTTATAAAGTTGTCCGCCGTTAATCGGAGTAGAATCTAAGATACCGTAATTTTTAAAATTCTTAGCCGAATATAAACCGGTTACTTCACCTTCAATAAAACGTACCGCTACCATAGAATAGCATTTACTGGCGGCACCGGCACTGACGGCTTTACCGTTTTCTTGCGCATACGGCAAAAAGTTATCATAAATAATTTTCTTTTCTGCGACTTGTCCGGCTTGTTTTAACAAAATCGGCAATTTGCGTCCGAAATATTCCGCTGTACCGATAACGGCAGCTTTATCTTCAGACACAAAGATTTCTCCGCCCAAAATAGACAAGTCAATTTTTTTAATTTGTGAATCAACACTCATTTCGGGCAACGGTTGGTTAATATCCACAAATCCGGCCCCGTTAATTTGGTTCACATCTTCATAAGCATTCCATAACCCATGTGAAGAAGCTTCAAAATGCATATTATCCAAAATCGGAGACTCTTCGGTCAAACTATTGACAAGGTGTTCTTGTTTTTTAGAAAGAGCCACCGCAAGTTCTTTTAATGTACCTGACATTGAAATATCCTTTCAAAAAAAATTAGTAATCGTTAAACATATCTCTAAAATATTCCACCGCGTTCCACTCGGTTTTATCCGTTGCAACGGAAGTCCCGAACGCGACACTGTTATCTTCGGATAACGCTTGTCCGAGTTTACAAAAGACCGTCATCATCTTTTTTGTTCCGACGGCATGTTCTATTTGTTCAACCAACTCATCATCATCTTCGGCAAACAATCTGACACCGCGCTTCATCAATTCAAAATTTCGTTTTGCATCTGCGCCCCAGTTTTGTTTAACCTCTTCTAATTCCTTCGCGGAAGTATCCGCAAAGGCCTGATTTTCGCTTTCCTGATAAGCCAAACGATTTTGGACAAACCAATCATAAACGGCTTGCGCCGAACTCGGCAAAATATTATGGTTAAGACACACCTGCTTAAATTCATTACCGATATCTTTATCTTCCTCAGCGGTAACGAGTTCAAAAGCATCGCAGTCTTTCGGCATTCCCAAATGAGAATACAATTTATCCAAAGCCTTTTTATCTCCGTCTTTCGGGAGCGAGATTTTGGAGGAATAAGCACGTTCCAACTCCCGATAAGATTTCAGCAGTTGTTGCGGAGATTTCACTCCTTTTTTTTGCAAATACGACATATCCTCATCCGATACCTCACCCCATTGAGCTTGTGGAACATCAAAGTCTTTTTTCAATTCAGACACTAAAAAGTTATCGGAAGGCGTCTGTCCTTCCGGCTTAAAATCTTCAGTCATAATCACTCCTTATCGTCGGTTAACTGATACAGTCCGAGTTTATCCGTCAGGGAAAGTTCCGCACAAATCACATCAAACAATCGGCGCTTTCCCAAAGCAAAAATCGCTGCATTCGCATCAAAACGATTTTCTTTATCATAAAAATACGGTTGCGTACCGTTTCCGAGTTCTCCTCGTCCGCCGGCTTCCTGACACAAAAATTCCAAAACAATTTTGGCTTCCGGTTTCAAATTTTCATGTTCATCCCGAAACAGTTTCTGAAAGGCGCGCATAACTTTTCTTTGGTATAACATATTCCCCTCCGTTATGTTCGGTTAATTGCGGTTTCCAAAGGATTATCGGTAATCCCCATCATAGCCAAAGCATTTTCCATGGTCGCGCGTTGTTTAACCGCTTCAAGTTCTTCCCGTGAGCGGACAATATCAGAATTCACACCGTAATAATCGGCAATTTTACGCAAGGCGGTTTCCATATCAAACACATCCAAAATATGCGGATTAGTCTGCGCCATGGACACAGCCGCCTCAATCGTTTTATATAAGCCGACGATTTCACCGGATGTCTGCATATGGACGGCAGGACTTTCAAATTCTATGGCGATTGCGCCCTCATACATCAACTCGTCGGGGACGCCGTCTAATTGTCCCGACATCATCAAAATATCCAATTCGCGTTCAATATTTCCGGTCAACCATTCAGAGGCAATACGTTCGCACATCGGCGCCAACAACATAGATTTTTCCAACTCTCGTTTTTCCACTTCGGTTGCGGTCATGGTTTTAGATTGCGTCAAAGATTGAAATAACGGAACTAAAAAAGCTCGTTCAATCGCCGCCCGTACTTCGCGTTGCATTTCCACCGAAAGCACAAGGTTATTTCCATATTGCATAGACACGGCAAGCGGTTTTCCCTGCGTATCCAATCCCCCGCGAATAACCGCACCGGCCGCCCCGAGTTTATTGGTATCAATCAATCCCGAAGTCGTCAAAATCGGCGGATTAGCTTGTAATTGACCGGTACGCACAATAGTCTTAGCCATTTCATTAGCGTTCAACATATCATAAAAAGCCTGTAAAGCCGGACTGTCACCGTAATCGGAACCGGCAATTCCTAAGAATCTCGGCACCATATACGGACAAGAACGATACCCGCCTTCCTGTACGATTTTCTTGGCTTTAACTTCCAGATGGTAACTGGCAAAGGGCATTCCGCCAAAATCTTTTTTATAAGTTTGGTATTGATTTTTCTTCATCACCGCATGTAAAAACAAGAATTTCTGTTGCGGTCTGTTTTGCAAAGCCTCGCGCAAGTCGGACGAACATTTTTCCTTTCCGAATTTTTGCGCAGCTTCTTCCGCCGTCAATGAATATTCCCGTATGACCATAATCGGCTTCCCAAACTCATCCCGTTTAATGTACACTTCGTCAATCGGCACACAACGATAATTAATTCCGCGTCCGATAACATCTTCCACCATCCAAACGGCATGTCCGTAAATACCGAGTTGATTAAAGAGTAAATCACTTTCTTCGGCAAAATTTGCTCCGGCGCCGTATCTTGTGCGAAACAACAAATCAGTGGCATATTCCAAATATTTTTTCACCTCAGGATTATCATCTGCTGTCGGATTAGTCGGCTTTAAGCGATGCCACCTTGTTGTTGTCGGCACGATAACGGATTTCAAACTGGCAGCAAAGCAAGACAACGCATTTCTACCGGTAGAATCAAACACGGCTTGTTTAATTCTTCCGCGTTTATCAGTCGCAAACAATTTTGCATCAACGGCACACATTTGCGCAGCTTTACGCCACATTGGTTCCCAATCGGCTCTTTCGCTTTTAAGTCGCGCGGCATATTTCAAAATTTCATCTGCGGTCATTATTCCCTCCTATGCCCCGAGTTTTATTTTTTCATTATGATCGGATAAGATTTGCGACACAGCGCCCATTCTTTTTTTCCGTTTACGTTCAAAAGCACGAATTTCCTCATTTTCATCCGCAATCTGCGGTTCAACGGGCATCGGTGCTCTGACAACTTGCGTTTTAGGCTTTTTAAATACAGCACTCATAAAAACACTCCTCACAAAATTAAATTAAAGATAGACATTATCATCCACATAGCTCGTCTGATAATCAGCCGTTCTGAGAGCAGTTACGGTCACGGCAAAAGTTAAGGCTAACGCATCACCGACATCCGGCGAATGTCCGATACGTTTTTTAATATCATCTTTAGCTTCTAACTGTAATCTCCCGAGGGCATCATATTTTTTGAGCGGTGCGGTCAAGTCCTCAATCAGGCCGTCGGTTTTCGGTAGGGAAACAGGGGTAGGAGAATTCAGCCATTGCGATAAACGAAACCACATCTCCGCACGACGATTAACAAATCGTTCGGGATTATCGGCACGTTCACCGAAATTAACCGCGGTAATAAACCGGCCAAATCCGTCCGCCTCCAGAATATCATATACCCCTGCTCCCACACCGCCGACATCTATACATACTTTTGTTGGTTGTTTATCACGTATAATGCCGGCAATTAAATGCGCTGTCTGTACCACGGATAACTTCACATAAGTTTCGATCGCCGCCACTTTTCTGCCCACACGATAACACACAGCGGTTTTATCATTTCCGAACCGCGCCACATCCACGCCGACAACTAACGGCACATTGTAAGTCATGCCGATGTCATCATATTCTATTGCCCGATAAACTTCTTCCCGCCCGATAAGTTTATCATCTGCGGCAACTCTCGGTTCACCTTCCCAAACATGCAAATATTCGGCATAATCATCTGCCTTCATTTTCTGCGCCAATTTTCTCATACTATCGGGACAATACGGATTATCATAATAATTTACCTTATGCAAAATCACATCACTGTCCGGATGTTGCGCCAACGCCTTCCAAACGGCATCGGCTTCTTCTTCCCGATTAAGCGAGAGCCAAATTTCGGCATGCGGTTTACGAATAGTCGGGTCAAGAATTTGCCAGGCACGTTCGGATATTTTTTGCGCCTCTTCGCACCAACAAATATCCACCCCCTCCAAAGATTTTATATTTTGGGCATTATGTTCCATGATTCCTTTAAAGATAAATTTGGATTGATTAGCGGTATTTACGATTTTATCTTCATAAATCCGATAGTCCTTCAGCTGATAATAAGCAATCCGATCACAAATAAGTTTATAGACGGAATCTTTAATCGAGCTTTGGATTTCGCGCACACAGGCAATCAAGAGTTTTTTACTGGTAGCCAAAGTCAACAGGGCATCAGCAAAGGCATAAGATTTTCCGCCGGCTCTCCCGCCGTAATACATTTTATATCGTGCCTGTTTAGTCAGCAATTCCTGAAACACGCGCGGTAACACCACTTTCATATTTTTCCCCTCATTTATGGTCATCTTTATCAATAAACCGCACGGCAATCTCCGCCACCTCAGACACGGCGGGTGTCAGATGCTCGGTTTTAAAATCATCACTGTCAAACCGTTGTACCAACCATTTTTCGGTATCAATCAAAAGTTTAGCCGTAGGATTATCAATCACCCCGTGTTTCAGATCTTCCACAATAGCTTTAATTTCATCGGTACAGGCATCGGCATAATCCGCCAATGCCAAAAAATATTCCTCGCGATCAGTCGGCGACTTAGCAATTTTCTTATAAAACTCGGCGGAAGTCCAATTTGCATTTTGACATGCCGCATACAACGATTTTCCTTTTCGTATATCAGCACAAATAGCTTTAAGAATTCGCCCCATATTTTCCCCATAAAAAAAGAGGCTTCCGCAGAAACCTCATTCTAATTTAATACCATCTTTTTAACCGCCCTCCCCCCTTTACGCCGTCATTGCGAGGAGCGTTTCTTTTTCCGTCATTGCGACGCGGCAATCCCTCAAGTTAAGCTGTCATTGCGAGCCCGCTAGGGCGTGGCAATCTCTACTATACTTTCCGCATAATCCTACATAAGCTTCCATCCGGTATACCAACCCACAAAGTACCAACCCAACGAAGACCACACCGCGTGTGTCATTGCGAGGAGCAATTTATTGCGACGCGGCAATCCCTAAAGTTAAGCTGTCATTGCGAGGAGCAATTTATTGCGACGCGGCAATCTCTATCAACAAGGGCATACTCAAGCCCCGCCTCGCAAAAGTAGCGTGAGCCTGAGGCTCCAATCCCTCTAGTTACCTACCACTCTAGTTCGGCATACCCTCTAAAGATTGCCACGCCCTGCGGGCTCGCAATGACGGTACATATGCGAAAGATTGCCACGCCCTACGGGCTCGCAATGACGAATGTATACCAACCTTTTCTTTACTTTCCGCATAATCCTACATAAGCTTCCATCCGGTATACCAACCCACAAAGTACCAACCCAACGAAGACCACACCGCGTGTGTCATTGCGAGGAGCAATTTATTGCGACGCGGCAATCCCTAAAGTTAAGCTGTCATTGCGAAAGATTGCCACGCCCTACGGGCTCGCAATGACGAATGTATACCAACCTTTTCTTTACTTTCCGCATAATCCTACATAAGCTTCCATCCGGTATACCAACCCACAAAGTACCAACCCAACGAAGACCACACTGAGTGTGTGCCAAAGGAGCTATACAATTCTTGATGATACCTATATTTATATCAAACAGTGACACCGAAGTCAAGCAAACGCCCGCCACAGGCTATAAAATAATTTTCAGTATAAACAACAAGTTAAATAAAATGTGGGCATTTTTTTTATTTGATTGACTAAACGACTGCAAAAACATAGGCTGAAAATGATATATAAGGAGCAAAAAAAATGACGCGACTGTCTGATTTTGATTTATTGACGCTGATAAAACACGGCATACAAAAATTACCGCGCGCATCCGTCTATGGCTTTTTATCCTTATTCATCGCCCTCAACCTCATCTTTTTATATCACGGAGCACATCTGCTGTTCGGCGATCATGATTGGCGCTATTTACGCGAACCGATAGAGCTCGGCGCCGGTTTATTTGAAGGCAGATTCTCCCAATTTATTTTAATCAATCTCTTGAGCCAGGGAGAAATCTTACCGCTGATAAATAATCTGTACGGCTTTTTCTTTTATAGTCTGGGCATAGTATGCCTAGCTCGTTATTGGCGGATAAAAGCCACCCCGTTACCGACAGTCTTATTCTGTTTAATCGTCGGCATTACTCCGTATCTGTTGTCCTTTATGTATTTTGCCTTTTTAATAATGCCGATATTAAGTTGGAATTTCGTTATTATCATCGGGTTAATCTTATCCGAAAAAGAATTTTCATACCTCAGGTGCATAAGCGCCATAGCCTTATTCGCTTTGGCATTGGGGGGCTATCCACCGGTTATTAATATGATAGCCACCGTTTTTTGCGTACGTTTATTATTGGCAGTCTTATATGAACAAATCGGATTTAAGAACTTATGTCAAAAATATTATCGGACGATATTATATGTTTTAGGCGGAGTGATAAGTTACAAACTCATTTTTGCGTATCTGATAAAAACCGGCACCGTCAACGGCAATTACTATAATTTACAAACCATCCGTGCCGATCAGATTCTGCCCAAACTCGTGCAAACTTTCCACAATATCGGCTTACAATTTTCGGCCACCTTACCGTTCATCACGCACGGCTATAAAACCCTGATGTTTGGAATTATTTTAACGGCGGCAGCAACGATACTCTGTTTTCTGCTAAATAAAAAAAATACTTTTATTCAAAAGCTTACTTGTCTGATTTTAAGTTTTGGCGCAGTTATTTCACCGCTTATCGTCTTTTTTATCTCTACCGCGACGGCAGAAACGGAATTTTCCCCGCGGATAGATTTCTTCGGACTGGTCTATTTATATGGCGGAGCAGTTGCCTTCTGTCTGAATTCCCGTTTCAAAATCAACCGAAATCTCTGTTTAATATTCGGCGGATTAGCCGTAATCGTCAGCAGTCAAAATTTATATGAAGCGCAAAAGGTATGGCGTCTCGGTTTTGAAAATGAGTTGAAACTGTATAAGCGCATCGGTAATCGTTTTCAACAAGATGAGCTGTTCAATCCGTACAGCCGCTATATTATCGTGCAAGATACGGATGTACGTAACATCAGAAAGCGCTATTATCACACCCCGTATAAACATCCGAGTGATGATTTATTGGACATACCGTTTGTTCCGGGGATGAATGCCGGTTGGATGTGGGATTTTTACAGTGGCACGCCTTATGCAGATAAGACGGCGTATGTTTATACCTTCCGTCCGGATGATACGGCAAAAACCGCATTACGCCAAGCCAAACCATGGCCGGCGCCGGAAAGTACGGTTGTTGGCCCCTATTGGATAATGTACTTTTTATCCCCCGACAGTACCCGCACCTTGCAACAACGATATTTAGGCAACTAAGTTTATCAAAAAATTATCCTCTTATTTTTTATCTATCGCTGAAATAAAAAATTCAGCCTATAACTTTATTATTTCTTGACAAGATACATACAAAACAATAACTTTCTATCAGATAGGAATAAATCAAAAATAGGACATAAATGAAAGTAATAAGTTTATTTAGCGGATGTGGCGGATTAGACCTTGGCTTTGAAAGAGCAGGTTTTAGTATACCTATTGCAAATGAATTTGATAAATCAATTTGGGAAACATTTAAAATAAACCATCCTCTAACGAGATTAATTGAAGGGGATATAAGAAACATCAAAGAAAGTGACTTTCCAACTGAAATAGATGGAATAATTGGAGGACCTCCATGCCAAAGTTGGTCTGAAGCAGGTTCACTGAAAGGCATTAAAGATTCAAGAGGACAATTATTTTACGATTATATTAGAATATTAAAACAAGTGAAACCCAAATTTTTCTTAGCCGAAAATGTTAGTGGAATGTTAGCTGATAGACACTCAGAAGCAGTAGAAAATATATTAAAGATGTTTGATGAATGCGGTTATAATACAACACTAACTCTTGTAAATGCCAAAGATTATGGTGTAGCAGAAGAAAGAAAAAGAATTTTTTATATAGGATTTAGAAAAGATTTAAACATATCTTTTAAATTCCCTAAAGGTTCAACCGAAGATGATAGTAAAAAAATAACACTAAAAGATATAATATGGGATTTACAAGAAACCGCGGTACCAACAAATGAAAAAAATAAACATAATCCCAAAGCTATCAATAATAACGAATATTTCACAGGAAGCTATTCTCCTATTTTTATGTCCAGAAATAGGGTAAAAGGATGGAATGAACAAGGATATACAGTCCAAGCGTCTGGACGTCAATGTCAACTACATCCATCAGCTCCCAAAATGACAAATATTGGAAAAAATAAATGTATTTTCAAAGAAGGATACGAACATTTATATAGAAGAATGACCATAAGAGAAGTCGCCAGAATACAAGGTTTTCCAGATTCATTTAAATTCATCTATAATAATGCAAATGATGCCTATAAGATGATAGGAAATGCTGTTCCCGTCAATTTAGCATATGAAGTAGCAATAGCTATAAAAAATGCATTGAAAGGTAATTAAAATGACTGCTAATAGTAATAACAGTGGTAGAGGTTACGAATATATTTTTTTAACTGAACTTGAAAAAGAAATTAGTAAGATAAAAAAAGTTTATATTGATGAAAATAGTAGTTATTTTGCTTCAAAAAGAGCTTATAAAACATTAAGCGAATTAACACAAAAAGATTTAATAAGAAGTGCTGACACAACAATATTAAAAATTTTTGAGCTAGAACCTTTAATATTAGAAAATAGCAATGATAAATTAAAGTTATATATCCAACAAGATATCGAAGGCAAAAAAGGTGATGTGAGAGATATTATAATCCAAAGAGAAAATATTAAATGGGAGATAGGATTATCATTAAAACACAATCATTTTGCTGTAAAACATAGCAGATTATCTAATACAATAGATTTTGGAAAAGAATGGTTTGGAGATAATTGTTCCGACGAATATTGGAATAGCATAGCTCCTATCTTTTCTTATCTCAATGGAGAAAAAAGTAAAAAAACCAAATGGAGAGAATTACCATCTAAAGAAAATGATGTTTATATTCCACTATTAAATGCTTTCATGAATGAAATAAAAAGAAGTTATGAGAAAGATAATAACTTAACTATAAAAATGATAGAATATTTACTAGGAAAATATGATTTTTATAAGGTTATAAGTTTAGATAGTAAAGAAATAACACAAATACAAACTTATAATATAAGGGGGCAATTAAATAAAGCAGCTAAGACAGAGAAACCTAAAATTATTATTCCGACATCTGCATTACCCACAAAGATAAAACATATTGGCTTAAAAGATAATTCATCTAATACTGTTGAAATATATATGAATAATTACTGGACTTTTTCTTTCAGAATCCATAACGCCTCAACATTAGTAGAACCTAGTTTAAAGTTTGATATACAGATATGCGGCATGCCAACAACAATTATGACAATTAATTGTATTTGGTAATTTTTTTACACCAAGTGGAAAACTAAAAAAAAACTTGCATAATAAAATTTTCTTTGTTAGAAAGATAGACGTTGCCGTTTTAGCTCAGTTGGTAGAGCAACGCATTCGTAATGCGTGGGTCGGTGGTTCAAGTCCACTAAACGGCACCAGTCAGAAGTGCGGCCATGGCGGAATTGGTAGACGCGTAACGTTGAGGTCGTTATGAGCTAAGCTCGTGGAAGTTCAAGTCTTCTTGGCCGCACCATTAAAAAAATCCTTGTCTTTGCAACAACTCTTATTATTAGGAGAATAGAAATATGTTAAAAATCTATAAGACAGAGGAGAATGGTAAACTCGCAAAATTAAGAAAAAACAAGATTCTCCCATATACATGGTGTTCCTTAATTAATCCGAACGAAGATGAACTCGTCCAAATATCCACCACCTTACGCATTGAATATGATATTTTAAATAATTCTCTGGATGCGGACGAACGGTCACGAATAGAACAAGAAGAAAACTCCCTTGCCATAATCATTAATGTGCCGTTATTGGATGCGGATAATAACTTTGATACGATTCCGTGCGGTTTAATTTTAACCCCGAAAAATTTTATTACGATATGTGCGCGCGAAAATAAAGTTATCAGCTCATTTAATCGTGCCACAGCCAAATTTTTTGATACCCGTGAACGTGCCGGATTTTTGTTAAACATTTTATATAAATGCACGCAGTTTTATTTGAAATATTTAACCATAATCAATAAACGGACGGATGAATTAGAATATGCCTTGCGCAAAACGACCAGTAACAAAGAATTATTCCAACTGATGGAAATCCAAAAATCTATGGTTTATTTTACAACGGCATTGAAAGATAATCATCTGGTACTGTTAAAACTGTTACGCATGTTGCGTCATCCGAGCATCAACAAAATCGTTAAATTTACCGAAGATGATATAGATTTATTGGAAGATGTGATAATTGAAAATAAACAAGCGATAGAAATGGTAGATATGCACCGCTCCATTTTAGAGGGGATGATGGATGGTTTTGCCAGTATCATTAATAACAATGTAAACTTAGTCATGAAGTTTTTGGCAGCAATTACGATTATTTTATCTATTCCGACGATGCTTGCGAGCTTCTGGGGCATGAATGTACCGGTTGCCTTTGCCGGTAATCCGCATGGTTTCTGGTATGTGATGGGATTTTCAGCGATTGGTACCCTGCTTACGATTATTTACTTTAGAAAACGCGGTATGTTTTAAACTTGAAAAAGGGAGCCTAAGCTCCCCTTTTTTAATCACAACCGCAATTCCGCCATACAACAGCACGTGTGCGCCCATAGATTTCACTGTATCGGGTAAGACCTTCGCCAACCGATACCAAACTTTTCTTTTTTCCATAGAATAATAAAGTTTAAGATTAATAATTTAGTTACACTCCTGTTATACCTCACAAGTGCCAAAAGTCAATTTTGATTTGCAAAAAAAGATTTTCCTTGCTAATCAACAAGTTTTATGCTATATTCTCTGCGAATAAGAATACAAAGAACACATTATTTGAGGCTTAAATTAAATGACTGACACACCGGCTATCGTCCCTGAAATTGTCTTAATAAATAAGATGGAAGAAATGGAAAATTTTCTCCCCGGTGAACATTGGGAACAACTTCGTTCCGATGCACTGTTACTTGAAAATGAGACCAAAACCGATAATCCGGTTATGCAACATCACCGCCGTGTATTTTTACGCGACTTTGTCAACAAAGCCATTAATCTGCCGTTAGAAATCAAGCCTGTCGTATCCGATATTATCAACAACAATTTATATCGTCTTCATTTATTTTGCTGTCAACGTGCGATTCATGATACGGAAGTTCGCCGTAATCCGTTTATTTTACATTTTAAAGCATTACAAGAAATGCACGAGGCCTTAACCGGTATGTTTTTAACCTATCGTTTGACTCACCCCGGCGCGCCGTACAGTTGGAACAAAGATTTTTTTGAACACCATTTAATCATAGATACGGCATCGGACGGTCACCCGTTGATAAAAATGACTTTCTGTAAGCCGGAAATCATTGACGAAGTTATCACGGAAGAGTTAGTAACGGATTGGATGTTATATCGGGCGTATGATAATAACGGCATCAAAACTTTAATGGACATAAAAAACAATCTGTTGACCTTACCGGACTATCAACGCGGTGGCACGCCTGCCAGCGAATTTTCGCGTTTTGAACGCAAATTACAAGAACAAAGAAATCGGGTTGAGGTTCATAAAAACCAAGAATTAGAATTAGAATTTCGCAAAACTCTGGTACAAAACATTGCGCAAGAAGCCGTTAAACAGCTGATAAATTCCGGTGCGAGCAGTATGGACATCTTACAAAAAGCCTTTAATGCGGATTTGAAATCATTAATACCGGAAAACATCGCCGTTCAAAATGCCGCCACGAATAACCAAGCCGATGCCCCGTTACAACTGGAAGACAGCCACAAGAAAGCCAAGAAAAAGAAGAAAGTTGTTTCCGACGAATACAGTGTAGATAACATATTAGCCAAATTCGGCAAATAACCCACTCGTCATTGCGCGCCTGTCCCCCACTCGTCATTGCGAGGAGCGATAGCGACGCGGCAATCCCTACTATACTTTCCGCATAATCATACTTTTGGTTCCATCCGGTATACCAACCCACAGGGTACCAACCAAACGAAAACCACACTGAGTGTGTCATTGCGAGAAGCGTTTCCCTTTCCCCGTCATTGCGAGGAGCAATTTATTGCGACGCGGCAATCTCTACTATACTTTCCGCATAATCATACTTTTGGTTCCATCCTGTATACCAACCCACAGGGTACCAACCAAACGAAAACCACACTGAGTGTGTCATTG
>SAMEA104404106__coassemble_1011_pt1 | contig 23844 bp, 23 predicted proteins | sample SAMEA104404106__metabat2_high_PE_033 | metagenome-assembled genome bin SAMEA104404106 (sample SAMEA104404106) | Balaenoptera acutorostrata
ACATTCAAGCTTAACTCCGTTATACTATAAAAAGATTGCCGCGTCGGTCGTTCCGCCCTCCCCGCAATGACGGTGAATACCGGCTCTCTTCACTTAAGCGCCTTTTTCCCATAAAAAAAACGGCCTAAGGCCGCTTTTAGTCATTCTGCTCTTTTCCCAAGCAAATTTATAAAATCTAAATAGAAAATGTATTACTTCTGCACTTTATGGCAAGACTGACGGCATCTTCTGAACCCGTTATCTATCGGTTGGATCGTAACTTTCGGTGCCGGAGCCTCATAAACCTGATATTTAATCACTTGTGTCTCTGTTACCTGACAGCAAGACAACATATTAACGCAAGGTGTCACACAAGTCGGTACCACAACCGGAGCAACAACTTCTTCTTTTTTCTGACAATCTCCGTTACAAGAAACAGGCTGTAAATAGACTTCACGCGTACAACCGGCTAATAACACCAAGCTTAACAGTCCTAATTTTGTAATATTCAGCATCTTCTGCTCCTTAATAAATTGTCAACTTTTTACAATATATATCATCTTTTTTTGTTTTGTCAATTTTTTTCTAATTTTATATTTTTTTCAACCGCAAAACCATACCGCCGTATTCTTTAATAAACTGATATTCCGCCATAGAAATATCACGTCCGATAATTGCATCCGCTTCCTGCTTCAACAACTCAATCTGGGAACTAACCGCTACCGGTAAACGTTCTGCTTTAAGTTCTGCTTCCAAAAATGTAATTGTACTTTCATAGCGCATAATTCGGTCATATACATCGTACAAAGCAAACAATTTTTGTACCCGAACATAAAAAGCCTCCGGTGTCCAATTCATCCGATACAACTGTTTTTCCAAAAAGCTCGGACAAGTCCCGTTATATTTACTATTCACAAATTCAAACAGTTCATCATGCGCCTTAGGGATAAGATTAACTTCTTGAATAGTCAATAACAAATGCATAAATTCCGTCTGATCAAACGTATCCGACACCCGCGTAATAACAAAATGCGGAACATCATCAAAGGTCCGTTTCCGCAAAACCATATTTCCGACAGCCATATAAATAATCAAACTCATTCCGATCGCATACAAAACGGGTTTTAACAATTTGCGTTTAACAACTCTGATAATTTTTTTCTTTCTGGAAATTCTTGCCATAATTTATCCCCCAATATATAATTATTCCTCGCGAATAACGCCTCTAAATCCTTGTGCAATCACATAAGTTTCCGGAGATTTTTCACGACTGGCATCCGGTTTATAATGGCTGACTTTACGGAAATTCTTTTTTAAATCCGCTAACAGCTCACCTTCCGTTCCCCCTTGAAACACTTTTGCAAAAAAGACACCGTCTTCTTTTAAGACAGTTTTCGCAAAGGCATACGCCTCTTCTACCAACCCGATAGTGCGTAAGTGATCGGTTTGTTTATGTCCGGTCGTATTAGCCGCCATATCGCTCATCACAATATCCGCCTTCACCCCGCCCAGCAATTCTATTAATTTTTCTTCCGCTCCCGGCTCGGTAAAATCCTGACAAACAAAAGTAGCTCCCTCCATCGGTTCGGTCGGTAAAATATCCAATCCGACAAGTTTTCCCGTTCCTTTAAGTTTCATTGCCGCCACTTGTGACCAACCGCCCGGTGCACATCCCAGATCCACAATAACTTTATTTTTACATAAAAACTTATATTTTTCATCAATTTGAATAAGCTTAAATGCCGCTCTGGAACGATACCCTCTGCGTTTAGCTTCTGCCACATACGGATCGTTTAATTGTCTTTCCAACCAGCGATTAGAAGAATTAGTGTGATATTTTGCATCTTTTAAGCGCACGGTCAATTGCTTGCGTCCGCGTACTTCCTTCGCTGATTTCGTCAACTTAACCATTTACTGCCATCTCCTCTTCATCGCACAGTTCGCGAACAATCGCCTCTTGTGCACTTTTCAAAGACGCCGTCATCTCGGACATTTCCAAAGCCCGATAAATTGTCCGAAAGATAATACAAGCTGCCACAAAAATCCGTGCCCGACTTTTCCCGATATAAACCGATTCGGTTCTGGCTTCCAAAGGCATCCGTAAAGTTTTATTAATCAAAGCTTCAATTCGCTTAATCGGGATCGTCAGTCCGTCAACTGCAAACATATCATATTTCGGATGTCCGAAACACCATGAAGCCAATCTGAGCGGCGTTGAAGAAGTCGCAATCAAAGCCGTTTTGCCTTTATAATCAATTCCTTCAATTTTCTGAAAGAACTCTTCCATATAGTGTTTAACTTCTGCCACCAAAAGCTTTTCGCCTTTTTTATTATAGTTTACGAGACTAAACATTTCGGTTGCATTTCGTGCTCCGAGAGGAATAGATACCGTCGCCAAAATTTTCGGTTCTTTATCATTTGTTGCCAAAGTCACTTCCGTAGAACCGCCGCCGAGATCATACACAATCAGATAATCTTTATCATCCGGCGCATTTAATTTTGCCCCCTTTAAGGTCAGCCGCGCTTCTTCAAACTCACTGATAATTTCCACATCCACATCGGTTTCATCTTTTATTTTACGAATAAAATCCGCTACATGTTTATTCATCCGACAAGCCGCCGTTGCAATCGCCCGATATTTTTTAATTTTAAAAGTCTTCAATATCTTAGCAAATTCGGTAAACGAATTAAGGGCCCGATTAACCGCCTCTTCGCTAAACACCCCATTCTCTGCCAAACCTTCACCGAGAGCCACATGTTTAACATCTCGATACACCGGATTACCGAACTCATCCCCGACCAACAAACGATTAGAGTTTGTTCCCAAATCCATCGCTGCCACATAAGTCGCATTCTCGGGATTAATTTGTCCGTTCAAATCAAGAATATTCATCTTATGGACATTTTTTTCGCGTTTAACCTTAACAGCTTTATTTTTATTTCTTCTCTTTAGCATTATCTTTTCCTCTTCTTCGGCCGTACATTTTAAACGGAAATCTGCCTCCCTTAACTTTTTTCTTCGGAGCCGCATTTTTCTTAGAGTGCATCATATCAAGCAAAATACCTTCACGAATACCTCTGTCCGCCACAGTAATTTCCGAAATCGGCCAAAATGTCGTTAATGCTTCAATAATCGCACAACCGGCAACTGTCAAGTCGGATTTTGATTGTCCGATACAAGGATGTTTACATCTGCCTTCAGCACCCATTGTTTTAATTTTATCAATAGTTGCCCGCACATCTTGAGCCGGAATAGCAATTCCATCCACGGCAGAACGGTTATAGCGTGGGAGTTTCAAAAAGACCGCTCCGATAACCGTTACCGTCCCCGAGGTTCCGATAACCTGAATTTCCTGATTTTCAATCGCCTCATAAATATGGTATTTTTCTTCAAATTCCGTCAAGATATTCTGCGTCCGTTCCACCACGGTGGAGTATTCCATTTTACTCATCTCGTGGTCAGCAAAAGCCTCTGACACGGTTACCACGCCATATGGCAAAGAAACAAACCCTTCCACAAAAGTTTTACCGTTATCGGTCACTCTCGCCAAAGAAATTTGTGTAGAACCACCGCCGATATCAAATACCAACACTCTTTTTAAAGTACGATTTAAGAGTGGCAAACAGCCGACAACAGACAATCTGGCTTCTTCTTTAGAAGAAATAACTTCCAAATCAATACCGGCTTCTTTTTTAACATTTTCTACAAAACTATCAACATTTTTAGCGCGTCGGCACGCTGCCGTAGCCACAAATCTGCTGGCAGTAATCGGCATATATTCATTTATCACCCCCCGACAAACTTTCAGCGCCTGAATAGTCCGGCGCATCGCTTTACCGGAAAGTTCATTATTATTGATAATTCCTTCTCCCAAGCGGACAACTTTTGAAAAGGTTTCCACCACCCGAAAGGAAGTTGTCGTCGGAGTCGCAACAACCAATCTGCAAGAATTAGTTCCAAGGTCAATCGCCGCATAAGTATCGGTACTGTTCGCCTCATTTTTATTTTGCGTCTCAGAGAGAGTATTTTTTTTAATTGATTTAAAGTTTCGTTTTCCGTCAATAAATCCACGCCCGCTTTTCTTAGCTTTACCGAGCGTCACATCGCAGTCTGCACGTTTTTTGAATTTCCGTTTTCCATCTGCTTTATTATTTTTATTTTCAACCTGCAGTTCCGATATATTATCCATCTACTCTCCGTATATTTCTATGCGTACCTTCTGTCTTAACTCATCAATACAAACCAATTTGCGTTTTTCTTTATCCATATAGTGCCAATACACCCATCCGTTACAACTGGCGGAATTCTGTGCCATTGCCCCTATTTTATGGATAGATCCTTCCTGTCCGTCAAACTTAATCGTACCATCGGAACGCACCACGGCTTTATGTTTTTTCTTTTCATCGTATAACATATCTCCCGGAGAAATCAAGCCCCTTTCTAACACAGCCCCGAACGGCACGCGCGGAAGTTTCCGTTTGCAAGTATATTCCAACGCCGCTCCGTCCAAATCACAACTGATAGCGTTTAATCTTTCTTGCGCCCCTTTAATATAGTCTTTATCTTTTTCAATACCGATAAAATTCCGTCCCAACTTTTTAGCCACAGCCCCGGTTGTACCGGTTCCGAAGAACGGATCGAGCACCACTTCCCCCACATTTGTAGAAGCCATAATGACTCGATAAAGCAAAGCTTCCGGTTTCTGTGTCGGATGAAGTTTTTCACCGGTTTCATTATTTTTCAATCTTTCTTTACCGGTACAAAGCGGAATTTCCCAAGTAGAGCGCATTTGCACATCATCGTTCAAAGCTTTCATGGCTTCATAATTAAAAGTATATTTTGCTTTCGGATCTTTTGTTGCCCAAATCAAAGTTTCGTGAGCATTAGTGAACCGTGTTCCTTTAAAATTCGGCATCGGATTAGTTTTATTCCAAACGATATCGTTCAAGATCCAAAATCCCAAATCCTGCATAATATAACCGACACGGAAGATATTATGATACGATCCGATAACCCAAATAGTCCCGTTATCTTTTAAAATGCGTCTGGCCTCAGTCATCCACTCTTTGGTATATCTGTCATATTCAGCGATACTCTCAAAGCTGTCCCATTCTTCATATACCCCTTTAACATCCGTATTATCCGGACGTTTAAGGCTATCCCCTAATTGGAGATTATACGGCGGATCCGCAAAGATGACATCCACAGAATTATCTGCGATTTTCTTCATTGTTTCCACGCAATCGGCATTAATAATCGTATTCAAAATCTTGTCTAAATTATATGTACTCATGAGGCAATCCTACTAAAGTGATATTGGATATATAAATAGACCTTATATGGTTAGCATAATCTTAACAAAAAACTTTTTTTCCTAACTTTCTTCTTAGGTTCTGAAATTCTATCATTTTTTTTATTTTTTCCGTTCTATCTTCCTTTATTTTTCCCGTTTCAAACCATATTCATTAACGAAAACGGCGAACATCCGTGTCAAAAGATTTGACGGAATAAAAATAAGCGTTATACTTCCCCACATATTGATATTATGGGAGAAATTCAGATGAAACATCTTATATTAGTTGCTCTTTTATTGTTTCAAACATTACCGGCTGCGGCTCAACACAATACAATAGACGCTGACGGCAGATTAATTACGGCACCGGCAACCGAAAAACATTTGCAAGAGAATAAAATATATTTTTTTGCCCATTCTATGTGCATAAATTGCAAAGATGCTTACATCTATTTTGATCGCTATCATCGTAATTTAAACATTCCGATTGCTGATATGAAATTTAGCCAAAACTTTAAGCTTTACAAAGAATGCGTTAAAAAATTCAATATTCAGAATGATGAATTAAGCTTACCGCTGATTTGTATGGGTAATCATTATATTATGGGCTGGGAACCGCAAGACGGCACACGTTTTGAAGAATATCTCAAAGAAATGCCGCATGAAAGCTCCCCCGCAACATCAACCACAGAATAAAAAACAGGAGGGCGTATGCTTTCTGACATAGAAATATCGCAACAAGCAAAACTATTTAAAATCAATAAGATTGCGAGCAAACTTAACTTTAAATCTGAAGATATTATTCCGTACGGATATTATAAAGCCAAAGTCCGGTCAAACCCGACCTGCCCGACCAATGGTCGTTTGATTTTAGTAACGGCAATCACGCCGACACCGGCAGGAGAAGGAAAATCCACTGTTTCCATCGGTCTGGCAGATGCCTTTTCGCGCCTTAAACAAAATGTTGCTTTATCATTACGCGAACCCTCACTCGGTCCGTGTTTCGGTGTAAAAGGCGGCGCTACCGGCGGCGGAATGTCTCAAGTTGTTCCGATGGATGAGATAAATTTGAATTTTACCGGTGACATTCATGCCATAACCTCTGCCAACAATCTGCTCTGTGCGGTAATAGATAACCATATCAAACACGGCAACAAGTTAGATATTCAAAAAGTTTATTTCAAACGCTGTTTGGATTTGAATGACCGTGCATTACGAGAAGTTGAAATCGGCTTAGGCGGTCAACTGAACGGTCAACCGCGAAAAGAAGGTTTTAATATAACCGTTGCTTCTGAGATTATGGCCATTCTTTGCCTCGCCAAAGATATGGATGATTTAAAATCTCGTTTAAATCAAATTGTTATCGGGATAAATTCAAGCAACACGCCAATTTACGCCAAAGATTTAAAAGTAACCGGAGCCTTATGTGCTATTCTCAAAGAGGCGATATTGCCGAATATGGTACAAACTTTAGAACATACCCCAACCTTTATTCACGGCGGGCCGTTTGCCAACATTGCCCACGGCACAAGTTCATATATTGCGGCTCGTACGGCTCTGCAACACGCAGATTATGTCATAACCGAAGCCGGTTTTGGAGCCGATTTGGGCGCTGAGAAATTTTTTGATATATTTTCCCGCCAAACCGGATTATATCCGTCTGCCGTCGTTTTGGTAGCCACAGCGCGTGCCCTCAAGATGCATGGCGGAGTAGGCAAAGATTCGTTAGCTGCCGAAAACCTTTCGGCCTTGCAACAAGGATTTTCTAACTTACAAGCCCATATTTCCAACATACAAAAATTCGGTATAACCCCGATAGTTGCCATTAATCGCTTTACAACCGATACGATAAAAGAGTTGAATCTCATACGCAAGATGTGTCGTGACATCGGCATAGAAGCCATTGTTTCAGAAGGTTGGGCAAAAGGTGGTAAGGGATGTATAAATCTTGCAAAATCAGTTATTAATTCGCTTGAATCAAACCGGAATATCAAGATTAATTTGCAGTATAAAGATAACTTATCTCCCACTGAAAAGCTAAAAATACTGGCTCGCAATATTTACGGAGCCGAAGATATCAGCCTGACGGCAACGGCTCAACAAGACCTGGCTGACTTTGTCCGCTGGGGCTATGGCAAGTTACCGCTATGTGTGGCTAAAACCCAAAACTCCCTCTCGCATGATAAAAATTTATTGGGCGCCCCGCACGGCTATATATTCCCGATAACCGAAGTTCGTCTGTCCGCCGGTGCCGGTTTTATTGTGGCTCTATCCGGTAAAATTTCTACCATGCCCGGTCTGCCCGAACATCCGGCAGCCGAAAATATTGATGTGGATGAAAACGGCAATATAACTGGTTTATTTTAAGATTAATATTTAAAATCATATAATTATCAAATGAAATTAAATTTAAATCTCAAGCTTTATTTATCCTAAGACATAGCGCATAAATAAAGCTTTTTCTTTGACAAGCTTAATCCAACTCGTATACTGAGAGAAAATAAACACGGAGGTTAGTATGAAAAAATCCTTATTTAATATTATCTGCGCCGTCTTCGGTGGTCTGATTTTAACGGTTGGTTGTATTCTGGCAGAACGCTATCATATCTCAACCCCATCCATAACCTCTGTGATACTCGGCTATACCCTGCTCTGTATTTTAGGTTTTATCCCTAAAGTACGTCAACAAGTCTGTCATTATCTATGCGATTACGATTGGGCAGAAGAAACCCAGAATGCCTACTTCCGTATTCCGGATTTATATCGTCGCAGTTTTTGGATAATTTTCGGCTTTGTAAACTTAGCATTTTTATTTCATACCATCAACTTTATGTGGGGCAATCAGGATTGGGGCGCCGTTCGCTATGATACGAATATCAAAGACGGATTAACTGATGGCAGATTCGCGGCATATTGGCTCCAAGCCCTGTTGACGGACGGCAAAATTCTCCCTGTTTTGAATAACCTCTGGGCATTTTTCGGTCTGAGTTTAGGAGCAGTTCAACTGTGTCACTACTGGAAGTTACCCCAAAATTGCAAAACCTACGTTATCTGCGGCTTATTCTTTGCTGTAACCCCATATACTTTAAGTTGGCTTTATTATACCAAAAACAGTATCGGCAATTTATGGATACCGGCTATTGTTTTAACAGCCCTGATGTTGGCAGAAAATCACACGGCGTACGGCATAAAATTATATATCAACAACCTCCTATCCGTTTTATTAATTATAATTGCCCTCGGAACAAATTTTGCAAGCATAGAGTTTATCTTAATCGCCCTCTTTGGCAAAATGCTGATTAAAGTTCTGTTTTCGGATTTAGAACTGCGCGTAACCTTTAAGCGCATGTTCCAAAATCTGATAAACATCACGACGGCCATGGTCATTTACGGCTTCATCGTCATGGTTTTAAAAAGTACAAACCTGACACATGCGGAAATAGTCCCCCATATCTCTGCTTCTCTCTTTACAAACATGATAGCCCAATTTACCACCCCGTTACCATTTATAGATTCGTGTTATTTATACCTGAACTTAGGGTTAATTATAATCTCTGTCTTTACGGCCATATTATGCGCCCCGACAGCCAAAACCTCACTCCGCGCCTTGTTCTTTTTACCACTGATAGGCATTAGCACCGGCATAACCGAGATATTCACCTCAACAAGCGCTCCCACGTCTGTCGCTTGCGCAAGTTTCTATGTCTTACCGCTGATATACGCCTTATCCCTAACGCTTATTCTCAAATTAGGCGGCTATTATTTAAAACGTATCGGCTATATTTTAGCGATTCTTCTGATATTTATGAGCTTTGTACGTCTGGCATATGCGCAAAAAGTCTGGAAATTCGGGTGGGATGCCGAAACCAAATTATCCGAACGCATTATCAGCCGTCTTGAAAAAGAGCCGAATTTTGACATCAAACACCAATACAAACTCTTGCAAATCGGGGATAAGAGTTTGCGTGCCAAATATTATCTTCCGCAAACCGGAGAACAAACCGAAGCTGCGTTATTAACAGCTTCATACTATCCGGCCGATAACAGTAAAGATGCATGGAACTTTTATTATCAAGCTGATTTCTTAGAAAAAAATGCTGATAAACAACAAGCCTATCAGCATCGTGAAATCCGCGAGTATCTTCTTAATCAAGCCAGAGCATGGCCACATCAGGAAAGCATACGCATTATCGGTGATTACATAATAATTGTATTGGATGAAGGCGCCCTCGCCCAAATCCAAAAAGAATTAGCTAAATAAATTTTTCTAATTCACGATAATAAACATCTTCCGGAATTTTATCGGACTGTAATTCAGCCAACACGAAATACGGGATATTAAGGTTATGATTTAATCCGGTACCAAGTTCATTTTCGGGATGAGCCGTTCCGCCGTGAAAATCAGAACCGCCGGCAGTTTTGAACTTAAGCTCTTTCAAAAATTCCAGATAGACTTGTCGTTTTTCACGTGGCTGAACCGATTGGAAGAGTTCAAAACCGCCTAATCCTTCTTTGGCTAATTCTTGCAGCACTTCAAATAACCGCTCATCACTAAAACGGGTTAAAATCGGATGAGCCATAATCGGAACCGCACCGTTATCTTTAATAAAATGAATAACATCTGCTGCCGGAATATCATGATTTGGGACATAACCGATTCCACCCTCGGCAAAAATAACTTGATAAGCCTCATCCGGTTCGGAGATATACCCTTTAGCCAACAAAATATCCGTAAAATGCGGTTTACAAATTGTTTTTCTCGGGCGCCCGTTTTTATCGGTTGCGACTTCTTCAAAAGTAATATCCACACCGAACTGTTGCAATTTATCCAAACGTTCCAAAGTCACCTGTAATCGTCTTTCGGCTTGTTCTTTTTGAAACAGCTCAAATGCGGGTAAACTTTGTTCCGGAATATTCATCGCAATAATTTCCATACTGGCATTAGGGTAAGTTACGGAAAGTTCTGCTCCGTTTACGACCTCAATTTTCTTTCCCTGTGCGGCCTCATGTAATTCTTTAACTCCGGCCACACTGTCATGATCCGTCAGCGCAATAGCTTCCAGCCCGATATTTTCAGCCATATTAAGCACTTCTGTCGGTGTAAATTGTCCGTCAGAAGCAGTTGAGTGAATATGTAAATCAATCATCGTCAAAAACCTCTAAAATTCTAAAGTCAAAATATTAGTAAAAATATTGGCACTGCTGCTTTTTCCGTTACTTGAAGCATTCAACTGGCAACAAGCGGAAAGACTGAGCCCCACCACCAACAACATAAAAAAAACTTTCATACCATCCTCAAAAAAAATTATACCATAAAAAATAGGGAATAAGAGTAAAAAAACATTTAATTTTCAAATTAATCTGCTAGAAATAGACGTATTATATCTTTAAACAAAGAGGAAAAAGGACTATGTTAAAAAACTTATGTACAACATTATTATTAGCAACATTAATTTTCCCGTCTGCTGTTCATGCAGATATGGCAAGTTATTTCAACGGGTTAAAGCAAGATGTTAAATCCACATGGACGGACGGCACACCAAATATCCTCATTCCGTTACGCGTATGGCATAACCGCTGGACTTATGATGATGAACATATAGATAAATATAACGAAGAACCCTGGGGCGCCGGATTCGGCTTAACGCGTTATGATGATTTGGATTGGCATGGTTTGTATGCGATTGCCTTTAAAGATTCTAACGATCATCCGCAAACCATGTTCGGCTACGCCTATCTGAAGAATCATGCCATACAAGATAACCGAGACTTTTTATTCGGTTACGGTTACACATTAGGACTGACACAACGCGAAGAATATTCCTTTATTCCGGTACCGTTACCATTACCGATGATAGGGTTAACCTACAAAAAAGCCTCATTGAACGCAACTTATGTTCCGGGAGTAAAAAATGACGGTAATGTATTATTCACATGGTTAAGAATTGATTTGTAAAATAAAACTTTTTTTATAGTAAAAAGAGAGAGTTATAAAATTATCAGTAAAAAAACAAAAAAAACTCTTTACAAATCAAAAATCATCCGCTAATACAATATGCGTTATGCACTCGTAGCTCAACTGGATAGAGCATCTGACTACGGATCAGAAGGTTGTGAGTTCGAACCCCGCCGAGTGCACCATATTAAACCTCCGATACCACCATCGGAGGTTTCATTTTATGTAATTCACTGTTCACAACTGCGCTTTTCCATAGACAAGAGATACAAATCTGACTAGGTTTAAGACATAAGATAATTATGCTTAAAAGGACGAAAACTATGGATACGATTTATGCGCCGTTTATCGGAATACTCCCCACCAAAGAACAAGCTCAAGCCGTTGTTGCCCCGCCGTACGATGTCCTGTCTTCCGCCGAAGCCAAAGCAATGGCAGCCAATCATCCGCATAGTTTTTTACATATATCCAAAGCAGAAATTGACTTACCGGAACATATTTCTCCGTATGCGGACGAAGTTTACGCAAAAGCAGCCGAAAATTTTAATAACCTGCTCACCCAAGGTATCCTTCGCAAAACCACCAAACCCTGCTATTACATTTACCAAATGGATATGGCAGGACATGTTCAAACCGGTCTGGCTGTTGCCGCATCCGTCAAAGCCTATAACGAAGGACGCATAAAAAGACATGAACTAACTCGTGTTATCAAAGAAAATGACCGCGTAAAACAAATCAAAACCGTCGGAGCACAAACCGGTCCGGCATTGCTGATTAATAAAAATCTGCCGGCAGTCAAGAAATTTTTAGCCGAATTTATCAAATCTAAATTACCGGATATTGCCGTCACCGGCGAACACGAAGTTCATCACCGTTTATGGATAATAGATAACGAAACGGATATAGAATTTATTACCAAATCCTTTGCCGTCCAAGACGAAGCTTATATTGCAGATGGACACCACCGCTCGGCAGCCGCCTCCCGCCTAGCCGAAGAAGGATTGGCCGACAGATTTTTAGCAGTTGCGTTTTTTGCCGAAGAAATGAAGATTTATGATTATAATCGCTTCGTTCATGATTTACAGGGACGTTCTCCCTCAATGTTCTTACAATTATTAGAACAAGATTTTAAGATTACCTTGACCGAACAGAAAAAGCCATCTCACAAAGGTGAATTTACGATGTATCTGGATAAAAGATGGTATCGGTTGGAATATATCGGCACACCGTTAGGAACGGATCCGGTATCATCATTGGATGTCAGCCTTCTGAGTACCAAAGTTTTAAATAAGTTACTGAACATCACGGATTTGCGTAATGATGAACGCATTGAGTTCGTCGGCGGTATCCGTGGCGCGGAAGAGATAGAAAAATTAGTTAATTCACGTCCGCAAAGTGTCGGATTCATGGTATATCCGACATCCGTAGCAGAACTGCTGTCAGTTGCCGACCGCAAAATGTTAATGCCGCCGAAATCCACTTGGTTTGAACCCAAACTGGCCGACGGAATGATTTCAAAATAACAAAGGAACAAAACAAAATGAACACTAAAGATTATCTTACCTGGGAACAAATTCAAACATGGAGCAAAGAGTTATCCGCCCAAATCAAAAATGATTGTCCGGATTTAACCAAAGCGACACTGGTCGCCGTTTCACGTGGCGGTTTAATACCGGCTCAACTGCTTTCTTATAATTTGGATATACGCGATATTCGCCTTATCAAATTAATTTCGTATGACGCAAATAATCATCGTGGTGAAACCAAAAACATCACGACGGATAATGTAGAAGACGGCCGATATGTTTATATTTTGGATGATTTAGCCGATTCCGGTGAAACCGTCAGATATTTAAGAGAAATGTATCCGCAAGCCCGTCAATGTACCTTAATTACTAAAGCAGGATGCAAACATAAACCTGATTTTACCTCTGTAGAATATCCGGATGCAGCATGGTTGGTCTTTCCGTGGGATGAATAAGACTTGATTTTTTCTCATCTTATCCCTACATAAAGAATATCAACAAAAGGAGTTTTTATGGAAATAGAATATATATATCCGGATAATAATGATAAACAACGTGAAGAACAAATGCGCCGTCTGGAACGCGAAAACACCATTGGCTGTTTGGTCATGGGCTTATTTTTACTTATCGGAGCCTTTGTCTTTTTATCCTTACTGCCATTTTTCTTAATCGTCTTAGGATACAGTATCTTAGGTTTAGGAATTTATATTATTTATAAAGCCTATTTAGAAGATACGGTTCTAAATTTTATCCAAAAAATAAAATCTCATCACTAAAATTCCTATAATACATAGAACTAAAAAAAGCGAGAACTTTTATGTCTCGCTTTTTCTGAAAGATTGAAATAAATTTATTATTCATCCTCATCATCTAATAAATCATCATCTTCTTCATCATCCATCAACTCATCATCAGCACTGTTTTCAAGCAACATAGCCTCTTCTTCAATTTCTGATTTTTTCCGCCGTCCGCGTCTTTTCTTTTTTGGTTCTTTTTTAGACAACGCACTGATAACATAAGTTCCGACGATTTTATAGAGATCCACCAAATGTCCGTTATACATATGGTCACCGTCTTCTATCATCGCAAAATCCACATCCACATTGCGTTGACCGTTCAAACGTTCTGCCAAATCTTCTACCAAAGCCGGAGGCACAATATCATCTTGTCCGCCCTGAACCAATAAACCGGAAGTCGGGCATGGAGCCAAGAAACCAAAATCTTTTTCATTTGCCGGCGGAGAAACGACAATAAAGTTATTAATATCCGGTCGTCTCATCAAAAGTTGCAACCCAATCCAAGCGCCGAAAGAATAACCGGCAATCCAACATTGTCTGGCATCAGGATTTTGCGCTTGCAACCAATCCAAAGCAATGGTCGCATCCGAAAGTTCCCCTGGTCCGTCCTCAAATTCACCTTGCGAGCGTCCGACGCCCCTAAAGTTAAATCTTAAAACCGAAAACCCCAAATCTTTAAAGCAACTGAATAAAGCATAAGCCACTTTATTATTCATCGTTCCGCCGTATTGAGGATGCGGATGTAAAATAAGCGCTACCGGAGCATCGGGACGTTTTGCTTGATGATAGCGTCCTTCTAATCTGCCGGCATGCCCGTTAATGATAACTTCAACCATGTGATATTCTCTTTATTTATCTTGATTAAACCCATATTATTGTTTATATTACCTAAAGATTATTAATTAGATATTAACACAGTAAGGGGAATATACCAGAAATGAAAACAAATTTCAAGCAATTTTTTACTGACCTTGACACGATAATCGCCAAAGATCCGGCAACTTCCGGCAGATTAGAAGCATTTTTGTGTTCCCCCGGCTATCACGGAATTTTATTTTATCATCTCTCCCATAAACTATGGCAACATAAATGGCGGTTATCTGCCCGTCTTGTTTCACTTATCGGGCGTTGGTTGACCGGCGTAGAAATACACCCCGGCGCCACAATCGGCAAAAATTTATTTATTGATCATGGCATGGGAATTGTTATCGGTGAAACAGCAATTATCGGCAACAATGTCACCATGTATCATGGGGTAACCTTAGGGGGAACCAAACCGTTTTCCGGTCATACCGGCAAACGTCACCCGACCATAGAAGATAATGTTGTTATCGGTTCGGGCGCTCAGATACTGGGGCCGATTACCGTCGGCAAGAATGCTAAAATCGGCGCTAATGCCACCGTAGTTAAAGATGTTCCCGAAAATACAACTTTTATCGGCGTTGCCGCCCACAAAGCCGGAACTTCCAAAAGCAATACCTTTATGCCGTATGGTATAAATAATAAAATGGCTGATCCGTACGAAAAACGCCTCAAAGAATTGGAAGAAGAAATTGCCACCCTAAAAAAATCTTTATCTGCTAAATAATTATTAATGATTTATCGTTATGCTTTTTCTATAAAATTAGAAAGAGGATTAACAGATGTTGCAAAAAATAATCATTATTGCCGTAAGCCTATTAGCCCTAGCGACAAATATTGCCCAAGCTCAACTCAGTTCCAATCCATGGCTGGAAGCCAACGACAAAGAAACCGTGGAAGCTATCTACAATCAACACCGTAAGCGCCACGGAAACACGCTTAACACCTTAGATTATCAGGAAGACGAACATATCACGATAGATCGTACCAACGCTTATCTACAAGAAGAAGATCTGAAATCCGATGAAGATAGTTTTCTTGATAAAATCAAGAACAAATTAAAAGACGAACCGCAAAATCAAGCCCTCATACCGGCAACACAAGCCAATCGCCAAGCAATTAGCCACCGACAGGAACAAAAGTCCCAAGCCTCATCTTCAAATATAAATAATTTGAAAAAAAGTTTGCGTCTCCCGAATATGCCGAATATAAATATAAATCGTATGATAAACAAATTTGAACGCATGATCGGAGTAGATTTCAAAAGTATCGGTCGCCGTCTGCAATAATAAAGGATAATAAACATGACCCCCGTAATAATACTTGTAAAATCACAACTGGCAGAAAATATCGGCATGGCTGCGCGAGCTATGAAAAACTGCGGTCTGGTGGAAATGCGTTTGGTTAATCCGCATCAAAGTCCATATTCTGAAACAGCTATGCGCGCCTCATCAAATTCTGAAAACATCTTAGAAAACGCCAAAGTTTATTCTTCTACCAAAGAAGCTATTGCCGATTTAGATATAGTATATGCGGCCACTGCCCGCCCCCGTCATCAGGTAAAAGATGTCTATACGGCAGAATATGCTGCTCAAAACTTACCGACAAATAAAAAAATCGGTTTCATGTTCGGGTGTGAACGTACAGGATTGGAAAATGAAGACATCAGTCTGGCAGATGCAATTATAGAAGTACCGCTTAATCCGGAACACAGTTCACTAAACCTGGCACAAGCCGTTCTTATTATCGGTTATGAATATTACAAAACAACGCTTAACGTTGCCGGCAAACGTTTTATTACCAACGGCGGAGAAATCGCCAAAAAAGAAAAACTCTTTAAGTTTCTGGATATGTTGAACGGCAAAATCAAACAGAGTAACCGCCTCAAAGATGCCGATCATACCGCAACTTTATTGATTAACATCAATAATATTTTCACACGGTCGCAAATCACGGAGCAAGAACTCAATTCTCTCTACGGCATTGTCAATATCCTGAGTGATAATAAATAAGTATTGACAAAAAAACGAAGATACGCTAAAGTACGTCAATAAGCGACGATTTTCGCTTGGTGTCCGTACGCGCGAACTTGCAGAAGATAATCATTTTAATTTTTTAATATCAAACTCTTTTAATGAGATTTTTTGATATACGGGCATCAGATAAGATAATCTCGCTAGGAGTTAGATATGACAAATAATATCACATTCCCCCTTACTGATGAAATGGTTGAAACCTTATTTAACGAAGGCAAATGTCTTACGTTTCATTGGTGGTATAGAAAAAATTTAAATATTCATCCAACACCGGAACAATATAAAAAATATCACACTTTTACCGGTGCTTCACATTCGGCAATTTTTGCAACGGCTAATGGCAACTTTCATTACTTTGATAACGGGGTTTTGCTCTGCCATAGTGAAAATTCTCCTTTGTTAATTTCTAAATTTGAAAATCTGATAAAATCTAAAGGCTATCCGGTGACACATAAATATATCGGGATGTCACTTGAAGATAATAAAAAGATTGAAAATTATGCCGTTTCTCACTACGACACAAGTGATGCCTACAAGCGTCCGGGAATTCAATATGATGAACAAATTGAAGACCTTTTTGCCAACGGAAACGTATGCTTAACGGCAAGCAAAAATGAAGCCTTCTCACCTGAATTACGTAAACATATTGCACTTTTCTCCGACGGTCGTGTCGTCTATAACTTTGATAAAAAGATGCGCTATGTTGTAACGTATAGCATAATTCGTGATTATCCGGATTATGTATATCTAAACAAAGATTACACCGATTCAAAAACCTTAGAAAAAATTTATCAGAAAGCCGCTGAATACCCATGGTACAGTTCACCGGAAGAAGCCGAAAAATTATATCAGAAAAAACATCCGGCTCCCTCTTTGACCGCCGAAGAGCAAAAACGTATTACAGAATTAACCCAAAACAATCACTGCCTGACGGTTGACGGCGGACATATATCTTTTGATGAAAATGTTAAGAAAAAGTTATACGGGGGTTCTATTCCGGTTGACTTTTTCCACTATGCCCTCTTTGCTGACGGAAGCTTGATTCTCGCTTCAAATACAATTGACGAATATAATAAAAAAAGACCGACCGGATTAGCGCAAGATTTAACCCTGATTTATCCGCAGTTGTCAATTAAACCTGAAATTCACTCCGAACACTTTGTCAAAGAATTGTATAAAGCTTTATTGAAAACCCAACCGAGTGCGCGTGATTGCTATTGCGAGTTGCTCAAAGAAAATGCTCGCAAACTAAAATCCATTTTGCATATTACCCATTCGGAAGCCTTAGAAATTTGTGCAAAAATTAACAGTTGGAAACATTGGCACGAAGTCACAACAATTTGTGAAGAACAAGCCCGTATGGCTATTCGGGATGAAAAAATACGTCGTCATAATTTTCAAGAAGTAAACCTTGAAATGAGTCGATGCATTGCAATCGAACATATCCGACGGATACGTTTATCCAAGCACGCCTCTGAAGAGGATTTATTTAAAAATTTAGCCAACTACGGCATTTCGGAAACGGATTATGAAACCTATATAAAGACATCATTATTCATCTAATAATGTCGGCGGTAACTTTCATGTTACCGCCTTCGTACTTGAACATATGCTTAATCCATAAAAAAACAGGCTCGTTAAGAACCTGCTTTAAAAAAACATTTTATTTATGCTTTCAAATACTTAGATAAGTATTTATAAGTATAACCTTTTTTCTGTTTAACGATTTCCTCCGGTGTTCCAACCGCCACAATTTGTCCACCGCCGTCACCGCCTTCGGGTCCCATATCAATAATATAATCCGCCGTTTTAATCACATCTAAATTATGTTCAATGACAATCACGGTATTCCCTTGAGCAACAAGCTCTTGCAAAATACTCATCAATTTATTGATATCTTCAAAATGCAATCCGGTTGTCGGCTCATCCAAAATATAGATTGTCTTTCCGGTTGCGCGTTTAGAGAGCTCCTTAGAAAGTTTAATCCGTTGCGCCTCACCGCCGGAAAGAGTTGTAGCCGCCTGACCGAGATGAATATATCCGAGTCCGACTTTCCGCAACAAATCCAAACGCGATTTTAACGATGGAATATTCTCAAAGAATTGATAAGCCTCATCCACCGTCATATCCAACACATCGGCAATAGATTTCCCTTTATAAGTAACTTCCAGAGTTTCCCGATTAAAGCGCTTACCGTGGCAATGTTCACATTCCACATACACATCCGGCAAGAAATTCATTTCAATCTTGGTAACTCCGTCGCCCTTACACGCCTCACATCTTCCGCCTGCCACATTAAAAGAAAATCTACCTGCGGAATATCCGCGCGCCTTAGCTAACGGCAACTCGGCAAACCAATCCCGAATATACGTAAACAACCCCGTATAAGTTGCCGGATTAGAACGCGGTGTCCGTCCGATAGGCGCTTGATTAATATCAATAACCTTATCAATATTTTCTATTCCTTTAATACTTTCATAAATACCCGTCACATCGCGCGAGCCGTTCAGTTCTTTATTAAGTGCCTGATAAAGCGTTTCCAAAATCAACGAAGACTTACCGCCGCCGGAAACACCGGTTACCAACGTCAATGTCCCGAGCGGAATTTTCACATTAACATTTTTAAGGTTATTTGTTTTTGCCCCTTTAAGCTCCAAAAATTTACCATTACCTTTTCGTCTTTTGAGCGGCACGGCAATTTTCTTTTGTCCGTTCAGATATTGCGCCGTCAAGCTTTTTTCATTATGCAAGACTTCCGTAACCGTTCCTTCAGCCACAACATGTCCACCGAGTTCGCCTGCCCCCGGCCCCATATCCACCAGATAATCTGCAGCCCGAATAGCATCTTCATCGTGTTCCACCACAATAACCGTATTCCCGATATCCCGCAACCGTGTCAAAGTTTCCAACAAGCGGTCATTATCGCGTTGATGTAAACCGATAGACGGCTCATCCAAAACATACAAAACACCGGTTAAGCCTGAACCGATTTGCGAAGCCAACCGTATTCGTTGCGATTCGCCACCGGACAATCCGCCGGACTGACGAGAAAGTGTCAAATAATCTAATCCGACATTATTCAAGAATTGCAACCGCTCAATAATTTCCTTCAAAATTTTATGCGCAATTTGTTGTTTTTGCGGACTGAGTTGCGGTTCTACTTCTTTAAACCACTTAAGCGCTTCTTTAATGGAAAGGTCGGACACCTCCATAATATCTTTACCACAAACTTTAACCGCCAGAGCCTCCGGTTTCAATCTTTTACCATTACAAAAAGTACAATGTGCCGACGATTGATAGTGCGAAAGTTCCTCTCGCGAAGTTTGCGAAGTTGTCTCAATAAATCTTCGTTCCATATTCGGAATAACACCTTCAAACGGTTTATCGGACGCAAAAGTAGAGTAATGTATCGGCACGCAAACTCTTCCCGAACCATATAAAATAATTTCTTTAGCATCATCGGGCAAATCTTTCCAAGGTGTCCGTTGTGAGATATTCAAAAATTCACATAACCCGACCAAAGTCTGCTTATAAAATACGGATTTAAACCCATACCATGGCGCAATGGCTCCTTGCGCAATAGAAAGTTTTTCATTCGGTACGACTAACTTCTCATCCATATATAAGCGCTCGCCCAACCCATCGCAATGCGGACAAGCACCTTGCGGATTATTAAACGAAAACAAGCGCGGTTCAATTTCTTCAATGGTAAATCCGGAAACCGGACATGCATATTTTGCCGAACAGGTAAATCTGGAATTATCAGAAAGATTATCAACATACATAATTCCGTCACCGATTTTAAGGACCGTTTCAACAGATTGCGCCAAACGCTCTTTCATATCTTCATCTTTAAGGATAACGCGATCCACCACGACTTCAATATCGTGCTTAAAATTTTTCTGCAACGGCGGAACATCTTCCAAATCATAAACTTCACCGTCAATTTTAACGCGTTGAAATCCCTGTTTAAGTAATCCTTCCAGTTCCTTTTTAAATTCTCCTTTACGTTGTCTGACCATCGGTGCCACCAACATCAGTTTTGTTCCGATAGGCAATGCCGTGATTTTATCCACCATCTGCGACACGGTCTGTGCCTCAATCGGCAAACCGGTAACCGGTGAATACGGTGTACCTGCTCTGGCCCACAATAAACGCATATAATCATAAACTTCGGTAATTGTTCCCACCGTAGAACGCGGATTATGCGAAGTCGTTTTTTGTTCAATAGAAATGGCAGGAGCCAACCCCTCAATCGCATCCACTTCGGGCTTTTTCATCAAATCCAAAAATTGTCTGGCATATGCGGACAAACTTTCCACATATCGCCTTTGTCCCTCTGCATAAATCGTATCAAAAGCGAGGGAAGATTTACCCGAACCGGACAATCCGGTAATGACGGTCAACTTATCTTTCGGAATAGCGATATTAACATTTTTAAGATTATGTTCTCTCGCCCCTTTAATATCAATAAACTTACTTTCTGCCATTATCTAATAACCTCCGAAAAAAACAAATATACTACTTTTGTTCTTTTTGCAAGATTTATTTTCATCCTCCGAACCATCTGTATATTTATCCTTTTATTTTTTACCAAAAATTAACTTAATCCGACTATTCTTTGATTAAATAATATGGAGAAAATTTATGGTAAATACAACCTCTAAACCTTCAAAAAAAACAAATACGGCACCCAAAACAGGGCGAAAAACAAGCCGTAAAGCCCCACATTCTGTTGCCGATAAAAAATCCGTTGCTCAACCTACGATTATACCTTCGGAAAAATCCGTAACCCCAACCGAAAAACTGAAAAATCGTCTTATGCAATTTTTCCCGAAAGACAATATTTTCCGTCTGTTTTTACGCGGTTGGAAAAAAACTTTTATCTTGCGCGGTCGTGCCTCGCGGTATGAACTGTGGTGTTTTATGATTATAAACTGTCTGCTTTGTACCATTGCGGAAATAGCTTGTGCCTACATTTTCTCACCGCGTTTTTTACAAACCGCCAACCAGCTCGGCATCAGTTTAGACAACATGGAAATAATTGTTAATTCGGCAGAAATTTTATTTTATGCTTGTCTGTTAATTCCGCTCTTTCCGTTGGGTTCCTTATTAATCCGCCGTATGCATGATTTAAACAAACTGGCATGGCGCAATTATTTAGAACCGGTATTTATGGGATCTGTAACCTTAAGTATGATAAACATGACAATAACTTCATTGGAAAACACCGCTTATGATTTCACCAATCTTTTATTAAGTGCATGTTTTATCGGTATATTTTATTCCGTATGTTATTACAGTCTGAAATTTTTGATAATGACATTATTTTACCCCGGCAATCCGGAACGCAACGACTACGGCGATTCTCAATTTAATGATAAATCGCATGAAGAATTATCCCTCAAATTCTGTTGTTGGTATATCCTGTATATGGCGACCCTTTTCGGCTTTTATTTAATAATTATCCTGATTTAATAAAAATACGATTTGAATAAGCGGATATCTAAAATAACTCTTGCGTTTATTATGTAAATACATTAAAAATACAAGCAATTATAAAGCAAATATCAAGGAGTTTATTTAGAGATGAAAGCAAGAACACGTTTTGCCCCCAGTCCGACGGGATATATGCATATCGGTAATTTAAGAACCGCCTTATACGAATATTTAATTGCCAAAGCCAGTGGCGGCAGTTTCATTTTACGTATAGAAGATACGGATCAAAAACGTTATGTAGAAGGTGCAACCGAAATTATTTATAATACCTTAAACACGGTTGGCATGCACTGGGACGAAGGACCGGATATCGGCGGTAATTATGGTCCGTATATACAATCTGAACGTCTGCCTCTCTATCAAGAGTATGCTCATAAATTAGTTGATTTAGGCGGCGCTCACTATTGTTTCTGTACCAAAGATGAAGCTGATGAACAAAAAGAAGAAGAACAAAACATCAAATTCCAAGATCCATGCAAACTTATTCCGGTAGAAGAAGCTCGCAAACGCATTGCTGCCGGTGAACCGTTTACCGTCCGTCAGACCATTAACAAAAAAGGCAAATCCATGTTTCATGATGTGGTTTACGGCGATATTGAGATTGATTATGATGATTTGGACGAAGGCGTATTGCTTAAATCCGATGGTTTCCCGACCTATAATTTTGCCAATGTGGTAGATGACCATTTAATGAACATCACGCATGTAGTACGCGGTAACGAATATATTTCCTCCACCCCGAAATACAATTTAATATATGAAGCTTTCGGATGGACCCCGCCGACATATGTCCATGTAGCCCAAGTAATGAAAGATGCTCAACACAAATTATCCAAACGTAACGGCGATGCTTCGTTCCAAGATTTGGTTGCCAAAGGCTATCTTCCGGCTGCCATTTTGAATTACATTGCCCTATTAGGGTGGAACCCCGGTACGGAGCAAGAGATTTTCAGCTTAGCGGAATTAGAACAAATCTTCACGGCAGAGCGGATAAATAAATCTCCGGCAATTTTTGATATTACCAAATTGCGTTGGATGAACGGCTGTTATATCCGCGCCTTACCGTTTGCAGAATTCCATGCCTTAGCTTGCAAAGAGTATGATACATTTTTAACGCATGAAATTAACCGTGAAGAACTGAGTAAAGTTTTGCAACCGCGTCTAGAAACCCTGAAAGACATTGCGGAAACTTGTGGTTTTATTGAAACCTTACCGGAATATGATGACGAGTTATTCATTAATAAAAAGATGAAGACGGATGTTGAGATTGCAAAAAAATCTCTAGCCTTAGTTTATCCGGCATTAGAAAATTTGCACGAATGGACAAACGAAAGTTTATTTAATGCGATGAAAGAAGTTGCTGTTGCCAACGGATTAAAGAACGGACAGGTTTTATATCCGGTACGCATTGCCCTGACCGGCTTAGTTACCACCCCCGGCGGTGCAAGTGAGATTGCTTCCGTTTTAGGAAAATCTGAAACCCTGAAACGTATCAAATTAAAAATATAATAAAGCAAATCCCCCATTAAACCGATGGGGGATTTTTTACACCTAAAAAAGTAATATACCTCTATAGATTAAACGGCAAACACAATGTAAACTGGGATAGAGCTCGTGTTGATGATATGCCTGAATAACCATTTTGTGATGACGTTTTTTATCGTCATTGCGAGCCCGCTAGGGCGCGGCAATCCCTCAAGGCATGCATACTCAGCCCCAACTCGGCAAAAATGTGCGTGAGCCTGAGGCTCCAATCCCTCAAGGCATGCATACTCAGCCCCAACTCAGCAAAAATGTGCGTGAGCCTGAGCTCCAATCCCTCAAGGCATGCATACTCAGCTCCAACTCAGCAAAAATGTGCGTGAGCCTGAGGCTCCAATCCCTCAAGGCATGCAT
>SAMEA104404106__coassemble_1172_pt1 | contig 21127 bp, 17 predicted proteins | sample SAMEA104404106__metabat2_high_PE_033 | metagenome-assembled genome bin SAMEA104404106 (sample SAMEA104404106) | Balaenoptera acutorostrata
GGAGTGAAGATGAGATGGCTTGGGGTATTTGATAGAGGTTACCCTACGGGGCATTTTGCATTGCAAAATGAGGGATGTATTGCCGAAGAATAAGTATGATAAATAATAGAGTTGCTTTTTAGATAGTTTTTGTGTATAAGTTACGGCAGTGTTAGTATATTTTGTCATTTAAATTTTTTTGTATGAAACAATTATTAGAAAAAGCAAAAGAAATCTTTTTGCAAAACAAAGAAGCGAAAATCCCAAATCTATTGAACAAAATTCGGATGGAGCAATTTTCGGGAAATCTGATAAAAGAGCCCTTTAGGATGTCTGTAGGTCGAGTTTCTGATATTTTAGGATGCGGGATTATGGCTAGCGGATGCGTTGAGCAAGGCGTTCTTCGACTTGGAGATGATTTAGAAATTTTAGGTATGAAAGATCCGAAAAAAACACTGTGTCAAGGGATTGAATATTCTAAGGCATTGTGTGATAAAGCTGAAGTCGGACAAGAAGTAAGAATTTTTTTGCGTTCAGTAGAACTTATTGATGTTAAGGTTGGGCAAGTTATTGCACATAGAGGTAAATTTCAAACATATAATAAGTTTTATGCTGATTGTTATTTCTTTAAGGTTGAAGAAATTGGATATGAAGTAACATTGGATGCTATATCAAGAGTGCGGATTGTTTTTGGAACCCTTGATATTTTAGCTGAGATGAGAATTGCAAATGAAGGGCGGAAAATTAAATCCGGTGACTATCTTAGTACAAAGATAGAGCTATTATATCCGATGGTCTTGAGTGAGGATACTGTTTTCTTTATCATGGATAATAAATGTATTGTCGGTATAGGTATTGTTAGTGCTACGAATTAAATTAAAGCAGGGTTTTGAGAAATCAAAACTCTGCTTTATTATGGATTGACTCTCAGAAAAAAATGTTATATTGAGAAAGAACAGTTTAATTATTCTAAATTTTTAATTATGGAACTCAAAATTATTATTGAGAATGAAAAGTATCCGTTACATTTATATGCTGACGGAACTACAAGTTCGGAAGTTATTAATGGTAAAAAATGTATTGGCGTAATCTGGGAAAAACCTGATGCGTTGATAAAAGAAGAAGTTGTTGAACCTAAATTTCATTTGGGGGATTATGCTTTTGCAGGTGGAGAGTTTTCAAAAGATAAAAATGCTTTTCCAAAACGACTTGGTATCGTGGTTTATATTAACCCTGATGTTAATGCTCCGAAAGGACAACGCGGAATTATTCTAGCGGAGTCTGAAAACGTACTTCCTTGGGCAACACGTGATGAAGTTACAGGTGCAACAGAAAATGTTGGGGGATTAAATTGTCACAAACTTTTAGAGATTGTTCAAGCAAATGAAAATGTTCATTATCCGGCAGCGGAGTATTGTTTGAATTATCGTAAAGAAGGTGTTGGCGGTTGGTTCTTACCAAGTTGGGAAGAATTGAATAAATGTATGATGGCCAGTCCGAATATGTTTACCGGAGGCTATTGGACATCTTCCGAACAATCTTCCAGCAGTGCTTGGAGATTAGCTAAGGTCGGTATTACAATTCAAAAACTTTTGTCGGTAAAAGATGCAAAGTTAAAGGTTATCCCGATTAAAGTGATTTAATTTAAAATCGTTCTAAAGAAAAACTCCTGATATTGTATCAGGAGTTTTTGTTTTCTTAGGAGTTTATAACTCTTTTGTTTGAGAACTTTCCGGTAGCAAAGTGTATTCTTTGTTTCTATAAGTAAAAGTTACTTTTTGACAACTGAAGTTATACATGCACAAAATTTTGTGATCTTCCGAAATATTCGTACGAATGAAAATAATAGTTTCCGGATTATCCGAAAGTTCAAGAAAAATTACTTTTCCTAATTCTTTAAAAATACCTTCGTGGCGCTTTTTTATTGAGGCACGAACACGATTGAGGACGGAGTTCATATCCTTTTCTTGATTTTCTACACAAAATTTGCATTGACGTGCATCCGGATGAAGTGCCATATCAGAATGGGAAGTCGGACTAAAGCAGAAACCGCTGCGGGCGCCGTCCCATGCATTATTAGCAATCTGCCAGACATCACGTGTGTCGCGTTTTAAGTTCTTGCATAGTTCAAGATTAAGCGGATTGGGCATCCCTAATTCATCTCCTTGATAAATACAAATACTTCCCGGTAAGGTTAGCAACATATCCATTAACATGGCGCATTTATCTTGCGTAAAAGTATCTTTCCACAAGCGTGTGGCGGCTCGTTCCAAATCGTGATTACTGAAAGCCCAATTTAATTTTTCACCGTTTGGGGAAACTTGCAAGGCTTTAATTACTTTTTGTTTGAAGTCAGCTAATGTCCCTTTAAGAGAGCCGATATAAAACGAATCGCAAACACTTTCTCGGACAACCTTTTCACCTTTTTGATTACCAGCCTCACCTTTATCAAAAACATATTCAGCAAGCAGAATTTTAGGCGTTGGGTATGAATTTGCTAATGCTTTCATCTCAGCTAGGAATTGTGCTCCGATGGTTGAATTGATATCGTAAATACGCATTTGCTTGTTGTTTTCATCAAGCGGATTGTCGCGGAATTCGGTATCACAACCATAGTGAGTAGTGGCATCAAGGCGGAAACCATCCGCTCCTAAATCAAACCAGTGTTTTGAGATTTTGAGCAATTCTTTTCTGACCATTGGGTTGTTGATGTTCAAATTCGGCATGGTATAGTCAAAACTATGCATGTAGAATTGTTTTCTTTGCGGACAGTATGTCCATGCACTTGAGCCTGACATATCCCATGTAGACGGCCAGTTGTTGGGGGCAATAGGATTGCCTTCTTCATCGTATCCTATCGGATCGTGCCAAACAAAGAAATCTGAAAATTTCGGATGTTTTTTGATACTGAGATTGAACCATGGATTTTTTTCAGAACAATGATTATACACCTGGTCAAGAAGAACTAAAATATTATGCTGATGATAGACATCACATAATTCTTTGAAATCTTCCAGAGTGCCGTACATCGGATCAATGTTTTGGTAATCCGTAATATCATATCCGAAACCATTGTGATTCCAACAATAAAACGGAGCAATCCAGATAGCGTCAACTCCTAACGAAGCAATATACCCAGCGGCGGCGGTAATACCTTTTAAATTGCCGTAAGAACCGTGATGCGGATCTTGTGTACTTCCCTTAGCATAGTTGAATGTTAAAGGATAAATTTCATAAATAACTTTGGTAAACATAATGATATAATTTTAGTGAAACAATAATATTAATTTCGTCTTTGTTATAATATAGCAATAAATTTTGTCAATCAAATTCGGTTAAAGGTTATTTAAATATAAGTCCTGATGAGGAAAATATATTTTGCAAAATCAAAGAATAACGGCTTAAATATAAGAGGTATTTGAGGAGAGAGTATGGCTAAAATATCTGTTATTGTTCCGATTTATAATGTGGAGAAATATGTTGATGATTGTCTGCAATCTTTAATTCATCAGACGTTAAGTGATATTGAAATTATTTGTGTTGAGTTTTTGCAGAGCAGAAATTTTTCGGGCAAAATATGCGGAAAATAGGTGTACTTACTATTTTTTCGGTTTGCCATTATGGAAAAAAGAGTGGGTTTAGTTCCCACTCTTTTTTAATTTTTTGATTATCATATTACGTTTTAGGCGACTTAAATGATCTATATATAAAATTCCATCTAAATGATCCGTTTCGTGTTGGATAATTACCGCTAAATAATCTTCGGCATCTAAAATTTGTTCTTTGCCATTATAATCTAAATATTTAACGGTAACAGCTTGATGTCTTTCTACTTCAGCACATTGTCCGGGAACAGATAAGCATCCTTCATTAAACATGATTTTTTCAGCACTTTTTTTGATGATTTCCGGATTAATCATATAGCGCGGATTAGGACCGGGGTTACCCTCTTCGTCAACTTTGTCATCTATAACAATGATACGCTTGGTGATACCGACTTGCGGGGCGGCTAAACCCACTCCTTTATCAGCATACATGGTTTCTAACATGTCATCTAAAAATTTGCGAGTTTCGTCTGTTACTTCGGTTATCGGTTCGCATTTGGTAGATAGTACCGTATCCGGATAAGTATGCAGCGTTAGTTTTGTCATATTATATCCTTACATTTTTGGCAATTTGATCTAATAAAGCATTGACCATTTTGGGTTCATTCTTATTGAAGAAAGCATAAGCCAAATCAACATATTCTTGAATAAGAATTTTGGTGTCAACATTAGAGGTATATCCTAATTCATAAACGGCACAAAGTAGTAGAGCTTGCATTGTGGCATTCATGTGATCATAAGCACTGGCTTCTTTCAGGTAGTGACGAAGTGAGGCTTCTAATTCTTCTTTTTTGCCGAGAACTCCGCGCACTAAATTTTCAAAGTAGGCTTTGTCTATCTCTTCTAATTCTACAACTTGTTCGCCTTTGAGAGAATCTTCTTCTATGGCATAACGACCGATTTCACCTTTTTTGAAATCTTCAATCACTTCATCTACACTCAGACCTGAAAAAGCAGCCATATAGGTTGCTTGTACACCAGCCAGTCGGGAACCCGATCTTTTTCTTATCTTTTCAGAAACGTATTTTGCCATTTCTTTTTTTCCTCTTGTCTTTGGTTACAATTTAATATTACTTACAAATTCTTCAAAGTCTTTTACTTCTTTGAAGTCTTTATATACGGAGGCAAAACGAATATATGCAACTTTATTTTTGCCTAGTAATTTGTTCATTACTTTTTCTCCGATATCTTTGCTTCTGATTTCCGTAACACCGGAATTTTCCAGTTCACGACGGATTTCTTCAACCAGTTGTTCTATTTCGTACGGAGAGATACCGCATTTGCTGACGGCAAGACCTATGGAGTGTTGTAGTTTATCTTTATCAAATAAAACTCGTTCTCCGCTTTTTTTGATGACTATAATATCCTGTAATTGGATGCGTTCGTAGGTGGTAAAACGCCCTCCGCATTGCGGACATTCCCGCCGACGTCGGATTGCAGTTTCATCTACTGTATCGCGCGAATCCTTAACTTGTGTTTCTTTACAGCCACAAAACGGACACTTCATTGTGTTGCTCCTATATGATTGCCTGAATAATCTATATACGCTGATTTATGTTAAAAATCAAGTGCTTTTTTAGGATGGAATAGGCTTATAAATCAGCAGAAAACTATGTTATGTAACGGGTTGTTAACCTTTTGAGTGCATTATAATTGGTGTTTTAATAAAGGATTTGATATGATTACTCTGAGTACAAAAAAAATTTCTGATATCTTAAAGGCAGATGAAAATGTGGTTGAAGCAGAAATAAATGAGGTTTCTACTGATAGTCGGACTATAAATGATAAGACGGTGTTTATTGCCTTAAAAGGAGAAAAATTTGATGGACACGATTTTATTAAAGATGTTTTAGCAAAGGGTTGTCCGTTGGTTATTGCCGAAAGAGAAGTTGACGGCGTTGATAAGTCTCGTGTTATCATCGTAGAAAATGCGTTGAAAGCTTTGGGAGAGTTGGCTCATTATAATCGTTTACAGTTTAAAGGTAAGGTTATTGCTCTTACCGGAAGTTCCGGCAAAACAACGACAAAAGAAGAATTGAAAAAAATGTTAAGCTTGTTTGCGAAAACTTCGGCAACTCGGGGAAATTTTAATAACCATATCGGTGTACCAAGATCTTTGTTGGATTTGGATATGGATGCGGAATATGCGGTTATTGAAATGGGAATGTCTGCCCGAGGGGAAATTGAATATCTGACTAAAATGACTGAGCCGGATTTGGCGATTGTGACAAATGTTTATCCGATGCACATTGAATTCTTGAAGAGTTTAGAAAATATTGCACGAGCGAAAGCGGAAATTTTTTGCGGTTTGAAAAAAGGCGGAACGGCCCTTTTTAATGCAGATGCAAATTATGCAGAGATCTTGAGAGCACAAGCTGAGATTTATGCGGATAAGATTTATACTTACGGAAAAGGAAGTTTTGATACTCTGAAACTTGAGTTGGAAAACGATAGTGATTATTGTTATTATAACGCGTGGTGTGTGCTGAAAACTGCAGAAATTTTAGGGTTGGATCTTGCAAATGCCATAACTGCGGTTAATGCTTTTTCGGCGCCGGACGGACGCGGTAAAAAACATAGTATTACTTTAGGAAATAAACATATTTTATTGATTGATGAAAGTTATTCGGGACAGCCTGAAGCTATGAAATTTGCTATTCGGAATTTGGCAAAACAAAAAGGACGGAAAATTGCGGTTATCGGGAAAATGGCGGAACTCGGAGATTATTCAAAGCAGGCACATATAGAAATCGGACAAGTTTTGGCGGAAAATAATATTGATGTTGTTATCGGTGTTTGTGCAGAGACAAAAGATGTTTTGGCGCAACTGTCACCGACAATGATACAAAAATATTTTCCGACCTATGAGGGAATTACCGACTATTTGAAAAATGATCTTTTACAAGACGGGGATGTTATCCTGATAAAAGGGGCGCATTATTCATCTCAGGTTTATCGGGTTGCGCAAGATCTTATAAAATTTGAGTAATTTCAGTCTTTGGTATATGTTTTGATGAAACGCGGATTTTTACCGATATTGGAAATTAATTCATATGAAATTGTTTGAGCATCGCGTGCGACATCGTCAACCGTATAAATATCGTTGATAATGTAGCCGAAATCTTCGGTTGTCAGTTGATTTAGCGATGAGACATCACAAATGATATTATCCATAGAAATCCTCCCAAGTATAGGGCAGAAATGCGGTTTGTCATTTTCGTAAAAAATAACTTTACCGCGATTGGATAAACTTCGGGGTAAGCCGTCTCCGTAGCCGATAGATATGATGGCAATTTTCATATCTTCCGGTGCGCGAAATGTGGCAGAGTAGCCGACAAATTCCCCTTTCTTTAAGTCTTTTATTTGTAGAACCGGAGCTTTGAGTTCTAAGATATTCTGCATTTGATTTTCGCGATATGGCGCCGTGTTAATGCCATATATGGCCGCTCCCAGACGAGTTAAATCAAAATGAAAATCATCTCCTAAAAATACACCATCAGAGGCAGATAATGTTGCCGGAGTATGCGGAAAAAATCTTTGTTTCAAATTACGGAAATTTGTTAATTGACGGCTGTTCATAAAATGAGCTTGCTCATCGGCACAGGATAAATGGGACAATACATAAGAGAATTCGGCTAATTCCGGAGCAGACATCTTTTCTAAATCTGTTGCGGTGAAACCTAAGCGATTCAGACCGGTTTCAATTTGAATGGCCGGTTTTATATTTTTTAGGTTGTGATTATGCCAAAATTTTAACATCTCAGGTGAACAGATGACAGGCGTTAGGTTTGCTTTTTCAAAATAGGGTAGGGAATCTTCTCCGATGCCTTGTAATACAAAAATGACCGCATCCGGAACATACGGACGGATTTGGGCGCCTTCACTTCCGTGGGCAACAAAAAAATGACGACATCCAACACTATAAAGGGCTTGACTTATTTCTATCGCTCCCAGTCCGTAAGCATCATCCTTGACAACTCCGGCGGCTTGTGCCGGAGCGGAAAGCTCTTGCAGGCGGATATAATTTTCCGTGAGCTTTTTTAAGTTGATATTCAAAACAGGTGTGGTATATATTGTCATAGTTTTTATTCCATTTTTTTGAAAGTTTATTTGTGGTAAAGTTTATTGATACACATATTCATTTGCAAGATATTAAAGCTGATTTTGCACCGCAAGTCTTAGATAATCCGGATATGCAGGGTGTTTTGACTGTATCTGCAAAAAAAGAGGATTGGGGCAAAATTGAAGATTTAATGAACTTGAAAAAAGTATCGGCGGCTTTCGGAATTCATCCATGGTATGCGGCTGATGATGTGGATGAGTTAGAAACTTATTTACAAAAGTATCCTTCTGCTTTGGTGGGAGAAATCGGATTAGACGGTACAAAAGAAATTGTCAGTTTAAAACAACATCAATGTTTTGCAAAACAGCTTGAGATAGCAAAGTATTTTGGCAGGCCGGTCGTGTTACATATTGTTAAAGCTTATGAGGATTTCAGACAATATGAAAATAAGCTTAAAGACATTAAATTTGTTTTGCATGGTGTTGGTAAAAATTCGGAATTAGTTAAATTTGTGAATAAATGTCAGGGATATTTCGGAATTAGTCAACGGCTATTCAAATGTAAAAATGTTCGGGAGATTCTGACTATGATTCCCGAAGATAAAATGCTTTTTGAAACGGATGCCCCATTTGGTGTTAATGAAGAAAAATATGCTCAATGTGTGCAAGAAAATTTACAGTTGGTAGCTACTCTTACTGATATGACTGTAGAAAAGTTAAGCGAAAAATTATATGAAAATGCAAGGGAGTTTATAAATGTCGGCAGATAGATGGAAACGGACAATCGCTTTGTTGGGCAAAGAAAAAGCCGAACGGGTTTTTGCAACTTCAGTTATGGTTATCGGGTGCGGGGCCGTGGGCGGATATGCTTTGGAAATGTTGGCACGTTTGGGAGTTGGTAAAATTTGGGCGGTTGATTTTGATACTTTTGAGGAATCTAATATTAATCGACAAATTTTAGCATTGACGGATACTCTCGGAAGAAAAAAAGCAGAGGTTGCTAAAGAACGCATTTTGGCAATTAATCCGGAGGCGCAAGTTACAGCAATGGATTTAAAGGTAACCAAAGATAATTTAAATTTTTTGTTGGAAGAAAAACCCGATTTTGTGATAGATGCTATCGACGATGTGGCGGCAAAATGTGAATTGATTAAGTTTATGGTGGAACATAAAATTAAAAGTTATTCATCTATGGGCGCTGCGCTTAAATTTAATCCCGGACTTTTGAAACCGGCTACTTTGGATAAAACCAGCGGGTGCCGTTTGGCTAAAAAATTACGTGAAATGTTAAAAAAACAGCATGTGGATTTACATAAAGTTCATTGTGTTTTTTCAACTGAAGAAGTTACGCACTGTAAAGACGAGAACGGAAATAATATTCTTGGTTCGCTTGCGCTTGTGCCTGCTGCTATGGGAATTCGTTTGGCAGAACAGGTTTTTGAGCAGATTTAATTCCAGTCGTTTAAAACTTTTGAACGGCGGCGTTTTTGGACAGCATCATCAAAGTAACGATTTTGCTTTAGAATATCAAAAGCATTATTTCCTTCATTATCCGTGATTTTAGGGTTAGCTCCGCGACTGAGCAAAAGTTTTATCATAGAGGACGGAAAACTGTTTTTGATAGCATATAGTAATGGTGTATCTCCGTGTTCGTTTTTAATATCCAGATTTTTTTGTGCGCGAATAATGTTTTCTATAATCTTGGGCGAGAGATGTTTGTTTAACGCATACCACAACGGAATATCGCCGGCAGCATTGGTAATTTCTGTATCACTGCCGCCACGTAACAAGGTGCGTATGGTTACTTCATCTCCATTTGTACGTAATAAATACCATAATGGGGTTTCTCCTTTGCGATCTTTATGGTTGACATCCGCACCATATTCTATCAATACCTTAATGATATTTGACGGAAGATTTTGACGAATTGCTGTCCAAAGCGGGGTTTCTTTTAAGTTGTTTTCGGCATTGATATCCGCATTATTGGTCAGTAATGTCATGAGGTAATTTATATCGGCGCGATTGGCTAAAGCGTACATTAAAGCCGTATTACCGACATCATCACGATGATTGATTTCTATGCCTTTATTTAATAAGAGTTTGGCTTTTTCTATTTGTAAGGATGGAACATGATTTTCGTCTGCTTGTGCTGATAAAAACATTAGAGCATTTTTGCCATTCATACAAGTGGCATTTATTTTAGCTTTGCCGTTTAGTAATTTTTCTAAAACACTTTGTGAATTATTGTGAATTGCCGCATTTACAAATGTCGTACAGCCGTTGTTATCTAAAATATCAATATCAGCTAAATTGTGAATAGCATCTGCTACGGCTTCGTCTGCATTTGCGGCAAAGATACTTTCTTTAAGAGCTTTGTTAAAGCGATGGTGGTTTTTGGCTACAAAGGTGAACTCATCAGAAAGTTTTTCGGATGGAGTGGCGAATTTGTTGCTTGCAAAATCAAGTGTCTTTAAATATTTTCTTTTATTGTAGTAATCATAAATTGTTAGACCGTTTTTATCTATGGCTTTGTAGTCTGCTCCGCGTTTTATCAGATATTGCATAAATTTGTTTTTACCTTTAATGGCGGCGGCCATAAGCGGGGTATGACCTTCAGAATCGGTTGCGTTTACATCTGCTCCGTTGTCTATGAGGGTTTCTAAAACTTTGATGTTGGTGTTTTCGTAAGCGGCGAGGGTAAGGGCATCAAATCCGAATTTGTTTTTGGTTTGGATTTTTAATCCGTATTCTAAAAGAACGCTCAGAACTTCCGGACTTTTATTAAAGGTTGAGGCTAGTATTAAAGCCGTATTTTGTTCATGATCGGTTTCTACAATGTTCGCTCCATTGTTAATTAAAAATTCTATAATCGGACCGGAAGGATTATTAATCGCAGCGATGAATAGGGCTTCGTAGCGAGGTGTACAGTGCGTTTGAACATCTGCTCCGAATTCCAGAAGTAAGCTCAAGGCATCTAAATTGGTACTGGAAGCGACCATATACAGTAGCATGGTTTTGCCATTGTCTAAGCACATGTTTATATCTGCTGTTTGAGCTATCCATGCTTCTACATCTTCGGTTGTAAAGTTCATATTTGACCGGACTTTAGTTAATAAATCAAGATTATCCGAACGTGTGCTAGGTTGCGCTGTTCTCATCGGTTTTTGGGGAAGAGATTTCTTTGTCGGTTGTGGTGATTTTTTATCTTCCGCTTGTGGAATATTGGGGGCTTCTACCATAACTTCTTCAGTTTGAGCAGAGGGTTCGACAGTTTTTTCGGATTGCGGTTCGGCAATACTTTCTTCTTCAAAATCCAAATCTAAATCAATATCAAAATCATCATCCGCATATATCGGATTAGCTGAGAATAAAACAAGATTCAGCGATAAGATAAAAGCAGATAAAAGGCGGAATTTGAACATTATAATACTCTCCGAAAATAAATATGATTTATTATAATATTTTTTGAGATAAGTTGCAAGGCGGTTATTTTTAAAATCCACATTATATTTCAATGATTAAGTATAAAAAAACGACAGACCTTAGAGGTCTGCCGTTTGGTATATAGTTTACTTACTTACTTTTTTACCAAGATATTTGTACTACCTTTGGTGGTTAATACATGATTATCTTGAGTTTTAGCAGTAAGCTCAAGGGTGCTTTTGTACACATCATAATTCCCCGTGTTATCTACTTTGATTGGGTTTTCTGTCATATCAGCCTTGTAATCTAAGCTCAATCTTAAATTCCAAGTATATGAGAAATCACCATCATCATATATAACTTCTGCACTGATAACATCCACGTAATGTTCTCTCTTTGTTTGACCATTAGTGGTTGTGTAACGATATGAGTCTTTGTACTCTTTTATCGTCCAGTGTTCATCAGTCTTCGTATTCAAACGACTACCATCAAAAGATTCAGAAGTCGAAAATTTAGCGTTTTTAGCATACAACTGACTATCTGTCAATTGACCTAAAATTACGGTAAAATCTTTTTCAAATACTTCTACTTCATCTTTACCTGATGAATGAGGGGTACGTTTCGTAATCTGACATGTATATGTGTCATCAGTCCAGAAACCGCCAGGAGTATATACCGGTTTACCGATATTGTCCTTTAAAAGTATCCTTCCTGTTGATGTGAGGTTTCCCACGTTTTCGCCGTTCAGGCTGGCTGTTGCTGTCAGAGCATATGTATGTACAATATACTCTCCTTCTTTGGAAGATTCCTGTGAAATAACAGCTTGTCCCGCATTAAGATTGTAACCAGTGTCAGCAAAGTCATATTTATAATCTTTAGCTGTGAAGGTTACTTTCTCATCCATAGTCTGGAATGCGAAAACGCCGGTTTCACTACCATTGGTTGCTACAGAGCTCCATTTCTTAGTTGTTTTAACAACCGAGAATGTTCCTAGTTCAGTGTTCACCTGAGATGTTTCACTGTTCTCACTTGTTGCTCTTAAGGTTTCGTTATTCCAATTTAAGTTGCTTGTAATAACATCACCAAAAGCGACAGCTTTCATTGTCGGGGTTGCGGTGTATCTAACCTCATTAGTAGTGGTAGAACCATCTGACCACTTAGTGAGTTTGGTAACCAGATACTGATTGCCAATTCTTTCGGCAACGAAAGAGGAGTCAATGACTTCCGGAGCAGTTTCCAATAGAATTCTACCTTCTGAAACAGTAGTACCTACATTTTCTCCATTTAAGGAAACGTTAGCAGTTAAATTATATTCATGAGCAATAAATTTTTTGCCGTTGACTACAATTTCTGTACTATTTGCAGATGGTTTTGTGCTACCCGCATTGAGGCTGTAACCAGTGTCAGCAAAGTCATATTTATAATCCTTAGCTGTAGCTGTGAAGGTTACTTTCTCATCCGTGGTTATGAACGCGAAAACGCCGGTTTCACTACCATTGGTAGCTACAGACTTCCATTCTTTAGTTGTTTTAACAACTTTGAATGTTCCAATCTCTGTGGTAACCTGTGAAGTTTCACTGTTTGTAGTTGTTACTTTCAAGGTTTCGTTATTCCAATTCAAATTTTTTGAAATAATATCACCAAAAGCAACAGCTTTAATTGTCGGTTTCCCCGTATATGTTACTTCATCACTAGTGGATGAATTATCAGACCACTTAATGATTTTTTTAACAATATACTTGTTACCAACTCTTTCGGCAATGAACGATGAGTCACTCTTTTCCGGTTTAACCTCAGAGAAGTTAAGTATGACAACTTCGTCAAAACTATCCATTGTGCAGTTTCCAAATTTCGGAGAAACTGTATTGATTGTTTTGATTTTTTTGTCACCATTCTGAGAAAAGTTTACTTCCTCAAAACTTAATTTTAGGTCTTCTATCGGATAAATTTTGTCCGTATATTGACTTTCAAATTTTGTTGGAATTTGGTAAGAAAAAGTTACAATGTTTTCAACAGTTGTTTGATTTTCTTTTCCAATGTTTTTAGAAGTATAAGATCCAGAAACGGTTTTGATGGTAAAACCATTTTCATTTTTAACTTCTGAAATGGTTTCAGATACCAAATTTCCAGTGGACTTATTTGCAAAGTTCTTATCCAAGCTCGTCATTTCTCTTGTTTCAGGGGTTTTCATTGATAAAACAACCGGAACATTATGCTTTTCAGTAAATGTTCGTTTGTTTGTCTCAATTGTTTCAGTAACTTCATAACTTGTTACCGGACAACCGATGAAACGTCCTGTTTGAGAAACCTTCTGGATTACCTCAGGATTTTCCTTTTCGATAGTGTAATACCATGGTGAAGCGGAAACTTCTTTGGCTGAAGCAGCTTCTGAGATACCTACAGGAGTGTATATTGCTTTGAATACCAATGTATGTTTGTATGGTACTCTCAGCTCTGTTGCACCGTCTAAAGGTTCGATCACTTCGTTACTGAAAGTAACCGGTTCTATTACTACATGTGGGAACACAATTGTATCACCGCTTGCAGCGTGGAACTGGTTATCAAATGTAACTTTGACGTCAGCTTCCTGACCATCTGAGAACTTGAAGTTCTGTGTCAGAGTGGTTGAAACCTTATCTCCGGTTACTGAAGTTTGTTTTTTTACTTCAGATTTGCCGGATAAAGTTACTTCAGGTGAAACTCCTTTGGCAATGACTGATGAGTCTTTTTTGAGGACTACATCTATTTTTGCCTTTGGAGCTACTTGCTTGAAAAAATTGTTTTTTTGGTTTGTCAAGCTTCCATCCTGTGAGAACTGTACCACACCGTGAGATAGAGAGTCTCTGTTCACAGTTGTTACATAGAGGGTTTTTTCACTCTCGTATATAACTTCGTGGATAGTAGGAGTATTCTCTTCTTCATCCGGTGTTAATGCGAATTCACTTGAGCATGCGCTCAATGCGCTCAATACTGCGATTAATACTGCGAAAAACACACTTGTCATGAGTGCGTTATTTCTGTTTTCTTTTTTTGTTGTCATAATAAAAAAAATTATAAATTAATTTGATTGTCTTGTGAAATATATAGAAATCCTATTTTAGGTAGGATTGTTAAAAAGAAATTAGGAAATTGCACTCTTTAAATAATGAATAAAATAATAGAAAAAGAGCACAATAATATTTTTTAGTCTTCTAAGTATAAAGCAATTTGTACAAAAAGTCAATGATTTTAATAGAAAATTTTGGAAAATTAGCCAAAATAAAACCCTCTCGCGAGGGCATTCAAAACGATATTCGGTTTTGAACTTACCATTCTCGCATTTTTCTATTTATTTCGCGCTCTTTTATGCTCTCGCGCTTATCATAAAGCTTTTTTCCTTTGCCTATACCAATTTCCAGCTTAGCCAATCCTTGTTTATTGAAAAATAAACGTTTGGCAATCAGAGAATAACCTTTTTTGCTCATCGCCCCTATTATTCGGTTAATCTCATGTTTGGTCAAAAGTAATTTCTTTTTGCGATTAGGTTCTTGTTTTTCATACCCTTTATTGGCATATTCTTCTATTTTTAGGTTCTCAATAAAAAGTTCGCCGTTTTCAGTTGAGCCGTAGGTGTCCGTCAGGCTGGCTTTTCCTAATCTGAGTGATTTTACTTCTGTCCCGCGTAATTCTATTCCGGCAGTAAAGGTTTCTTCTATGGCATAATCAAAGGTGGCACGACGATTGACCGCCACTTGCCCCTCGGATATAAAATCTGATTTTTTTTCTTTTTTTGCCATAGAACTTCCCTTTAAAAAATCCAACGGATATTATTAATCTGATTTTTTTCCCTTGTCAAACTTTAAGTTTGAAAATTTCATATTTTTTTAGTTTAGCGGGGTTACCGGTCTTTCTAAAGCAACTTCCAAAACTTGATTGACATTTTCTGCCAATACGATTTTAAGTTCTTTTTGGACAATATCCGGTAAATCGGCTAAATCTTTTTCATTATCTTTCGGAATAATTACCGTCTTGATGCCGCCGCGAATGGCCGAAAGGAGTTTTTCTTTTAGACCACCTATCGGCAAGACACGACCTTGCAAAGTTATCTCTCCGGTCATGGCAACATCGTTACGAACCGGTATTCCCGTAAAGACAGAAACTAAGGTTGTGTACATTGTAATACCTGCGGACGGACCATCTTTGGGAATAGCACCTTCAGGTACATGGACATGAACATCTTTCTTTTCAAAAATTTCAGGATTGATACCGAGTGATGTGGCGCGAGAACGTACCACGGAATATGCTGTATCTATTGATTCTTTCATAACTTCACCAAGTTTACCGGTTTGTTTGATAATTCCTTTGCCCGGCATATCTACGGCTTCAATAAATAAAATGTCTCCGCCAACTTCCGTCCAGGCTAATCCGGTTGTGACACCAACCAAATTTTTGTCTTCCTTAATCCCAAAGTGGTGTTTTTTGATACCGAGGTAGTGGGAAAGATTTTCCGGCTTAATTGTCAGATGAACATCGGTTTCGTTATTTAAGATGATATCTTTGGCAGATTTGCGCGCAATGGTTGCCAGTTCGCGCTCCAAGTTACGAACACCTGATTCCATTGTATAATAGCGGATAATATCACGTATGGATTCATCTGTAATATACAGTTCTTCCGGTTGAATGGCATTTTCTTTGAAAACCTTAGGAATAAGGTGACGTTTGGCAATCTCAATCTTTTCTTGCTCCGTGTAGCCGTCAATCCGAATGATTTCCATACGGTCAATTAACGGACGAGGCATGTCTAAGGAGTTGGCCGTCGTGACAAACATAACTTTAGAAAGATCATAATCTACATCTAAGTAGTGATCATTGAAAGTAGAGTTTTGCTCCGGATCCAAAACTTCCAGTAAAGCCGAACTCGGATCTCCTCTCCAGTCAGAACCTAATTTGTCAATTTCATCTAACAAAAACAGTGGGTTAGAAACACCAACTTTTTTGATGCTTTGAATGATTTTACCCGGCATGGCTCCGACGTATGTTCTGCGGTGACCGCGTATTTCTGCTTCATCGCGCATGCCGCCTAATGAGGCGCGGATAAATTTACGGCCGGTGGCTCTGGCGATAGATCTGCCAAGTGAGGTCTTGCCGACGCCAGGCGCACCCACTAAACATAATATCGGACTTTTCATGTTTTTTGATCGTGCTTGTACGGCTAAATATTCTATAATGCGTTCTTTTACTTTGGTCAGTCCGTAGTGATCTTCATCTAAGACTTCTATGGCTTTGTGTAAGTCATGTGTGATTTTAGAATAATTATTCCATGGTAAATCTACTAACCAATCTAAATAGTTGCGAATAATTGTTGATTCGGCATTCATCGGTCCGGCAGCAGCTAATTTTTTTAATTCCTGCTTAGCTCTTTTTTCACCTTCTTTGGAAAGTTTTGCCTCTTTGATTTTTTTGTTATAAGAGGAAATTTCATCAGCTTCTTCGCTATCCGTTCCGTTTAATTCTTTTTGAATGGCTTTCATCTGCTCATTCAAATAATATTCTTTTTGATTTTTTTCCATTTGATTACGAACGCGCTCTTTAATTTTGTTTTCTACTTGGATGCGAGAATTTTCCATGTTTACAAAATAGAGCAATTTTTCTAAAATCTCATTTTGGGTGCGACATTCTAAAACTTGTTGTTTTTCGGTAGTCTTTAATTCTAAATTGTTGAGAACGGCAGAAACAACTTTTTCAATATTGTCTAATTGATTTAAGACAAATAAATCTTCTTTGAGCATTTGCGAAGAAGTTAGACTGCTTTCTTTAATCTTTTCGCTGATAACCGAAGTTAATGCTTTAATTTCGGTTTCTTTTTCAGGCTCTTCAATTAACTCGTAAGGTTCAACAAATGCCGTTTGATATTTTTTGAAAGCATTTAATTTGGTTAATTTTACACGGCATAAACTTTCTACGGCAACATTTAAAGTGCCGTCCGGCATAGAAATAAATCTTTTGATGGTTGCCATTGTTCCGATGTTGTATAAATCTTTTTCTTTCGGATTATCAACGGCGGCATCTTTTTGAGTAAGTAATACGAGGGGGGTGTTATAGTGGTAGGCTGCTTCGGCTGCATTCAGTGAGGCGCTTCTGCCAACAAATAACGACGCGGTTGTGTTCGGAAATACAACCATATCTCGCAAGGATAATACAGGGTACTCTTGGTCTGTCTTTACTATGATTGAGTTGTTAACGGCGCGTTCAACGGAATTGTCTTTATCATCAATACGATTCATCATATTATCCTTATATTTTTAAATACAGTTAATTATACAGAAGAAAAATCTTTCAGTCGCTTTCTTATATAGTGTTTAGTTCTAATTTCTGCAACGTTTCAGCAATTTATTTTGCAAAATAACCATGAGATAAGCAATACAAACAATGTTTAATCCACAAATTATTCGGTAATTAAACGCGCGGATTCAAGACGGTGAATACGGTCACGGCAATCCATGGCTTTTTCAAATTCCAAATCCGCAGCGTATTGTTTCATTTCTTTGGTCAGACGTTTAATTTCTTTATCAATGTTTTTGATGTTTGTACTGTCCATAATATCCATCGGAACTGTATCCGGCGTATCTTCCGTCATTGTTAATAAAGTAGATGAAATGGCTTTTTTTATGGTTTTCGGCGTAATGTTATGTTCTAAATTATAGTTAAATTGTTTTTGACGACGTCTTTCGGTTTCTTCTAAAGCAAATTTAATTGAATCGGTCATTTTATCGGCATACAAAATAACCCGACCATTTGCGTTACGCGCCGCACGACCGATGGTTTGTATCAAAGAACGATGAGAACGCAAAAATCCTTCTTTGTCAGCATCCAAAATTGCAACCAGAGAACATTCCGGAATATCTAATCCTTCTCGCAACAAGTTAATACCAACTAAAACATCAAAAACACCTTGACGTAAATCACGGACTATCTCTATTCTTTCCATGGTATCAATGTCGGAGTGCAAATAACGGACTTTAATGCCATTTTCTTTGAGGTATTCAGTTAAATCTTCCGCCATCTTTTTGGTTAAGGTGGTAACCATAACGCGATCTCCTTTGGTAATTACCTGATGACATTCATGCATTAAGTCATCAACCTGATTTTCTACAGGTTTAATCACACAAAGCGGATCCATTAAGCCGGTCGGACGAATCACTTGTTCGGCAAAGACACCCTGACTTTGTTCCAGTTCCCAATCTCCGGGAGTGGCAGAAACAAAAATTGTTTGCGGACGGAATTTATCCCATTCGTCAAATTTGAGCGGACGATTATCTACGCAAGACGGAAGACGGAAGCCATAATCCGCCAATGTCATCTTACGACTGCGGTCACCTTTATACATTCCGCCGATTTGCGGAACGGAAATGTGACTTTCGTCGATAAATAAAATGGCATCTTTCGGCAGGTATTCAAATAAGGTTGGCGGTGGCTCGCCGGGGGCGCGTCCGGTTAAATAACGCGAGTAGTTTTCTATCCCTTTACAGTGCCCCATTGTTTCTATCATTTCCAAATCAAAACGTGTGCGTTGTTCCAATCTTTGGGCTTCCAATAATTTATTTTGTTGCTTAAATTCCGCTAATCGGGTTTCTAAATCTTTTTTTATGTGGTCTTTGGCTTGAGACAGAGCCGGGCGCGGGGTTACATAGTGGTTAGCCGGATAAACGGTTATTTCTTCCAAATCTGCCGTTTTCTTGCCGGTTAATACATCAAATTCGGTTATTTTTTCTAATTCATCTCCGAAGAAAGATAATCGCCAACCGCGGTCTTCATAGTGTGCCGGAAAAATATCTAATGTGTCTCCTTTGACTCTGAAAGTGGAACGAACAAAATTTACCTGATTGCGGACATATTGTAAGGTTGCCAAACTTTGATGTAATTCTCGTTGGTCTATGGTATCGCCGACTTTGAGGGAAAATGCCATGGATGAATAAGATTCCATGCTTCCTAAGCCATAGATACACGAGACGGAGGCAACAATGATAACATCTTTTTCTTCTAAAACATTTCGGGTTGCTCCATGGCGCATACGGTCAATTTGTTCATTAACTGCAGAGTCTTTTTCTATGTATGTATCTGTTTTCGGGATGTAAGCTTCCGGTTGGTAATAATCATAGTATGAAACAAAATACTCTACATGGTTATTCGGGAAAAATTCTTTCATCTCGGCATAGAGTTGGGCTGCTAAAATTTTGTTTGGTGCCATAATCAGGGCTGGACGACGCATTTCTTCTATGATTTTTGCCATGGTGAAGGTCTTGCCCGAGCCGGTAACTCCGAGCAATACTTGATTGTGTAAACCTTGTTTTAAACCGTCGCACAGTTGCCGTATGGCCTCCGGTTGATCACCTGAGGGTTCAAACGGGCTGACAACCTTAAATTGACTACTCATAGTTTCTTATATAATCTCTTTGAGGATAAATTGTCAACGATTACATATTCAGTTTGATATGTCCCCAGCCTTTATTCGGTTTTGGTTTTTCCGAGGTCTCTTTCGGAGTACTTTTTTGCCAACTCATAACAGGTTCACTGTCACGACGTTGTTTTTCGTATTTTTCAGCTTCTTGATCAGAGGTTGGTTTTCCGTTTGCCTGGGTTTGTTTGATGAATGCCGGCGAATAAAAATCTTGTCTGTTATCGGCAAATTGAGCAATAATATCATCTATGACCCCTTGTTTGATATTAAATGAATTTAACCTACCGGCATAGAAAATTGTGAAAGAGGGACAAGGAGAAGATAGTAATACATCCGTGGTATCAATGCCGCGTATAAATCTTAACATAACTTGCGGTTCTATGGAACAGGAGGAACGTGCCGTTATGATATTCGGACTCTGGGCAAATAATGCTTCATAGGTGGTTACGGTTTGACTGACATCCAATTCGCCACAGTAGTCAATTATGGCAAAATTATCAATGGTATATCCCGTATAATTTGCCGGTTTTTTGGTAACATGATAGCAAAAAATTTGCTCCGGTTCAGCTAAATTACGTGTAATTGTTTTGACTGTGGATTTGGGTAGAGATGATTGAATAAACGGAATAATTGTATTTACGCGTGCGTTTGATTTAGGTGCTTTTCCTTTAATCTCATCAGTTATCGGAAGTGATGAATTTAAAAAATCTAAACTTTGTAATTCAGGCGGTAAATCCTCACCGGAAGCATAAGTCGGGGTGGAACTATAACATATCAGGGCAAGTGCTATTAAAACTTTTATCATCATTTAACTCCTTTGATTTCTGTAAATATAATATTTTTTTAGTTAAAAAATAATGAATCTTCATGTAATGATACAAAGTTAAAAAATATTTCAGGATAAAAGATTTTTTTAAGATTTCGTTTAGATTTTAGGATTTAAATTGCATACTAATTATATAGGTTGACTTTTATATGGGATATTTTTTGAATATGTGGTCTTTTTTATCTTATTCTTCGGAAACAGTCTTGTTGAGAGCTTTGGGGGCTTTTGTTTTGGCGTTCGTTTTATCGCTTTTGTGCGGCAATCAATTAATCGGCTTTTTGAAAAATCATGAAAAAGGGGGACAACCTATTCGCTCGGACGGACCGAAATCTCATGTAAAACAAAAGAAAGGAACCCCGACGATGGGAGGAATCCTTATCTTGGGAACGAGTATTTTAGCAATTTTGTTGTTTGCTAACGTGACGCAACATTTTGTTTGGATTTCTTTGCTAGTCTTGATTGTTTACGGGGTGACAGGATTTGCCGATGATTATGTAAAAGTAAAAAAACAAACTCCGAATGCTATGACAGCAAAGATGAAATTGTTTATTCAATTTATGGCTGCTGTGTTGGCTGTCAATGTGATTGCTGCCGCAACTCCGAATTCTATTGAGAGCCGTTTGTATATTCCGTTTTTTGAGTGGTCTTTTCAACTATCGTGGGTGTATATTCCGTTTGCTATTTTGGTTATTTCTGGTGCCTCAAATGACGTCAATTTAGGTGATGGTTTAGATGGTTTGTCAGCCGGAATGTTGGCAATTGTTTTTACCGTATTCGGTGCAGTAGCCTTTCTGA
>SAMEA104404106__coassemble_1325_pt1 | contig 19125 bp, 15 predicted proteins | sample SAMEA104404106__metabat2_high_PE_033 | metagenome-assembled genome bin SAMEA104404106 (sample SAMEA104404106) | Balaenoptera acutorostrata
TGGGGGAAGAGCGAGGAGTGGGGCGGTTAGGCTTGGATTATATCCGGTGTGTCAGCGGTAGATAATGATGGGCGAGAGTTAATAGCAATGTTAAAATTCTGAAACTTCTCGGTTATACCGTCCTTATATCTATCTCAGTAGAGGGGCGAAGAGATTTTCTCTGATATCATAAACTAACCATCTTTTCTTTGAAAAATATCTCTTTTAATGTGCTTTTTTTAGTCTGTGGAAGGCTATATCTCTTTTCCGCCAAATGCATTAAGGTTGATGTTTGTTTGGGCTTTTGTTGAGATGTTTTCCTTTTTATTGCTTGTAGTTTTTTCCTCTTTGCGCTGTTGGTGTCTTTGAAATCCTTTGTCAAACTTGAGATCTTGAACATGAGATAACCGACCTTTAGGTTGTTCTCCTTTTTGTGCTTTTAATTCTTCTCTTAATTTGGCTCGTTCATATGTTGTATTTTGATAGATATAGTTGATTTGGGTTTCTTTCGTGGCATCTATACTATTTCCATTTCTATCCCAGAAAGCTACTCGGTTATTTCCTTTATTATCGGAATAAGTTTCCATACCGAATTTTTTACCATCTAATAAAATATAGTTATGGGTTATTCCTTTTTTAGTTTCATTTTTTATTTCTACGGTATGATTGTTCAAGTCTATTTCTTTACCTTGATCATAAAGTTTTTGTTGTTTAATATTGCCATATTTATCTGTAATTGTGTATAAACCATGCGGTTTGCCGTTAATGGAAGATGTTTTTATGCTATCTCCTTTTTCATTTTGAATATTTTTAATTTCTGCAGATTTGTATTTCGGATTGGAAAAATATCTGCCTGCATTTTCAATTTGGGGCATTAATGTTTGCTCCATATATAGTGGTTCAAATTTTTTATCTTGTTCTTTTTGTTGGCGAGATTGAAGTTCGTCTTTAAGAAAAGATGAATTCATATCCAAAATTGTTAGTTTATATTGTTTGGAATATTTATGTTTACTCCGAGGAGATTCTTTTTTGGTTTTATTGTATTCCTCAAAGAAATCGGCATCTTCTTTTTCTCTTTTATGAATCTTATTCATTACTTCTTGTACGGAAGTTCCTTCAAGCGGAAGTATGACATTTTCTTTATCAGCAAGGACATTATCGGTATTTACAATTTTCCCGTCAAGTTCTTTTATTCGCTTCATAATGGCATCGTGACCACCTCCTGCGTCAGATCTAATAATCCTTCTTACTGATTCATACCAAATTTTGGGGTTTAATTTTATGGTTTTTGCTTGTTCCATTAATTGGGCAAATTTTTTCTCATCACCTTTTTCTGTTAAAATGTTATTCTTTTTCCAAATATCTGACTGGATGTCCAGATACATTGCTGTTGGTTCTTTTAAACTATGTGCCAGATATTTGTAATTAAAGGAGACTTCTTCATTTAGAGCAAGGCATTCAGATACACGCTCAGTAAGTTGAGAACTGATGATAGCGGTTTGTACGACTTTTTCTGCTTGTTCCCTTGATAGGCCGCTTACATCCAGTTTGTTAGCTATGTTAAAAAGATCATCATTTTCACTGGAGATAAATTTGGAAATTTTTTCTATAGAAACACCTTGTTCAAGCATTTTTTCGGCGGTTTCTATTTTGCTGTTGGAAGAAACATAATATTTGTGTTCGCCGATTTTAGAGAAATCTATTCCACCGATGATATACATAGAATCAACTTCTTTTTTGAAATTTTCATCATTCTTAGTGAGATTTTTGGTCGTTAAATATCCAATGGACATATTTTCAAAGTTCTCTCTGTATCCGTCGTCAGGAGAGGTTCTTAATTTGGTGGCATTTTCTTTGATAAATCTCATTTCGTTATAGAAATCAGATTCTTTTTCGCTATCCGGATTGAAGACGCCTAACCGAATACCTTGAATATATTTTGCATGATCTTCTTCGTTTTCAAAACGTTTTAAAACAGCTTCTTTGGCTTCCGATGTTTTGGCATTACGATATTGATTTCGGATTTCCAATGCTTCGGCAATTTTGGGAACTATCTCTACGTGGACATCGCGTTGATAGTTTTGGTAAAGGCTCATATCATGAGTATTTACTTTGTTTTCTTTAAAATCAGTTTCGTGTTTATGTTCATGGATTAAAATTAGTTCCAAGGGTATTTCTTTGGAATGATTTTTGAATCCGAAATCTTCCGGAGAAATTTGATCTTTAGTAACAAACAGTTGTTTCTTTTCTTGTGAATAATATCCTTGTACAGATTGGCGCATGATTACCGAATCATTGACTACGGTAATTTCTGTTTTGTATTTATCCGGCGTATCGTCTGATATTGTATTTTGAGCAAGGGAAGCATTCGGCGTTAGGGCTGTTCCGGTAAGTACGGTGGCAGCGACAAAATTTTTTGTTTTTTGCTTTATCTCTTGATATTTCTGTTTAAGTCCCATGATTCCCTCACTAATAATATATCTTATATAAAAATATTCTCTCACATTTTGGGGACTAAGTCAATGCAAAACGAGAGAGAATATTGTTTTTTGATTATATATCTGATTGTTGGCCAGAAAATTTTGCTTCATACGCATCTCGGGCAACTTCAATTAATTTTTTGGCTTCATCTTTTCCAAGAAATGTTTTGATAATTACTTCTTTTTTCTCAAGAACTTTATAATCTTCAAAAAAACGTTGGAGCATTTTTAAGATGTGAGGTGGTAATTCCGAAATGTCGTTGTAAATGTTGTACTCCGGATCATCTTCATGGATGGCGATGATTTTATCGTCTGCTTCACCGCAGTCAATCATTTTCATTACGCCAATCGGACGGGCACGCATGATACTTAGTGGTGCGATTGCTTCTTGTCCTAATACTAAAATATCCAACGGGTCATTATCTTCACAATATGTTTGCGGAACGAAACCATAGTTTGCCGGATAGTGAACTGCGGAGTATAATATGCGATCAACTCTAACTAAACCACTGGGTTTATCAAGTTCATATTTTACTTGTGAGCCTTTCGGAACCTCAATAATTGCCGGTACAAGATCCGGAAACTGAGAGAAATGTTTTACTTGATGCCAAGGATGCACGATTATTCCCCTTATATAAATTAATTTTAACTAACAGTAACAATATGGACAAATTATCTTTGTTTGTCAAGATAAAAAAACTTATTTTTCTGTTTGCTTTCTTGAGTCATTTGTGTTAAGTTGGACACATTATAGTGAAAAATGGAGATATTGTCTATGACTACATATACGGCTCGTCAGATTGGAGCATTTGAACCTGAAGAGATTCTAGATTTACAACGCGGCTTAGATAGAGCAGCGTTGGAATTTTTAGACAAACATGAAAATGAATTACCTTCGGGCTATATGGAGGGGTTAAAAGATTGTTATAAGCATACAATGGGAACATCCCGTTTGTTGTATGAAGCTTTAGTGGATTGTTTTAAAAGCAGAGGAACAACCGGTTTTCCCGAGGCTATTTATAGTATTGATTTAAAAACCGGAAATATTGAAACAGATAAAAACGGACGGCGCGTTAGTTATACCACAGAAGTTTTAGCTCCGTGCACTTCCTCCATGCTCCACTATGTTAACTATGAGTCAAATGATGTGTATGCAATTTTTCCGCCTATGAAGTCTGCGGAAAGAGCTTTTGAAAAAATGGTTAAGGAATGTCAACGCGAGTATGTGGAAAATCGTGATGAAAATATTGCAAAATTTGCCAGAACGAATATTCGCAGCGAGAATGCTCCGAGTGGGAAAATTACTGACCCGAATTTTATGAAAATTAATGATATCAATACTCCGGAACAACAATTTGCCAGTACGGACGGCGCTTTGGTTAAAATTGCTTCTAAAAGTGTTGTGCCAACAGATATTTTCCGTTTGACTATTACTTCCAGATATGTAGCAGACTTAGAGGGTTTGATAGAACGTTGTGAAAAAAAGTTTCCTCCGTATATTAAATTCTTAAAGGGTGAACGTAATGCTTATAAAACAAAATTAAGTGAAAATAAGCGTGGTTATTTTGATATTAAAAAATTGGCGAAAATCAGAATTCCAAATACAGACAGAGTTTTTTATGTGGAATTCCAATTTAAACAAACAAATATGTTTTTTGCACATATCCGTTCTCATAGTGCTTATGAAGATTTTAGAGTAGCTGAGGCAGAACGTTTGGCTTTGCAGGATAAAATAAAGAATCCTAAAGAAGAAGTTTCTGCTGCTGACAAGAAACGGTTTGTTAAATTGCACACAGAGTGTGAAACGAAAAAAACTGACTGTTTGACTATTCATCAAAATGCCATTCATCAAAGTAATTTATATTTGATGCAAAAGTTAATGTGGATGGATGACAATGCGCGCGGATTGCGTCGAGAACCGGACCGCAAGGATGGTCGTTATGCTCTTACAGAAGAAGTGTTAAAGAAAAATTATATTGTTGAAAGTTATGATCCGTTTGACGGAAAGACAGCTTTTGCCACAAATCCCGACGAATATTTGAATAAGAATTACTATCTGAAGGCTATAGGGGTGTTGCCTGAAAGTTTTGATGAAATGAGTAAAAATGCCAAAGCAGAAGTTGATGAAATGTGGAATAATTTGACGCCTGCTGATATTCGCAGATTTAATCGTATTACCGAGACTGCAATTAAATATGAGCCGGTGATTAAGAGTTTACAAACTAAATTGAAAATGTTGGATAATAATGTGGTTATGAATATGATAGCTGAAAATGAAGGTGTTAAAATATAGGTTGACGAAATAATAAAACTGTAATACAAGATGTTAGTTATTTTAATTTTTATAAAAAAACTATAATTATGCTACAAAAGAATTTGAAAGAGGAAGTACTTCCTTTTGAACTTATGCTGAGAGATAGTCATAATGTTCTGACACGTGGTTTTATTATCGGAGATTGTAATCCTATCGGTATTTATATTAACGGAGTCTTATGGTGGTTAAAGAAGTTACCCGTGAGTGGTTTTTTACCTGAAGAGTTCTTATCTGATATCCGAAATATGACCGGTCTTAACTTTCGTTATGCAACGCAAGATGATTATAAAGTCTTTGAAGACAAGGAACTCAAGGAAAAGTTAGATGAATTTATTGAACATCTGATTAATGAGGGAATATCTGCATCGCGTTTTAAAGATTATGAGGTCGCTGAGATTAAAGAATTTACAGAAAAGTATGCAAAATCAGTTAAGAGCATTCGTCTGATTTTAGATGATACCGATTTGTAAAACAGCACTGGTTTCTTTTGAATTAATCCCCGTGTTTAAGACATGGGGATTTTTTCGTTTAAAATAAGTGTTGTGTTTATTTTTTTATGTGTTTATATCATTATATGAAGAAAATTTTGAGTTACATAATGATTTTTGCATTTGTAATATCCATTTTTGATGTGTTGGATATTCAAGAGATTTATTGTGCTCACGAAAATTCTGCTTTTTCTACGGAAAGTCCGCATGCGGATAATGAGCATGACGATTTGGATGATAGCGGAATTGAATATATCTGTGTTAAAAATTTTTTATTACCATTTGAATTTATGAATTTAGAAATACATCGGGTCGTTATGGCAAAATGTGAAAGCTATGATGTTGTATGTTATTATGCCGATCGTATTCTTCCTGATTTTTATCGTCCGCCGATAGCAGTCCTTTAGATTTACTTTGACAATATGCTATGAGCATATACGGACTAACTATATTATAGGACGAACTATGACTAAGGAACTCAGTGTGTTTATTATATGGAGTAACGGGCAGTATTTGACTGAACCGATACTTGCAGATTTGAAACAGAATTTGAAAATTATAAAAATATTTGAATATGTATGGAAAAAAGAGGAATTTGTTTTTCATTTGATGCAATTTTATCATAAAAATTTTTTTAGAAGTTTGAAAAAGAAAAAAGAATGCGGAACAGGACATTTTTTAGTTATTGTTGCAGAAGATGAAATACCAAAATATCAAGATGGAATTAATGTCCATATTATGAAACTTAAATATAAATATCGACATTGGTGTCATGGCGGATATCTTATTCATGCCAGTGATAACCAAGATGAGTGTAAGGCTAATTTGACTTATCTGTTCGGCGTTTCAGGAGCAGAGTTTTTGCAGAAGTTTGAGGATGAAGGATCGGATAATCCAATCATATATCACCAAAAATTGCGACCAGAAAGCAGATGGATGAAATATTTTAGTCGTTTATGGCATTTTTAAAGCTACTGCTTGTCTTTGGAAATAACTTGTAGTACATCATTCATTCTGGCAAAGAAGGTGCTTGTATCCTTAAAATATCTACTTTTTAAATCATGCTCGCGGTGTATTTCGGAAATGTCCGGAGCAGAATTATACATTCCAATATATAATGCTCCCAATACACAGCTGATAATCAACCAAAGTAATTTTTTTCCGAGTATAAAAAAGAAAAGGCTGGCAAAGGTACAGATGCCTAAGATGGTATAAATACCGTAAATTAAAGTGTTGGCACTTTGGGTTAGATCTAAATCTTCTATAAAGAAAAGAGCTACGACTCCGAGAGCCAGAAATTTTAGGATAAAAATACCGAGTGTCAGTAAAATAAACATAAGCGTTTTCCGAAAGAAGCCCCGTCATATAGCGGGGCTTTGAAATTTATTAATTAGGCGCCTTTTTTAGTTAGCAGCATTTCTTTAATGCCGTCAACCGAGCTTAGAACTGCGCTGGCTTCATACGGCATGTAAACAATTTTATTATCTTTACCGGAAGTCATTTCTTTCATGGTTTCCAGATATTTCATAGCAATCAGATATTGGTCAGCATGACCTTTGCTGCTTAGAGCATCTATGATACATTTAATTGTTTCTTTCTCGGCTTCAGCTTCAATTAATCGAGCTTGTGCGATACCTTCGGCTTTTAGAATAGATGCTTCTTTTTCACCTTCGGCTTGACGAATAGATGCTTCTTTCTCACCTTCGGCGATACGAATTGAGGACTCTTTTTCACCTTCGGCTTCATAAATCATGGCACGTTTTTCACGTTCAGCTTTCATTTGCTTATCCATGGCGGCTTGGATATCTGCCGGTGGCGTAATATCTTGTAATTCAATGCGATTTACTTTTACGCCCCATTTATCGGAAGCACTATCTAAAATAGCACGAAGTTCTTCGTTAATTTTATCACGCGATACCAATGTTTCTTGCAACTCTAATTTACCGATAAGTTGGCGCAAAGTGGTTTGAGTTAATTTTTCAATTGCTTCGGATAAGTTTTCTACACCATAAACGGATTTTTCCGGATTAATGATTTGGAAGTACAAAACTGCATTGATGGAAATAGAAACGTTATCCTTTGTAATTACATTTTGACGCGGAAAATCATAAACAGTTTCACGCAAATCTAAAGTTGTGGTTTTTTGCATATAACTAGAGGTATGACCTTCATAGTCGGTGACAGTTACTTTGCGGTAAACTCCTTTGGGGCTGTCAATGAACGGAACTATGAAGTTTAATCCTGCTCCCAGAGTTTCTTTGTATTTACCTAAACGTTGAATAATCATTACCTCTTGCTGTTCGACGATAATACAGCCTTTCAGAGCAATGAGTATAGCTAAAAGTACTAATAAAATTAAAATAGTTTCCATTATTTGCGTCCTTTCTTTTCTACATACATGGTTAGATCATCATGGGATATGATTTTGAGTTTGCTTCCTTCCGGAATTGAGACGGTTTCATTTTTGACGCGAGCTTCCCAATTCTCATCATAAATTTTTAGGCGACCGCTGAAGGCTGTGATTTCGGTCAAAGCAGTTGCTGTTTTGCCGATATATTGTGATTCAAAAGATTGTTCTTTTAATTTTTCCGGATTGATGTTTAGTATCGGTCGTAAAAATAAAATGAATACGATTGACAGTACTGTAAAAATCGGAATAAGAATGTTATAATTATCGGTCGCTAATGATAAAAGTGAGCAGACGATACCTGCGAATGCAAAGTTCAGAAAAAACATTGTCGGAGTATAAATTTCCGCAATGAAAAATAGCAAAGCTATACATAAAAAAACAATCCAAGCTGACATATTTCTTTTCCTTTATTTATAATAGATAGTGATAATTTATACTGTTATTACTTTATTTTTGGTTAAAAATATGAGACAAATAAGTTATTCTTTAAGCGCTTTTTTTTGATAAATTTTATATAAAAGAAATACGAAAAAGCTCATATAGATGATACCATATAGGGTGAATGCAGCTGAAAAACTCAAACCTTTGATATCATCGGCAGGTGCAACGAAAAATTTGAATGATATTAATGAAATACCGGAAATCGTTTGTTGCAACATATTGTTTACAGATGAAATTGTGGCACGTGTTCCGCTGGCGGCATACTGATGGATGTGATTGATGTTAGATATGGCAAATGCAAGTTGAAATCCAATTCCGATGCAAACAAAAATTAAGCTTATAAATGTTACGTACGGAAGCTTAAAGTAAAAACTTAGAATCATACTGCCAAAGGAATACAGACACAAAAATGTAGTTACGACAAGTAAGCGATTAAAACCGAAGAATTTTTCCAGTTTGTTAACATAAAATGAGAAACCGGCTCGTAATAAATGGTTGATAACATAAATGGAACTAAACATCATTATCGGCGCAACGGAAAGTTTTAATAATGGTTGAAAACACCAACAGAATAAGGAGGTGGTTGAGAATAAAAGTGCCGAATATAGAATATAAATGTTTATGTTACGATTTTTTATGGTTGCTGTCGTAGTTTCTTTTATTTCTATAAACTTATCTTTTAAGGTTTTTGCCGAAGGTTTATCTGACGGTGGGTTCGGTAAGGTGGTTAGCAAAATGATACTGATTAAAGTTAGAATAAATTCTAAGGAAAGTAAAATAAAAGTACCGAATTTGGCATATAATGTGGCACTGAAAATTGCGGCAAACATGGCACCGGATGACATGGCAAAATTTGTGCGTCCGCACTCTTTGAGCATGTATTTTGTTTTGTTTTTATTTCTTAAATAATCATGAATATAACTATCGTAAACACCTGATAAGAAAGAACGTGAAAGTGCATTGCACAGTTCGCCTAAAATTACGATGAAAACACCAGAGAAACTTAGCCAAAGGGCAGCACGCAGAAAGAAACAAAAAAAGGCTAAAATTAAAACTTTTTTCTTGGAAATGACATCTGCAATATAGCCACACGGAATTTCAAATAAAATTCCTGTTAATTGAAAAATTCCTTGAAACATCACAAAATCGGTTATGGTTAAACCGTTTTGTTGGTAAAAAAGTAACAGGACAGGAGCAAGATATAATTGCGAACGTAAAAAGCAGGCAATGTCAAGTCTTTTTAAGGGTGAAACAGCTTTCATTTTTAATTCTTTCTTACGATTTTTTATTGCTATATATTAGACATGATAGCTTAAAAATAAGTAAATAAAAGCTAAAATACATAAGGTGTTACGGCAATTTGGGCAGATTTTAAATATAAAAAAACCACCTTGTTAAGAGGTGGTTTCAAATCTTTTATACTAAGAATTACTTTTTAGCTTTTGTTTTGCTAGAAGTTTTTTTAGTAGAAGCTGTTTTCTTCTTTGTGCAAGAAGCGCTGCAGCAAGATTTTGTAGATTTGCTACCATAGATTTGCTCAATAGCCATGTTCCAGAACATTTCATCTTGACCGTTCGGGCAACCAGCATTTTGCCAGTTGTAATAAGCAGCTTCTCTAATTAAATTTTCATTGAAAGTCATATTAAATCTCCAAATAATTTTGTTACTAAAACAATGTTAAGTATAAATATAAAAATATTTTTGTAAACACGAAATTTTCTGTTTTATGTGTTACTTAACTTATAAAACGAAATTGATTAAAAAATACTTAAAAAATAAAAAAGAAAAAATATAGTTTTTTGAATAAGATATCAATGTTTTTTTGCTAAACTTTATCTTATACTAACTATATGAAAATAAATAATAAAATATGGTTTTTGAAATATAAATAAAGGAGGTGTTTTTCTGGTAAATGGTACGGAAATAAAATGGTAAAAATAATAAAATATTTTTTTCGTTTTTCTTGTGCAAAAAAAGTCTGTAAAAGCAAATATTAAACTCTTGCCGATGAAAAAAATGAAATAGGGAAAATAATCTTACTTTTATCTCTGAATTTTCAGACTATATTTTAGAGGTAAAATCGGAAAAAATAAGGGTGAATTTTGAAAGCCATTTTAAAAATAATATAAGAGGTTATTTTGCTGTTTTTAAAAGGAAAAAATGTTCGCTGAAACTGGGGTAACTGCGATAAATATCTTGCTTTTTATTTGTTTTGTTTTTATACCTATCAGAGTAATATATTTTGAACTATTTGGGAGTTATAGTTATGGGCAGTTCGGTTAAAAATAAAACTGTTTTAGCAGAGGGGAAGGAAAGTATGAAGAATTTTGCAGTTCTAAGCTCAAGTGAACGTGAAAAAATCAATAATCTTTTATCTGAAAAAGATATGGATTGTATCATTAACGGTGATTATGAGAATGTTATGTCCGTATTGGGCATACATCGTGATAAGGGCAGTAAAGAAATTTTTATACGTGCCTATAAACCAAATACAAAATCCATTGAGATATTAGACGGCGAAGGCAATTCTTTGGGCCTTATGACTATGCTTGATAAAAGAGGCTTCTACCAAATTAATTTGGGTGTTACGGATGCTACCAATTTTAAGTACAAGTTCAGAATAACAAATGATCAGGATAATGCTTACGATGAAGAAGATATTTATGCTTTCCCGTCTATTATCGGTGATATTGATGAGTATCTGTTTGCCGAAGGAAACCACTTGGAACTTTATAAAAAATTAGGTGCTCATGTTATGGAGATTAACGGCGTTAAAGGTGTTGGTTTTTCTGTATGGGCTCCAAATGCAAAACGTGTTTCCGTAATCGGCCATTTTAATAATTGGGACGGACGGGTTAACGTTATGCGCAAGCACTATAGCTGTGGTGTTTGGGATATCTTTATTCCGAATATTTCGGAAGGTGAACTCTATAAGTTTGAAATTAAAACACAAGAAAATTATATTTTAACCAAGAGCGACCCGATGGCATTTCATTGTGAAGTTCGCCCAAATACAGCTTCCATTGTTTATGATATTAATCACTATAACTGGAATGATGGTGAATGGATGCAATATCGTAAAGCATATAATAGTTTTGATAAACCGACAAGTATCTATGAAGTTCACCTAGGATCTTGGAGAAGAAAAGGTGAAAACGGTTCGGAGTTTTTGACATACAGAGAACTTGCCGATACCTTGATGCCGTATGTTATGAATATGGGCTTTACGCATGTTGAATTTTTGCCGTTATGTGAACATCCGCTGGATGCTTCTTGGGGGTATCAGGTTACCGGATTGTTTGCCCCGACTTCACGTTTTGGTACACCGGACGATTTGCGTTATTTAATTGATAAATTTCACCAGGCTAATATCGGGGTGATTATGGATTGGGTTCCGGCTCACTTTCCTAAGGATAGCTATGGTCTGAATGAGTTTGACGGAACGCATTTATATGAGCATGCGGATCCTCGTAAAGGTGAACATAAAGATTGGGGAACAAAGATTTATAACTATGGTAGAACCGAAGTTAGCAATATGCTTTGCTCCAGTGCGTTGTATTGGTTAAAAGAATATCATATAGACGGATTGCGTGTTGATGCTGTTGCTTCAATGTTATATCTGGATTATTCTCGTAAAGAAGGTGAATGGATCCCGAATATTTATGGCGGAAATGAAAATTTAGAGGCTATTGCTTTTATTCGTAAAATGAACGAATTATGTTACGGATCCGGTGAAGGTGTTATGACTTGTGCCGAAGAATCTACGGCTTGGCCGATGGTATCCCGTCCGACTTCCATGGGTGGGCTCGGTTTCGGCTATAAATGGAATATGGGCTGGATGAATGATACTCTGAACTATATCAGCAAAGATGCTATCTATCGTAAATATGAACATGGCAAATTAACTTTCGGTTTGTTGTATGCATTTAATGAAAACTTTATTTTACCGATTTCGCATGACGAGGTTGTACATGGTAAAGGTTCTATGCTTTCTAAAATGCCGGGAGATGAATGGCAGAAATTTGCAAACTTACGTGCGTATTACGGATTTATGTGGACGCACCCCGGTAAAAAGTTGCTCTTTATGGGATGTGAATACGGACAAGATTGGGAATGGAATTCTAATGAGAGTTTGAGATGGAATCTGTTGCAATATCCGATGTATAAAGGAATGCAAAATTGTGTTAGAGATTTGAACTTGATGTATAAGGGTAACTCTGCATTTTATGAGGAAGATTTTGATTCTAAAGGATTTGAATGGATTGATCATGCCAATGCCGATGATAGCGTTATTTCTTATATAAGAAGAGGACATGATTATAATAATTATATGATTGTTGTTTCTAACTTTACACCGGTGGTCAGACATAATTTTAAAATTGGTGTACCGGACAGTGGTGCCTATCAGGAAATCTTTAACAGTGATGATAAAAACTATTGGGGTAGCGGTGTTAGAAATGAAGGCGAAATTTATGCTAATGATGAAGGAATGCATGGTCGTCCGCATTCAATTAATTTGGTGTTGCCACCACTTTCTACAATCGTGTTAAAGCATATTAGATATTAATTATTTGAGGTGGAATTAAATGTCAGGTATTAAAGTTTGGGATGGAAGATCATATCCGTTGGGGGCAACCGCAGATGAATGGGGTGTCAATTTTGCCCTGTTCTCGGCTAATGCAACAAAAGTTGAATTATGTTTGTTTGATAAAAGCGGCGTGAATGAAACAGCAAGATATGAACTTCCGGTCAAAGAAAATAATATCTGGCATATCTACCTTGAAGGTATTAAAATCGGACAGGTTTACGGATACAGAGTTTATGGACCTTATGATCCTTCGCGAGGTAAGAGATTTAATCCGAATAAATTGTTATTGGATCCCTATGGGAAAAAAATGGTCGGACGATTGATTTGGAATAAAGCTATTTTCGGATATGACACAGAAAGTCCTAATAAAGACTTATCTTTTTCTACGATTGACAGTGCTCCGTATGTCCCGAAGTCGGTGGTTGTTGGACGTAATGAATTTGATTGGGGAGATGATATCGGTCCGCAAGTTGATCCGGCAAAAACCGTTTTTTATGAATTGCATGTTAAAGGATATACAAAACTGCACCCTAAAGTGCAAGATGCTAAAAGAGGAACTTTTGCCGGTTTGGCAACACGCAGCGTTTGTCAATATTTGAAATGGTTGGGCGTAACTTCCATAGAAATGTTACCGGTTAATGCTTTTATGGCAGAGCGTAATAAAGGTTTTAAATCTAATTTTTGGGGATATGAGACACTTAGCTTTTTTGCTTTGGAACCAAGTTATTTGGTTGGTAATGATTATGATGATTTTAAAAAAATGGTTAAGAGATTCCATGAACAAGGGTTAGAAGTTATTCTTGATATGGTTTATAATCATACAATAGAAGGTAATCATCTGGGGCCGACTTTATGTTATCGTGGTATTGATAATGAAAGCTATTATACTTTAGACGGAACAAATAAACGTTACTATTATGACAGTACCGGATGTGGTGCTTCGTTCAATCTGCAAAATCCTTATGTTTTGGCTTTGGTTATGGATTCAATGCGCTATTTTGTGGAAGAAATGCATGTGGATGGGTTCAGACTTGATTTAGCCGTGTCGCTTGCCAGAGTGCGTCAAGAATTCAGCCAAAGCAGTGGTTTTATGATGGCAGTTCGGCAAGATGAGGTTTTGCAATTGGTTAAAATGGTCGCAGAACCATGGGATGTCGGTATCGGGGGGTATCAGTTAGGCGCTTTTCCGCCCGGAAGTATGGAGTGGAATGACAGATATCGTGATGTTGTCCGGCGGTTTTGGCGTGGCGATGATCGACAAATCGGTGAATTAGCCAGCCGCATAACCGGTTCGAGCGATGTGTTCGGACCAAGTAAACGTACAATTTGGAGTTCGGTTAATTTCTTGTCTGTGCATGACGGAATGACATTAAATGATTTGGTTTGCTATAATCATAAACATAATGTCGCAAATAATGAAGATAATCGTGACGGTACTGATGCAAACTGGAGCTATAATTCCGGCTATGAGGGATTAAGCGATAGTGCAGAAATTAATGAGAACAGAAAGATAAGACAACGTGCAATGATTAGTACGTTGTTGCTTTCGTTTGGAACACCTATGTTGCGATCAGGTGATGAGTTTATGAATACGCAGTTTGGAAATAACAATGCTTATTGTCAGGATAATGTTATTTCTTATATGGTGTGGGATGCTGTCGGAACAGAAGATATCAGTAATATTCGTTTTGTTAAAAAATTAATTAAGCTCAGACGGAAAATGGGCGTGTTTAATCGTCGTAATTTCTTTACCGGTTTTCCGATAGATAAACAAGGAACAAAAGATATTGCTTGGTATAACGAAAAAGGTGTTGAATTTGCAACACAGGATTGGTATCAGGCAAATCGCAAGGCGATTTCGTATGTGGTAGCGGTCAGGGAGAAATTATTTATGGTTATCTTAAATGCTAATGCCGGAAGTTTGAGATGGAAGTTGCCGACTATTAAAAAATCTTATAAATGGAATTTATTACTAGATAGTTCAATGAAATTTGAAGCCGAGAAACTTGGTGCCGGTCTGGAAATTTGGGTGCCGGCTTGGTCTGTACTTTGTTTTGAGATAAAAAAATAGGAGAATACGATGAGCGAGCTTTTAACTGAGTTGGCAGAGAAATTAGGGATTAAAACCAGTTTTACATACGGAAACGGTAATCTGAAAACTTGTTATGCTTCGGATAGTGTTTTAAGGTGCCTTATTAAGGATTTAGGGTATAATGCGACCGATGATAAGCAAATTGAAAATTCACTTACCAGAATAGAAAAAAAACGTTGGCAAAGTGCCATGGAACCTATTTATGTGGTACAACAAGGAAAAATCTTTTTGGATGTGGTTTTAACGGAAAAGGAAAACGAATTTGAACTTTGTCGAATCGATAATCAGCAATCGCTTCATTTTAATTTTGAAGAAACAGAGCGGAAGACCAACGGTCGAACAACTTATGTCAGATATAAATTGTCTGTTACGGATGATATAGAAATCGGATATTACGAGTTAGAACTCAGAACGAAAAAACATGTTTATAAAACAACTTTGGCGGTGGCTCCTCATCAGTGCTATGAACTTAATAAAAATAATAAGGAAAAATTGTTCGGATTTGCGATACAACTGTATTCTTTGAAAAGCTACCGAAATTGGGGAATTGGAGATTTTACTGATTTGGAAAACGTGGCGGAGATATTGGCAGATAACGGCGGGGATGTTATCGGACTTAATCCGCTTAATGTGTTGCTTCATGATTATCCGGAAAATGCCAGTCCGTATGCGTCTATAAGTCGGTTATTTTTAAACCCTATTTATATTGATATGGAGAGAGTTCCTTTTTATGAAGAAAAATTTAAGGATGAAGAAACTATCCGAATTGCAAAAGAGAAAGAACATATTGATTATACTGTCGTTTATACAGCGAAAATCAAGGCATTGAGAGAGATTTTTGCACAACTTGGAAACCATAGAAAATCAGATTATTGTAGAGCTTTTGAAAAGTTCAAAAAAAATGACGAGGGAGAACTTTATCGGTTGGCGTTGTTTGAAACGATTTCGGAAGCTAAGAATACTTTTAAAGCTAAGAAACTACCGAAGACTGCAATAGAGATAGAAAAGTTTGCTGAAGATAATAAAAAAGAAGTTGATTTCTTTATGTTTTTGCAATTTGAAGCAGATAGGCAATTACAGGAAGTTTATACTAAGATAAAAGAACGCAATATGGCTATCGGATTATATCGGGATTTGCCGGTTGGTGTTTCTAAGGACAGTGCGGAAGTATGGGGAGATAAATATCTTTATATGCAGGAAAGCGGGGCGGGCGCTCCTCCGGATAATTATTTCCCGACCGGTCAAAAATGGGGATTAGGAGCTTTTAATCCGTTTGAACTTAAAGCACGTGGTTATAAGCCGTTTATCCAAATTTTGCGGGCAAATATGCGTTATGCCGGCGCAATCAGAATCGACCATGTTATGGGGTTGTCGCGTTTGTATCTTATTCCGGATAAAGAAAAAGAAGGTACATACTTGAGTTATAACGCAGAAGATATGTTTAATCTTTTGGCATTGGAAAGTTACTTGAATAAATGCGTGGTTGTCGGCGAGTGTATCGGTAATGTTGAAGCCGGTTTTACCGAGATGTTGGAAGATAGGAATATTTATGCTTTGGGTGTTTTATGGGGCGAAAGAAGCGATGCTAACGGAACCATGAGCCGTCCGCATGAATACAAACAGAAATATTTTGCATCTGTCGGTACTCACGATATGCCGCCGTTAAAGGCCTGGTGGTTTGGTAAAGAAATCGGTTTGATGAATAAACTCGGTTTGTTTACAGCAGAAGAAACCCAAAACAGTTATCATTGGCGTGAACATGAGCGGACATTGTTATTACAAGCTATGGACGGGGAATGTGTTTGGCCACAGGATAATTATCGTAAATCTGATTATCATTTCGGAGAAGGTTATCCGGAAGGAATAGAAGAGGCGGTTCATGCTTATATGGCGAAGACTAATTCGGAAGTGTTTATGATGCAACCGGAAGATATATTTCAATCTGATGGTATTCAAAATTTGCCGGGAACAGATATAGATAAGTATCCGAATTGGCGAACGAAATTACCGATAGAAGTAGAAAATATAAGAGAAAATCCGGCATTTTGTCGGCATATCGGAATCGTTAAGAAGTATAGATAATTTATAAAAAAGAAATATGAGTAAAGTGTATGAAATACGATAAGATAAAACAATGGATGGGAAATCAAGTTCCGACGGTTTTGATCGGGTTGGATTTGTTTTTGATTGTTATGATGTACACGATTATTGTGGCTTATATTCCGACAATGAATGGCGATAATATTGAGCATGTGCATTCCAGTTATTTGGTTGCCATGGGGCAAGTACCGTATCGTGATTTTTTTCAACACCATAACCCGTTGATGTGGTATGTGTTTGCGCCGATTGTTAAGATGTTTGCTTTTGATGCGACAATTACGGAAGTCACTTGTTTTATTTCATATTTGGTTTTCTTAAAATCTTTAATCTATGTGTATCATATCTGCCGAGAATTCTTATGTGATAAAAAGTGGAGTATGGTGGCAGTTGCTTTGGTAGCCTTGCCCGGATATAAGCTATTTTCATTGGATTTCAGACCGGATAATTTTATGGTTTTTTGTTTGGTTGGGGGAATATATTATTATTTTCGGTATTTGCAAGATAAGAAATCGTTACATCTTACGATAGCTTTTTTGTGGTTTATGGTGTCTTTCCTGTTTGCGCAAAAAGCCTTATTTCCTTTATTTATGCTGGGGTTGAGCGGATTGTACTTTTGGGCTAAAAAAGAAATTATGACGAAGGATATGGTAAAGGCTTTAATATTACCCGGTATTTTAGGATTGGGATTTTGGGTATATCTTTATCATTATGATATGGTTCTTCTATATTTTAATTCTAATTATCATTTTAATCTGATTTTAGCTGATAGTTTTGATGCCGGACGTATTGCGCCTTATGCTCCGTATATGGTTATTTTGGTGTATTTGGCTTTTTTCGGAAGTGTTTGTGCCGTCTTTTCCAAGAATAAATATTGGAAGTTGTTAGCTTTTTTGTTTGTGGCTGAATTTATTCAAAGAAGATTTTATTTTTCGCCGTATTCGTATTATTATTGGTTTATGATGTATTTAGCGAGTTTTTGCGGTGTTGCAGCGCTTTATGGCTTAAACGAAAAATTTAAGGGGTTGATATGGGGGGCCGTTGTCGGTTTATTTATTATTTTTGCAGATGTTGCTCAGTATCAATATATGTATTTCAAGACAATGAAAGATAAGCCGTATCTGCCGGATTATATTTCAAGAAATATTAATCCGTGTGATTATGTTTTTAACGGTGATGGAATGATGTATAATTTGTTCGGTAAAGATCCTGCGTATTATTGGCAACTTATCGGACAATTAGATGTTATCGGTGAAAAAGCCGGTATTCAGAAAAAGCCTGATATGAATGCACTTATTTTGAAATATAAACCGAAATTTATTTTTGGAAAAAATTATATGAATAAGTTTGCCAATGAAACCAGAGGAATAGAAATTGTGCATTATATAGATCAGGAAATTGTTGAAAAATATTATGAACAAACAACTTTTCCGTCGGTATTTAAGCTTAAGAAAGAATATGATAATCGGGTATGTGAATTTGATTATGAAAGTTCGCAGTGGACTTATAAAAACTAAAAGTTGTTAAGCTTGTCTTAAATATCTGTGCAATATGTTTAAGATAGTGTAATTTGTATCAGTGAGGATAAAATGGCAAAAGAAAGAAGTGGTTTATTTAAATTTTTTTATGTGGTTTTGAGTATTATCACTTTTCCGATATATATGGTAATTTTTATGCTGAGACACCCGATATTGGTTATTTTGTTTGTGCTCTTTGTTTTGGGTGGCGTTGTCTATTATCCGATGAGTATGGATGTTAAATTTAATGATATCCCAAATTGGTATAAAGAAAAATACACAGTTTTGAAAATGGAGTTTGTGACGAAAGCAGTAGAAAAGGGAGATACGAGTTTTATCCCTGAATCAGTTGTTAAAGAAGTTGCGGAAGTTAAAAAGAAAATGGAAGAGGATGCTCTGGAAGCAAAACAGCCGAAAGGAGATAATTATAACGCGAAAATTATCCGTGATGATAAGTCTGAAAATGTTAAAAAGAATCTGAAGAGTCGTAAAGGCGGATTTAAGAAAATTAAAGCAGAAGAACCGAAAGTTGAAGAAGCGGATTTGACTATTGTAGAAGATATCGTTGCCGAAGAGGAAGTAAAAGATGCGGCAAAGCCGGAACCGAAAGTTGAAGAAGCAGATTTGACTATTGTAGAGGATATTGTTGCCAAAGAGGAAGAAAAAGATGCGGCAAAGCCGGAACCGAAAGTTGAAGAAGCAGATTTGACTATTGTAGA
>SAMEA104404106__coassemble_1342_pt1 | contig 18962 bp, 18 predicted proteins | sample SAMEA104404106__metabat2_high_PE_033 | metagenome-assembled genome bin SAMEA104404106 (sample SAMEA104404106) | Balaenoptera acutorostrata
TTTATAAATTTTTTGGTGGGTTCCCCCACCCCCCGACCGTTTCTGTGGCCGTTCCCCCCATTTTTATGGTTGAAAAAAGGGAAAACCGCTTCTTTCTTTTTTTTGTTGGCGGCAGAGTTAAAAACCGCCACCCCATCCCCGAATAAAAACGTTTTTTTTTTTTTACAAACCCCCTTGCGACTAAAGAAGTTTTTTTTATCCCAAAACAAGCCCCCAATACAAAAAATAAAAAAAATGTGCATAAAGTCAAAAAAAATAAAATAAGTTTATCCCCCAAAGCAAAATAAGCCCAAAATAAGGTGGACATTTAAAACAAAACGGTTATCTTGCATAAAGTTTTCAAAAATAAGGATAAGATAATGGTAACCGATATGACAAAGGGGAAACCCTTAACGCATATAATATATTTTTCGCTGCCGATATTGTTAGGTAACTTATTTCAACAACTGTATCAAATGACGGATATATTAATTGTCGGACGGTTATTAGGGGAGAAAGCACTGGCTTCTGTCGGAGCGTCTATTCCGATATTTCTGATATTTTTAATTTTAGCCTTTAGTTTTACCATGGGGTTAACCGCCGTAACGGCACAGCGATTCGGCGCAAAGGATGAAAAAGGCGTTCGTTTGTCGGTAACACATTCCATCCGTGCGGGCATAGTTTTATCTGTTATTTTGACAGCATTAATGCTCGGATTCTTAAAACCGATGTTGCGGTTACTGAATGTTCCGACAGAAATTATGTCGGATGCGTATCGCTTTACCTTTATTTTAGGATGTGGAATTTTTCTGGTGGTTGCATTTAACCTGTTATCCGGTTTTATACGAGCATTAGGCGATAGCAAAACATCATTATATTTTTTGATATTCTCTTCGTTTATGAATATCGCCTTTAACTTTCTGTTTATAAAAGTAATGCATTTCGGGGTAGAGGGTTCGGCACTCGGAACATTGATTGCGATAGCCATATCGGTTATCTGTTGCAGTATCTATATTGTGGCGCGCTTTCCGATTCTAAAGTTAAGTAAAGCAGATTGGGAGTATCGTCCGAACTTTATGAAACAACATTTAAATATTGCGATTCCGATGAGTATTCAATTTTCTTTATTAGCTTTAAGTATTATCATTACGCAAGCCGTATGTAATACATTTGGCGCGCAAGCTATTGTCGGCTTTACGATAGCCTTACGGATAGAACAATTAGCCATCCAACCGATGATAGCCATTGGCGCCTCTATGGCAACTTTTTCGGCACAAAACTACGGGGCGGGCAAAATCGGTCGTATCCGTACGGCAACCAAAAAATCCTGTTTACTGACCTTTTTAATCAGTATCGTGTTAAGTGCAGTTATTTTTATCAGTGGCAAAACGATAATTCGCGGATTTTTACCGACGGCTGCTCCGTTAACGATTACGGTCGGCAGTTCATATCTGAATATCAGCATTTTATTTTATTGTTTCTTAGGATTTATCTTAATCTTTAAGAATACCTTACAAAGCACCGGCAAACCGTTTTATCCGGTAACAGCAAGTTTTGTAGAAGTTGCGGTTCGGATTTTCTCGTTAACCGTATTAGTAGAGATGTACGGCTACACAGGGCTGTATATAGCCTCACCATTGGCATGGATAGCCGGTTCCGCCGTTGCCTTTATCGGATATATTCGCAATTACTATCAAAAAAACGATACCGCCGTCAAAGCTGAATATCGTTTAATCTTTCATAAAAAATCTAATGTGAGTTATTAGTCTTTTTTGTGTGCCAAAGCTTCATTGCGGGCGAGGGTATCACATCTTTCGTTTTCGGGATGACCGGCATGCCCTTTCACCCAAACCCAACGGATTTCATGATTTTCGCGCAGACTGTCCAGTTCTCGCCACAGATCAGCATTTTTCACATCGGATTTTTTATTAGTTGTTTTCCAGTTATTTTTCTTCCAATTAAAAATCCACTTTTCAATTCCGTCCATCACATAGCGACTGTCGGTATAAAGCGTAATATTGCAAGGTTCTTTAAGGGCTTTTAAAGCTTCAATAACCGCTGTGAGTTCCATACGATTATTTGTTGTATCATCTTCACCGCCCGCAAGTTCCTTTTCTTGTTGATTATATCTTAAAATAGCGCCCCAACCGCCGGCACCGGGATTACCCGAACAAGCGCCGTCCGTAAAAATCTCAATTCTTTTCATTATAATTCCTATTCACATTTCAGATATTCGGAGAAAAATTCATTCGTCAAACTCGGTAAATCGGCATTTTTCTTCAATGCTTTGGCAACGAACGACCGCAAATCATTTTTAGAAACTTCAATTCGGAAACTGCGCGGGGCAGCTCCATCCGCACCGATAACGCCATCCATCAAAAAATCTTCGGTAATATCATTAAAGAACCGAATCTCAGCTTTGGCACAAGAGAACATGGCTCGTGGCGGAACCCGCATTTCTACCGGTGTAATCAGATTAATAGAGTTATTTTCGGCCGATAAATTTTCCAACTGACTGTCATAATAAAAATTAACAGTTGTTTTATCTCCGCCGATATCTTGCGTATTGCATGACAAATAAACTTCTTTGGCCACAGCATTAGAATTGTTATGTGCTAATAATGAAAACCGAATTTTAACAAAGTTTTCTTTACTTATCTTTTTAGATTTCGTCACAAAGAAGTCATCATATCCTTCTTTGGTAATTTCCAGAGTTTGGTCATTAATCATCAGTTCAATATTGGGTTGCGGTCTTTTCCCGAACATGCCGGCAATAACGGCATACGGTGCCGGTACATTGTTAGAACCGGAACGAATATAGATATGGCTTCCGGTTGTCGTCATCAGTGGGGCAATATCCGACTTTGGGATATAAGTTGCCACAAAACCGTTACCATCGGCATCACAACTGATGATATGATTTCTGATTTTATTGTGCGAGGGAATGGTACATCCGGAAATAGCATTTTCCAACCAACTTAAAAAGCGATGCACATTTTGGACTTTAACCTTAGCTTTTGCCACATCACCGAGCTCCAAATCTCGCGAACACTCCACACCCCAAAGCAAAACACCGCCTTCCGAGTTACCGAAAGCAGAAATCGCTTTTCCGAGATTTCTCCTGTCACTCGGATGCAAAGTCCGCATAGATTTACCGTCCGAAACAGCCTGCTTAAAATCCAAGAATAATTCTTCGGTTTGTCGCTCCATAATAAATTCATCAATTGCATCTTCACCGAAATAAACTAACTTTTCAAAAATATCTTCTGCTCTGGACATGGTATAATCCTATTTAAAATATTCGTTAACATCAATCCTTGCTTTGGCAACTTCTTCCGCTTCATAAAACGGATAAATATCTTTTAATCCGATGAATTTAGCCAGCACGGAAGTCGGAAAAATCTCCAATGCATTTTTATAGTCTTTAACGGCTGAGTTATAAAATCTTCTGGCAGCGGCAATATGTTCTTCAACTTCACTCATAGCCTGCATAGCCGCAACCATACTCTGGTCAGATTTAAGTTCCGGATAGTTTTCTGCCGTCAGCTTAAACTGGTGAAGCGCATGAGAAAGTTCTTGTTCGGCCTTAAAACGTGCATTCGGATCAGTTGCCTCCATTGCATTTTGTCTGAGTTTAGTAACTTCAAGAAAGATATCTTTTTCGTGTTGCATAAATTTTGCGGCACTTTTCATCATATTCGGAATAAGGTCATATCTTTTATTGAGTTGTACATCAATACCGCCGATAGCCTCTTTTACATTATTTTTCTTTTGAATTAGTGAGCGATAAACAAAATATCCGCAGAGAAGTACAATTCCGATACCATATAACAAACTTTTATCCATAGAAGTTCTCCTTTAACGATAATAAATATAGTATACCCTACAAAATATAAGTTAACAAGCCGTAAACACTTGCTAAATACAAAAACCTGCGTTATAAGAAAAAACAATAACGGAAAGGAAAACTTTTTATGGAAGACAGATTAATAGAAATAGAAATGGCTATCGCCAACTTAGAACGTATCGTTGATGATTTAAATGAAGTGATAATTCGTCAGGGGAATGATATCAGTCGTCTGCAAAAGCAAAATCACTTATTAACGGAAGCTCTGAAAAATGCTCAAAGTACAGTAAAACCGCTGGAGGAAGAAACTCCGCCGCCACATTATTGATAAAAAACTAAAGGGAAATAAAATCAGAAGATGAGCTATATAAATTATAGCTTATTTTTTTTATATATCGTACTTAATAAATTCATAAACATAGACTAATAATATTTTAATAAAAACAGGGAAGCGTCTTTATAATCAACAGGGTAAAGATATGTAAAGACGCTTAAATTTATTCTTAATATCGCGCGAATTCTTGATCAAGAATTAAAAAAATAATAAACAAAACAACACTTATTTTAATGTATCTAAGTTATTTAAAAACCGTAATAATGGACCCTTTTTACGGTAAACTTATTATATACATTTTCATCAAATTCATGCTAATTAAAAGAAACAAAGCATAAATTAAAATGAAAACAAAAACTCACAATAAAAACATATCAATATAACAAACTTAACAAACCATCTGCAATGTAGGATATAAGAAAAGAGACCTCAATATCTTTTTACGATTGTTCACAAGTTTATTGATAAAAGTATAATTTTTTAAAATTTTTTAGCCTTCAGCTGTAAAAAGTGTTCCGTTTACATCTTCATTTTTCTCTTGACGCAACACGAAATCATAAGATTTTATTTGTTTAAAACCAAGTTCTTGTAAGAGTCGGATAACAGATTCTTTTTTGTGTTTATATCGTCCGCACGGAGTCATAAAATACGCTTCTCTGCGGTCATCCGGCATATTTTCCGTAGAAAACCAAATCTTTTTTCCTTTTAAGTTTATCAGGATAGGGCGGAGATTACCGATATAACAGAAGACATCAAAAGCCACAACCAGATCATAAGTTTTCAGATTCTTTTTTTGGGCAACAAAGTCGCATATATCAGCTTTAATGAGAGTTTGATATAGATTCTTTTCTTTAGCAATATCCAACATTTTAGCAGAAACATCCACCCCGTCAAAAGTTGTATTACCATTTTTCAAATATTCTGCCGCCAATCCGGTTCCGCATCCGAGATCTAAGACATGCCCGCAAAGTTTCGGATTAAGGCGTTTAAATTCCGTAATAATTTTCGGGTTAAGTTTTGCCAGAGTATCTTCATAAGTTTCGGCAAAGACATCAAAGAGTTGCTCGGCATATTGCGGATTATCCTCAAATTCTCGGGTTCCGCTCAATCCTGCTAAAATCCGTTTGGAAAACACATTATCCGGCTCGTTTTTTTGCCAGTTTTGGGCAATTTTCAACGCAAGTTCAGCATTTGTTTCAAATAATTCCGCCAAAGTTTCGGCAAGATTTACCGTAAATTCTTCTTTTTGCGGATTTTTGAGATGCGCATTAAACATCAAACCGAGAGCTTCTTCGTACTCACCGGTTTCTTTAAGAACAAGGGCAAGATTATAACTTATTTCCGGAATATCCGGTGCCAAAATAACGGCCTGACGATACATATTTAAGGCTTCGGCAAGACGATGTTGTCGGTAAAGTAAGATACCGTAATTAAGATAAGCGCCGGCACATTCCCGCGTAATCTCAAAACTTTTTTGATAGTATGTTTCGGCTTTATCGTCGTGACCAAGTTCAAGTTCCATATCTGCAATACCGAGGACGGCTTCTAAATTATTTTCTTCCACATACAATATCTTATGATAAAGTTTTAAGGCTTCTTCATAAAGCCGTCTGTTTCGTTTGCATTTAGCCAGTTCCGCTAATCCGAGAGGATTATAGGGGGCGCAATCTACGGCACGTTGCAAATACTTTTCTTCTAAGGTTAATTTGCCGCACAAAAGCTGTGCCGTAAAGTTAGAATAATCTTCATCTGCCGTTTTAATTAAACTCTCTTTATCGTTGGTATAAAAGCATAAATAAGCTCGTGCATCTGTATAACCGGCGTCCAATTCCAACGCCTTGCAAAAACATTTAATCGCTTCTTTTAACTCTTTTGTTTCGGCTAATAAAATACCAAAGTAGAGCCAACCTTCTTTAATTTCCGGTGCGAGAGTAACACAGCGCTCAAAAGCATCTTTGGCTTCTTTAAATCAATTTAAGGCTTTATAGGATAAACCTAAATTAAAAAAGTGTAAGGCAAACGGGGTAGGTGCATATTTAATTGCTTTCAAAAAACAGTCAACGGCGCGTTTAAAATCACATTTTGATTGAGCAATCAAGCCGAGCAAATTCCATAAATCAGCATTTTCCGGAGTAAGTTGCAATAAGTTCAAATAAATATCTTCCGCCTCATTTAATGCGCCGTTATTTTGTAACTCTATTGCTTTATTAAACATCAAATTATACGACATATCAACTCCGTAAAAGCACAAATTAATTTAAAAAATCATCTAAAAAATGTCTGAGTTCTTTAATATCTTCATCCGAACCGAGCCGATGATTAGAGCTTTTAAGCAAACAAATCTTAACATCGTTTGAGGTAAGCTTTTGCGCAATCAAAGGAGCTTTCGGCCATTCTAAGGCTGCATCATTTATCCCCTGAATTAATCGAACTTTACCATTAAACGGAATACAGTCTTTATTAAGCATAAGGTTTGCATCAGCCGAAAGCAACATCTCTCTGGTAATCGTATAAGTAAAATCGTTCGTCGGAAATAATAATTTCCCGTCACGTGCCAAAATATCTCTGTCTTTATCCGTAAAGAATTTATCCATAAAGGTTTTGAGGAAATCCGGTGCTGCCGCCATTCCGATAAACCCTTTAACTTTTTGCGGAAATTTGACCGCTGCCATCAAACCGAGCCAGCCGCCCAAAGAAGAACCGGCCGTAACCACATCTCCGTCTACCATATCATTGACGATCTCAAACATTTGTTCCCGATAGGTATCAATCGTTGTTTTTTCAAAGGTATCAATGTCCGAACCGTGACCGGCAATTTCAAACCGAAAGAAACCGACCCCGTTTTCAATACACCATTTTTTAACTTCCTCAGGCTTTCTGCCATAAGGATCAGAACAAAATCCATGTGCATAAACAATGGTAAAACTTTGAGTTTTTGCGGCACTCGGCTTAATATACTCACACTTGGTCTTGTGTCCGCATTTAAAATTATACATAAATTCTGACATGATACCCTCATAAATAAATCATTTAACATGGGATAATATAGTAAATGAGTAAAGATAAAGTAAAAGAACCGGTTGTTTTACAAGTTTTGCCTGAACTTAATCAGGGCGGTGTTGAGCTTGGAACCATTCAAGTTGCCGAAGCTCTGAGCAATAAAGGGTACAAAAACTATGTAGCCTCACAAGGAGGGATGAAAGTCCGCAATCTTGATAAGCTGAAAGTTAAGCATTTTACCTTACCGTTAAAGAGTAAAAATCCGTTTACGATTATTCGTAACAGCTACAAATTGGCGGAAATCATCAAAAAAGAGGGCATAAATATTGTACATGCCAGATCACGTGCGCCGGCATGGAGTGCCTATCTGGCGGCAAAATCATGTGGCGTTCACTATGTAACAACCTATCACGGAACATATGGTTTAGGACCGTGGGGACTAAAAAAAATCTATAACCGCGTGATGACATACGGCGAAAAAGTAATTGTTATCTCAACTCATATCAAAAAACATGTGATGGAAAATTACCATGTTGCCGAAGAAAAGTTAGCATTTATCCATCGTTGTGTGGATGTCCAAAAATTTAATCCGGACGCCATCAGTGCCGATCGGGTAAGTGCAATGGTAAAAGAACACAATTTACCGACAGATAAAAAAATAATTCTGCTTATCGGCAGATTAACGCATTGGAAAGGGCAGGAACTGCTCATAGATGCGCTGGCAAAAATCAAAGATCGTAAAGACTTTCATTGTGTCTTTACCGGAGATGACCAAGGCCGTGTTAAATATACGGAAGGTCTGGTCAACAAAATCAAAGAATACGGTATGGAAGGCCGATTTACCTTTATTCGCCATACGGATGATGTTCCGGCATTAATGCGAGCATCCAACATTGTTGTATCAGCTTCAATTGAACCGGAAGCATTCGGTCGTATTGCAGCAGAAGGCGAAGCAATGGGAAAAATCGTTTTGGCTTCCAATATCGGCGGTTCACTGGATAATTTAAAAGACGGTGTAACCGGCAGACACTTTATTTCGGGCGATGCTGCGGACTTGAGCGAAAAGCTGACATGGGCTTTGGATTTAGATGATAAATCACGTCAAGAAATCTCAGCTAATGCCGTAAAATATGTAAAAGAAAACTTTACAAAAGAAATAATGTGTAGTAAAACTATCAAGGTTTACGAAAAAATCGTAGGCATAATAGAATAACAAAATATATTAGTTAAGGGGTAAAAACTATGATAAAAATAAAACTGCCGGATGGTAGTATAAAAGAAGTCGAGTCCGCAATTTCGGGCTTAGAACTGGCAAATCAAATCAGTCATAATTTGGCGAAAGCCGCAATAGCAGTTGAGATAAACGGCACATTGAAAGATGTCACTACCCCTATAACTACCGATTCTACCGTTAAAATCATCACTGCGAAAGACAAACAAGGGTTGGAAATTATCCGCCACTCTTGTTCCCACGTTATGTCTGAAGCAGTGAAAGAATTATGGCCTGCAGTACAAGTAACAATCGGACCGTTCATTGAAGATGGTTTCTACTATGACTTCTCACGCAAAGAACCGTTTACAACGGAAGATTTTGCCAAGATTGAAGCCAAAATGCACGAGATTGTTAAAAGAGATGAAAAAATCACCCGTGAAGTTGTCAGTCGTGCCGAAGCGGTTAAAGTATTTACGGAAAGAGGCGAACACTACAAAGTTGAAATCATCAATGACTTACCGGAAGATGCTGAAATTTCTTTGTATCGTCAAGGCGACTATGTTGACTTATGTCGTGGTCCGCACGTTCCGTCAACCGCCAAAATCGGAGATGCTTTTAAATTAATGAAAGTTGCCGGAGCATATTGGCGCGGCGATTCCAATAACGAAATGTTACAACGTATTTATGCAACGGCATGGACGGATAAAAAAGATTTAGCCGAATACTTAAATCGTATTGAAGAAGCCGCTAAACGTGATCACCGTAAATTAGGTCGTGAGATGGATTTGTTCCACTTTGAGCCGGAATATGCACCGGGTGCGGTTTTCTGGCATGATAAAGGCTATCGGGTTTATCGCAAATTGATAGAATATATGCGTAATCGCCAAGAACATAACGGTTATGAAGAAATTTCCACACCGCGTATCATGGACAGATGCTTATGGGAAACATCCGGTCACTGGGAAAAATACGGTGCCCATAACTATTCCGGTCAAACGGAAGACGGCAAAATGTTCTGTATTAAACCGATGAACTGTCCGGGAGGCTTATTAGTCTATAAACAAGGAGTTAAGAGCTATCGTGATTTACCGTTAAGATTAGCTGAGTTTGGTAAAGTAAACCGCTATGAAGCTTCCGGCGCATTAATGGGCTTGATGCGTGTGCGTGAGTTTACGCAAGACGATGCTCACATTTTCTGCACACCGGAACAAATGGAAGAAGAATGTATCTCTACCATGAAATTAATTTTTGATATTTATAAAGACTTTGGTTTTGATAAAATCAAAATTTACTTGTCAACGCGTCCGGAAAAGAGAATTGGCTCAGATGAGATTTGGGATATTTCCGAAAAATCATTGGCAAATGCTCTGGAAAAACATGGCTATGAATATGAAATCAATGAAGGTGAGGGCGCATTCTATGGTCCGAAACTTGAGTTTATTTTGCGCGATGCGATTGGTCGTGAGTGGCAATGTGGTACAATCCAAGTAGATATGAACTTGCCGCAAAGATTTGATATTTCCTATATCGGCGAAGATGGTGAAAAACACCAACCGGTAATGTTACACCGTGCTTTGTTCGGATCAATTGAGAGATTCTTAGGTATCTTGATTGAACACCATGCCGGTCGTATGCCGTTATGGCTTTCACCGGAACAAGTTGTTGTCGCACCGGTAACTTCCGCTTTTGATAAATATGCTGAAGAAGTTGCCCAAGCTTTACGCAAAGCCGGCTTAACCGCAAAGACCGATGTTCGTAATGAGAAAGTAAACTATAAGATCAGAGAACACTCTTTGAGTAAAGTTCCGGTTATTATGGTTGTCGGTGCTAAAGAAGAAGCTGATAAAACGGTTACAATCCGTCGTCTCGGATCCGAAAAACAAGAAGTTATCGCTCTGGATGAAGCAATTAAATCTTTGGCAAAAGAAGCAGAAATGCCCCATAGAACCGAAGATTAATTCTAACGGACATACAAAACAAAAAAGCAGTTTCCCCAGTGGAACTGCTTTTTATTTTGCCGTAAAATTAAATAAATCTTAAAACATAAATATTTATACTTAAAGAAAAAGCAACATTAGGAGGGAATATGTTTCGTTATATATTGCTGGCAAGCACATTAATGTTTATACCGACGGCTCATGGTTGGGAAGAAAACGCAACGCACCCCAAAGAAGAAAAAGCCGAAGTTCGTACGGAAGATAAATATATTCCGGAGGATATAGAAGAACAAGTAACCTCGGAAAGTAGAAAATCCGATCCGAAACATGTCAACAGATTTCCTGAAAATGTCAAAGTATATATTATACCTCAAGAAGTTAAATGCAAAAAAGATAAGAACCGTATTACACATTGTACGGATAAAGCAGGAACGCCGATAACCGGACTGATGCACAAATATCGCGAGGATGAGCTCATTCGGACTTATGAGATGACGGATGGCGTTTTAAACGGCAAAGCCAGTTCATATTATGTTCGCATTGATCAAAAATATAGTGAAAAGAACTACAAAGAAGGACGTTTGAACGGCGAAAGTTATGAGTGGCATAAGAATGGTGTCTTGAAAAGTGTAATTCCGTATGTAGAAGGCCGTAAAGAAGGAATATATAAAGCATATGACGAAGAAGGCAGAATGCGGGAACAAGCAATTTATATCGGCGGAAAACTAAATGGTCCGTCACGTATCTATGCGACTGATAAAAACATTATTTTTGATTTGAATTTCGCCAATAACCAATTGCATAAAGGAACATGTTTATATCAGGAAAAAACGCCGGCCATCAAACAAGGTACCAAAGAACAACGGAAATTGATACGTCGCAAGTTAAGTAAGGAAGAAATAAATAAAATTAATGCCGGAGAATTAAGCTTCAGTGAAGAAATCGGAGAAGGAGAGTGTCAGTTCTATGAATAATATAAAACAAATTCGCAAATCAAAAGATATCAGTGTGACACAGTTGGCACAAATGCTAAATATGTCGCAAGGTAATTTATCTAAGATAGAAAACGGACAGGTTGAATTACGTCTGGAGACGGCGCAAGAGATTGCATTTGTGTTAGGCTGTCCGCTAAACAAGATATTTGCGCAGGCGGAAGAAAAAGACACAATAAACATGCCGTTCACCTTACCGCTCGGTAGTAAGACGGTTCGGTTACGGGATGATACAATGTCACCAACTTTTAAGAGTGGAGACATTGCCGTTTATCAGGAGCAGAACTACAAAGACGAGGATGGTATTTATGTTTTAGAAGAGGAGGACGGACTTAAAGTTCGCCGTCTGCAAACAACTTCCGGAGATAGTTATATTATCATAAAAGATAATCCCTATTATCGAGATATAGAAACCGAGGATAGCCGGATTGTCGGTAAAGTTTCTCATAAAATACATTTAGAAACAGTATAACAGTTTATTATCCTTAAAAAAATATTCATCAAACCTCAGATATTTATCTGGGGTTTCTTTTTTGTTTAAATAAAAAGTAAGTAAAAACATTAAGTTATATAGAATATTCATGGAGATGAATATTATGACAAATATTCATAATAAGAATATTTATTTTAGACGAATAAAATGACGGAAAATAACCAAAATAAATAAGTTGACAAATTAGAAGAAAGAAGTATTTTGAAAATGAAAGTTATTACTAAAAAAATTATTGTATGAAAAAGATTTATTTAATATTTTTGAATGTAGGAAGATATATAGGGTTTGACGCTTCACTTTACATCGTTAATTTAACGGATGTAGAACAGCCACATGCACCATATAGATTTGATAGAAAGAATTATTCGGAAGTAGTTAGACGATTTATTCGCGCTCAAGCTCAAGCGGTCTCAACGATGAAAATCTCAGATTTTACTAAATTTGACCAAATGATAAAAGCTATAGAGAAGGGTTTTGAGCCAATTCCTTACGAAGCAACCGCGTTCCCGCAGGATTACACTTACATAAGTATGGATAAACCTAAAAAGAAACGCAAATTTCCAAAACAAAATTTTGCTAATAATTCTATCCGTCAAGGAAAAGCACGTCAGCAGATAATGCGAAAGCAAAAATGCAAAAGACGATGCTAGTATCGTCGAGTGAGAATTAACGGATTTCATCAGGTGTTGATAAAATCCAAATATAAATCATTAATCATTAATATTATGCTTAACAAAAAAATTGACAGAACTGTTGTATACGGCAATGTATATGCAGTATCGCAACCTTACATGAGCACGAAATCTTTTGATTTACACGCTCTGCTTTCATCGGGCGACTATTACCTGAGTACCCACAAGAGAAGTATCTCTACAGTTTATGGTCAGGAAATCGGCATTTTCTTTGATGACGGTTTTTACTATTTATCACTGGATGAATTGAAAAACACAAAGAAAATACACTTTGCTGAAGCCCAAAAGGTATTGCAGGAATGTGGTGGAAAGCTTCCGACGGCAAGACAGATTGATACAATTCTGATGAACCGCCGCGCCATTAACCAAAGCTTACAGTGTATCGGGATGAAAGAATTTTCCATTACCGAGTATGTAAGTGAGTTATGGAATGATGAAGTAACGGATGACATGCGTATTCGTCGTTTGTTGGTCTTGAAAAAAGCCGAGGCGACATGTCGCAACGAGATTAATCTTGTACCGCCGCGTATTATTGAGGATTGTTGCCTGAGTAATCGCTTACCGGAAGGTATCTGCGCCGCCAATTACGGACCGCATGATGATTATCGTTTGTTGCAGAATACAGGACAGAATACCTATTATGTTCTGCCGGTACGTATCAAAACGGATTTAACGCATTATGGCGATCCGACTTGCAACGGTAAGGTTTACCTCAACGGGCAAGAGATTATCGTTGAAAACCCGATAGATTCCTTTATCGGTGCGGATGGTAAATCCTATCTTAAGGTTATCCGTAACATCATGAAGAAAGTAAACGGATTTTACGCTCTGGTTCAGAAAGAAGAGAAGATTATCTATCGTTAATCTCATCTTAACCTAAAAATTATCCCTCTATGCATCACGCATACGAGGGATTTTTTGTATCATAAAATAATTGACAAAACCGACAATTATATATAATATCCGAAACACAGTTAATATTATTGTTAAATCATTAAATAAAAAAAGAACATGAACGAAAATCTGTTTGAACGTCATCGAAAGATGAATAATGTGGCTGCGATAGATGTATCAAAGCCCGAAGATAAAGTTAGGGTATTCTCCCTTAACATGTTGCGCTTGTCAGGTGATTTCATAACACGTCATCGCGAAAGACATAACACCTATCAGGCAGTGGAAACATCTATAGATAATGGTCGGGTTACCGGAATTTTTAGTGGTGCAGGTGGTTGTTTTTTGGAACTAAATAGTTTAATTAACCCCAAATACAAACAAATCAGTTTTTATGATATCACACCGGATCGTCGCAAACATTTGCCGAGTAAAACGGAATTGGAGCTTATCTTGCAAAATTACCGCCAGATAAACCATAGCTTGAGGACAATGGGATGCGGTGCATTTTGTATCCAAGAGCAAAATGTGGAAAGTTATTGGTATTATAAATGTCCGCATGATACGGCACATCGTCGCCTATTGACTGTTCGTAGTTGTAGTCACTATCCGAATGAGGAAAATCTTGATATTTTCCCTTCTCCGATTACCGAGTTTTCACATCCGGACTTTAATCTTCCGGAAGATATCGTGTTAGCCCATCAGTATGAAGTTGAGCCGCTCCGCATTCTGCAACAGATAGATGATACATTCTACTATGTTTTACCGGTGAGATGCAAAATCAATTTATCTTATGCCGAAAATCCACGCTATAACGGCAAAATCTATCAGAAAGATGAGATGCTGATTGTAGAAAACCCCGAAGACGGGTATTGGAATGAAAAACATCAGGAAATTATCCTGATGGCGCGCGCCATTTTCAAAAAGATTAACGGATACTATGTAGGTATAAAAACCGAAAGTTTTGAAATCGTCATGTAATTAAGCCTAAAAAATCCCCCTTTATGTCAAGCATAGAGGGGGGGTAATTGTTTCTAGCGCTGTTTTCCGTTTTTAATCATAATTTTGAGCAAGTCCGGTGTAATCCCGTCAATAACGGAAAAACCATCCATCACATATGCCGGTGCAACAGAATTAATATCAAATTTATTTCCGTAACACTTAAAGCACCACCTGAATGTTTTAAGATAACCCATTAAAGAATCAAGATAATTATAAGAGACATCTATATCGCCTTTTAGAATAAAAAAGGGGAGTAAACCTCCCCCATAAAAACTTATTTTCTTTTCTTTCTGATTTTGAATAAGCCGAGCAACGGATCAAATTCCATATATCTGCAATCTTCCGGTTTCATAAAGACACCTTCAAAAGTTTTTTCCATCTCACCGATTAAATCTCTTTCATAAGTAATGGCCAAGCGGATAGAATCTTTATTCTCTTTGATTTTAGCAATTTCATCATCATTAAGCATCCGGTTACGCATACCGAGAGAGAGCAATTCTTTACGATTTCTTTCGGCAATAGCTTTCAATTCAGCCGGTGAATCAGAAATAGCCACCAAAGTTTGATTACGTGCCAAAGACATAGAAACCCGTTTTAAGGTTGGAATACTCATATGTTGTTCCGGCCAAACAAGGTTAGACAGCGTTGTATCCGAAATAACTTCTGCCAACATAATGAGTTGTTCTTCCGAGAAGAAACATCCGGCCAAGCTCAAGAAAACGAGGTGATCAAAAGATTTGATAGTTTCCAATAAATCATCAAACAACTCTTCATCATCATAAAACATAAAAGATTTAAGACATAAGTTTCTCAAAGTTTTTTTATTTCTGAGACGGATAAAATAGTTATGTAACATTTCCGTATCAGATTGTTTGATTTTGCTGACAGTATTTTTGAAAACGCCTTTAGCCATAGCATAGACAGCATTAGAATTACTTTCATTAGAAAAAACTTCTGCCGGTCCCAAGCCGATAGAAAAACGGCGCAACGGGGCATCTTCTTCCAGCCAGGTATAAATTAATTCCAAGTCAGTTCTTTTGAGGCAAGGGCGCTCCAAGACAATTTCTTTTAAGACACGGTCATAATAACCGAAGTCACATCTTGAACCGCATTCGTTTGTAAAAGGTTTCATAAACACCTCCATAAATAAAGTTACGGGCGCAACTCGTAGTGTTTTACAAAAACACATCTCAAAGTTGCATATCTAATAAGATAACCTTACTATAACGAGAAAATTTTAAAAATCAACTAAAATTTACTTAAAATATTATTATTTTTATTTATCGCGTAAAGATAATTATTTTTGATGTAATTTCAGCTTAAATTTCCGAACTCTAAAAGGCTAACCGTCTTAAAATACGAGTTATTATTCTAATTACCGGATAATAAAAATAATCAACACATTCCGTATGCGCTATACACAAACAGTATAAAATAAATTGCAAAAAACCAAATAAAAAAATATAATTACCCAAAATATTTTAAGATGAGGACAAAATGATTTTAACCATAGGTCTGGGAGTTAGTTTTTTCATAACATCCTGTATAAGCATTATATTTTATAAAAAATCACGACAAATGGAAATAAATTACGCACAGTTGGATAAAGATTATGCCGTATTGGTTTCCCGTTATGAAACACTGTGCGGGCGATTCGATACTCAAATCTCGGAGTATCAGGAGTTGAATACCAAATATCAACAACTGGATAAGGATTATACGCAAAATAAAGCGCGGTCAGAGGGAATGCGTACCGCATTAGAAGATAAAATTGCCTATCTGGAAAAGATAAAAGAGGAACTGACATTAAAATTTAAGAATATCTCACAAGAAATCATCAAATCACAGCATGAAAGTTTTTCTACAGAACAAAAAAACACCTTAAATCAGGTCTTAACACCATTTTCTGAACAACTAAAAGCCTTTAAGGCAGAGGTAACGACGGCACGGGAGGAGAGTATAAAGCACAAATCCGGATTTGATGAACAGTTGAAAAATCTATTAAACTTAAATCAAAATCTGAGTAAAGAAGCACAAAATCTGACTGACGCCTTAAAAGGGGGAAAGAAAACACAAGGAAATTGGGGCGAATGTCGTCTGGAACGTGTTTTGGAAATCTCCGGCATGCAGAAAGGTCAAGATTATGAAACACAAAGCTCATATACAGATGAAAATAACAAACAATATCGTCCGGATGTTGTGATACATTTGCCGGAAAACAGAGATATAATCGTTGATTCTAAAGTATCACTTAATGCTTATATGGATGCCGTAAATACACAAAATGAAGCCGAAAGACAAATCAGCCTCAAACAAAATGTAGCCAATATCAAAAAACATATAGATGAACTTTCAGCCAAAAAGTACCAAACCCTTATTGCCGACCGCAGTTTAAATTATGTAATAATGTTTATTCCGGTGGAAAGTGCTTACATTGCCGCTTTAGATACCGATGAGTTTATTTATGATTATGCCTACCGTAAGAACATTATTCTGGCAACACCGCTCTCTTTGCTACCGACATTACGAACCATTCAAAATTTGTGGCAAATCAGTAACCAAAACCAAAATGTTCTGCAAATAGCTGAACATGGCGGAAAGATATATGATAAACTCGCTGCTTTTATTGAGGATATGAAAGCCGTAGAACGTGGTATAAATCAATCACAAAAAGCATATATCAACGCAATGACCAAAATATGCGGACAGGGCGGAGCAATTTCTCAAGCGGAAAAAATTAAGAAACTGGGCGCCAAAACAAATAAATCTATTAATCTGCCGTTAACCGACAGTCCTATATTATTAGAAGAAACAAAAGATAAGGAGAATTTAAGTGCCTAAAAAAATCGTTTTTACCGGCGGCGGAACAGCCGGGCATGTTACCTTGAATTTAGCATTAATCCCGTGGTTTATTAAAGAAGGGTGGCAAGTAAGTTATATCGGTTCCCATACCGGAATAGAAAAAGAACTGGTTTCCCGCTATCCGGAGGTTAAGTATTACTCGGTTTCCACCGGAAAACTAAGACGTTATTTCAGTTGGCAAAACATTTTGGATATGGCAAAAATTCCGTTAGGTTGCCTCCAGGCTTGTTATTTAATTCATAAACTTAATCCGGATATTATATTTTCCAAAGGCGGATTTGTATCCTTTCCGGTCGTTGTCGGTGGTTTTGTTAATCGCAAAAAGATATTCATGCATGAATCAGATATCACTCCCGGATTAGCCAATAAAATGAGTTTACCATTTGTTGATACATTTTTTACCACATTCCCCGAAACGATAAAGAGTGTCAAAGCCAAACAAAAAGTAAGCTGTATCGGACCGGTTATGACGGATAGATTATTCAACGGCAGTCGGGAAGAGGGCGCTAAATTAGCCGGTTTAACCTCTGATAAGCCGACGGTAATGGTTATCGGCGGCAGTCTTGGAGCCCAAAGTTTAAATCAAGCGGTTGCCCAAAATTTTTCCGAATTGTTAAAATCTTATCAGGTAATACATATTTCCGGTAAAAACGGCTTTAATCCGGCACTACAAGGTAAAGGATACGCACAATACGAATATGTAGATAAAGAACTTAAACATTTTATGGCATTAGCCGATGTTGTGATATCCCGTGCCGGTTCAAATGCGATTTTTGAGTTAGCAAGCCTGCAAAAACAAATGATATTGGTTCCGCTGTCTGCCCAAAGTTCTCGCGGAGAACAAAGCTTAAATGCCCAAAGTTTCAAAGCCAAAGGATATGCTGAAATTATCAATGATGACGAAATATCCGATTCTACCATTCTTTTACCGATGATAAAGAAGGTTTATGATAATCGCTGTGAGTATCAGCAAAAAATGCAAGAAAATCCGATAAAAACCACAACAGTTTCCGCAATTTGTCAGCAGATAACTAAAGAATAACACCATAAAACAAGGATAATCAAAGAGTTTATCTTTAAGATAAGCTCTTTTTTTTATTTTAAAATTAAAGTTGACAAATGATTTTTAAATGATATAACACATCCCGCAAATTAATTATTAAGCTAAGTCTATTATATCATTATACATATCTGATTATATCGGCCTTGATTGTATCACCCGCTGTATCAGAGAATAATCAAATAAGTTAGAACGAGCAAAAGATTATACTTGATTAAAAAATCAATTACCTTGTGAAAGCGATTGATTTTAAAAAGAGGTCTTTAGCCGGACCTCTTTATTTAAGAAATTTGCTAGATCAACATATATGCCTAAGATCAATTCTGATGAGAATCACGATTGATTTCGATGTTTCTGCCCAAAAGTTTTGGGTAAATTCAAAACAACTTCCTCGCTGTGGAATTTGTTTATTAAAGAGGTCTGTCTTTCCGGAGACCTCTTTATTTTTTTGCAATCAACAAAATATAAAGGTGAAAACAATATATTCTTTTGTGAAAAAGGATATATAGGAGGGGCTGAGCGCAGCTCCTTTTTTTGTACATACATACTGAATAGACACAAAATAACCATTGACAAACAAAATTCATCTGATTATACATAAAGACAAATTTTATTAGTAGGAAATTATTTTGATTGTCATAATAGATAGATGAGTGAAAT
>SAMEA104404106__coassemble_1391_pt1 | contig 18386 bp, 17 predicted proteins | sample SAMEA104404106__metabat2_high_PE_033 | metagenome-assembled genome bin SAMEA104404106 (sample SAMEA104404106) | Balaenoptera acutorostrata
AAAATCCGACTAATTTAATATCTGATGTCAAAAAAGTCGGAAATGACAATTAATTGTGGAATTACAATCATTAAGTCTTGTTTGACAACCCGTGGATAGCCGGTTTTAGTTTCCGTAATAAATTATAAGCCGGAAAGGTTTTCGTTAATTCCGGCTTAGTTTTTTAATATAATGATTGTTAGTATTCACTTGCTAACACAATCGTCATAACACGGTTAGTTTTAGTTACATCTGTTGGATCTTCTGACATATAAGTATTCGTTTTATCGTAATAATCAATTTTCCAATAGATTTTCTCACCTTTATAATAAAAACTCCCGAAGTCATGTTCACCATAAGGATCATTTCCTTCATTAAAATTATCAAAACATCTTACTTGTTTAAGTATATAGACAATCTCCGCTTGTGTTTTAGCATTTATTCCGCAAGTCAAAAGAACCTTACCACCGCTAAAACTTTTTCTAAAATTATCATTAAGAGTTTTTATATCAGTCATGATTGCCTCCTTTTTGATATTCCATACTTGCCAAAAAAGAGTAAAAACGTCTCAATGCTTGTTTAACGCTAGTATGACTTCTTCTACCTATATGATACTTCTCACCACTATCTTCATATTCCGGTAAAATTGATACAATATTTTTCATTAAATAATCTAATGTAAAATGTTCAGCTCTACATAATCTATCGATACGGCCTTTATAATCTATAGCTGTTGTAGTTTTATAATTTTGACTTAATAGCCAATTTTCGAATTCTTTTAACATACCTACCTCCCTTTAAATATGTTTATAATTATATTATGTCGGGTAACGGTATATTCGGGAGCCCCCTAATTTCAAAGAGCTGATGACATTTTGCTACGATGTTAGAAATGTATGATAATTAATCGTTCTAAAGGCAAAAAAATAACCTATGTTTTAAAGAAACACAGGTTAGTTACTTTTAATATTTAATTAAAAAAATCTTGAAAAATTACAAATATAATTATTATAATTACAAAGAATTATTTCCCAGATTTAAGTGAGGTTACTAAATAATGTTTACTCAAGTTTATGATAATAAAAATCCTAAAGATATTGAAAGACACGGGAAACAACTAGTTAACCACTGTTTAGAAGAATATTTAATTTATAATCAAAAAGATAAAATTATCAATAATCTTTCAAACAAAGGAGAAATTGGGCAATTAGTTGAAACTATAATATTTAACTATAAGCTTAATTCAATTAAAGAACCTGATTTTAAAGATGCTGGTGTTGAGTTAAAAGTTACTCCGTTAAAAAAATTGAAAAATGGGACACTATCGATAAAGGAAAGATTAGTTTTAACACTAATTAATTTTCATGATATTATTTCAGAAAAATGGGAGACAAACACACTTATACCTAAATTACGTTGTATACTTTTAATGTTTTATCTACATGAAGATAAACCTAAATTAAAACTGATATTTAAATTAGTATCATTATGGCATCCGTCCTGTAATGATATGAAAATTATTGAAAAGGATTGGAATTATATTATCAATAAAATAAAAGAAGGCAAAGCTCATGAACTTTCAGAAGCTGATACGAATTATTTAGGTGCTTGCCCAAAAGGTAAAAATAAAGATGATGTTGTATCCCAACCCTTTAGCAATATAAAAGCTATGCGTCGTGCTTTTTCTTTGAAAACTTCATATATGAGAAGTGTTTATCAAGAACTTTCAAATTCCAAATCTAATCTAATAAATATTTCTGATAAAGGAAATTTTGAAGATATAATTAAATATACATTTTCTCCTTATCTAAAAAAATCTGTTGAATTTTTAATGCAAGATAATGATATTCATATTAACCGCAATGTTAAACATTTTAATAAAGAACTAATTAATGATTTTATAAAACTAAAACTAGGTGGAAATATAGAAGAATTAGAAGAATTTAAAAAAGCCAATATAAAATTAAAAACGATTGTATTAAATAAAAACGGAACACCTAAGGAAAGTATGTCATTTAAGCAAATTCAATATAAAGAGATTATTAATGAAAAATGGGAAGATTTTGAAATTAACAAAATACATGAAGATGGTAGATTTTTATGGGTTATATTTAAAATCAATAAATCATTTAAGAAACAATCAGATGTTTCACTATCTGATATCATATTAGATAAAGTAATGTTTTGGAATATGCCATACCATGATTTGCAATATGAATATAAAAGATTATGGGAAGATACAAAATATAAAATATCTATTGGTGATTATTCTCATTTTATGGGTATTAAAGATAATTATGTTGGACATATTCGACCCAAAGCAAGAAATTCACACGATTTAATGGAAACACCTCAAGGTACAATGGAAAAGAAAAAATGTTTCTGGATTAATGCTTCTTACATTGCTGAACAAATAAAAAAAGCATCTTAATTACTCTTCATCAAATATTTTTGAAAGTTCCTTGGCCATAATTGTAATTAAATTAACCACTAATGCATTACCCATACAGAAATATCTAAATTTCTGAGGCATTCCAGTATCTGTCCAATTGTCAGGAAAACCATTTATTCTTTCACACTCTATAGGTGTTAATTTTCTTAAATTACCTGTAGTTTTATCTTTTACAATATGTGTACTTCTATTGTTGCTTGACTCACTAGTTAACATAGTACGCGCTGGTCTAGTTAATATGTCAGGAAATGGAATTGCTCCTTCGGTAAAGAAATATTTGTATCCGGCTTGTGTGATTCTTTCTTCTTTTTTAGAACCTTTCATATATTTAAATTTATCAAATAATTCTGGTGTTAGAAAGTATTCACTATCTGCCTTATCAACCATTATGTCTTGTAAGGTTATATTATTATCATGTTCTGCGGCATAAACCTTAGTCGTTTCTATTTTTCCTTCAAACATATAGCCACTATTTTCAAATTGGAAACAAAAATTATTAGATACATCTAAAACATCTGTAGATATATTTATTAATTTGGAATTCTCTTTTTTCTTAATAGCAAAACAATTTATGAAAAAATTATCTGTCTGTTTTTTAGAAAATTTTTTATAATATTTAGTATCTTTATTAAAAGCAAATATGAATATTCTTCTTCTTCTTTGTTGTAAACCATATTCTTCTGCATTAACTACTCGCCATTCAACACCATATCCAAGGTTATTCAGGCATGCTAGCATAACTGCAAAATCTCTACCTCGTTGAGAGGCTGGCGATTTAATCAATCTATCTACATTTTCTAACAAAACAAATGGCGGTTTTTTCTGCTCAATTATTCTTTTTATATCCCACCAAAGAACACCTTTTTTTCCTTCTATTCCTTTTGCTTTTGTACCAGCTACAGAATAATCTTGGCATGGAAATCCGCCTACCAATAAATTATGACAAGGAATATTGCAATCTTTAACTTGTCCAATATCCATATTACTGAATTCGTTAACACCGCCTTGATTTCCAAAATGTTTTTTATAACATTCAAATGCATATTGATTTTTTTTGCCAGGTTCCCACTGATTTGCCCAGATTGTTTTCCATTCTTTAGATGCGTTTTCAAAACCTAATCTAAAACCTCCAACTCCGGCAAATAGCTCAACAATATTCTTTTTCATATTTATTTCCTATATAAAACTATTTTATATGTATAGTACCAATATTTTTGTTGATCAAGCAAAAAATCATAAAATTAACAATTTTTCTGATTTTAAAATTTATATATTGTTTAATTTACCTGTGTTTTGACTAAACATAGGTTAAAACGTCTATAAGCTTAAACAACTTCCTGTCATTAACGACAATAAGTTAAAAACGACCTCTGTTTATATAGGCAGAGGTTTATTTTTTTAATAACTGTAATTTTTTTAAAATAATTTAGTAGAAATATTCAAAACAGCACTTCTATTAAATATGAAAAATAACAGCAAAGAAATACTCAAACGTGAGTTGTCAGTTCTTTATCCCGGTTTTACGGATGAAGAGCTAAATGAAATGGTTTTGAAGTTAATTAAATTTTTTGTATTAAGCTTAAAAGCTCTTAAATCAATTGAAACTCAAGAACAAAATAATAACAAACACACTTAAGTATAACCTATGTTTTCGCAAAATACGGGTTGGATAATTTAAGCAACAAAATTTATAAAAAAATGCAAATAATTGCGTACTTTCATAATGATACGCGACATAATAATTATAGTTAAAATACAGGAGATTAAAGTTATGAGAAATATTTATGAAACAATTGCAAATGAAGAATGTAAACAAGCTGTCTTATTTGCGAGAGTATCATCTGAAGAACAAAAAAGAGGAGCTTCTATTGATGCTCAAATATCAACTATTGAAAATTATTGTAAAAAGAAAGGTCTTAAAATACTTAAGCCCTATTTTACTATTGTAGAAAGTTCGACTAGAGGTGGAAGAAAGAAATTCCATGAAATGTTAAAGTTTGTTAAAAGACAAAAACATAAAACAGCTATTGTTGTCAACTGTGTTGATCGATTACAAAGAGGTTATAAAGAATGTGTGGAATTAGATGAACTAAGAAATCAAGGTAGAATTGAACTACATTTTTATAAAGAGAGTCTTTTAATACATAAAGACAGTTCTTCTTCTGACACAATGCGGTGGGACATGGGGATATTGTCTGCTAAAATGTATGTTTGTTCTTTAAAAGATAATGTTAGAAGAAGTCAGAAATATAAACGTGAGCATGGTCAGTTTTTATCAATTGCCCCTGTCGGATATCAAAATATATCAAAGACAGATCATAGTTCGGCCGATATAGTTATAGATCCAATAAGAGCTCCAAAAGTAAAAATGTTGTTTGAAGAATATGCTAAAGGAAACAGAACATTACAAGATATGGCTGTTTTTGCTAAAAATATAAATTTATCATCAAGAACAACAAAATCAGGTAAGACATTAAGTAGGGCGCAAATACAAAAAATTTTAAAGAATCCGTTTTATATCGGATATTTTGAATATAGAGGAGAAAAATTTAATCATAACTATGAAACTTTTATTGATAATGATTTATTTAGATTAGTGCAAAAGACAATGTTTGGACGCAAACGAGCTCCTAGTAAATTATATTATGGTGAAAAGCAGTATATGTTTACCGGGTTGATTCGTTGTGGTTGTTGCGGCAGTATGATGACTTGCGAAACAAAGGTAAAAGATGAAAATCATAAATATATTTATCTAAAATGTAATAAGTTAAGATCAAAATGTCATCAAAAACCGGTTAACGAACAAACAATAATAAAACAACTGCAAAAAGACTTAAATTTACCAATGGTTTTAAATGATACAATGAAAAAATGTATTAAAGATTTGGTAAAACAACAATTAAATGAAGAAAATAAAAATACTTCACAACTTAAAAAGGTTATAACTGAAAAATTACAAAATCTAAAGAACAAAGAAGATCGACTTTTTGATGCTTATATAGATGGTAAGTGTGATGAAAAAACATATAAAGAAAAGAAATACGAGATATCAGAAGAACGAGATAGACTTATAGCTGATATGAATAAATATTTAAGTATTGATGAAGAAACGGCTCATATGCTTACAAAGATGGCTGAAATAACCGCAAATATTGGAGTTTTCTTAAAAAGTCCGATTACATCGTTAAAAAAAGATATTTTAAATATAATCTTATCGGACTGCGTTTTAAATGAAAAAAATCTAGTATTTTCAATAGTTAAACCGTTCGACGAACTACTAAAAACACCAGATTTTAAGAAATGGTGCCGCTAGTAAGAATCGGACTTACGACCCCGTCATTACCAATGACGTGCTCTACCACTGAGCTATAGCGGCAATGTTTGCTATTGGAGGTCTACTTTCTTTCATCCGATAGCGAGTGTTAGAATATACAATCATTTTAGAAAATCAATAGAAATTTTAAATATTTTGTGTTTTTCTGCTTTTTTTAATTCTTTTTGCTCAAAATGATTAATTTATTTGAAAAAATTTAAAGTTAATGCTATCTTCATGCTGTTTATAACTAGAGGATTATCGGCGATGCAGAAAATTAATGCACAAAGTCAATTAGAGAAAATCTTAAGCAGTGATTTTATGAAGAAATTTTTATGGCTCAGACAAAATTTCGCTTACTGTCTGGGAATTTCCACATTAGTGTGGTTTGTGGGTTTGGGATACTATATTGATAATTTTATCGGTTGGTCTAGTATTCTTACGCTAAAACCGAGTGATTTTTCTTTGTTGCTTATTGGGACCTTTCTTCCTATTTTGTTGTTATGGTTTATTTTGGCATATATTGAAAGAAGCAGCTCTATTGATGCGAATGCCAAACTTTTTTCAGCGTACATTAATGCCCTAATCTATCCGGACAGCAATACCTCCAGAGATATAAAAGCTCTGGCTAACATTCTTAAGAATCAAACCGAGTTGTTGCAAAAAGAAAATAAAAATGTTGTTGAACAGTCAGCTAAGGTTAAAATTGATTTAGATGCGAAAGTTGCTGATTTAGCAAAAATCTTAAAACTTCTTGATGAATATTCTGGAAAAACATTATTAGAATTAAATGATGGTGTAAAAATTTTAGCAGATAAATGTTCTTATATTACTGATAAAACAACAAATTCAGTCAATAATATGAGTGAGTGCTCCGCAGATATTCAACAGAATGCAGATTTATTCCTGAGTAAAATTAATCCGTTGCTAGATGAAATCTCTGCTGTTTCTTCTAATATCAAAAATAACATTTCCGGAAATAAAGACAATTTGTTACAAATAAAATCGGATTTGACCGAATGTGCTACCATCAGTCAGCATCATATTGATAATATGTTGGCGAGGTCATCTGACAATATGAAACACATTCAACAAGCCTTTTATAAAACAGCAGAGGAATGTGATGTTTTGTATAAAAAAATGGATAGCAGTATTTCATCTATTGAAGGGCGAGTTGATGAACAAAAACGATTAGTCGGTAAACAATCTCAGGTATTAGACCATAATTCAGAACTTTTGAATAATAAATTGATGAAGTATGGAAAAGCCGTATCAGCTGAAATTGATAAGTTGGTAAAAAATTCTATTGAGTTGGATAAAACAACAAAGAAACAGATCAATTCCTTAAAATCTGTCAACAAAGAAACAACTAATGCTATTCAAAATATTGGCGGAATCTTTGATGAAAAACGTGCCGACATAGAAAAACGATGCGAATATGCAGTTACAAGTATTCAAAATGTTATTATTGCCATGAATAAAGAAATTGAAAAACTGACTGCTTTCACTAATATGGCTCAGGCTAAAAACTTTGATTTGCAAAATATCTCTGAAACGATTGTTGATAAGGTTGGTGATATGAGTAACAAACTTGCTCTAAAAACCGAGGACTTAAAAGGTAAAGCCGTTGAGGTTATTGATAGGTTTAATGAAGCTCATGATATCATCTGTTCCAGTGCTGACAGAATTAATACTTCTTCCGGTTTAATAGTTAATAACGGAAAAGAAGGCGTCAAACTTATGGAGGAGCAAAATTTCTATGTTAATAATACTATCTCTAATTTAGATTTAATTAAAGATAAACTAGATAAACTTCGTGATGATATAAAAAAATCATCTGAAGAAGTTACATCAACTTTAGAAAATTATGAACACCAAATTGAGAAAGTAAAACAAGCAAAAGATACTCAATTCGGAATTGATGCACCAAAACAAGAGTTTGACCGCAATCAAATTTTAGGAACAATCGCAGGAATTAACAAAATCTTACAAAAGCAAGATATTAATTGTGATAAATTTTTTGTAGGAATTGATGTTTTTGATTTGTGGGATAAGTACCTTGCCGGTGATAACGGAGCTTTTCTTAATGTTCTGGCCAATAAAATTACCAAACGCCAAACTCTATCCATCCGAAAGAGTTTTGATGACAATGCAGAATTTCACAACCGCGTTATCAATTATTTATTTTTAATGGATATGCTTATCAAAGAACTTCTAAGTACAAATAATCGCAATGAATTGCTTAATTTCACTGTAAGAAACTCTTTAGATAAAGTTTATTTTATCCTTGTAAAAGCTTTAAATAGTGCAGAATAAAGATATGAAAAAAATATTAACTTTACCTAGTAATGTATTCCTCGCACCGATGGCAGGAATTACTGACTATCCGTTGCGAAAGCTTGTTGCAAGCAAAGGAACTGCTAATTTATATTCGGAAATGGTTGCGATTAATGCAATTAATCGCAATAATGCGAAAACATTCAGAATTGCTGACGTGCGAAATGAAAAATATCCCGTGATCGTCCAGTTAGTCGGCAATGATCCGGAATTATTTGCGGAAGCTGCTAAGTTAGTTGCGGATTTAGGAGCATATTCTCTGGATATTAATATGGGGTGTCCGGTAAAGAAAATTGTGGGGAACAATTCCGGTTCAGCTTTAATGAAGGACTTACCGCTTGCCGCTAAAATTATAGAAAGCACCGTTAAAGCAACAAGCCTCAAAGTTTCCGTTAAATTCCGTAAAGGGTGGGATAACAACAGTATTAATGCCATTGAATTTGCAAAAATGTGTGAAAATAGCGGTGCTTGTTATATTTCCGTGCATGGAAGAACTCGTGCACAAGGTTATTCCGGGTTTGCTGATTGGGATATTATCCGCCAAGTAAAGAACGCCGTTCAAATTCCGGTTATCGGAAATGGTGATATAACTTCACATCTTGATGCAAAGAGGATGATTGAACAAACCGGTGTTGACGGGGTTATGATAGGACGGGCTGCATTGGGAAACCCATGGCTTGTTGGTCAGATACACGACTACTTAACAGAGGGAAAAGAACCGACACAAATTCCAGTACGAGAAATTAAAGAGGCTCTCTTGCAACATCTTAATGATATGGTTGAATATTATGGAACAACTATGGGAGTTTCCATTTCAAGAAAATTTGTCTGCTGGTACTGTAAAAATTTACGCGATGCAAAAAAATTCAGAGAAACTTATACAAAAATTTACGATTATGAGTTAGCTATTAAGACAATAAACGATTATTTTGATAAACAAGCGGAGTGCGAAAAATGAAAATATTAATCGGTGGTGCAGGAAATGTCGGCAGAAGTATTGTTGACTATTTATCCCAAGCGAATAACGATATTGTGGTTGTTGATACTGACAAAGACCGATTAGAAGATTTGGCCAAAGAATTTGATGTTCAAACTATTCTCGGCTCAATTTCTCACCCGTCTATCCTTGAAAAAATCGGTGCAAAAGATGCGGATATTTTAATAGCGGTTACGAATAATGATGAAGTTAATTTGGTTGCCTGTCAAGTTGCATATTCTCTTTTTCAAGTACCTAAAAAAATTGCGCGCGTTGATTCTGAATATTTCTTAAATCCGCTGTGGAATACCCTGTATAATGATAGAAATTTACCGGTTGATTTGGTTATTTCTCCCGATATTGAAATAGCAAAGTCTATTTTGAACTTAATTGAAATTCCGGGGACCACCACCGCCTTGCCGTTGATTGACGAAAAACTTTATTTACTCGGATTTAAGTGTAAAGAAGCTTGTCCGCTTATTAACACCGAGATTAATGAAATACGCAAATACTACAATAGTCCTGTGATTCACATTATCAGAGACAACAAAAGCTTTTTTGCAAAACCAAATGAAACTATACATATTGATGATGAAATTTTCATTTTGGTTGAGAAAGATGATATTTTTGAAACTCTGCACGATTTTGGGATTATTGTGCGTCAAACCGAAAATTTAGTAATGTTCGGAGGAAATGCCATTTCTTACTATATTGCCGAATCTTTAGAGAAAGACGACAGAATCAGTGCGTGTAAAATTATTGAAGATGACGAAGAGCCGGCGCAAGAGTTAGCCGAAAATCTTAATAATGCGCAGATTATTAACGGGGAGATGATGAGCGATGTTATCTTAGAAGAAGCCGAGCTTAAAAATTCCAGTATTTCTGTCGCCATCACAGAAAATGATAAAGATAATCTGCTTGCGTCCTTGATTGCCAAAAAAGTCGGTGTACCACAAACCCTTTCGTTAGTAAACTCAAGATCTTTTGACAGCTTGATTGAGAACAGTAGTGATACTATTATTGTTGATCGCTCTCTTATTACGACTTCTGCCATGTTACAAGATTTGCGTAAAGCTAAAATAAACAACGCTTACTGTTTAAGACGCGGTATGGGTGAAGTTTGGGAAATCAGAGTTGATAAGGATAGTTTTAATTCTGACAAGACTATTGATGAACTTAATCTGCCGGATAAATGTAAAATCGGTGCAATCTATCGTGATGACGAAATTATTTATCCGCGCTCCGACGATACTATAAAAGAAAATGACATACTAATTGTTTTTGTAGCACCGCAAGTGATGAGACGTGCGGAAGAAATCTTCAAAAGTTAATTTAAATACATTGTTACACTATATATCCGTATTTAGTTTATATCTGAAATGCGGATATTATTTTATATAAATCTCGCCTTAAAATTTAAATACATTGTTTTTTACTTTAAATACATTGTAATTTCCATTTGTTTCAAAACCACATTCAAGATATTTTTCGTTATGAAGCGTCATTTTCTTTTTTTATGATTAGTTTTACATAAAAATTTCAAGTCCTATCTAAAATCTAAAAATATCGCTCATTTAAAATCATATTTACCTATGCTTTCTTGCCAAAGCTTAAATTTAATTTCATCCTTTATTGAGGCATTAGCCGGACTGGTTGATGGTAGCACTATATAATTATCTGTTTTTAACAAATCACTATTGTATTTCTTAAAAAATGCAAAAGCCTTCTGTCCGTTAAAAGCATAAAATTTTATTTGCGGATATAAATTAAAATTATTCGGTTTTTCTTGTTTAATATTTGCATCAAGACTACCTTCCCTTTCACAAAATGATAAAGCATCCCATAAACCGATTTTATGTGATAACAACATATCTTTGCGCTTTTCTTTTGACGCACCTAATAAATCTTCATTTAAGATTTTTCCCATATATTTCCAAAAACGATTTTGCGGATTTGCATAATACATATTCTGTGCTAAGGAAATCTCACTCGGCATTGTTCCGACAATTAAAATTCGTGTTTGGCTATCTATCCAAGGAGCAAAGCATTTTTTCATTATTTTTTCCATAAACAAAAACAATTCCAAAGAACTGACCTTCCATCCAAACCTCAGGAGTTCAAAATTGGTATACTATATCTTATTTTTCATTTTTCTATTTTTTATTATCTATTAAGTATTACATTAAACACTTTTTTGTTCAATCTCAAATTTCACATACATAGCAATTTTAGAAAAAAGAGATAAAACCTTGCTTTTTGTGAATATGATATCTAAAATCAATATTATTACAGTTAAAATCTTACTTATATAAAATAAGGAAAAATTATGAGAAAATATATTATAGGAATGCTTATTATTTTAGCTGGGATTTACTTTGTAATGGCATTTCATAAAAATACTCCGCAATATTTGACACATACTTTATCAAAAGGAAACATTACAGAAAAAGTAACTGCTACCGGTAGAATTAATCCGATTTCAATTGTCAATATCGGAACCCAAGTTTCCGGAACAATTTCAGGAATTTATGTAGATTATAACTCAAAAGTAAAAAAGAACCAATTATTAGCTCAAATTGATCCTGCTATTTTTGAAGCTACTGTTGCTCAGGCTAAGGCCTCATTAGATATTGCAGAAGCCCAAATAAAAGAAGTAGAAAATGATATTATTTATTATAAAAAACATTTGTCTCGTATAAAAAAACTAAACGAATCCGCTTATTCAACCGATAAAGAGTTGGAAACCGCGCAAAGAGATTACGATAATGCCGTAGTTAAATTAGCTTTACAACAGGCAAGATTCAAGCAAGCAAAAGCTATATTAGATTCTTCTGAAATTGATTTAAAACACACCAAAATCATTTCCCCCGTTGATGGGATTGTTGTTTCAAAAGAAGTGGAAGTCGGACAAACTGTTGCCGCAAGTTTTCAAACGCCAACTTTATTTTATGTCGCTGAAGATTTAACAAAGATGAAAATAGAAACCTCCGTAACCGAAGCTGATATTGCTAGAATTAAAGAAGAACAAAAAGTTGAGTTTGATGTTGACGCCTACCCTAACGAAACTTTTAAAGGTGTTGTTACCCAAATCCGTAACCAAGCAATTAATTCCTCTAATGTGATTGTCTATGAAGTAATTATTGAAATAGACAACCAAAATATGAAGTTAAAACCGGGTATGACTGCTAATGTCAATATTATTACTGCAGAAAAAAAGAATGTTTTATTTGTTCCTAACAAAGCTTTGCGTTTTTATTTGAAAGATGAAACCGGTGAAGTAAAACGCTACAAAGACAAAGGAATTTGGGTATTATCACACGGCATCCCAGTCAGAAGAAATATTAAAACCTTAGCTTATGATATGGAAAACACTGAAATCGAGGGAAATGTAGAAGTAGGTGATAAAATTATTATAGAACAAAAACCGACAGAAAAAGATAAAAAGGAAATGCGCTTAAGGATGCACCGCTAATGTCCCTAATAGAATTACGCAATATTAAAAAAAATTATCCTCAAGAAGAGTTAGATTTAAAAATTCTTAAGGGGATTTCATTAAAAATTAATTCTGGAGAATTTGTTGCCATTATGGGAGCTTCGGGTTCCGGAAAATCCACCTTAATGAATATTCTAGGATTTTTAGATATTCCCTCTTCCGGAAATTATCTCTTTGAAGGCAAAGACACCGGCTGCTTAAGTAAAAACCAATTAGCAACAATTCGTAACGAAAAAATCGGTTTTGTTTTTCAGGGCTTTAACCTAATTAACAAAATGAATGCTTATGAGAATGTAGAACTGCCTATGATATATGCAGGAATCCCTCAGAATCAAAGAGATAAAAAGGTTAAAAATATTATCACAACAGTTGGACTAAAAAATCGTATGTTTCATTACCCGTACCAGTTATCCGGTGGGCAACAACAGCGCATTGCCATAGCTCGAGCCATGATAAATAATGCTCCGATAATTTTAGCAGATGAACCTACCGGCAATCTTGATAGTAAAACAAGCCTTGAAATTATGGATTTATTTGTAAAGTTAAATAAAGAATATGGACGTACGGTCATCTTAGTAACCCATGCTTTAGAAATTGCCGATTATGCTAACCGCCAGCTAAAAATTAGTGATGGGAAAATTATCGAAGATATAAAAAAAGAGGTATATTGATATGATTAATTTAGGCATGTTATTTCGAATCGCTTTACGTTCTATCAAAGCTAATAAATTACGTTCCATGCTCACCGGATTAGGTATAATCATCGGTATTTGTTCTGTTATCATAATGTTAGCAATCGGCAATGGGGCGCAGCAATCTCTTAAGCAGCAATTAGACACTTTAGGCAGTAATCTCTTAATAATACATTCAGGTATTTCCAATGAACGCGGAGTTCGTAGCGGTAGAGGTTCTATGCCTTCTATGAAAAAAGCTGATGGTGATTCTATTGCCGAAAAAATTAAAGGTGTAAAAGCTGTAGCACCGATTTTGTTGGAAAGTTCTCAAATTGTATATGGAAATCAAAACTGGTTAACTACGATTGTCGGAACTACAAATGATAACTTTAAGATAAAGAACTGGGGTTTGTCCGGCGGACGTGATTTTTTTAAGGAAGACATCAAAAATGCATCCAAGGTTGTAATTTTAGGACAAACTGTTGTAAATGAACTTTTTGGTGATGTTGATCCGATTGGTAAAACCGTCAGAATTAAGAATCATCCTTTTTTAGTCATTGGTACCCTAGAACCTTTGGGCGGCAATACATTTGGAGAAGATCATGATTCTCAAGTATTTATTCCAATTACTACAGCTCAAAAAAAAGTTATGGGTATTCGCTTTCCAGATCAAATTCGTTTTTTAATGGTGCAAGCGCAAAATTTAGAGGCAACCTATCTTCTTCCGGAAGAAATAAAAATATTACTTCGCCAACGCCATAACCTAGGAAAATTTAAAGATGACGATTTTGTAATTGAAAATTTAACCCAAATAATGGAAAAAATGAAAAATTCTTCAAAAATTATGACAATTTTATTGGGGAGTATTGCCTCAATATCGCTGCTTGTCGGAGGTATAGGTATTATGAATATCATGTTAGTGTCTGTGACTGAGAGAACGCGAGAAATTGGTATTAGAATGGCAATCGGAGCCAAAGTTTGGGATATTCGCTGGCAGTTTTTGATTGAAGCTTTAGTTATATCCTTAATCAGTGGGTTAATCGGTATAGCCTTAGGTTTAGTCGGCTGTGAATTAATATCCCAAATTTCACCATTTAGAGCTGTTGCAACTCTGCATTATGTTCTATTACCTTTTTTATTTTCCGGAGCAATCGGCTTGTTTTTCGGGTTTTATCCAGCATATAAGGCATCACTCTTAAATCCAATAACAGCTCTTCACAATGAATAAACAATCAGCAATATTTTTTGTTTATTCGCTCGAGGCTCTTTATATTTTGAGCATATAAAAAAAGCAGTTCCATGGAACTGCTTTCTAATTGGTGGGCGTTGAGGGATTCGAACTCCCGACCCTCTCGGTGTAAACGAGATGCTCTAACCAGCTGAGCTAAACGCCCATCTCATCAACAAGAAGATTTATATAAGATATTTTTTTATATTGCAAGCAAAAAAAACACTTTTTTTAAACTTTTTTACAATATTACATAAAATCAATTTGTTATTTATATAATTATTTTGAACTTTGAGCTATTTTTTGTTCAAATTATCAGATATTCAATTTTTCTTCATAAAAAAACAGGCTCTGTTAAGAACCTGTTTAAATACTTCTCATCTTTTCAAAGATTAGTTGATAGCATCTTGAAGAGATTTACCAGCTTTGAATTTCGGCTGATTACGAGCAGCGATTTTAATGGTTTCGCCTGTACGAGGGTTGCGACCTGTAGTTGCTGCACGTTTAGAAACAGCGAATGTACCAAAGCCAACAAGACGAACTTCGTCTCCGGCTTTAAGAGCTTGTGTTATAGAAGAAATAAATGCATCTAATGCCTTACCTGCGTCTGCTTTTGTAAGACCTGCTTCACTAGACATACTAGCAATAAGTTCGTTTTTATTCACTGGAGGACTCCTCTTAAAAAAATTAAAACAATGTGAACTGTTCACGCTTAAATTTGAAGTTATTTTTTCTATTAAATCAAATAATTTTCAATGTTATAAACAGATTAGGCCCTGATTTTCTTATATTTCTTGCATATTTGGTATATTTACCGACTATCTTATTTTTTTATTTAAAAATTTACAGCATTTTTCGTTTTGTAATAGAATCGGTTAATTTCCTTCTTCCGCAATAACATTTTTTGCTAACCCCCCTAAAGATGTTTCCTTGTATTCATTTTGCAAACTTAATCCGGTCTCATACATTGTCTTGATAATATTATCCAAACTTACTTTATATTCACCGGAATTTCTGCTTGCCAAACGACTTGCATTCACTGCTTTGATTGCAGCCATTGCATTGCGTTCAATACAAGGAATTTGTACTAATCCTTTAATCGGATCGCAAGTTAAGCCTAAATTATGCTCCATGCCGATTTCAGCCGCGTTCTCTATTTGGTTAATATCTCCGCCCATTACAGCGGTTAATCCTCCTGCAGCCATAGAACATGCAACGCCTACCTCTCCTTGACACCCCACTTCTGCGCCCGAAATAGATGCATTAGTCCGATACAAGGAACATATTGCAGCAGCTGTTGTTATAAACACAATATCGGCTTCTTCTCCGGTATATTTTTTACGATGTGCAAAACGTTGATAATACCGAATTATTGCGGGAATAATTCCTGCTGATCCCATTGTCGGAGCCGTTATCATTTTACCGCCTGCAGCATTCTCTTCAGATACAGCAAAAGCCCATAAATTAACCCAATCTATAATAAGCAAAGCATCATTTTCATTTTTTTCAAAACGTTCCATCAATCTTTTATACATTTCAGGGGCGCGCCGCTTTAATTTAAGACATCCGGGAAGAATCCCCGCAGTCGCTAAACCTCTTTCTATGTTATTGTGCATAATATTTATAATTTTGCGAATATACTCATGCGTTTCTGCTTCAGGACGCAATGCCGCTTCATTTGCTAAAACAACATCCTTAATGCTCAGATTATTTTTATTGCAAATATCTCTTAATTCAGCAAAACTTGAAAATTGGAAAGGTACATCCAATGGTGCACGTTCAATTTTTTGATTCATTTCATCTGACCGTGCGATTGTTCCCCCTCCGACAGAAAAATATGTTTCATTTAGTAACTCATTATCATCTTCATCGTAGGCAATGAATTTCATTCCGTTTGGATGTTCTTTTAGAAAAATTTTCTTTTCTAGAATGAAGTTTCCATCCATTGTAAACGGAATATTTTGTTTTCCTCGCAAAAGTAATTTATGATCTTGATTGATTTTTTCTATGTAGTTTTGACTTAAATCTAATTTTTCCGCTTCATATCCAAGTAATCCATAAACAACTGCATTTAGAGTTCCATGTCCAATTCCGGTTAAAGCAAGAGATCCATACAAATATACCTTTACATTTTTAACCTTATTTATTTTTATCCCTAAATTATCTACAAACCGCTTTGCAGCTTTCATCGGGCCTACTGTATGGGAACTGGAGGGGCCAATACCAATCGCAAAAATCTCTGAAATACTATAATACATTTTTCTTTACCTTCTTTTTATTGCATTAAAAACATAAAATTTAATTTACATTATTTTTTATAATTTTTCCACATATTCTTAATTCTGTGAGCATCGGTTTACTAAACATATTTTTGGGATGTGTAAATTTTAATTCCATATTGCACTTTCTTCCTAAATTTTCCAAATTCACCGCATCTTTTTCTGATAAGTAATATTTGTAACTATTCTCAAATTCTTTTATCGGACATACATTATTCTTAAACTGAGTACAATCAGTTTTTTCCCAGTCAATTTCGAGCAACATATAATGACCGGATATTAAGTTACGTGGATCATACCCTCTAGCTTGTACCCAGATTTCTCGTTGATTGTGTAAGGAAATTTCCAATAAAATCGTCCATAACAAGAGCGCTAGCATTGGGAAAGATACTAAAATTGCGGTCCTTTTCTTTGACATTTTATTTCTCCCTTTTCAAATTAAGACTACGATTATTATATCTTATTGCGGCTTTAATTAACTTTATAAAAATAATTAAACCTACTCCAAGACCAACAAGCCCAATTCCAGATGTCATTAAATTCAAGTAAAATTCGCAAAATTCAATAAATATTCTTATTGCTGCCAATATTATCAATATGTTTATCCATTTGATACTTCTTTGTTTGTATGCACTACAAATTCCGCAGATAATAAATATGAAATATACGAGTATTTCTGGTACAATATGATACCATCCATAAATCCACAATATTGCTAAAAATATCGGAATTTCATATTCTTCTTTTTTACAATATGAATGTAAACATGCTACAAGTATCACCCCAAGTACTAAAAAAAACATCACAGACGAAACCTCAATTACCATATGCTCTCCCATGGATGCATATACAAACAAACCTAAATAAATTATCTTTTTTATGCTGTTTGATAAATTCACGGCACGCGATCGTACTAACAAATATAAACACCAATTTAATGTGATAACAACTATACCTCGTGCTATATAATTATCCAATCCGGCAATTCCCCATAAATAATTACAAGAAAACATTGTGCTCATGACACATATCGGCGTCCAAATAAGTGGAAATGATTTTATTTGAGTAAACAACAGGAAAGGCAAAGTCAGAATACTCCAAAATAAAAGCGAATCTACTAATTCTCCCTGCAGTTGGTAGATTTGTCCGACTAAGCCTATTGTCGCTAAAATTAAAAAGGAGTTTAAAATCACTAAATATTCAGATTTTTTATTTTCTCTATCTATAATAGATTTGTTTAAAGCATATAGAGATACAAATAAGACAGAGAAATCTATAATTAATTTCAAAGAATCCGGTATTTCGCGCCAGTTTGCAGATATTATTGAGATCACTCCCAACCCAATACAAAACAGGCTTAAATATATAACAACCGTAAACAAATAATTCATACTTAAATTTTGTTCTTCATATTGTATAATTTCTTTCTTTTGCGAAGTTGTTATAATTTTTTCTTTTTCCCAATTATTTATTTTTTTCAGCAAACTTTTTCTCATATCTTTCTGCTCTTTTTTTTATTTTAAACTATAGTCATATTTTAGCGGATTGAAGTTAACTTCAGCTTAATATACATATTCATATAAAAAAACAGATAATCACGGTTTCAATCTGATTATCTGTTTTCATTATATATCCCGGAGGATATAAGCGGGAGT
>SAMEA104404106__coassemble_1567_pt1 | contig 16832 bp, 17 predicted proteins | sample SAMEA104404106__metabat2_high_PE_033 | metagenome-assembled genome bin SAMEA104404106 (sample SAMEA104404106) | Balaenoptera acutorostrata
CTAGAAGCTTTACTGAACCACGCGTCTAACGCGTGGTTTTCTATATATCAAAAAAAGCACCGTAAATACGGTGCTTTTTTATGGTCCTTTAGTTATACATTGTATAAATTGCAAACAAAGAAGCCACAACCATCATACCTGCCGTAAAGGCTTCTCCGCTTGAAAACACCGATTCTTTCGGCGAGTTTTGTCGTCGCGCATGAATATAAACCGGTATCCCCAATGCCACAAAAATAAGGGCCATCAAAAGATAATTTAATCCGGCCGCATATATCAACCACACGGCATAAAAAGTTCCTGCTGCTGCCGAGATTAATGCAGAAATACGGCTGATATAAAACCGATTCGGATATTCTCCGCTTTCACATATTTTCCAAAGATAAAGAGCACTTGCAAAATATGCTGGCAAAACCATCACACTCGTAATACTCAGCATTGTGTTCCATGCATCGCCCGAAAAATACACCACCACCATAAACACTTGCATAAAAGCACTCGTAACATAAAGTGCCACAGATGGCGCTTGTGCTTGATTTTCATAAGCAAACTCTTTCGGGAAAGTACCATTTTCGGCAGCTGCTTGCGGAATTTGTGCTGTTACGATTGTCCATGCCAACCAACTCGTCAAGACTGAAATCAAGAGTCCGGTATTCATAATATAAGCGCCCCATTTTCCGATAATCGGCTCCAAAACTGCCGCCGTGGAAGGATTAGGAAGTTTAGCCAATTCCTCTTGCGTATATATTCCGTAAGGTAATACAGATAACAACACATAGATAAGCAAACATCCGGCAAAGCCAAGCAAAGTAGCCACGCCGACATCTTTTTGATTCTTAGCATGCTTAGACATCACGACAGCTCCTTCAATACCGATAAAGGACCATAAAGTCACCAACATTGTTCCTTCAATTTGCTTAGACAAACTACCGAGAGAAATATCTTTTTCACCCCAAATATCTAACATAAATTTATCGGTATTAAAATAAATCATGGTAATAATAATAAAAAATATCAACGGAGTCACTTTAGCCACAGTTCCGATAAGATTAACAATCGTTGCTTGCTTAATCCCACGCAATACCAACGCATTAAATCCCCAAATCAAAACCGAACCGCCCAAAATGGAATATAAATTATTTCCTCCTTCAAAATACGGCGGAAAAAAATAATTCAACGCATCCATTGAGATAACGGCATAACCGACATTTCCGCAAATTTGACATAGCCAATAAGACCACCCGATAGTAAAACCGACAAATGGTCCGAACCCTTCACGACTATACATATAAACGCCGGCCGTTAAATCCGGTTTAACTTGAGATAAAATCCGAAATGTATTGGCTAAAAAATAAACACCGATTCCGGTAACAATCCATGCCAAAAAGACAGCTCCGACTGAAGCGCCTGCCGCCATATTTTGCGGCAAGCTATATATTCCGCCCCCAATCATCGAGCTGATAACAACGGCTGCAAGTGCCCATATTCCCAACTTTCCGTTTTGTTTACTCATCATTTTATTATCCTTTGACTAAACTTTTCCTAATCCTGTTAGTCCGGATTACACTTCTACGGCCGGTGCATGTTCAAAGTTCAAGAAACCCATCATTGTCAAACAATAACCGAATTGTTTTTCAATATTAACATAATTATGGAACATCTGGAATTCACTGTGTTTTTCCACACCGCGTAATTCAAGTTCATGATCTAAAGATTTTTTAAGCCACATCTCGGCATGCCCTTTAGCAATTTCATCATCAATATGTGTATCAAAATATTCCACATATTCTGCGGCCCAACCACCGATGAGTTCACCTTTTTTATCTTTTCCCCAGCAGATTCCCAAACCGGTGGCAATCGCTTTATGTTCATCTCGATTCGCACCGTTAGCTGACATAATTACCTCTAACACCGCCCCATGTTTAAATTGAGCTTCAACTTTATCAACCGGATATATGTGCCCAAAAACTTCTTTCGGCAAAACGGAAGTATAAGGAATTACATTAAAGTTTTCTACCTTAGCCTCTTTCAAAGCGGAATCATAACAAAAAGTTTCATAAGGTTGTGGTGGAATACCATCATCTGCTTGTCCGGCTCCACCGGTAATAAATGCTAATGTCGGGAATCTAACACCTTCTGTCATTTCTATCTCCTATAATAAATTAATAACAGAAGAAGAAATAGTTATATTTTTCCGAATTTAAATATCATATATCCTAAATTAACCGTTTAGCTATATCCAAATATTGTTCAGGAGAAATATTTTCAGCTCTGACTGTCGGTTCAATTCCGACCTCTTGCAAAATATTCTCCAAATTCGGCAAACTCTTCAAACTTTGTCGAATCATTTTTCGTCTTTGTCCGAATGCCAATCCGGTTATCATCTCAATTTTCTTTAAAACTTTTTCCTCAATCGGATTTTCCTTTGGCATAAATAACAACACCGAAGACCAAATTTTCGGAGCTGGAACAAAGCAAGTCGGCGGCAAATCAAATAATTTTTTAACCTGACACTGTAACTGTGCAAAAACAGAAATCCTTCCATAACTTTTTGTACCAATCTCTGCACAAATTCGTTCTGCCACTTCCTTTTGAAACATTAAGGTCATACTCTCAAAAATTTGTGGTATTTGTAACCAATTTGCCAATAAAACCACCGAAATATTATACGGCAAATTGCTCACAATATGAATTTTACGCACTCTGTTCCAATCATAAGTCAGCGCATCTCCGTTAATAATTTCCAATTGCGGATAAGTTTCTTTTATCTCTGCCAAAATATTTAAGCATCGCTCATCCATTTCAATTACGGTCATCTTTTGCGGATGTTGTCTTAAAGTTGCCTGCGTCAAACCACCTGGTCCGGGACCGACTTCAACCACTTTTTTCCCATCAAGGTTCTCCAATCCCTGCTCTTTAAGTGATAACCTGATAATTTTATCGGTAATATTGGCATCCAACAAAAAATTTTGCCCTAATGTTTTTTTTGCCATTAATCCGTATTTTTCAACAAATTCTTTTGTGCTTAATACCATGAAATCACCTACTAAAATTTCTTTTCCACCACCGCTTTATTTCTCAAATCACGGATATATTTATTAGCAAGTTCTTCTGTCTTTCTATTTTGAATAAAGGTTCGAACTTCCTCATTAGTAGGCAATTTCTGCTTATTTAATTTCGGATTATAAATTTTATCCAACTTGAAAATATAATAATCCGCACGATAAGCGATCGCTGCAGAAACTTCGCCTTCTTTCAATTTACGAATAGCATCATCCAAAGGTTTTGCTAACTGTCCGGGAGCTACCCAACCGATTTTACCGCCGGAAGGAGCACTGGCACTTTGCGAAAACTGTGCTGCATACAAAGCAAATCGTTCATCTTTCCGCAAAATATCCACCAACTCACTGATATGTTCGGCATCTTTTCTCTTAATAACAATTTCTGAAACCATATACTTCGGCGTATTCATATCTTTTTTGATGCGTCTGTATTCATCTTCCACTTCTCTGTCCGAAACATCAACCTGATGAGATAATCTGGTAACCACCAATTTATTCCAAGTCAAATTGGTTTCTATTTGCTTCATAAAAACTTTCGGACTTACTTTATATTCTTTCAAAATATCCTTAAATTTTCCGGCAGGCATCCCGTTTGATTTCTCAAAATTCAAATATGCCTCACGGATATCACGCTCCGAAACACTCACACCTATATTCTTAGCTTCTTGCAATTTAATTTTTTCATCAATCGTATTTTGCAAAACCTTATCCGCAATCATTTTTTTATTTTTATCATTAATAGAGATTCCCGTTGTCAATGCAAACAAATTTGCTCTTTCCTGCAAATCCTTATTGGTTACAATTTCACCATTAATAACAGCCATAATTTTGAACCCCGTACCAAACAGTTGTATCGGTTGAAAAACTTTCGCTTCAGGTTTCGGCTGTTCTTCTTTTATTTCCTCAGATTTTACCGGAGCTTTCTGTCCTCCCTCCGAATGGCGAAACATAATAGATTTAGATCCCGAACTTCTGACATTTTCATCTAAATCAGAAACATCCACTTCTACTGCGTAAGCATTTGAAGCTAGTATTAAAGTTCCTAAAAGCACTCCTAATTTATTCATTTTTTACTCCCTTATCCTAGTTTGAACCCATACCGCCCAAAGTTTTAAAGAAAAATGTAACTCCGAATTCGTAACCATCATCCATTGTTGGATCGTTTGAATTATATTTCTTAGCATCAAAAGATAATTTCAGACACTCGTCCTCATATTGAATTTGTCCCCCATGTTCCAAGGAACCGCCATCATCTGTTAAATCAATTCGATCATAAATACTGGCCGACCAATCTTTCGTTAATTTACTATTTAAAGAAACATATAACTCTTTTCGTTCTTGTGCTGAATAATATGTATTGTAGTTAGGTTGCAGATAAATATACGAAGTATAAACATTAAAAATATCTGTTCCTAATCTTGCTCCCAATTCACTATATTTAAGTTCTAAATCATGTTTATCCAATCTGAACCGATAGTTTAAATCTAAATATTCATTTGGTATCGCCTCGATACGACCGACATAATCAGAAAACTTATCATCTTCTTCTATTGCCCGCATAAAAGAATTATTATCCGAGAATTGATAGTTTTGTGCAATAAATGCGGAAGTCCGTCCCCATACATTTCCGTAAGAATTCCAATTTAATCCGTAACTAATTCGGCTTCCGTCATCATTTCTGTCATATCCGGCATAACGATCCAAATTCAAAATATTAGTATCATCAAACTCAACATCTGCACTATCCGCATTAGGAATTTTTACCGGATCATTATCGTTTCTCGGCGCCAAAACAGCTACTACAACAGGTTCCAAAATTTGTCTGCTATCTTCGGTAGCTCTGACAAACGGCAATCGCCATTCCACTCCTAATTGAGGGAAAACACGTCCCAATGTTCCCTCGTATTCATCTTGCGAATTATATCCGTAATCATCCACATAATAAACATCCGATTTTACTGATGCCACAAATTTATATTTTTCACCGAAATCACTAATATACGGTAATTCCCAAGAGTTAATCATTGATAATCTTTGTGATTGTTCATTACTGTCTCGATAAACGGATGCGGCACTGATGTTTGTTTTCCAGTATGCGCCGTTAGAAGCAGTATCACTGATATTTTCATACTCAATATATGGAGCGACAGTCGGCATACTTTTCATTCGGTTACGATATTCATCATCGTCAACCATTCTCAAATTATAACTCGTTAACTTGTAGTAATATCCCTCTATTGCTGCATAATCACGTCCTTCAAATCGTTCAAAGGAAAGTTTAGAAGTCAACCACGGATCATCTTGCTTAGATAAATTCATATCTTTAAGATAAAAAACGTCCGAAGCATAATTTAAATCTAAATTTGCCAACCAATAATCATTAATTTCATATCTCGCATCCATAAACAAATTACCGCGATGCGTCGGACGATTAAAATGTTTCCCTTCTATATCATCGTAATCTTTATTATCATCTTCCACATAAGTTCCCTCAGCTTCAATATGTCCGTTATACATATATTTTCTGAACTTACCGCCCAAAATAACATCTCTTTCGGTTGTAAAGTATGGCGAGAATAATAAATCAGTATGATCTGAAATATTCCAAAAATATGTCGGTTGCACATATTGACCGGTATAATCCGTACTTCCCATAGAGGTCATTAACAAACCGGAACGTCTTTTAACTTCCGGCGCCGGATGACTCAAGAATGGCAAATAAAATACCGGTATATCTTTAATTCGCAATACAGCATCATTATAATTTATATTTTGATTTTTAGCATCATAATTAACTTTTCGTGCATCAATTTGCCAAAGTGGAGACTTCCCTTGACACATATCACAAACCGTATAAGAGGCATTTCTCATTTGCTTATTTTCGTTTGATTTCTTTACAAATCTATCTGCCCAAATCTGGGATTTATCCTTCATAATAACTTTGACTTTATCAACATCTGCACGTTTTAACTTTTCAGAAAGTTGAATTTCATCGGTATAAAGAACACTTCCATCCTCATCAGTCAAACTGACATGTCCCTTAGCAATCAATTTATCTTCTTTTTGATTGTATAAAATTTCATCACTGATCAGTTTGAGTTTACCGCGCGTAACGACAACATTACCTCTGGCGGCAATAGTTCCCTTATCATCATGAGCAACCATCTCATCAGCCGTAAAATTGACTTCCTGTTCTTCCTTAATATTAGGCAAAATATCCGTCATATTGCCGGGTTCAAATTGAGCATTCGGTGTCATTTCATTATCTTTGCGAACCATCGCACCAGCCACAGGTTCATTTACCGTCCAAGCCGCGCCGGATAACATTGTCCCCATTGCCAATACAGCAAAGCTGACTGCTTTTCCCAAATAATTATGCTTCATTTTCATATCCCTTAGTATATTTTCTTTTAAGCACCGGAGTTTTACATAACAATCCAAACATCAATGCAAGCGGTATCAGGCAATTTAAATACATCAATATTATAACCCATTCGTACTTCCTCGCCATATTTGCAAATGTCATATCCAATGCCTGAATAACCACCATAGATAAAATAGAAAACGTAATAACTTTCATTTGTCCGCGCCGATTAAAATTAGAAATCAATAATCCGACACATGCCAATAAAGCAAAAATTAAATTAAACCACGGCGCAATAATCCTTCTATGAGCTTCCGCCTTAAAAGCTCTGGCTGCTTTAATAGCTGTTTCGGGTTTAGCTGCCTCGCTGAAAAGCTCACTGATACTTCTTTCACGAACACTTTTTGATTTTTTACGCGCCACAGAAACATCTCCGAAATCCACAACATAATCATCAAATGTCATAGAAGAGAATTGTCCGCTTTTGCGATTCATCGTTTGTCTTGTTCCGTTTTTAAGCAAAATCTTCGGCCCGATTTCGGTATACTCCATTTTTCCGCTTTCTGCAACGGTAACCACTTTTTCTTTCGGATTTTTCGCATCACTGACCAAAATTCCTTTTACGGTAGAACCATCTTCAAAATGATCTATAAATACGGTCATACCATTTTTAAACGACGTAAAAGCCCCCTCACGTAGCATCATTTTAGAAAAACTGTTTTTAACCTCATATTCCAAATTCCGAAATTTATTTTCTGCCGCAGGAATTCCGATATTTAAGACAAAAATATTAAATACTAACAACACCAAACCGGCATATACGGCAGCCCTTGCAATCACGACCGAACTGATACCGACAGCCTTCATCACCACAAGTTCACTGTCCGCAATCAAACGATTATAAACAAACATCACCGCCACAAACAACGCAATCGGAGATAATATCGTAAAAATTCTCGGCATCAGCAACGATGTCATTTCCACAAACAAATAAACCGGTAATCCCTTATCGGTAATCATTTCTACAAATCGTAAAGACTGAGTAAGCCACAACATAGACATTAAAGACAGTGCGACCAACAAAAAACCGACAACAATTTGTTTAATTATATAAATATCTAACTTTTTCATATCCCCAAACTATCTTATAAAAACTTATTTTTCAAACTTTATTTTAAGAAACATCACATTTAAAATTGTTTAAGAAAATTATTTAAATCCAAACATTTCCCATATATTTCTTTTTTCATCCGCAAACAAACAAAAAGCGGCATCAAATGATACCGCTAAATTTTCATTCAATATCCCCAAAGACTATTTTGCCACAATAACCATTGCTTCACGCAAAATTCTGTCATGAATTGTATATCCGGCTTGCAACTCACTCAAAATAGTTCCGCTTTCAGATTTTTTATCTTCAATTTCTTGAACAACACGCTCAAAATTCGGATCAAATTTTTCGCCGATATGTTTAAATCTTCTGACACCGAATTTATCAAAAACTTTAACAAGTTCATTTTGTGTAAGTTCAACCCCTTTAAGCAAATCTTCACAACTTTCGCGATTAGCTGACATAGCATCAATCGCCCGCTCTAAATTATCTGCAACTGTCAACAATTCTTTAGAAAAAGATGATACAGCAAATTTAATTGTTTTTTCATTTTCTGCCTGAGCTCTTTTTTTCATATTATCCATTTCGGCATACAAGCGAATATAATCATTTTTCAATTTATTATAATCAGCTTCTAATTTTTCACATTTTTCATCTTGAATAGCGACAGTCTCTTCAGAACCGTCTTCAATAGTTTCTTCTTGGGCTGTATTATCTTCAGTTTCCGGCATTTCGTTTTCTTGTTTCTGATTATCTTCAAAATTTTCTTTACTCATAACTTCCTCTTATGGCTAAAATTCATCTGTCTTAGATTTAGGTGTAAAAAATCATTAAGTCAAGACTTAGGACATTTTTTACCGCAAATAATCGCAATTCCTTTTATTTTCGGATTGCAAACACAAAAAAGGACTGCCTTTCAGCAGTCCTCAGAATCAAACATTAAATAAAATTTAAGCGATGTCTTTAACTCTTCGGCTCATTAACAATCCCAAAACTTTATCAACCGTAGCCTTCAAATCTTTTCTTTCAACCACGATATCAACCATGCCATGTTCTTTTAAATATTCAGCTGTTTGGAAACCTTCCGGTAATTTTTCGCGAATAGTCTGCTCAATCACGCGCTTTCCGGCAAAACCTATCATTGCTCCTTTCTCTGCAATATGAATATCGCCAATCATTGCAAATGAAGCGGAAACGCCACCGGTAGTCGGATCAGTAAAAATAGAAATATAAGGCAAACCTTTTTCTTTCAAACGATTAATAGCTGCCGTCGTTCTGGCCATTTGCATCAAAGAAAGCATGCCTTCTTGCATTCTTGCACCACCGGAAGCACTTGCAATAATCAACGGACAATTTTTATCATGTGCATAATTAGCCGCAGCAACAATACCTTCACCAACAGCAGCGCCCATAGACCCGCCCATAAAGGAGAAATCCATAGCAACTACAACCGTATTAATGCCGGCAACTTTGCCGACGCCAACTTTTATTGCATCATTATTTCCTGTTTTTTTACGATAAACTTTTAATCTGTCAACATAACGTTGTGTATCTTTAAACTTTAGCGGATCTTCTTTAACAGAAGGTAATACCAACTCCGTATAAATCCCATCATCAAATAATTGTTTTAATCTTTTATCAACATAGAGTCTCAAATGATGACCACACTTTGTACAAACATACAAAGATTTCTTTAATTCCTTAGAAAAGAGCATTTGTCCGCATTCGGGACACTTCACCCACAAATCATCAGAAATTTCTTTCGGAGTTGTTTTCTGTATCTTTGGTCTAACAATATCGGTAAGCCAATTCATATCATACCTCGCTTCGTTTACTTATTATCTTTCATCATCGGATGATTTAGAAAACCAACCTTTGATTTTTTTATTCAAAGAAAAACCCTTATCAGATTTAACAACTTCTTCTTTCAAAGTAGTAATTTGATGATTAAGTTTTTCATGTTCTGTATTAAGCTTTACTTTTTCTTTAGAAAGCAATTTATTTTCTTTTTTTTGTTCTTTAAGTTTCGCTCTGACAGGTGCATAAGCCGACCATCCTGAGATACGTCCGAAGACATATCCCAAGCAGAACAAGACAAAATAAACGACACTTACCGCAATTTCTAAATCAGGAACCGGCCACAAAGCTACCATTTCATTATTTTGTACCAAAAATAACACAAACAGTGTTAACAATGGAAGAGTAATCAATAGTTTTAACAGCCACATATCCGTCTCCTCAAATTTAAGTATTCCGATTAGTTTTCGTTTAATTTCTCATGCAGTTCTTTGCCAACTCTGAAATGCACAATATTGCGATCACCGATTTTTACCTTTTCTCCCGTTCTCGGGTTTTGAGCAACTCTCGGAGCTCTCTGGTGGATAGAAAAGACGCCAAATCCGCGAAACTCAACCCTATCCCCTTTAGATAAAGCATTTACCATGCTTGAAAAAATAACACTAACAATACGTTCAATTTCGCTAATTAATAAATTTGGGTTTTTCTTAGCAATATTTTCAATTAATTCGGATCTCGTCACGATATACCTCTTTCTAGCAAATAAATATTTAATCTAATAACATCAACATACTATATAGCGACATTTTTAAACACCGCCATAAAATTATGTTCATTTTGCACAAGCGCTAACACCTCTTATATACAGTGGTTTCGGAAAATCAAGCGTTTTTTCTAAAAATTTTTGATATGTACCCTCAAATAAAGCTTCCACGCTCATCATATCTGTAATTTCAACGCTTTTTATCTGCAACCCGGAAGAAACGGATAATAACCGTTCCACCCCGTCACCGACAAAGCTGGTCTGATGTCCTTTTAATCTCTGTATAATTTCATCACGTTCTAAAGCCATTGGCTCTGAAATTTTGCGTAATTTTTCATCAAACAATTGGAAATAATAATCATCACGTTTTGTTTCAATCACAACCGCATTGTAAAAAGCGCGATTCTCTGGTTTTATCATCCGTACATACGCATCAAATGCAGATACTCCGGTAATTTGCAAATTAGTATTACCTAAGGCTAATCCTCTGGCAAAAGCTAATCCGGCTCTTACACCTGTAAACGAACCGGGACCTGAACATACCCCTAACAATCCTATTTCATCAAATGAGATATTCGCGTCATCTATAATTTTTTTAACATCTACAGCTAAAGCCTCTGCCTGACCGAACTCCATCATTTTTTCTACTTTTTTCATTTGCGTACGATCTTTATACAGAGCCACGGCTATGCCTGATGCTGTTGTATCAAATACTAATGTATACATCTGCTTGTTCACTCTTTCAATTTTTAGTTTGCTATAACATTACAAATAACATAAACATCTTATATAATAAAAGAAAAAATTAAACAACATTTATTTCGGCATCAGAAAGAAACGGCATGACAATAGAAACCATAACAAGATTGTTATACATATGGATATCCATCAGTTTGATATTTCCGGTCCTGGCAATTTTCCTCATTCGCCGTAGCAATCGTTACAAAAGAGAATTATACAAACAAGAGTCGGCAAATCGCTATTACGAAGAAATGCTCTATGCCTCTCCGAACGGATATCTGACATATTCTCTGTATAAAAAGCGTGAATTTCAATATTGTTCACGCCGCTTAGCAACTTATTTAGCTTTGCCCAATGGTGAAAAAAGCAACTATTCCGAAGTTTTTGCTTCTTTTGTCCGCGAAGATGCTGAAAAACTAAAGACAAATTTCAATACTCTGATAAATATGGGTATCAGCTTTGAAACCATCGTCCAAACCCCGAATAAAAAAACTTTTATGGTTAGCGGCACTCGGATTAACTCGGCTGATTCACAAATTAACAGCAACTGTCTTTGGTTTCGCGACATCAGTAAAGAAAGCGCCTATATAAATAAAGTTACAGATGAATCAATTTCTTGTCGGCAAAGAGTTGAAGATTTCAAAATTTTGATAGACAATCTTCCCTATCCGGTTTGGCTACGCAATGACGCCTTAAAAATCACCATTTTAAACCGTAGCTACCTAAAACTTATCGGACTTAAAAATTTTCAGGATATAACTCCGGATAATATTACATTACATGATTTAGGTAATGCTACCAACTTAATAGATTTAGCTCGAAATGCTAAAGATTCCAACACTCCGCAAACCAAGCAAATTAACATCTTAAATGACGGTGAACTAAAAAAATACGAAATAACCGAAACCCCGCATTATGATTCAAGCCTAAAAACATCACATACAATCGGTTCTTTAATAGACATAACCGGATATGATGAAATCAAACGTGATTATCAAGTTCATTTAGATACGCACTTAGAAATTTTAAGTTCACTTGATACCGCATTTTGTATTATAAATAACAAACACGAATTTACTTTCGGCAACACAGCTTTTCTCAAATTATGGAATTTATCCTCTAATTTTCTGGATAATGCGCCACATTACAACTCCTTTCTTGATCATATAAGAGAGCAAAAGATACTTCCGGAAGTATCTGATTTTAAGCAATATAAAGAAGAAGAAAATAAAACTTTTGATGCTCTGACCGAACAAAAAGAAGATTTACTTTATATTCCGGACGGCAGAACATTTCGTCGTCTCCGCGTTCCTCATGCAGACGGCACAATCATAGCCTATGAAGATATATCTGACCGTTTAACTGCAGCACGCCGCCTAAATGACGTTCTCTCCGTTCAAAAAGGAATCTTGAATAATGTAAGTGATTCTATTTTAATAGTATCTCCAAATCTGCGATTAAACACATACAATGTCCCCTATTTACGATTATGGAATATCAAGGCTCAAGAATTAGATAAATCTCCGTATTTAAGAGAATTATTAGATATGCAAAAACCATTTTTTCCGGAAATGGAAGATTGGGACACATTCCGTGAAGGAATGTTTAAACACATAACATCTTGTACACCATTTATACTAAATCTCAAAGATGATAAAACATTAAGTGTTAATTCGGTTATCTTGGCAGACACCTCTTTAATGATTACATATCACAATGCTTAACAGAAAATGCATTGTGCATAAAGGAGGATTATGAAAAATGACGAAGCACTTTTGATTGCCTTGAAGAAAAAATCAGATGATAGTGCGGCTTATTTTAATCATCGTATAAATTTACGATCACGCATCATTCACACAAATGAAGATATTATTGAACTTCCGCTCCCCAAAACTCAGCAAACACTGAAAATCATGCAAGATCAACAACTTTTGAGCCGGATGCGTGTGATCATCAGTTCTTCATTAGCAACTCACAAAGCCAAACTTTCCGCCCGTCCGACAGTTAAAGATAAACGCTTATGTGATTCGCCTCAACTAACATTAAAACAGATTCGCCAAAAGACTCTTCAACAAAAGCTCTTACGGCCGCTAAAATTACGCCAAAATATTACCGAAAAGAAACTCCGCCGCTCAATAAAAGGAATAAAAAATTTAATTTCTTCTTTTTCAAAAAAAATTATTCGCGGCATAAACGCAAAAAATCTACCGCTATATGCTCAAAACAAATCAGTTCCACAAACAGCTCAACTCCTTTTAAATCAGGAAAATTTATCTTCTGAACAACGTCATTTAATCACATTAAAGCATCCACAAAATACTATTAATTCCCCTACAGAAGGCCATCCTTTCCGCGAAAGCTAATTGACTCTGACAAATCTTTGTGATATTCTAACCTCGTTGTTAAATTGATAGGTTAGGGCTGACTATGGAAAACCAGTATTATACATTAATTGAAAAACAAGATTTTTTTGAAATAATAGAAAATAAGTTTGGAGAATTAGCCGTATTTATAGATGCTCGCAGAGGAGAACCATTTAATCCGCACTTGGAATACGATGGAAAAAATACGGCATTACTAAAAAGAGATAATCAAATTGCCGTTAAATTGGAAGGAATAAATCAGGAAACCGGTTCTATACTGGCAGAATCTGAATTTGTTTTGATTGTTGAATTAGACGGCGAAACTGTTGAACGCACTTATGGTGTTTCTGTAGAAACCGTTGAAGAATTTTCCTTCAAAGGTCGTCAAACCAGAGCAGATGAATTAGAAAGAATTAAAAGCAAAAAAGACATCATTGACGCCTTTGGAGCAGTAAAAATTTGGAAAAGCGGAGAAGATAAATGATAGGAATAGTTCTAGTAACACATGGTAATTTAGCTGATGAATTTTTATTAGCGATGCAACATATTGTCGGTCCACAAACACAAATTGCTACTGCCTGTATCGGTCCTAATGACGACATGGAAGAACGACGTGAAGATATTATGAACAAAGTACAATCCGTAGATAAAGGACAAGGAGTGATTGTCTTAACGGATATGTTCGGAGGCACCCCATCCAATTTAGCTATCTCCATTATGGACAGAGCAAATATAGAAGTAATCGCCGGAGTAAACTTACCGATGTTGGTTAAATTAAGTTCTTTAAGAAAGGATAAAACTTTAAAAGAAGCCGTAATCGGCGCTAAAGAAACCGGCATAAAATATATCACCATTGCATCAGAACTACTAGGAAAATAAAAAATGAGCGACACCATTACAGTTGAATTAACAATCCAAAATGAACGTGGCTTGCATGCACGTGCAGCTGCTAATTTCGTAAAAACAATTTCCAATATGGATGCCACTGTGAGTGTAGAAAGATTAGGACAAATTGTTGATGGGAATTCCATTATGGGCTTAATGATGTTAGCAGCCTCCAAAGGAACGACCATCAAAGTTTCAGCCGAAGGTATTGATGCGCAACAAGCTATTGATGCAATTTCTTCTTTGGTAAATAACAAATTCGGTGAAGAACGATGAAGAAAACTCTGGCTCCGCGTAACAAAACTATTGTTTTAACAGAGTCGGAAATCTCTACATATTCATCACGTGCTATTACATTGACAGGAAAAGCCCGTTTATCGGATGTTCTTGATAAAACTATCCATCAGGACACATTTGAAGCTTTAAAATTTCTACCGGCCAATTTTGCCGATCTGGTCGTGGTGGATCCGCCGTATAATTTGACCAAAAAATTCGGCACTAAAGAATTCAAATCTATGGATTGGAACGATTATAAGCACTGGATGGATAAGTGGTTAGCAGAAATTTTTATCTCCTTAAAGCCAAACGGCACCTTATATATCTGTTCGGATTGGAACACATCCATAGCGATTCCCGAAATTGCCGGAAAATATTTTCTGCTAAAAAATCGTATCACATGGGAAAGAGAAAAAGGCAGAAGTTCTGGGAACAACTGGAAAAATTGCATTGAAGATATTTGGTTTTTTACCAAATCCTCCGAATATACTTTTAACTTGGATGATGTAAAATTAAAACGTCCGGTTCTCGCCCCTTATAAAGATAGTAACGGCGTTCCGAAGGACTGGCAGGAAGAAGAGGAAGATGGAGAAGAAATCGGCGGTAAATATCGGTTGACAGCCCCTTCAAATTTATGGACGGATATATCTATTCCTTTTTGGTCAATGGCAGAAAACACCCCTCATCCAACACAAAAACCCGAAAAACTGATTGCCAAACTAATTTTAGCTTCCAGTAATAAAGGTGATGTTGTTTTTGACCCCTTCCTAGGCTCAGGCACAACTTCCGTGACTGCCAAAAAACTCGGTCGCCACTATATTGGTATTGAACGAGAAAAAGAATACGTTGCCGTCGCCGAAAAAAGATTAGAAATGGCAGACGATGATAATTCCATCCAGGGTTACGAAGATGGTGTATTTAAGCTCCGCCATAATTAAGCTCATAGAACTGTTAACCACAAATCTACTAAAAAAACAAAATTGCTATTGAGTTTTGCTGTTTGTCACTCTATATATTAGAATGAGGAGGATATGCTTTTGCATACCCCGAACATTAATTTATAATTAGGATAATAAATGAAACCTGCAAAAAATATTATATATTGGATTGTTGCCTTCGTACTGTTGAGTGCCGTATTAAACGGGCTTTCGCTCGACACCCAACGCAGCACAAATAACAAAATACCTTTTTCTGAATTTATGAATCATGCTGAAGAAAAACGGATTGATAATGTAACAATTATCGGTCATGACATTCAAGGCTCTTATACAAATGGTGAAAAATTCCACACATACGCCCCGTTTGATCCGAGCATGGTAGAAGATTTGCGTAAATTCGGTGTTAAGATTGAAGCTCGCCCGATAGACACTTCTGAAAATACTTTTTGGAACATTGTTATATCGTGGTTCCCGATGTTGCTATTAGTCGGCGTTTGGGTATTCTTTATGCGTCAAGCCAACTCCGGAAATAATAAAGCTATGAGCTTTGGCAAATCCCGCGCCAAATTAATAGAAAACAACAAAAAAGTAACCTTTGCAGATGTTGCAGGTGCGGACGAAAGTAAACAAGATTTAGAAGAAATCATAGATTTTCTTAAAGATCCGCAAAAATTCCAAAGATTAGGCGGTAAAATTCCGAAGGGCGTATTGTTAGTAGGCCCTCCGGGAACAGGTAAAACATTGTTAGCCAAAGCTGTTGCCGGCGAAGCTAATGTACCGTTTTTTTCAATTTCAGGTTCAGACTTTGTAGAAATGTTTGTAGGTGTTGGTGCATCTCGTGTCAGAGACATGTTTGCCCAAGCCAAGAAAAATGCTCCATGCCTCTTGTTTATTGATGAAATTGACGCGGTAGGTCGTCATCGTGGTGCAGGCTTAGGCGGTGGAAATGATGAACGCGAACAAACCTTAAACCAATTATTAGTTGAAATGGATGGTTTTGATGCTAATGAAAACATCATTTTAATTGCGGCTACCAACCGTCCGGATGTACTCGATCCGGCATTATTACGCCCTGGTCGTTTTGATCGTCAGGTTACAGTAAGTAATCCGGACGTCAAAGGCCGGAAAGAAATTTTAGCAGTTCATACGCGTAAAGTCCCGTTAGGCAAAGATGTAGATTTAGGAGTTGTAGCACGAGGCACACCGGGGTTCTCCGGTGCAGACTTAGCCAACCTTGTAAACGAAGCAGCATTATTAGCTGCTCGCAAAAACAAACTAAAAGTAAGTTCTGCCGATTTTGATGCAGCCAAAGACAAAGTCCTGATGGGGAATGAGCGTAAATCTATGGCTATGGATGAAAAAGAAAAAATGCTCACAGCATACCATGAAGCCGGACACGCCATTTGTTCACTAAATGTCAAAGATACAGATCCGATTCATAAAGCCACAATTATTCCTCGCGGTCGTGCACTAGGTATGGTTCAACAATTACCCGAAAAGGACAAATATTCCTATACTCGGGCACAAATGCTTTC
>SAMEA104404106__coassemble_1750_pt1 | contig 15565 bp, 12 predicted proteins | sample SAMEA104404106__metabat2_high_PE_033 | metagenome-assembled genome bin SAMEA104404106 (sample SAMEA104404106) | Balaenoptera acutorostrata
AAAATTGTACCGACGTTATATTGTATAGAATTGTCGGATTTTAAATTTCTAACTTAGAAAAATACTTTTTTAGAATTTTTTTATAAAAAAGACCTGTATTTGCAGAAAACACAGGTTGTAAGTCATAAAACATTATCGATTTAAACTTATTGTCGTTAAAGACACGAAGTTAAATTAAAAACGTCCTCTGTTTATGTAAACAGAGGTTATTAATTACTAAAAACGACCAACAAAATAAAATTATATGCATATAAGAGCAATTTTATATATTATAGTTATCTGTAAATAGTTTAATTTTTTCTTGAACCAGCAGATATTCGCTATAATAATTAGTCCGATACTCGCAAAGTATCGCGCACCATTTCTTAAAAAGCACCTTTTGAGGTGCTTTTTGTTTTTTTAATAATATATTCTTCTAATCTGATTTGAAGAATTTATCAAAAAGTTGATTCTTTTACTGATTTACTATAAAATATAAACAATGTTACTATTAATACAGGAAATCATAATATGAGTAGTAAAGAAATATATAATAAATTTATGAATGAATATAAAAATTTTGCTGGTGATTTTGCTAAAACTATTGCAAAAATTAGGGAAACACTACCGGTTAATGAAGAAAGTGTATATTATAATTTAGGAACAATGCAATCAAATGACGGAACAGAAATTAACTCTAATATAATATTGGCCAACGGATATAAATTTAAATCAGAATTTGAACAATACAAACGAAACAATCCTAAAATGACGGAAAATGAAGCTCGAGCAAGGGTCGTATTTAAATTCTTACAAAAAAACGGGGAACAACTGGATTATCAAAAAAATAAAGATGATATATTATTCGCCAATATGACAAGAGAACAATTTTATGCGCAATACATATATGGCGATGCACTTTCTAATACAAATTACTATGCTGGACATCTTGGAAATACGAGAATTATAAGTATAGAAACAAAAGAAACACCAACCCCACGCAATTTAGAAGGAATATCAGAAGAAGTTTTGACTTCTTGGAATGGAATTCCTGAAAATGAACTTTTTTTAATTTTATATAAAAGAGGTTTATACCATGAAAGTGTACATCTCGCTATGGAAACAAGAGATGAGCGAAAATGTGATACTTTTGCCTTGTTAAAAATAGCTAAAGAGCATCCTAAACATGCAACTAAAATATTTGATATTTATAATTTTCAACGTTCCAAAATCGGTTATACAGTAGAACATATAAAAAAATCTATGAATGAAGGAAAACTTGCTCAAGAAATAAAAAATGGAACAATGACGTATGTTATGCCTAATACGTACAAAAAATTAGAACAATATATGCGCAATCCGTCAAAAATTCCGGATAAAGACGGAGATATAATCAAATTAACGTGTGAACTCACTAAAGAGCCTGAATTTTCTAACGAACAATTAAATGACTTTATCACACTTATTTCCGATAAAAATTTATCATCTGAAAAAATAGCAAAAAATGAAATTGTAAAAGCATGTATGAAACAAGGAGAATTTTCGGATATAGATGATTTCATTAAAAATGATAAAACATTAAAAAAGATTTTTCCTCAAAAAATTAATTGGATTAACCAACTAAAAAAACAGCACACAGGTAGATAATAAAATTTTGATTGAACCAGAAGATATTCGCTATAGTAATTAGTCCGATACTCGCAAAGTATCGCGCACCATTTCTTAAAAAGCACCTTAAAAGGTGCTTTTTTTATAACAATACGCAAACAAAGATTGAGATAATTAGTTAAAAAATGGCGGTTGCTTTATGGTACAACCTGTAAATTTTAAATGTTTTTCCGATAAACTTTTTTCTAAATTTCAAAATAAGATAAGTTGACACTTAAGGAAATTTTGTTATATCTTACGAGCAAAATTTATTTATTGTTACATTTTTAAATTTATCATTATTTATGGAAAATACAGAACTTTTTTTAGAGGTTTTAACTAAAAGCAAAGATCCGAAAGAAATTTTGGAGAAGTTTGTTCTCTATTGTTGGGATTTTGAACCGGATGCAACAGCCGCTTTTGAAAGTATGAAAGAATACTGCCATACTTTATCTTTAACTCAGAAAAAACAGCTAATACCAAGCTTGATTTTTAATAGTCAAACTTATCCGAATTTGGTTCTGCTTGCGGAGGAATTATTTAATCCTCTCAGTAAGGCAGATAAAGAAAGTATTTCAGTTCCGTCAATCAGTTGGACGATGGATGATGAATACACATATATTACAGATGAGGAATATGTGTGGCGTCAAAGAAATAAATGTCCTTGCGAAATGCATGACGGGTGTCATACGCGCCCTGCTAAAGCTTTGGATATTATGTGTTTTGAGAAAGTAATAAGAATGATGTCTGAATCGAAGTCTTCTATGATTGGACTAATGGGGAGTTTCTGCGATTGAGAAGGAAGCTAATCAAGAAAGCACCATTATGGTGCTTTTCTTGTTTCAGAACGATGTATTTAAATTGTTTGGCTTGATTTAAGATAAATAGTTGCCTTTTCTGAAATACTGTATTCTTTATGTCCTGTTTCAATGTATCCACATCTGAGAGCGATGTTTATGGAAGGGAGATTAGTATCTTCGCACTCCAGTTCTATTTTTTGAATATGTGTGCTGAAAATATGCTCTTCTACTTTAGTCAAAGCTTCAGTTGCAAAGCCATTTCCGGTTTTATCCTTTCTCAGCCAATACCCGACTTCTACAACCCCTTCAGAATTTCGGATATGGGCAATATCTATAGCCCCCAAAATAACATCTTTTTTATCAGTAATTAAATAACTGAACTGTGTTTTATTTTCCCATAAAGACATCATTTGTGCGGTGGATTTCTCAATATCCGCAAATGATTTTTCAAATTTTGGCCAAACTAAATATTTTTGTAGAAAAAGTCGATTATCTTCAATAAGTTTTGTCAGAGGAACATCGTATTTGTGGGTGCGTTTGACTAAATTTAATCTATCGGTACTCAATTGCAAAGGCATATTTAATTGTTCTGGCATGTAGGTTCTTTCAAAATAAATCACAATTTAAGTATAAAACGATTTGTATAACATGCAAGTTAATAAATAAAATTGACATTTTGACCGAAACTTATATGTTTAAAATAATTGAATTTTATTTTGTATTATAATTAGAAAAATATTGTTATGGGAAAAGTTATTTTGTTAATTGTTGTTGTGGGTGCTACACTATTGCTTATGTGCTTTTTTATTTTAAAAATTACTGAAAGAATAATAAATATCATAACGCTAATACGGGAACGAAGAGAACATGGGTCTCTCCCGCGCAGCGAACATGTTGTTTTTAATAAAAAGACCGGAAAATTAGAAAATGATAGTCGTATAAATTTACCATTTGAATAATCATGGATGAAAAATTAAAGGAAAAAGCAATTTTAAAGTTTAAAAATTGCTATGGAAAGTCTCCACAGGATATGGGGTTTTATTGTATTGATATCTACAAAAGACAAGGTGTTTTTTTGTACGCCGAAACTGAAAAGGCTCTGAAGTCTTATAAGCGAGGGCAAAATCATATTCGCACAATAATTCCGATAACATTACTTGTAAGTATGGTTTGTTTTTTTTGTGCGGTAAAAATTATTTTATGTGATATTACACAAGGTCGGAATATTAATCTTATTTACATTCCGCTCGGAATATTAATTTTACTGTTAATTGTATGTTTTGGGGAAACTTTTTTTCTTCAAAAGGATAAAAAGAACTGGAAAAACAAAGTTGTTTGGATTGAGTGCTAAATGAAATGATAAAAGGAGGGAATTTCCCTCCTTTTTTGTTATTAATGCCTTACAGAAAACCCCGAGTTTACTCGGGGCTGAATGCCAAGGTGTTGGTACAACACCGTTTCACGCCAACGAGCGTGATCAAACCGTAAGGTTTGTAGCTGATATAGAACCACGGGTTTACCCGTGGATATCTATTTTAAATAAAGTATACTTTAGATTTTAGAAAATTTGAGCAGACAACGTATCGCCTGAAAGCGTATTTTGATAAAAGAATAGGAGAAGATATCTATTCTATTCTACATCTGATATAGATACAGTGTATTTAAATTAAATACGGAATAAGTGGTTGCAAATAAAAAATAAGATGTTAAACTACCCAAAGTTTTTATAAATTTATGTATTTAAATTATTTTATATGAAAAGTTCAGTTAAATTATTGACTCAAGATGAAGTTAATCATCTTTTAGAAGTTCAGGAGTGGGGAACTTACAGCGAACGCATCCCGCTTAAAAATCATTATGGAACCATTAAGAGTTTCGAGTTATGTAATATGCCGAGTTTAGGTCTTTTACTTGCCGTTTGTGATACACCGGATGTTGCATTTGAAGTAGGCGAAATTGTTATGAAACACGTCGAATTGTATGATGTAAAGCCTAAGTTAGCTATAATTGGTGAAAAAGCACAGCAATGCAAGGATGTTTTAGTATCCTTGGGGTTTGACAGTAATTGGGCAGAAGCAAGTCTTTTAATAAAAGATATGGCGGATATACCTTCCGAATATATCGGTGCTCAGACTCTTGGTGTTGTGACAGAAAAGGGATATTCTCTAAATGTTGCTCAGATAATGGGAAAATTATATCCTAATGCGAACTTGTCGTTTTACGAAAATACATTAAGTCCTGCAAGCTCGCAAGTATTCGCCTCAAATAATTTTGACTGGGGGTACGGCGTAGATATGGTTATCTCAAATGTTTTGGCATCAATCAGTGAATGGGGAAATGTTCGATTATCGCTGCCAACCGAAAAAATCGCATCTTTCCCGTTTGGACGTGAGAAACAGACGGGTATTAAAGGAATAGAGAACTTTGTACGAAGATACATCAAAAAGGGTTACGTATATGGAATTAGTCAAAATACAGATTGGAAACCTTTAAAATTGGATGTTGAAGAGATTTATAAGTCTTTTGTAGACCGAAAAATTTATCTGAAAGGATACGAAGTGGACGGTATGATAATCAGCAAGCCTTCTCAAAGACTTAGCGCAGAAGCCGAACAAGTAGAACTGCAACAGAAAATTGAAGAAACTTTGGATAATTGGTTAATTTGTGGAAAATGTCCGGATTAATAATCAATTAGTGAACTTAAAAAAAAAGCACCTCATTTGAGGTGCTTTTTTAATAAAGAAAGAGCCAACTCTTTAGAAGAATTGGCTCACAAAATCTTATATAAAAATACTATTTTGCAACTTTGCGTTCAGTGTTTTTAAAACCGGAAATTTTACCGGAATAAGCACTTACTTTAGCCTTAACATCTTTCCATAAGAAATAGTTATCAACTTCTGTTTCGTAAATAGGTGCTACCAAAACATCAGCGTTAGATTTCTTTAATGCCTTGTATGCTGCGGCAGATTTTACAGGAGATGTACTGTCTAAAAGACTAAATCCTGAAAGTGCAGATGCACCGGCATAGTTAACACCATCAGCATATTTATTATCTTCACTCAAAGTAATAAATCCTAAAATAACTTTTGCACTAGATTCTGCCGATACTTTTTGACCGGTTTGAATATTAGCAACTTGATTGCTTTCGAGATAAGAAACTAATGGTGCAGAGGCAACGCCTTGATGAGTTGCAGAACAAGCTGATAAACCAAAGAGAGCAACTCCTGCAAGAGCAAACATTTTAAACTTCATCATTTTTAAATCCTTTCATGAAAAGTTTAAACAATAAAATAGTATTTTTATCAAATACTAAAAGTATGATAGAATATAAAATATTAAAGTAAAGCATTTAAAATTAAATAGTTAATCAAATCAGTATATAATAAGAAAATTAAATAATGTGAACATCACTGAGAAAAATTTGGATTTTTGAAAAATATAGATTACATATATTATATAACAAGGAGGATTTATGCTTAAAAAGGCGGTTTTCCTATTTATGCTAAGCAGTTGTACGGCGATAGTCCCTCCGGCAACATATAAGTATAAAGAGGTAGAAACTAGAGATTTTAATATTGCTACATGGCAAAAAATAACGAACCCGCAAGGTGTTTATAAGTTTTATATTGAAGGCGATGGTCATGCCTTTAATTCTCACGGTATGCCTACAAATAATCCGACACCAAATGGAACATTAGTCAGAGAACTGGCTTTTAACGATAAAACGCCAAATGTTATTTATTTGGCTCGACCATGTCAATATACACAAGATAAAATCTGTCGTAAAAGACATTGGAGTAGGGCGCGATTTGCTCCGGAAATAATTAATGCTGAATATGATGTTGTGAAAAAAATTGCCGGAGACAATCCTGTAATATTAGTTGGTTTTTCTGGAGGAGCACAAATAGCAGGGTTAATTTCAACTGCAAAATCCGGATTAAAAGTTAAAAAGATAATAACAATCGCCGGAAATTTAGATCACTTCGCTTGGATAAGATATCAACAACTTCCGCCACTGAATGAATCCTTAAGTTTGGATGCTTATAAGAATGAATTTAGCAAAATACCGCAAATCCACTATGTGGGAACAGAGGATAAGGTAATTCCACCGAAATTGGTAAAAGATTTTGTCGGCAAAGATAAGAAAGTTATAGAAGTAGAGGGGGCAAGCCATAATTTCGGATGGGAAGCGGTGTACCCGAATATATGGAATGAGAAATAAAAAAGCCGGCAAAAGCCGACTTTTTTGTTATAGAACAAGATTATCTTCTGTCTCCGAATAATCGCAATAAAGCGAGAAACATATTGATAAAATCTAAATATAATGATAATGCACCCGAAATTGCACCTTTAGAAGCATTATCATCGTTTGCAATACCATTTGCATAATATAAAGATTTCATTGTCTGTGTATCATAAGCTGTTAAACCGGCAAAAATGAATACAGTCAAATAAGAAATGGCTAAACTCAAACCGCTGCTTGCCATAAAGAAATTAACAATAGATGCGATAATCAAACCAAAAACACCCATTATTAAGAAACTGCCCCATCCGGTTAAATCTTTTTTTGTTGTGTATCCGTAAAGGCTTAATGCACCGAATGTTCCTGCTGTAATTAAGAATACTCGAGCGATGCTGGTTCCTGTATAGGCTAAGAAAATCGGAGCCAAAGACATACCCATCAAAACAGAATATCCCCAAAACATCATTTGCACTTGTTTTAATGTTCCGCTTCTGACAACCCAATTAAATGAGAAAATCAAAATCAAGGGGGCAAAAAGCAAAAGCCATCCTAAGGCGCTGTACTGTCCGGTAGGCGTAAAGAATAATCTCAAAAGACCGGTATTAGTCGCAACAATATAAGCGGCCAAAGCAGTCGCGGTCAATCCGCCTGCCATATAGTTATAAATTTTGAGCATAAAGTTTCTTAAACCTTCGTCAATAACCTTAGATCCGCTGTGAACGGCAAATTCGTTAGTATTTATCATATAAAATAATCTCCTTCTTAAAAATACTATCAAATATAATATAGGAAATATTCTTTAAAAAATCAATAATCAGTTCAGGACAATAAGAAAAATGATTCAAAAACTGTATGTATAAACAATAAAAAAGGCGCCGTAACGACGCCTTAAACAAAATTTTGTTTTTATTATGCAGCAGCTTTCATATGCTTTTCTGCAAATTCGTTCATCTTATTGATGATATATTCTTGAGCTTCAGGCTCCAAATATGGATGCATAGGAATACTCAATACGGTTTTAGATAACTTCTCACAAACAGGAAGGCTTCTTGTGTTCCATTTTTTGTAAGCGGTTTGAGTGTTTACCGGGCGAGGATAATAAGCACCGCAAGGAATATTATTTTCTCTCAAGAAACTCATTAATTCATCTCTGTTTTCACAATGAATTGTATATAAAGCATAAGCAGACTTTGTATTATCCAAAATTTGTTGTTTTCCGAAGTAAGAACTTAAACCATTGTCATAGTTCTTTGCGATTTTTTCTCTTTTTACCAGTTCTTCGTCAAAGATTTTCAATTTTTCTAAAAGAACAGCGCCTTGGAAAGAGTCCATACGACCGGTAACACCCAAGCGGATATTATCATAGTGGTCTTCTGCGCTCATACCATGAACACGACAAGATTTAATCAATTCATTTTCAACTTCTGAATTCGTAAAGGTTGCACCACCATCACCGTAGCAAGCTAGAGGTTTTGTGGGGTAGAATGAAGTAGCAGTCATATCTGCGATAGAACCGGCTTTTTTACCTTTGTATGAAGAACCATAAGATTGGGCAGCATCGCTCAAAACTTTCATTCCGTTGTCGTGAGCAATTTTGATAATTGCGTCATAATCACACGGAGCACCAAAAATATCAACGGCAACAACGGCTTTAAGGTTAAGTTTTCCTTCCTTTTTAACAATATCAATAGCTTTTTGTAAATCTTTCGGATCCATATTATATGTGTTTGGATCTGAATCAACAAAAATCGGGGTAGCTCCCAATAAAGCAGCGCACTCAGCAGAAGACACGAAAGTAAAAGATGAAACAAAGATTGCATCGCCCGGTTTAACATCCCAAGCCATCAAAGCTAAAGTTAAGGCATCAGTACCGGAAGCGTTGGTTGCGCAATATTTAACACCGGAATAATTAGCCAATTTTTCATCTAATTCTTTTGTTTCCGGACCTTGGCAATATGCACCATGAGTTAATACTTTTTTGAAAGCATCAAGAAATTTATCTTGTCCGATAACATTTTGAGCTGTAGCACAGTCAAAAAGATTAATTTTGCCGTTATATGTATTTGTCATCAATATTTCCTCATAAAAAATTATCACATAAGGCGATACTAGCTACATTCACAAAAAATGCAAAACACAAAACATTTCTAAATTGTAACAATTCTGCATAATATTTTTCGTTGCAAGAAGTTTAAACATCCTTAAAGTGGAAAATTATGGTTGATTTATCAAATAAAAAGTCTATCTTACAATCGTCAGACTAAATATAATTAGAGGGAACTATGACTAAAAAAGTATTTATTTATTTGGGACTGTTTTTGTTTTTCGGATTAAACGGTTGTGCATCACCTCAAACAAATATCGCCTCAGAAAATAAAGATACAATGTTAGAAACATATAACAGAGCTATGTTTAGCGTTAACAGAAAAATAGATACTTATCTTGTGCGCCCTGTTGTCAAAGGATATAAAAAAGTAACAAACGAGAGTGTTCGTACCGGAGTTCGTAATTTCTTCGGAAATATAGGAGAACCGGTATCGGCAGTAAATCACGTCCTTCAGGGGGATATTGAAAGTTCAGGTAAAAATCTGGGGAGATTTGTGGTTAATACAACGCTGGGAATGGCAGGGCTATTTGATGTTGCCACTGCAATGGGACTAGAAAAAAATAAAACCGGATTTGATGAAACTTTGTCAACATGGTGTATTCCTGACGGGCCGTTTATTGTAATGCCAATTATTGGACCAAGTACCCCGCGTGCGTTTACCGGATTTGCCGTAGATGGATATTCGTCACCAATCTATTGGGCAACAAAAGAGAGTTCGGATAGTGACGCGGATGTTATCTATTATGGACTGACAGGTCTGTCTTATATAAATTTAATGGCAGATAATATAGGATTGCTTGAGAGTTTGGAAGAAGGCTCTGTGGATTATTATGAAGCTGTAAAATCAAGCTATCTTCAGAATCGTAAAAAGCTAAAAAGTTGTAATGGTGAGGATAGTTCTCTAGAATACGATTTTGATATGGATATGGACAATTAATGAATTGAAAAGAAAGGAAAAATAATGAAAAAAATACTTTTTTTATTGAGCTTTTTAATCGGATTTTCTTGCCCCGCAATGGCTGATATTGACAGCTCAAAAGCAGTTGAACACATAGAGGAAGTTACCAAGGAAGGAATTGAAAAGATAATAAATTCGGATGCTTCTCAAAATGAAAAAAATGCTGTATTCAAAAAGTTATTCACAGAAAATTTAGACCTTGATTTTATTGGAAAGTACGTTTTAGGACGCTATTGGAGAACTGCTACACCTAAACAGAAAAAAGAATTCATAGAGCTCTATAGGGAGTTCAATATTATAACATGGTCTAAACGATTTGATGAATTTAAAGGTAAAAAATTTGTATTTAAAGGAACAACTGCCGCAAACAATAAAAAACAGATATTTGTAAACACAGAAGTCCCGATGAATGGCGGAAAACCGGCAACAGTGAAGTGGCGCGTACGCGACAATAAAGGTGATTTGAAAATTATTGACATTATAATAGAAAATGTAAGTTTGGCACAAACCGCTAGAAATGAATATACGGCATTTATCGCTAAATCTCCAAAAGGTATAGATGGGTTATTAGATAATCTTCGTACAAAAATAAAATAAAAATAAATGATATTCTAGGGTTTTGTTAAAGGTTTGTTTACGATTCGCATATATAAAAAGGTTGACATTTGTCAAAAAAAATGATATCTTAACAACGATATTATTCTATTTTAAAGTGAGTATGTGATGAGTAAAAAGCTATTAATGTTTGCAGTTGCTGTACTAGGTATACTGTACTCTGAGGTGTCAGACGCAAAAGTTTGCCGACTCGGAGATACAAGTTGTGACACAAACGGAATGTTTGATGTTGAAAATGGTCAATGCGATGAAAGCTATAAGAAATGCGATAATCCACGAGTGGGGGCGACATTCTGCTTTACAAAGGGTGACGGTGCAAAGTATCAAAATGAAGACTGTTGCTCATGGTTGGTTGCAAACAAAAATTACAGAGAATGTCCGGGATCGGATAATTTAATCGGCTACGGTAATTACTGCCATGGTGCAGCGAATAATATCACATACTACGAATACTGTGGCTGCTCATTCGGTTTTGTTGAAGTTGATGAAGTAGATACAACAAAAGCCGGCGACTTGAAAGATAATTTGAATAATATCATCAGAAATCCGAATGGATCCAAAGTCCCTTATGATGATCGTTGCGATATAGGTGACGAGCTGTTTGGTGGGCAATGCAAGTTTGCTCAATGTAATTACGATAGACGGTTCTACTACGAAAATACACATGATTACTGTAAATATCGTCAACCGACACGCTGTGGCGGTTTTGGATGTTTGCAGGTGTATGATTGTAATCACGACGAAATTAATACCGGAAAAGAATATTATCGTAATGATAGCGCAGAATTAGCTAACGGGATTACAAACTTTATTCCGTATTTACCAACTGATGAAATGAGTAACGAAAGAGACCCCGCAGGTACAGTTCAGTTAATTAAAAGCTTGAATTCTGCCAATAAAATTATGTATGACGAATATAACCTAACTAATAAAATTGTATGTTCGTATGCTCAATCAGATGGTACAGGATTAGATAGAGGAAAAGGTTTAGAATGTAATAAAACGCCTAACTATTGTTATTTATGGACGGGATGTAACAGTGTCAGAAAATGGTACAACAATAATTTAAACGAAGGTGTTTTATATGATAGTGAAGAAGCATATAATACGTGGATGGAGCAAGTAGAAAATAATGCTTCGTATAATTACAGATATAACACGGTCGCAGGGGCCGGGACTTATGCCGGAAATCCTCCGGCTCATGACGCCTTCTTAAAAGCAATAAATCCGGGATATGGCGTTTACAATAAAAGTAACGGGAATATTCTTGATGCAACAAATAATTCATCATGCTTAAAGGGTATAGGTTGCAGAATTACAAGTGCTAATAATGGTTGTACATATATCACACACAATTGTCACCAAGATGATAGTCGCCACCAATGTTGGAAAAAGATTTCATGTAGTGAGGAAAATCGTTTCTACAGTTCATTCATCAATGCCGCAAATATCAATAATAAAACAGGTAAAACAGAATTGTATGATAGCTCTTTGAATGCCCCGTATTTTGCGGCTTTCTATAAAGGGCTTGCTAAAAATGAAATTTATCCTGCTTGTTTATATGAAATCAATGAATGTAACGATGATTCAAGTTGCTTTAGAAAAATAGGCTGTGAAGCAACATTTGAGGATATTAGATTACACGAAGAAATTGAAAACGACTGGGAACCTTGGTTTGACGATATTCGCGCAATATGTAATGATGCAACAAGATGTTACAAAGCAACAGCATGTGAAGCATCAGTGGGCGCATACGACGCAAGTCCGAATACTTCATTCTTTGTTGTTGTTAATTCTACGGCAACAGGTTTAACGTGTTATCGTGGTGAGGCATGTCATATGCCTGCCGGTGCATATACTTCAACCCCAAATACATCATTCTTCGTAGCATTAAATTCTTTGGCAACGGGGTCAACTTGCTATCGTGGTCAAGAATGCTATATACCTGGTGGTGCATATACCTCGAAACCAAATAGTTTCTTCTTTTACATAATTGAATCTTTATCATCCGGTTCAACTTGTTATCGAGGTGAAGGCTGTAAAGACTTAGATAAAGGTGCGTACACATCAGAACCGAATACCTCATTCTTTAATACGATTAGCTCGTTCGCATCTGGTTCGGGATGTTATCGTGGTACCAATTGTCACACCACAGCTGGTGCATACAGTTCAACCCCGAATACATCGTTCTTTGATGTTGTTTACTCCTTAGCATCCGGTTCAACTTCATATCGTGCACAAGATTCGCATAAAAAGGCCGGAGCATACAGCTCGACCCCGAATACATCATTCTTCTATGTAATTAAATCTCTGGCATCAGGTTCTACAGCATATAGAGGTCAAAACCACCAAGAATATGCCGGTGCATATAGTTCTACGCCAAATACATCATTCTTCTATGTAATTAAATCGCTAGCATCCGGTTCTACAGCATATCGTGCGCAAGTTTCACACGAAAAAGCCGGTGCATACAGTTCAACACCAAATACATCGTTCTTCTATGTAATCAAATCTCTAGCATCTGGTTCTACAGCTTACCGTGGTGAAAGTTACCGAGAGTATGCCGGTGCGTATACTTCAACCCCGAATACGTCATTCTTTATCGTAATTAAGTCTTTAGCATCAGGCTCTACGGCATATCGTGGTGAAAGATTTAACGAATTAGGCGGTGCATATACTTCTACACCGAACACATCATTCTTCTATGTGATTAAATCTTTGGCATCAGGTTCAACATGCTATCGTGGTGAGGCATGCCGTGATTTGAACGCCGGTGTGTATACTTCAACCCCGAACACATCGTTCTTTGAAGTCATCTATTCATTGGCATCAGGATCGAGTTGCTATCGTGGTCAAGAGTGTTATGCAGAAGGTGGTTCGTATAGTTCAATACCAAATACGTCATTCTTTGTAACAATGGATTCTATTGCTTCCGGATCAACCTGTTATCGAGGAACAGAATGCTCTGGCAAAATCGGCGCATACAGCTCAACTCCGAACACATCATATTTTGCGGTAATTGATTCGTTAGCGTCAGGATCAACCTGTTATCGTGGTCAAGAGTGCAATAAAGCTGTCGGCGCATACAGCTCTGTTCCTAATACTGTATTCTTTATAACGACTGACTCTATTGCATCAGGATCAACGTGTTATCGTGGTCAAGAATGTTCTGAAACCGCAAACAAAGAAGCAAATACCTCATTCTTCTTGTTTGTAGATTCAAAAGCATCAGGTTCTGTATGCTATCGTTCAACTTCATGTAATTTTGAAGTTGGTGCGTATAGCTCAATTCCGAATACCTCATTCTTTGATGCAATAATGATTAAAAATGCAGAAGCCGATTCTACTTGTTATCGTACAAAAGGATGTCATATACCTGCCGGTGCGTATAGCTCAACTCCAAACACATCATTCTTCTTTGTGATTAAATCTTTGGCATCAGGTTCTACAGCTTATCGTGGCGAAAGTTACCGAGAGTATGCCGGTGCATATACATCAACGCCAAACACATCATTCTTCTATGTAATTAAGTCTTTGGCATCTGGTTCTACAGCTTATCGTGGTCAGGAATCGCATCGTTTGGCCGGTGCATATAGTTCAACGCCAAACACATCATTCTTCTTTGTGATTAAATCATTGGCATCCGGTTCTACAGCATATCGCGGTCAGGAATCACATCTAGTAGCCGGTGCCTATAGTTCAACCCCGAACACATCATTCTTCTTTGTGATTAAATCGTTGGCATCCGGTTCAACCTCATACCGAGCTCACGCCTTGAACCCGACTGGAGCATACACATCTAGACCGAATACCTCATTCTTTATCGTAGGAGGATCATTAGCATCAGGTTCAACGGCATATCGTGGTAGCGGATCACATCTGGCTGCAGGTGCGTATAGCTCAACTCCAAACACATCATTCTTCTTTGTGATTAAATCCTTGGCATCCGGTTCAACTGCGTACCGAGGCGAAAGCTCACATATTTTGGCTGGTGCATATAGTTCAACTCCGAATACCTCGTTCTTCTATGTAATTAAGTCCTTGGCATCCGGATCAACTTCATATCGCGGTCAGGAATCACATCGTGCGGCCGGTGCATATAGTTCATATCCAAACACACAGTTTTTCCATACGATTAAGTCATTGTCGTCAGGATCAACAGCATATCGCGCAGATAGTGTTTGCTTAAAGGGACATTGCGGTGCATACAGCTCAACTCCAAATACATCGTTCTTCTTTGTAATTAAGTCGCTAGCATCTGGTTCTACAGCATATCGCGGTCACAAGTCACACATCGCGGCCGGTGCATACACATCAGTACCGAACACTTCATTCTTCCATACAATAAAATCGTTGGCATCAGGATCAACCTCATACCGTGCTGACAGAGTGGCAGATCCGATAATTGGTGCGTACACTTCAAGTCCGCATACAACGTTCTTTGATGTCATCAAGTCACATTCATCTGGTTCAACATGCTACCGCGGTGAAAGCTGTGCAAGAACTTCTAACCCGAATCCGAATCATGATTTCTTTATCTTTGTAAATTCTCATGCGTCAGGTTCAACCTGCTACCGTGCTAAAGAATGTAAAGAAGAAGTTGGTTCATATACATCAACTCCGAACACCTCGTTCTTCAAAGTTTTGTCATCACAAAATGCACAATTAGACTCGACATGCTATCGTGGTAACGGATGCAACTTTGAAGCTGGTGCATACGCTGCAAGTCCGAATACATCGTTCTTCCACACAATTAAATCAGTTGCAAGTGGTGTGGTTTCTTACCGTGCAGACAGAGTAGCAGATAAAGAAATCGGTGCATACAGCTCATATCCGAATACACAATTCTTCCATACGATTAAGTCATTGTCGTCAGGATCAACTTCGTATCGTGCAGATAAAGTATGCACAGATTGCGGTTCATATAGTTCTGTACCAAACACATCGTTCTTCTTTACGAGTAAATCATTGGCATCTGGTTCAACTTCATATCGTGCCGAACGCTCACATTTGGAAGCTGGAGCATACGCCGCAAGCCCGAATACATCGTTCTTCCATACAATTAAATCTCAGGCAACAGGTAAAACCTCATACCGCGCAGATAGAGTAGCAGATAAAGAAATCGGTGCATACAGCTCACATCCGAATACACAATTCTTCCATACGATTAAGTCATTGTCATCAGGATCAACCTCATATCGTGCCGATATGGTAAA
>SAMEA104404106__coassemble_1779_pt1 | contig 15405 bp, 11 predicted proteins | sample SAMEA104404106__metabat2_high_PE_033 | metagenome-assembled genome bin SAMEA104404106 (sample SAMEA104404106) | Balaenoptera acutorostrata
GTTTCTATGAAGCCGGCAATAATGGAGAGCGGTGTTCGGAGTTCATGACTGGCATTGGTTACGAAATCTTGTTGCATTTGTTCAAATTTTAAGGCTTTTTGTAAATTATAAAGTGAGATGACAATGATTTCATCTTGTGGGGAGAAAAGAGGAATTGTGCTGATTCTTAAGAAAAATTTTGGCTTTTCGGGGAGATTAATCAAAGTTATATTTAGCTCTTCTCGAGAGGTAACAGTTATATTTTGCAAGATGCGGATAAAGTTTTCATCGTTGATAAAATTTTTTATATCTTCGCCGTTCAGCTGAGAAGAAAAAAGTGTGCGGGCGGCAGAGTTAGAACCGATGATTTGTTTTTGTTGATTAAGCATTATCAGCGGATCGGGCAAGGTGTCCAAAACTGCTGCATCTGAAAGGGTGCGATTTTCCAACATGTCGGTTTTATCTGACCAGAATTTGTGCATGGAGTTAATGGCTTCACCTAAGTCACGTGTTTCTTTTTCAGTAAAATCTACTAATAAATCAGATTGCGGTATGTTTGATGATAAATTGAGAATGTACTTTTTAATGCGTTGTAATTCCGTTGAAATCGGCATTAAAAATACGGTGTTAAAAAACAAAATGCAGATATAGGAAAAAGCTGCCAAAGGTGTCGGTAAAATATCTAATAATCCGAGAATGAAAAAAATCAAACCGGCAGGAACGGATAAGATGATTACCCTAAGAGCAAAACCAGAGTTTTTATCAACTCCTAAAAATTCTTCTTCGTGATTTAACATTAGTATATCTCTAAAATTATCGTGGACTAACGCGTTATGTTTTATTATATTAAATTTCAGGTTTAGAAATAGTTAATTAGAAGATGAATAATAATGAAAATGACAGATAATGTAGCAGCTGTAGAAGGCGATATTACCGAAGAACAAATTAATACGGTCAGAGAACACGCAAAAGATGAGGGCATGGCGACCAGAGAGGATATGGAAAATAAAAAAATTACTCCGGCTATGGCGCAATATCTGAACCTTAAAAAGGAATATGTTGACTATCTGTTGTTTTATCGGATGGGGGATTTTTATGAATTGTTTTTTGAGGATGCCGTTACGGTTTCCGGAGCTTTAGGGTTGGTCTTAACCAGTAGAAGCAAAAACGAAGGCAAAGAAATCCCAATGTGCGGTGTGCCGTTTCATGCTTATGAGATTTATTTGGCTCGATTAATAAAAATGGGTTATAAAGTGGCTATTTGTGAGCAGTTAGAAGATCCTAAAGAAGCCAAAAAAAGAGGGTATAAAGCGATTGTTAAACGCGATGTTGTGCGTTTGGTTACACCAGGGACTTTGACCGAAGACACTTTACTGGATGCTAAAAGACATAACTATATTGCGGCAGCTTATGTGCGCCCTAAAGAAATCAGTGTGGCATGGTTGGATATTTCTACCGGCGGTTTTTTTATTCAGCAACTGGAAATCGGTAAAGTTTCGGCTTGTACCGTTTTATCTACAGTCTTGGCAAGGCTTAATCCGGTGGAATTGATAGTTGAAGATAAATTATTAGAAAATTCTGATTTTTACGGGTTACTTGCTGAGTATCGCGAGAAGTTATCTGTTTTGCCGAAAGCCCGATTCAGTTTGGACAGTTCTAAGCAAATTTTGATGAAAGCCTATGAAGTTCAGTTCTTGGAAGTTATCGGAAATTTAAGCAAATCCGAATTAATTGTTGCCGGTGTGTTGTTGGACTATGTGGAGAATACGCAAAAAGGACATTTGCCACGAGTGTTAATTCCGCAGAGAGTTGATGATAATGAAATTATGGAAATTGATGCATCTACGCGGAAAAGTTTGGAATTGCTGGCGCCGATTGCTCATGGCGGTATCAGTCTTATTCGTGTCATGGATCGGACTGTTACGGGTATCGGCGGACGGTTGTTGGCAGAGAGATTATCTTCACCGATTATGAATGTGAAAAAAATTAATGATCGGTTAGATGTCGTAACTTTTTTCTTGGAAAATCCAACTATTAAGGAGAAATTAAGAGGAATTTTGAGCCAGTGTTTGGATATGGAACGGGCTGTTCAGCGATTGAGTATCGGTAGAGGCGGACCGAAAGATTTGTATGACCTGGCTAAAACATTGCTTTTGTTGCCGGAAATTAAACATCTAATTTTAAGCTATCAAACTTATCAGGAAAATACTGTTTGTGCGGATGTGCCGTCAGCATTGAGAGAAATTTTGAACGAATTGACAGAAAATTCTTCGTTGGCTGAAGATATTATGGCTGTCTTGATACAGAAAAGAGAAGATTTGCCGGCTTTGACCAGAACCGGAGGGTTTGTCAGAGCCGGTGCGTATCCGCCACTGGATTATTTGAAGAATATTCGGGAGGAAAGTAAGAATAAATGCGAAGAAATGCGCTTGAAATATGTGGAAGAAACAGGTGTTTCCGCTCTTAAAATAAAAAATAATTCGGTTATCGGGTACTATGTGGAAGTTCCTTCAAAGTCTGTTGATGCTCTTTTGGCGGATGATAAATTTATTCATAGACAATCTGTGCTGAATGCGGTGAGATTTACAACGAAAGAATTATGTGAGTTGGAAAACGAGGTTTTGTCTGCGGATGAAAAAGCTTTGGAAATGGAACTGAAAATCTTTGAAGATTTGATGTTGCATGCGATGGCTCAAGCAGATTTAATCAGCAAAGCAGCTCATGTGATTGCCCAATTAGATGTGGCTTCCGGTTTGGCCCAGTTGGCCTCCGAATATGGATATACACGTCCGATTTTGAACGATAGTTTGGATTTTGAGGTAATTGAAGGACGGCATCCGGTCGTGGAAGCAACAACAGATAAACGAAAAAATCCATTCGTGGCTAATGATTGTGTTTTGAGAAAAGGTGAAGACAATTTGTGGTTGTTAACCGGTCCGAATATGGCTGGTAAATCTACTTTTTTGCGACAAAATGCATTGATTACAATTATGGCTCAGATGGGATCTTATGTGCCGGCTAAAAAAGCAACTATCGGTGTGGTTAATAAGCTCTTTTCTCGCGTGGGGGCGAGTGACGATCTTTCGCGCGGACGGTCTACTTTTATGGTGGAAATGGTGGAAACGGCAACAATTTTGAACCGCGCAGATGAACGATCATTTGTGATTTTGGATGAAATCGGACGCGGTACAGCTACTTTTGACGGGTTATCTATTGCTTGGGCCGTGGTGGAACAGTTGGCACAAATTAATAAATGTCGGACGATTTTTGCAACGCACTATCATGAATTAACGCAGTTGGATAAACGAATTAAAGAATTAAGTTTGCATTGCATGGCTGTTAAAGAATTTAATAATCAAGTGGTGTTTATGCATGTGGTTGCAAAAGGGGCAGCGGACAGATCATATGGTATTCATGTGGCAAAGTTGGCGGGTATGCCTGAACTGGCTGTGAAACGTGCTGAGCAGGTTCTACAACTTTTGGAAGAAGAAAAACATCATAAAATTCTATCGGCGGTGGATGATGAATTGCCGCTCTTTGAGGTCTTGAAAAAAGAAGTCAAAGAGCAACCGATTAATCCTGCCATCAGTGAACTCCAGAATTTGGATATAGATAATCTGTCGCCGAGAGAAGCTTTAGAGAAGCTATATGATTTAAAAAAGTTATCAACTACTTTACCTGACTGAAATGTTCGCGGATAATCTCCGGTGTCAAAATTTGCGGTAATATAATCGGAGCATTTTGTTTTGGAGGATACCATACATAGAGCGGAATGCTGTTGCGATTATATTGCTTGAGAGCGGTAGAAATTTCGCTATCGTTGTTTGTCCAATCAGCTTTGAATAAACGGATGTTCTTTTGGGATGCAAGTTCTTTGAATGTATCCGTTGATAATGTTGATTTATCGTTTAGCAAGCAGACAAGACACCATTTTGCGGTAAAATTAATGAAAACCGGTTGGTTTTGTGATAAAGCTTGCTCCACTTTTGCCGGAGTATAGGTTTCCCAGATAATATTTTGAGATGGGGTGACAGCCGGACGAAGTTGGTTGGCAATTACCCAAACTAACCAAAAACAAGTTAGAAGTATCGGAACTGATAATATCTTTTTGAAGGTTAACATCCACATTCCGGGTTTGGGAATATAGCGCAAGAAAAATTTGGGGAATACCTCTATCAAGGTATAAGGGAGGGCATATCCTAAGCCCAAAGATAAAAAGATACTGAAATAGATAAGTGTCGGTTTGGTAATGGCATATCCTAAGGCTGCGCCCATAAACGGACCGGTGCACGGGCAGGCAATTAATACAGCAAAGAAACCGGTCAGAAAACTTTGATTGCCGGAGAGACGACTGAGTTTATCTACAAATGAAACTGATATCGGCAGTTTATCTATCAGACTTAAAAATATGAAAATAAACAGTATTAATAATATGACATTGAACAGCGGAGATTGAAGTTGGAATCCCCAACCTAATTCTTCGCCGATACTGCGCAGATAAAATAAAACTGATGCCAATATCAAAAAGGAACTGACGACACCCAACAGATATGAAATACCGGAAAGAGGTGAGATATGTTTGGGATTTTGAACTAAATGCAAGGCTTTAAGACTTAAAACCGGAAGGACGCATGGCATTAAGTTTAAGATTAAACCGGCGATAAATGCAGTCAGAATATAATACCAAACGTTAGATGATGTTTCTACAGGTATCATCGGCACTTCGGAGGTGGTTTCGTTGCGAGTTACCGGTATACTCGGTTCCAGATAGTAGGCATGGCCGGGGCAAAGTAAAATACCGTTAAAATCCGGTGGTAAATCATTATTGCCAAAGTTTATATGAAGTTTTCCTTGTTGCACAGATTGAGTTTGCGGTAAAGTGGCCAGACTGTCCTTTTTAGGGTGACGACTGACAAATTCCGCTTCCGAGCAATTATGCAAAATGTTTTCGGCGATATCCAACTCCAAAATATCATCGGCGAAATTACCGGTTATGTTCAAGCTGAGGGGGAATGTGCTTTCGGCATTATCTATGGTTTCAAAATAAGTCGGATTTTCCTCAGGCATATCTTTAATCGGTAATGCAAAATCCAAGCGGATACTTTCTTTTTCGCAAGATTGGTTGCATGCCGTGTATGATAGAACAAGACTGAACGGCAGACGAGATATATTTTTAATATCGGTTAAGTTGAAGGTAGTTTTAAAATACATGGTTTCCGTATAAATGTATGAGGTGATGATATCTTCATAGACGGATTTATGCGGTGATGAGTGTTGATTTTCGGTAATATTATAGTGGATGGAATCATAGAAGTCTAAAGTTGTCGGAGTTCCGATATCTCCCGGATTATCCCAATATAAATGCCACCCTTTGGCAATGTCAGCCCGTGCAATTATGGTCAGATTTTGAGTATCTTTTGACAGAGTTTTGTATTCCGGTATAATGTGAAGGTTGACATGTTCGCTTTGGCTGTTGAAACTCAGAGCAAAGGCATTATGACTAATCTGAAAAATTATAAATAAAATTAAAAGTATTTTCTTAATCATTGTTTTTCCGTTTGTAGTTGGGGTATTAATTAAATAATCATTCAAAAAGTTATTCAAAGAGTTGTAATCTTAAATTTCCGAAAGTTTAAAATCTAAAATAATAATGGTTTGACTGATAGATGAGCGATAGTTATTATTTATAAATTCTAAGGAGATATTTTCTGAAGTTAAATCACTTGACGGAATTATTAATTCAACTGTTTGGGAACCGATTTTCTTTTTTAAATTTACGATTTTTAAAACTTTGTTATTAAGTTTTACGGTTAGTTTCGGTTCTATATTAAGCATAGCCTCAAAGGTTAGTGACATGCTTAAATCTTTTGTTGGTTTTTGAGGTAATTTTAAGAAGAGTGAGCCGATAAAGTTCTTATTTAGTATTTGACGAGAAAAAGCAGAATATTTAGGTGCAGTTTGATTATCTAAAGATACTCCCGGTGTGTAAGGCAGATATTCTGCTTTTTTGGGACTTTGATGAAAGTTATTGGCTATTGGAGATTTCTTCTTTATTTCGTTTTTGAAATCTAAATCGGGAATACTAATCAGAGATGGAATTTCACTAAATAATGAGCGTCCAAGTCCAAAGGTGTGATCCTTTAAATTGATGCCGATTGCTTCAAGATATGTCGGTGCCATGTCTACAGCCGTAAATTGTTTTTGCGGATTAATGGTCATGGTTTTCGGTAAATTTAAAAAGACATTATAAATTCCGCGCTTTACATGGCTTTTATGTAAAAGTTCTTGGAACATGAGATGATCTCCTAAAACAACAATTGTTGTATTTTTCCAATACGGCGTTTGGCGGAAGGCATTTAAAAATGAAATAACATTGTCATCTGTGCACAAAATATTATCGCGCATGTCACCATATATTTTAGGACAATTTTTAGGTAAAACAGTTCCCGGAAAATGCGTATCTACTGTAAATGTTGTCATTAGGAACGGCTCTTTTATGTCTCCTTTTTGAAAATGAGATAACAGATTTGTAAAGAGCAATTTGTCACTTAATCCGTTGTAAGAGCTTTCATACTGTTTTATAGTTTTAGGATCCATTCCTTGAGTTAAGACGGATGCATCAATAATGTGTTGATAATTGTGATTGGTGTAAAAAATATCCGTTCCGGCAAAGGAATGGTCAGCACTTTTAGCAAACCATGTTTCATAGCCGTTATTTGCTAAAATGTCTGAAAGACAGGTCATGTTGCGAAACTGATTAACTAACGGGGTATCTATCGGCGGTAGTTTATTGGGTGTACCGCAGTGACCGGAAACAAGGGCTCCTTTGGTATAATCGGTACCATATAAACTAAAATAGTTATCCGAATGTGGATTTTTCTGGGCTAATTTGCTGAGTTGAGGCAACAGATTGCGATCATATAAATCAGCGCTTGCAAAGTTTTTTTCTACACTTTCTAAATATATTAGGAGAAGGTTGCGTTTTTTTTGCGGAAAATCTTGTGCCGTAATTGTTGGTACGTGATAATAATTTTCATATAAATCTGAAGTGCTGTATTGGTAGTAATAGTACGGAATAATATGTAGATTATAAATTGCAATTATTCCAAATCCTAATGAGGATAGAAATAATCTACGGTTGTTTAATAAAGCCAACGCTATTAAAAATAAAATTATGCTTCCGGCAAGATAGTATTTTAAAGTCTGATTAAAAGTCAAAATATCAAAATTTTCAGGTGAAATATTGATATTTGTCATGATTTTTTCGTAATTTAAATTATCCCAAGTCGTGTTTGCCCAAATTAGTAGACCGGCGGAAGTGATTGCCACGAAAGCAATAAATGCGATAACGGAAGTTTTTAGTAGAGAGAAAACTGATGATTTATTTAGTGTCATTTAATCAAACCTTTTACTTGCAAGATGATTTTTTCAAACATTTCATAGGTTAAAACACCGGTATTGATGTTGTAACGCGAGGTGTGATAGCTATCAATTAATTTAAGCGGGGTATTATTGCATATCAGGTCATAAACAGCGCCATGGCGGAACTTGGCATAAGATTGCTTGTAGCCTAATGCTTGCAGTACATTTTTATGAGAAATACCCCCCAAGCTCAAAATGACTTTTAAATTCGGCATAGATGATATTTCTTCGGTTAGGAATTTACGGCAAGTTTTTTCTTCAATTCCGGTTGGCTTGTTTTGCGGTGGAACACAACGAACCGCATTAGTGACGCGGACATTTATCAATTCAAATCCGTCATCTTTTCTTTTTTGATAAGTTCCTTGGGCTAGGCCGTAAGATTTAAGTATCGGATATAATATGTCTCCGGCATAATCATTGGTAAACGGACGGTTGGTTTGGTTTGCTCCGTTCAATCCGGGGGCTAAACCGACGACTAAAATTTCGGCAGATAATTTTCCGAACGGTTCTACCGGAGAATTATGATAGTGCGGAAATTTTTTGCGATTTTCGGCTCTGAATGCACATAATCTTTCGCATAATGTACAATCTAAAGAGGGAAGAGTTAATGACATCGGTTATCCTTACATCTTGTTATTTTGAGGACAATTTATTCTAAATATGTAAAAAAAGTGTAAAAATTTCAAACACCCTATTTAAAAGATAAAATCCAAGATTATATAGCTAGCGAGAAGTGTTATTAAACTTATAATACTTTAGGACTAAAGTTAATTTTAGTTTGTTAATGGAGTTAAAATATGAAGAAAATATGTTTATTAGCAGCTGCAGTTTCTGTTTTTGCTTTTGAAGCTCAGGCTCAAGAGTGGAATGGTGAACTCAGACCTTATATCGGGGCTGATTATGTTTATTCTCATGCTAAGCAAGGAAGTCGTGCTTCCGAAGCTAAGGAAAATTACAGTTCCTGGATGATTAATACCGGTATAGATATCGGACATTATACCAGTGTGGAAGCGTTCTTCCAACAAGCACCCGAGGTTTCTTCGCGTAGTGCAGACGGGAAAATTAAATCCGAATTTTATGCGTACGGTTTAGATTTTTACGGTCGTATTCCGATATCTTGTTCCGGTTTTAGTGCTTTAGGATCTCTCGGTATGGCAAATTATAATGCTAAATATAAATATGATGTCGGCAGCCAAGATAAACAACGAATTGGTTATCGTGCCGGTGTCGGTTTCTCATACGACTTTAATCGTAGTGTTTCTTTTAGAGTTATGGGACGATACAGTTATATCGGGATGGCTAATTTAGATAATCTAATGGAAGTTACTGCCGGTTTGCGATATACTTTTTAGATTTTATCCCTTGTTTTATGACTTGCGGAAAGTAAAATTTCCGCAGTCATGGCAAGAGATAAAAAAACTTGCTAAATTAAAAATAATGTATATAACAACATTAGTTTAATCTTAAGGGCTAATGTTTTGATAACAATGATAAAAAAAATATTCTTATTTTTATTCGTTTTTGCGGAAATCGGAATATCTTCCGTGTGGGCGGATGTTACGGTTGCTGTAATTGCGCCAAAGGCAGGGGAATATTCTCAGGAAGGAACTGAACTTTTTAACGGAGCAAATCTGGCTATTGATGAAATTAATAAAAACGGCGGAATTAACGGTGAGAAAATAAATGTTTTGGCGATTGATGACAGATGTGATGATCGGCTTGCTCTTTCTACCGCTGAGATGATTTCTCTGATGAATGAAAAGAAAGTCGGTTTAGTTGTCGGACCATATTGCTCAAATAGATTTAATGAGATTGCCGATATTTATGAGAAATCTAAGATCTTCCAAATTGTACCGACAACAGTTGCATATAATAATGCTGATGAGGATAAAAAAGGGCAGATTATGTTATTGGGAACAAAATCACAAATGAGTGGTGATTTTTTTCAATTTTATAATCGTAATTATGCCGGTTTAAAGGTCGGTTTTGTGTATGATGATAATCCGGAAGATGGATATTCTGAAGTGGCTAAAACCATGTTTAAAGAATTTCGGAAGTATGGTAAAAGCGAATTGCTTAAATTTTATAAGTTGACTGATGATACACAAAGTATGCGCGATTTGGCAGAACAGGCCGTAAAAGAGGGTATCGGGATTGTTTGTGTTTTGGGTAAACATGAGGCGACGATTGATTTTATCCGAATCCTGAAAGAAGAACATAAAAATGCTATTGTTTTTACTAATAAAAAATTAATTACAGAAGATGATTTGAGTTCTTTAGGGAAAAAAGCCCAAGGATTATATGTTATGAATCTTCCGAGCCTTAAAGATAGTTTAATGTTTACGGAAAATTTGGTTAATTTACGGTTGCTGGGAATAGAACCGGAAGGTTTAGAAGTTTATAGTTATGTGGCGATTAAATTATGGAGTGATTTGGTACGACAAGTTGATGGTTTTGCTTATGATGAACTTTCAAAAGCTGCCAATAGTGAAGATTTAAAAGAAAAATGGAATGATTTTTTGATGCATAGCGGAAGTATTAATTCTGCGAAATATATTATTGAAATTTATCAAAATAAAGAATTTAAACAAGTTTATTGATATTTGTGAACTGCTTTCGGTGAATTAAATCTGTAAATAAAAGTTAAAACGGTTGAACTATAAAAAAAACAGTATATAGTGAGCAGAGTTATTTTTTAATTTAAGGGGTAATATTATGGCCGGAAGTATTAATAAGGTTATTTTAGTCGGTAATATCGGACAAGATCCGCGCATTAGCAATACGCAAAGTGGTTCTAAAGTGGCATCTTTCAGTTTGGCTACGACTGATTCTTGGAAAGATAAAGTCAGTGGTGAAAGAAAAGACAGAACAGAATGGCATCGTGTCGTTATCTTTAGTAATGGTTTGGTAGATATGACAGAAAGATATCTGCATAAGGGTTCTAAAGTATATTTGGAAGGGGCTTTGCAAACACGCGAATGGGAAGATCAAAACGGTCAGAAACGTTATACGACCGAAGTTGTATTGCAAAACTTTAACAGTACATTGGTTATGTTGGATGGTCGTGGTAATGATGGCGGAATGGGTGCTGCCGGCGGTGATATTTATGATTCCGGTGCTTCCGGTTGGGATTCAGGTGCAACGGCTGCTTCAGATGTTGCTGATGATGATGTTCCGTTCTAGGAAGAATACAATTTTTTTAAGTAAAAGACACCGTGAGGTGTCTTTTTATTTTAGTGCCATCTATCGTTACGCATGAGGGCAATTTCTTTAGCTAAAGTTTGGTGACGATTGTTTAATCCCATTTTTACCAGACGAGCAAAGCGATTAACTTTAAAAACAGATGGAAGTTCTTTAAATTCTTTTTTGTTTTCTTGTGCATGTTCGGCAAACCAGTTTACAAATTCGCGCAGTGTCTGATTTAGCATATCGCCTTGTATTGAACGATGAATGTCTTCTCCGTCTTTGTTTACCCAGTCTTCGCGGTTAGAATAGCTGTCAAAGGTATGTTCTATTCCCTCGTAGTCTTTATCTTTATATATTTCGTGCGGATAGAGACTGTTGGTCGCAAAAACGACTTCATTTTCTGTCGGGCGGGCGATACTCATGTTTAAAGTAAACGGAGAGCGCTTAATCGTATCTTTATGCGTTTTTAAATTATCCAGATAAGCGTCGTGTTCTGCTTTGCGATTTTTTATATGCTTAATCAACGGGGTATTTACACTCATAGCGATATCATCTGAACAAGAAACAATTTTAAAATGTGAAAAATCACTTTTACCGTATGGAATCACCGGAGCAACATCTACACTGTGTACCTGACGACATAGAAATTTTTGGGCTTCCTTGGAGTATCCCATTTCGGTCAGTTCTTGTTTCATGAGTTTTTCCATCTCAAAAGTAAAGGTACTTCCGAAACAATGTGTTCCGAACGGAAGCATGTTCAGACGTTGAGATATTTTTGACAGAGATATTCTTTCTCCATTTTCTCCGTGTAAACGAGGAGAAAGTATCTTCTGATAAGCATCTTTATAATATTGAGGTGTATGTGCAATATCCTTATCTGATAATCTCTTTAAGAATGGAAGTTCGGGATTGGCTTGGCCGTTTCTGGCTAAAATAGCTTCGCGGTCCAATCGGAAAATCCGATCTGCAAAATTGTATGAAATACAGTAAATCGGAATTTTCTTTTTCATCAATTCTTCGACCATTTTGATGAAACCATTAGATTTTTTGCTGTCTTTAATGTTGGAACCGCCGATAATGACAAAACATGCTTCATCCGGCTCAATAGAGTCAACAGGTTGCCAACCGTGCGGATGTAATTTATCTTTTTTTACACGTTTTCCTAAATCTATACTGGAATTATCTGTCATATCCGTTCTCCTTTAAGATAGAATAACAGAATCCGCGCTTTCTTGCAAGCATAAAAAAACACCGTAAAAACGGTGCTTAAAGAACTGGTGCGCTCCGGGCGATTCGAACGCCCGACCCACAGCTTAGAAGGCTGTTGCTCTATCCTGCTGAGCTAGGAGCGCATTGACATTTACTTGTAATAGATGATTTGTTTTCGTTTGTAAAGAGTTTTTTTTAGAAAAATGCATAAAAATTACAAAAAAAAATTTAGAAACCGAAAAAATATATTTTATGGGGTAAAAACCGATTCGGAAAGATATTTTAAAACATATTTAAATTAACAAATGTTTAAAAAAATGGTTGACTATCTGTAAAAGGTGGTCTATGTTTGAGCAACTTATCAAAGGCACTAAGTGTGTCTGCGATTTGCCTTATCTGTAATTTGACCGCTGAAATTTAACAAATAATAATATTTTGGTTGGCAGATTATAGGTAATTTGTTTTAATAATTTAACTTTTAAGGAAATTTGTGATGCCTACAATTAATCAGTTAATTCGTAAATCACGAACACCAAAAGAGAAGAGAAACAAAGTCCCGGCTTTGGATGCTTGCCCGCAAAAAAGAGGTGTTTGTACAAGAGTTTATACTGTAACTCCGAAAAAACCTAACTCAGCTTTGCGTAAAGTGGCACGTGTTCGTTTAACCAACGGCTCTGAAGTAATCAGCTATATCCCTGGTGAAGGTCATAATCTTCAAGAACACTCAGTGGTGCTGATTAGAGGAGGCCGTGTGAAGGACTTGCCAGGTGTTCGTTATCATATCATTCGTGGTACCTTGGATACTCAAGGAATTGCTAAACGTCGTCAACGCCGCTCACTATACGGCGCTAAGAGACCTAAATAGGAGAATACCAGATGTCACGTCGTCATAGTGCTGTAAAAAGAATCGTACTGCCTGATGCAAAATATAATGACCAGGTAGTCGCAAAATTTATTAATAATGTTATGGAAGATGGTAAAAAAGCCGTTGCAGAAAAAATTGTTTACTCTGCTTTTGATATTATGGGCCGTAAAACAAAGCAAGAAGGTATTGCCGTATTCCATGAAGCTATTGAAAACGTTAAACCTGTTTTGGAAGTTCGTTCTCGTCGTGTCGGTGGTGCAACCTACCAAGTTCCGTGCGAAGTAAGAGCAGAACGTCGTCAAGCTTTGGCAATTCGTTGGATTATTGCTGCAGCTAACAAACGTTCAGAAGCAACCATGACAGATAAACTTGCTAATGAATTGCTTGATGCTTTCGCTAATCGTGGTGCTGCCGTTAAAAAACGTGAAGATACTCACAAAATGGCTGAAGCAAATAAAGCTTTCTCTCACTACAAGTTTTAATATTTTAGGAAACATAAGACAATGGCTCGTACACATACATTAGATTTGTACAGAAATATCGGTATCATGGCTCATATTGATGCCGGTAAAACTACAACAACTGAGCGTATCTTATATTATACAGGTATTAACCATAAAATTGGTGAAACCCACGATGGTGCTGCTACCATGGACTGGATGGCACAAGAGCAAGAGCGCGGAATTACAATTACTTCCGCTGCTACAACTTGTTATTGGAAGGGTCATCGTATTAATATTATTGATACCCCAGGCCACGTTGACTTCACTGTTGAAGTTGAACGTTCTTTGCGTGTTTTAGATGGTGCCGTAACAGTATTTGACTCTGTTGCCGGTGTAGAACCGCAATCTGAAACAGTTTGGCGTCAAGCCGATAAATATGATGTACCGAGAATCTGTTTTTGTAATAAAATGGATAGAATCGGTGCTAACTTCTTCCGTTGTTTGGATATGATTGTTGACAGATTGGGTGCAAGACCTTTGGCTTTGCAAATCCCGATCGGAGCAGAAGCTGATTTCCGTGGTGTAATTGATTTGTTGGCAATGAAAGCAATCGTTTATACCGGTGATACAGCTGATTCTGAAATCAAAATTACAGATATTCCGGCTGAGTTGAAAGATAAAGCTGAAGAATATCATGCTAAATTGATTGAAACTGCCGTTGAAATGGACGACCAAGCTATGGAAGACTATTTTGAAGGTAAAGAAATTTCAATCGAGACATTGAAAAAATGTATTCGTAAGGGTACATTGTCTATGTCTTTTGTTCCTGTTTTATGCGGAACAGCCTTTAAGAATAAAGGTGTTCAACCTTTGTTGGATGCTGTTGTTGATTATCTTCCTTCTCCATTGGATTTGCCTGATGTTGAAGGTACAAAACCAGACAGCGAAGATGTTGTTAAATGTAAGGCAAAAGATGAAGAACCTTTAGCAGCGTTGGCATTCAAAATTATGAATGACCCGTTTGTTGGTTCTTTGACTTTCGTTCGTATTTATTCCGGTACATTAACCGCCGGTACTTATATTTACAACTCAGTAAGAGATAAAAAAGAGAGAATCGGTCGTATGCTTTTGATGCATGCTAATAAGCGTGATGATATTAAAGAAGCTCATGCAGGCGATATCGTTGCTTTGGCAGGTTTGAAGGATACATCTACGGGTGATACTTTGTGTGATACAAGTCGTCCGGTTGTTCTTGAGAACATGGTGTTCCCTGATCCGGTTATTGAATTGGCCGTTGAACCGAAAACTAAAGCCGATGTTGAAAAAATGGGCTTGGCTTTGTCTCGTTTGGCTATGGAAGATCCGTCATTCAAAGTTTCTTCTGATCCGGATTCCGGTCAAACAATCATCAAAGGTATGGGCGAGTTGCACTTGGATGTTATCGTAGATCGTTTGCGTCGTGAATTTAAAGTTGAAGCAAATGTTGGTAATCCTCAAGTTGCTTATCGTGAAACAATTACAAAACCATGTGATATTGAATATACTCACAAGAAACAATCCGGTGGTGCCGGTCAATTTGCTAAAGTTAAAATCAAATTTGAACCGATTGAAGGTTATACAGGATTTGAATTTAACAATACAGTTGTTGGCGGTAATGTTCCGAAGGAATATATCCCCGGTGTTGAAAAAGGTTTGCGTTCAGCTATGGATGCCGGTGTTATCGCAGGATATCCGGTAACCGGTGTTAAGTGCACATTGTATGATGGTGCTTATCACGAAGTTGACTCTAACGTTATGTGTTTTGAAATCGCTGCTCGTGCTGCTTTCAGAGAAGGTATGCGTCAGGCAGATGCAAAATTACTTGAACCGATTATGAAAGTTGAAGTTGTTACTCCTGAAGAATATATGGGAGATATTATCGGCGACTTGAACTCCAGAAGAGGTTTGGTAAACGGTATGGATCAACGCGGTAACGCACGTGTTGTAGATGCACATGTTCCGTTAGCTAATATGTTCGGATATGTAAATACCTTGCGTTCTTTATCACAAGGTCGTGCTCAATTTACAATGCTGTTTGATCACTATGCTGAAGTTCCTCGGGAAGTAGCCGAGACTGTAAAAGCTAAAAATAGCTAGTTTTAACCGGAGCAGTTATCTTAATATTTTAAGGTAATTGCTCCATAATTTGAACAGTTCATCTCGTACTGTTCTATAATGAAAAGTCTTTTTGTTATATTAGGAGAAGATTAAGATGGCAAAAGAGAAGTTTGAACGCAGTAAGCCACACTGCAACATTGGTAC
>SAMEA104404106__coassemble_2112_pt1 | contig 13317 bp, 11 predicted proteins | sample SAMEA104404106__metabat2_high_PE_033 | metagenome-assembled genome bin SAMEA104404106 (sample SAMEA104404106) | Balaenoptera acutorostrata
GAAACAACAAAAACCAACAGAATTCTGAGCAAAACGGACAGGGAAACAACAAAAATGGTAACAGAACCAGTGAAACAACCGGCGAGGATGAAACTGACCCAAGAATGTCCCAAAGCCAGAACTTCCCTGATCTTACGGATTCAGGTATCTTTGCTGATGCGCAAAAATTACACCAAAATTGGGGGAATGATTCATTAGGAAATTCCAACCGAAACGATAGGCAAAATAAGTTTGATAACAAAATTTTAGAAAAGGTAGAAAAAGTCTTTTCCGAGAAAAATCAATCTGAAGTAAATCGGCAACAAGAAATTCAAAGAGCTCAGCTTATCTCGTCTCTTGAGGCTAGAAGAGATGAATACAGAAAAAATATTTTGAGCGAAATTCCTAACAATGTCCCTCATATTAATTGGAAAAAAATTCTTATCAAACACTTAAAAAATGAAAAGAAATTTGCTTGGAGCGATAGACGTTCAGAAAATTTTAATGATACATCCAGACTTACTTTACTTAAAAGAAAAAGCAGATCACAAGCGCAAATCCTATTGGATGTCAGTGGTTCTGTTGATGACGGTTTGCTTAGAAACTTTTTAGCTCAATTAAAACCTATTTTGAAAGATTCTGATATAGAAGTCGGATGTTTTGATACGAGTTTCTATCCATTTCAGAAAGTAAAAAAGTTCAAAGATATTGAAAATTTTGCTTTCCCCGACGGCGGAGGAACGGATATTGATCAGGCTATCAGACATTTTGATAAAAATCCCAAAATCACCAAAATCGTTTTTACGGATGGTTGTGGTATCATGCCGGGCAATGATTTGAAAGACCTAAACGTGACCTGGATAATTTTTAATTCCACACGGTTTGAACCATGTTGCGGTAATGTTATCTATATGTCAAACGCAGAAGTTAATCAGTTGTCTCAGATGAAGTCTTTTCCTAATCAAAATGGGCAAAACGGCAGATAAATTTATCTCCTTATGATTTATATGTTGGATCCTATTCTAACTCTTTTATTTGTTTCAGAAACATATTTACATCTTCCGTAATTTTGTCGCTTCACATTTTCCCTTATATTTTTATTAAATTACTCAAAAGATAAAAAAACCGCCACATTATTGTGACGGTTTTAATCGTTTTGAACGAATTATTAGAGTTTCAGAGCATCAGCCTCTCTATTTAATCGTTCTAATATCCGATCTTTATAAAATTTGCCCAGCACTGAATTTTCTATCAGTGAACAGATAACTTCTCTTGATCCGAAACGAAGATTATCCTCAATAAAGAAAATATTTACCAGCTCTGCTTGGTTCTTGAACAAGAAATCTTCCAATAATGGTAGACATCTAGGCGGAAAATCCTTTATATTTGAAATAACTTTTGAGATTAATTCTCGTACTTGGGCTATCGGAAATTTACTAAAACCGAAAAATACCGTATTCAAAAATTTTTCAAATTCAGGGATGAGATATCTAAACTCTTTGATATTTTCTAATCCGCCTTCTTGGGCTTGGCGATAAAACTCATCCAAAAGTTTCTTTGATAATATGTTTCTGTCTTTGTGGAAAACTAACACCAGATAAAATTCTGAACCTGTCAACATAACTTTATCTTTTTCTGCTTCCAGAAGACTTCGGGCTACATTTCTAATTATCATGTTTACCCTTTTTTCATCGCCATAATATAAATCTAGTATGTCTCCATCTCGCGCATCCGCTACGCAACCTCTTGCCATTTTCTTTAGTCTAGGCATTACCGAATATCCTTCGGTATCAAAAATAAAATTACTCATATATCTTAAAAATTTGGTACTATGTTTTGTTCTAAATTATTTATTCATTTTTGTCAACACTCTTATTTTTCTGCAAAATCTCTTTTTAAACTATTGATTTTATTTATTTTACAAGAATCCTACTCTAACTCTTTTATTTGTTTCAGAAACATATTTACATCTTCGTATGATAGTTTTTTGAGAACTTTATGTGGGTAGTTCCACCATTTTGAGGCTAATAATTCTTCTATAATTTCCGGTGAAAAGCGATATTTTATTACTTTTGCAGGAACCCCTACTGCAATAGCATATGGCGGAATATCTTTAGTTACCACCGCACCGGAACCAATAACGGCACCTGTCCCTATCTTTACATTATTTTGAATTGTAACGTTGCATCCTATCCAGACATCATGCCCGATTTCTACGCTACCGTTAATTGCGGAAACCTTATCTCTGATTTTATCATAAAATGCTGAAGAGGTAGAAACACAATCTGTCGGATGCTGCCCCGGAGCGATATAAACATTTGGACCGATAGAAACATATCTACCGATTGTATTATTCTCCGGAATAAAGTGGCATGGTTTTACCACACTGCTATATCCTAAAAGCCATAATGCTGATTTTTTCACATGATTTCTGTAAAATACTTCTCTTTTTTCTTCATCTCGATAAAACAAAAAAGATACTAATTTCATTGTTGTTTTGTATAAACTCATTTTGTGGTTCAACCTATTAAAACCCTACCCAATAGGTATTTTACAACTTATAAATAATGCTTGTAAACAAATAAATAATATTATAGTGTCTAAAATCATAGATTTTATGAATGTATCTGATGAAGAACTTAATGACTTTAGTGAAATATTCTCGTTTAGAATTAAATAATTTTATAATTAAGCTCTTGCCAAAGCGAAAATTTGAACAGAAAAAACATTATTTAGCCCTGTGTTCCATCTTTAGAAATGAGGCCAAATATATGAAAGAATGGCTGAATTTTCATCTTATTGTCGGGTACGATCATTTTTACCTCTATAACAACTTATCGGATGACAATTACCAAAAAGTTTTAGCGCCATATATCAAAAAAGGATTGGTTACTTTAATTGATTGGCCGATAGAACATGCTCAAATGCAAGCATATAACGACTGTATCTCTAAATTTAAAAATGAAGCAAATTGGATTGCATTTCAAGATTTAGACGAGTTTGCCATACCGCTTAAATATGGCGACACAAAACTTTGGCTCAAGGAATATGAGAAGTTTCCTTGTGTCTTAGGATTTTTTAAAAACTTCACTTCCGGCGGTAAAATAAATGAAGATGACACATTGCCGATTACCGAACAATTTGTCGTATGCTCTGATTTTGTATCGCCATCTATGTTTTTAAATACAGCATGGGCGGATATGATAAAAGAATATCGTTTATCCCATTTTTGCAGATTTAAATATTTTAATAAAGTTTGTGTAGAAAATGCCGGTTTCTTTGCCGGTTGGCATGATACACCTAAAACTCTGAATTTTCAATTTAATCACTATCATTGCAAAAGTTATGATTATTACATTAACAATAAAATTCCGCGCGGTGATGTCTTTAGTGCAAAATATAGTTATGATATAGAAAAATTTTATACTATGGAACAAAGCGGGGGAATGGTTGATTATAATGCTTATCGCTATTTAGTTAAATTAAAAAACTTTGATTTAGATAAATTCGGCAAATATTCGGAGTAACTTGATGAAAATTATTATTTATCGGCGGAGCAGTCTTATCGGCACACACGGAGGTGTAGAGAAAGTTGTCAGCAGTTTGGCAAATGCTTTTACGCAAGACGGTCATCAAGTGATGATTATGACGCGTGATAAACGCAAAGGCAAACTCTTTTATCCGGTTAATGAAAAGGTTCAGTTTGTTAATGTATTTAGTTGTATAAAAAAGAAATTAAATCCGCTACGAACCATCTTATACAAATTAGCTTTAACCTCAAAATACTATAAAAAATGGTTTGAGATTTTTCCATATTGTGATAGAAATTTAACAATTTCTAAAATTATTGCGCCCCAAATAAAAGAGTTTAATCCGGATATTATTCTTTCTTGCGGCATTACAGACACGGTTGATTTGTGCTATAAACAGCATATAGATACCCCGATTATCCAGATGTTTCACAGTCTGCCGACGGTTTATTTCAAAATAAAAAATCCACACCACAAGCAAATTATATTTGATTGTCTGCAAAAGACCACCGTTGCCCAAGTGTTATGTCCTTCCTTTGTAGAAAATTTGCGTCCATATTATTCACATGATATTCGGCTCTATATCCTTGTGCAAAATATAAAAATTAGCATTACCATTATGACGCAATATAGAAGTTATAGTGACACAAACAGGTTTGGTATAACCGTTGTTGATAGCAAAAACAATATTCATCTCTCATCCTTTGATTTGAAAAAACGGAATAATATTAAACAGATACCAGGTGGTTTTACTGTTCTTAGTCTTAATTAAAAATAATGGGAGGGTTCCGAATAATTTGACGGTACGACGACGTGTTTTCCCGTGTGTTATATCATTTATTGCGTCTTGATACAATGGATTATTGCTCAAAAAATCAAGCATATTTTGTTTTACTCTTGCTGTACTTTTTGCTTGCGTCTTTGCATGTTGTGTACTGACATTTTCTCCGCTCCAGCGATATCTTAACAAAGCATCCGGTAAATTTTCTATTTTGGTAATTTTTATCAAACGAGACCATAATTCATAATCCTCCGCATACTCATACTCCGGATTGTAATTCTGCATAACGGATTTACGAATAATAACTGCCGGATGGGCAACTTGACTTTGCCTCATCATATCTAAATATCCGACATTCTTCTGCGGAGAACGAAGCTCCTCTTTATTACCGAAAACTTGTATAGATGTTCCTAAAACGCCAACTTCCGGATGCGCATCCATGTATTCAATTTGTTTAGCAAAACGTTCCGGAAGAGATATATCATCACTATCCATACGCGCAATATATTCTCCTTTTGCTTTGGATATTCCCAGATTAAGCGTATCTGAAATTCCACTGTTTTCTTTATAAATATATTTTATGCGTTTATCCGAATAGGATTTTATTACATCCGCTGCATTATTCGTTGAGCCATCATCTAAAATTAAAAATTCAAAATCTGTAAATGTTTGATTCAAAATACTTTCTATAGCTTCGTGTAACCACTCTTCTCGTGTGTTATATACCGGCATTAAAACTGATACTTTGGGCATTCGCTGTCCTTTCTCGGATTGGGTTAGAGATTTATATAAAAAATTATACCTAATTTTAATATTATAAATTCGTAAATTTGGCAATCCTTATTTTTGAGTTGTGTATGACGATCTGCGCACTTTCTACTTTATATATGGCTTAAATTCTGCAACAACCTTGTTGTAAACTTCTTTTTTGAAGTAAACAATACGTTTGGGGGCTTCTTCTATATCCGTCCACTCGTATGAGTCAAATTCTATCTCTTCCGGATGGGTCAGAAAATCAATCTCGCTATCTTTACCTAAAAATTCAAATAAAACCCACCGCTGTTCCTGACCATCATGCGGATGACCGGCTTTACGGACATTTTTTAATACTTCCGGCGGAAAATCATATCTGGTGGGCTCTTTGCTTTGAGCAATAAATCTCACTGATGTTATGCCGGTCTCTTCGCGCAATTCTCGTTTGGCTGCGGTCAAAACATCTTCGCCCGCATCCTGTCCACCTTGAGGAAATTGCCAGCGACTGTCTTTACACCCTACTCTGCTACACATCAAAACTTGTTTGTTTTGATTAAAAACAACAATTCCAACATTTTGGCGATAGTTTTTGGTTTCCATTATCCCTATTCCCTTAATATTAAACATTCTTCTTATATACTTCTTGATACAAAACTTTGCAATATCTTTCCTGTATTCTTAAAATATTATTTATCTGTCGTCAGTTTTTGTGATAAATCCGCACTCATACAGCTCATTACTAAAATAAACAGACTGAATAATGTGATGAGATATTTTACTAATTCCTTGTTTCCGTACATGGCAACCCAAATTAATAATATACATCCTAACATCTTACCTATACTCAAAAAAATCTCGCGAATAGTAATGTACTCGGCGCGATATATACCCACTTCCGTTTCGTTTTGTGATACACGATAAAAATTGATGTTCGTCATGGTGCGGATAAGGTATCCCCCAATTGCAAAAATGAAATTGAACAGTATGAATGAAAATTTACTCGGAATAAATGAAAAATATGCCGCTCCGAAAAATGTTGTTAGGCCGCAAAGTATTAATAGTGGTTTCAATGTATTATATTTGACATATCGTCCGAATACAGCATGTGCAACAACCGTACACAATGCAAAGACGGATGTAAAAATTCCTAAATTCAAATTTGTCTTGAAGATATAAACAACATACAACACAATCAGGGCATCCGGAGCCGTGGTGACAAAACCGCGAATAAAATCTATCAATAACGCATAACGAACCTTTTTCCGCTTAAACATAAACTCGGAAAATACCTTAAAGGAGAACTCTTTTTCCTTTGGACGCGGAGAGGTATAATTTAACATCATAGATAATATCAATTTTACAATACATAGAGCTAAAATAAAAACTGATGCACTAATAAATGAATTTAAATCAATAAACCATCCTAAAAATATCGGCATAACTATCTTTGCAAAGCTGCTTAATGCTGTTTGGTAGCCGTTAAATTTTATAACTTGGCCATCCTTCAGAATTACTGAGGAAAACAAATTTTGCGGAAAATAATAAGCGCCTCGTTCTATTCCCCAGATTAATCCTAACACCCATATATACTGTACGGACTGTTCTTTCAGATATATAATCATGGAAAATAAAATCAAATCTATGACAAAACTTAAGCGATAAACTAACATCTCGTGCCCGTGTGTCATCCACTTCGCCCCGATGAGGTAAAATAAACTTAATACAGCAAAGGTATAAATATTAAACCATGAAATCGGCACAATATTGTTATCTGTCAGATTAAAAATGTACGCTGATAAAAATGTATTTAAAAATAGCGCAACAATAGCTTGTATCACATAAATAGACATTAATATATATGAATCACGTTCAAGTTTCAATTTTCTCTCCGACATAAATTATTTTATTACGGCGAATGTATCTTATTTTTACTTAATATTAGGATAATTCTTTACTAATTATCTTTGCTTATTTTCCCGTTCCCATTCTTCCACAGTGTCTATTTCTTGAATTTGCGAAGATTGCAATGGATGAACACATAATTTTAAATCAGACAAATTTTCGTTAACGACTTCGTCCCAAAATAATGTTTCATATCCTTTGCTGTGATATTTCCGTTCTATCATATTGGCAACTTTTTTGGCATCTTGGGAACTTAAATACGAAATTCCTGCCATATTGTAACAATCCGTTCCTCCTTTACCGATACGCGTGATTTGACCTTTGGTATCCAAATTAAATACCCAGTCGGTTGATGCCCCTTTGACCATTTTACCATAGTAGCCGGAAACTTTGGGATGTTTTTTTAATAAGTCCTTATCTTTGATAATTAAATCTGCTTCACATATAAAACAATCTCCCTCCTTTAGGTGATTGCGCGCATAGTAGATAGAGGAAATATTATTTATCTTTTGATAATCCGGATTTTTAATAATTTGAACATTTGAATATTTTTTCTTCAAATATTCAAATTGCTCTGCCTTGTAGCCGACGACAATATATATTTTATCTACTTTTGCATAATTAAGAGTTTCTATCACACTCTCTATCATTTTTTGATTATGTACTTCAATCAGAGGTTTTGGCGTGTTTAAGGTCAACGGGCGTAATCTTGTTCCCATACCGGCAGCCATAAGTATTGCATTGGTCATTTTTTAATCTTTCTTTTATAATTTTTTTAAGTTTATCAGCTGAAGTGGCTAACTCAATCTCTTTCCGAAGTTATACCCGTTTATTTAAGGAAGCGTTTGGCATCTTTAAAAAAACTAAAGATTATAATCAGCATTACTATCCCTACCGGAAAAGCGGCTATGATACTTACTGATTGCAAGTTACTCATGGAACTCTCAGAAAATACTAAAACTATCGGTAACAAAATTAGCATAATACACCACATAAACTGAATAAATTTGTGCGGTTGTTTCCCATATTTAAGTTCGTGATATGAATAACACGATGCCGTATATGCAATAGAATCAAATGAGGTTGCATAAAATGATATCATGATAATCAGTAAACCTACCAAAACAATCGTCGGAAAAGGTAGTGTATCTATAATAGATAATATAATTTGATAAATATCTCCGTTTTGCGTATATGCCGAAATGACGTCATACTCTCCGCTGATTTGTTTGGCTAATGAATAATTTCCTAAGATAATAAAACTCATGATTGTAGAGGTTATGCCAAAAATATATCCGCCGATAATTAAATCTTTAATTGTTCTACCTTTGGAAATATTGCCGATGAAAAATGGGACCGCGACACTCCAGACCATCCAATATGCCCAATAATAGATTGTCCAATTTTGCGGAAAACTTGTCTTACGAGAAACATCCGTATAGGTCGCTAATTCAAAAAAGTTTTGTATCATTCTACCCACTGAGCTCAAGCCTATTTCTATGATTGTCCGACTTTCTCCGCCAAATAACAATACATAAAAAAGTAGTGCGGATGTTAAATAGATGCAGTGTTTAGCTAATGAACTTATCCACTTAAATCCATGCAATAAAGAACCTGTATAAACAATGCAAGTTACGATAATTATCACGATGGTGGTTATTGTGCGATTAATTTCTATCCCGATGATACGACTTATTATTTCTGCCATCAGCGGGGTTGCTATACTAAAGGTGGTCGCTGTACCGGCTAACAGTGCAAAAACAGCAATGATGTCTATAATTTTGCCTCCGACTCCTAATATATATTTTCCTAACAAAGGACGGCAGGCTTCTGAATATTTCTGTCGTGTGCGATGTTTAACATGAAGCATAAAGCCAAAAGCCGTTGCCAAAACTAAGTAGAAACTCCACGGAATAAAGCTCCAATGAAAAATAGGATACACCCCTACCCATTCCAAGGTATCAGCTTTAGATGATATCTTTGCATCTGTTGCATACATAATCCATTCGGAAAATGAGTAGAATAATATATCTGCTGCCAAGCCGCAGGTAAACATCATGGAGCCCCATACAAAAAACGGATACTGAGGTTTTGATCCGGATGGACCTAAGACAATCTCTCCATATTTGGAAAAGGCTAAATATATTGAGAGTAAAAATACACCTAATCCCATTATCAGATAGTACGCGCCTAATGTATCACAGAAATAAAACTTTATTTTCTGTAAAACTGTATTCGCGTCTTGCGGATAAATATAAAATACTCCACATAATGCAAGGATGGTTGCCATCGGGTAAATTACTAATGACCAATCAATTTTGTTTATATTAATATGTCTTTCTCGCCGTAACATTAGTATCTTATTCCTTTATATATTTCTTATATGATGCATCTATTTCCGATAATTCTTTGAGACTGTCTATTTCTATAATATCTTGGGGTGAAATCTTCTTGATACCTAAATTATAATTTTTTGGATGGCAAAATAACGCAATATCGTCCCAGTAAATCTGACGATTTTGCTTTTCTTCAAACTCTACGGTGACATCCTTTTGCAATTGTTTGCCATCCTGACGGTTCCAATACGAGACACTACATAAACGCCATCCGTTCTTGCCACCGTTGCGTGAACAATGCGAAACTCTGTCTTTCTCCATTGTCAGTAACCACTCTTTCGTCAATTCCGTTTGATATACACAAGCATAGCCGGATTTTTCAAACTCAGGTGATAAAATGTTCGGATTATATATTACTTGGTCACCATCCAGTATCATGCAATCTTCCAAATAATCTTTTACAACATATAAAGATGAAATATTGTTACACTTATCATAATACGGATTTTCTATTAGGGTTATGTCTGGATATTTTTCGGTTAAATATTTAAATTTCTCTTTCATATATCCGACCACGACATAGATTTTATTTATATTATTTTTATGTAATGCATTAATTATATTCTCAATCATCGGCGTGCCGTGAACCGCCACCAGTGGTTTTGGGGTAACTTCGGTAATCGGTGACATGCGTGTCCCTTTTCCAGCGGCCATAATGATAGCGCGCTTTGCTCTATATTGCATCATCGTATTCATCTTTCATTTTTTGTATGGCGTATTTATAGTATTCTTTGGCGTATTGGTACTGTTTTGGGCTGTATTCTCCGAAATGAACCCCTAAACTGCTCTTATATTCGCACCAATTGCTCCAACACAATCCCAACTGTGCAATATAACAGTAGATTTTTATTCTGATTGTATCTGAGCATTGACCGGAAAAATAACAATTTATCAGCTTATCCATCTCTTCTTTGGTATAAAGAGAATATATGCCAAAGGCCGCTATATCTATGTGCGGATCTTGCATACCGGCATATTCCCAATCTATCAAGCGGATGTTCTCTTTATGTTTTTCATCAGGATAAAATAAAAAATTATCCGAAACAGCATCTATATGACATAATATCTTTGGCATCTTATATTTTTCTATATAATTCTGCAACGATAGTACATTGGATTTTGTCTGTTTATAATCGGGATATTGCGATGATTTTTGCCATAAACTTTCATATAAATTTATCTGTTTGATAACATCAAAGGTATGGCTTACTTTCAATTCTTTTTGATGAAATTTATGCAAAAGCTGCATTGATTTTGTTACATCTTCCCAATTTTTGGGGTCACACACACGTGAATTAGGAATATATCTGCTTAATTTATTTCCACTACCTTCATCAAAAAATACAACTTCATCACAAATTTCTAAACTGGAAAGACATTGATAGACGGCGCTTTCTTCGTGACGATTTATTAACTTTTCACTTCCTTTACCGGAAAGTCGCATAATATACTGTTCAGTTTGATGCGAAAACATAAAAGATTTATTCGTCATGCCCGTTTTTAATATCTTAATTTTTTGAATATCCGACAATGTTATGTGCAAACTTTGGGTAATTTGCGCCAGTGCCTGTTCTAATTTTACTGCGGATATTCCTAAATCGTCTGCAAGTTTCTTAAAATATTCGTTCATAGTCCTTTTTCCTGTGATGTTTTATTTATCTAAATATTTTTCAATATCGCGAATATTCGGTATTCCCTCTTTGTCAATATGTTTCCAGTACACATACTGTTCTTTAGGAATCAAGTATGTTCTGTCTTTATCCGCAAATTGACGCGGGCTCCAACGAATTTGGTAATTATTTATGATATCTACACCATTTTCCTTTTCGTCCATGGTTAATTCTTTACCGGTAAACGGATTTTTCGGGTTTTTAATCATATTTTCAGTTGCTAACACCGGTAAATCTGCAAGAGTCATAAAACGATAATCTATGTTATATTCACCTTTGGCGTTAAAATCTTTAATCAGCAATAGCGGATTATTTACGGTATATTCAAATCGGACGGATAACATTTGTTTCGTCAGCCATCCGTGATCGGCAATCATGATAATTTTAGTATTATCATACACCTCTTCTTTTTTGAGTTTTTGCAACCATTCTGCCAAAAGTTCATAGGACATCACATTCACCGCATAGTGTCTATGCATATCTTTGGTAATTTCTCCGGCTGGAACATAACGTTGTTTAAACGGATATTTCTTTAATAAATCCGTTCCGTTCATCTTCGCTGTCGGCGAATGAGGTAATTCAGTATCAAAAATTGTAAAAGTCGGCTTATCTATGTCACTTGCATAAGTCTGTTTCGTTAAAACTTTCAGAGCTTCTTTTTCTATGATTGCCAGTACTTCTTTATGTTGATTATTTCCTAAGCCCTCCGTTAAATATAATCCTACATTGTATATACTCTGTCGCATTACCTCAGGTGCTAACCGGAATAAAGAAAAGATGAACGCGTTGCGATGAATTATTTTCATTTCATTTTCAAATTTTTGTTTCATTTGAGTTTTGCGTTCAATTCCGCGCCGAACACTATAATATTCTATGTCCTTGTGGTACAAATCGAACTCTTTTCTATCATCATATGATATAAACGGAAGCCCGTTTACAATGACTTTTGCCCCATTACGACGGAATAATTCCGGTAAAACAGAAAAACTTTCATCATGCTTGTCGACCATGCGTCTGCTTGTATCCGCATTTAGTTTTTGAGGTGTATATTCGTACCCGCCAAACATGGATGGCGTACTGTATAGTGTTTGAGCCGCATAAGAAAGTGTATTCGGGTAATAAGTAAAACCATCATAAACTTTTTTCATTTCAGGATATTCATTCATAGTTATCGGAAATACAGTTGACATCGCGCGATCCAAAAAGATAATGACAATATTCTTATGTGTTTTACTGAGAGGCAACTTAAATTCCTTAAGCAAATTTTTATCTAATTTTGCAGTATATTCGCGCATATAATTTTCGGATTGAACAACATCGTGCGCACATAATATAAGTAATGATAAAATACTGGCAACCAATATCTTATTTAGATATTGACGAAAATTATACTTAATAATCAAGCTAAATATTCCCATAACAAACAAAATCATAAGCGTATCTTTAACAATATGATTCATCGTCAAATTAGTTTGTTGAGTGGAATTTATGGTCATTGATAAATCCAAATATCCGGGAATAGGTTCAAAAACACATAATTTCAAAAGACTTACGAATAACAAGACGCCTAAGGTATAATAAAGTACTTTTCTTTTGTACGGAAACATTGCATAGATTAAACACGGATATAAAACAACACTTCCTAATACCGTACATATTTGTAATTTCATTAATGCAGAAATATTTTCGGCGGAACTAAAGTCAATCGGATCAGATGCAATTAAGGATGCTAATATATACAAAAATAGTCCACCTAACGGGAAAACCAATAAAAATATATCTTTATATGAAATATCAGTTATTTTATCTCTTACCCAGGAAACATAAAACTTGTATCCGACTAATATCATCATCGTAGCTAAAATGTATCCGTAGTGAATATATGTTTCATAAAAATATTTTGATATCATTGCAACAATGCACAGTGTCATTGTTCCCAACCAAAATAACTCTTTATCCTTGAGAAAAATAAACCGTACCAGAGCTGCCATTAAAGCTAACACACCCCATATTATCAGGGTAATCTTTATACTTTCCCAAGAGGTCGTCTGAAAAACAAAGGCTGTGACGATAATTACAAAACCGATTGTCCATTGTTTCAGGCGTGCCGGAGCAAATATCTTAACATTTGTTAAAACTGAAAATATATTGTTGAATATCCAATAAATGACGATTGCCGGATTTGATTTATATAACAAAACTAAAAATAATATCGGCAAAGCAACCGCTGATTTCTTTTCTTTTAGCGGAATATTATGTTCATAATAGTATAAAGAAATTAAGTTAATAAGGGTCATTACTATCGG
>SAMEA104404106__coassemble_2119_pt1 | contig 13279 bp, 10 predicted proteins | sample SAMEA104404106__metabat2_high_PE_033 | metagenome-assembled genome bin SAMEA104404106 (sample SAMEA104404106) | Balaenoptera acutorostrata
CGGATAATATCCCTGGTGTTCCGGGTATCGGTATCAAAACAGCGGCTGAACTCGTCAACATGTTTGGTTCACTCGAAGAAGTATTAGCTCATGCTGAAGAAATCAAACAAAACAAACGACGCGAGCTCATCTTGAACCATAAAGAAGATGCCCTGATATCTCAAAAACTGGTTACCTTAAAACCTGATGTTCCGGTAGAACTTCCGCTTGAAGAATTAACTTGCCGCCCCCCGCATCAGGACATTTTAATGGAGTTTATTAATCATCATGCGTTTAATAGCCTAAAGAATAAATCTTTAAATTGGCTCAAACAAAAATGTGGTGATTTACCTATTTCCGACACCCCGAAAACTGAAGTAAAAACAGATTATAAAATAATTGAAAACATTGCTGATTTAAACCGATTGCAAGACTTAATTTTAGCAGAAAATAAGTTTTCATTTAAAGTATATTCTGCTAAAGAAACACTACTTGGTATCGCAATTGGTTTAGCAAACGGACGTGCGTTCTATCTTCCGCTTGGACAGGAAAAATCATCTGATGATTTATTTACCGTTCCGTCCGCAACCACCGGTCTGTCTCCCCACGAATTGCAAGATTTTCTAGCCACACTTTTCCAAAATCCAAGTATATTAAAAATCTCACAAGACATAAAAGAAAGTTTACGCTTATTGGAAAATTATTTTTCCATATCACTAACCGCATCCCCTTATGAAGATATTTCCATAATGGCTTACGATTTGGCAATTAATCCGAGTTTAGCCTCACTTTCATCAGATATTTTAGAAAAAGAGTTAAAAACATCTCTACCCGAAAATAAAAAAATAAATTACAGCGAATTATCGGCAGCAGATATTTTACCCTATTTCGCAGAGGAAGCCGATTATATTTTCCGCATACAACCAATATTACAAAAAAGATTATTAACTGAAAAGAAGCTTTATATCTATGAAGGAATTGATAATCCGCTGAGTCAAACTTTACAAAAAATGGAAAATGCCGGTGTTATGGTTGATGCCCCCAAACTAAAAAGTTTGGACACACGATTTGATACCGAGATGAATAAACTATCACAAGAAATTTATCAATTAGCCGGAGAAGAATTTAATTTAGGCTCACCTAAACAAGTTGGAGAAATTCTCTATACCAAACTTGGGCTGAAAGGAAAAAAACATACTTCCGGTTCTTTAAATACCAGTGCGGAAGTATTAGAACAAATGGCGGAAGAACACGAATTACCCAAAAAGATTTTGGAATGGCGCCAATATCAAAAATTAAAATCAACATATACGACAGCACTCCTCTCTTTAATGGATAAAGAAAACCGTGTTCACACCACTTACAATCAAACCGGCGTTAACACCGGACGGCTCTCTTCATTAAATCCGAACTTGCAAAATATTCCGATTCGGACACCGATTGGAAGAGAAATTCGCGAATGTTTTATAGCCAAACCAAATCACAAGCTGATAGCTGCCGATTATTCACAAGTAGAATTAAGATTGCTGGCCAGCATAGCTAATGTTAAATTTTTACAAGATGCTTTTGCCTCTGATGTAGATATTCACCGCAAGACTGCCTCCCAAGTTTTCAACATTCCGTACGAGGAAGTAGATTCGTTACACCGCCGTCGCGCCAAAGCTATCAATTTTGGTATTGTTTATGGCATCTCAGCTTTCGGTTTGGCTAAAGAAATTGATTCCACACCGGCTGAAGCTAAACAATACATTGATTCATACTTTGCGAACATGCCGGAAGTAAAAACCTTTATGGATGAAACAATCAATTTTGCCCGACAAAATGGTTTTGTTACCACACCTCTAAATCGCAAAATATCCATTTTCGGAATTCAGGATAATAACAAAAGAATTTCATCTTTTGCCGAGCGCGCTGCCATTAATGCTCCGATACAAGGCGGAGCAGCCGATATCATAAAATTAGCCATGAATAAAATTTCAGCCAAACTTACCGAACTCGGACTAAAAACAAAAATGCTTCTACAAGTCCATGACGAACTTGTATTTGAAGCTCCGATAGAAGAAGTAAGCAAAGTCAGTGAACTGATAAAATACGAAATGGAACATATCAATAATATTCATCTGCAAACACCGCTTATTGCCGATGTCGGCATCGGAGATAATTGGGGTGAAGCACACTAAATTTAACATTTAACAAAGGAAAAACAATGCTCGTATTTGACTTAGACGGAACTTTACTAAACACCGCAAAAGATTTGGAAATTGCCCTTAATTATGCCTTGCGATACCACAATTTACCCGAAAAAAATGAACAAGAAACACTCAAACTCTTAGGTAACGGAATTGACATGTTAGTAGCCGGAGCTATCCCGAACGGCAAAGCCAATCCGGAGTTTGACACCATCTTTACTACATTTAAGACTTATTATTCCGCTCACCTGAATGATTATACCGCACCATATGACGGAATTATTGAACTATTAACAACTCTGAAATCCCAAAAAATTAAGATGGGCATCGTTTCTAATAAATTTGATGAAGGCGTAAAAGCATTGGTACATAAATTTTTCGGTGGATTAGTTGAACACGCACAAGGTGTTAGCGAAACTGTAAAAAAGAAACCATCACCGGACGCCGTATTTTCGCTCATTAAAGAATTAAATGCTGAAAACGAAACCAATATTTATATCGGCGATTCGGAGGTAGATATAGAAACAGCAACTAATGCTGGCTTACCCTGTATCAGTGTTTCATGGGGATTTAGAAGTAAAGAGTTTTTACAATCAATTAATGCTCAAAAAATTGTTGATACTCCTAATGATTTACTGAATATAATTAACAAATAGCGAGTTATTTCCAACCATAAAGGCTCAAGATATATTCTTGAGCCTTTATTCTTAATTTCCATAAAACATCTTCTTCCGCTTTAATTTCTTAAAATGCGCCTCATTTCTATACGCAAATACTTTTGCGGGATTACCTCCGGCAATAGCATAGGGAGGAATTTCCCCATGCACCACAGATCCCCCCTGAATTATTGCTCCTTCTCCGATAGTTGTTCCGGGCAAAATTAAAACATCCGTACCAATCCATACAAAACTACCTATTGTCACCTCTTTAAGAATGAAACTATCATCGTATGGGATTCTCTCCCCCTCATAATTATGATTTTGCGTTATGATTTTACATTCCCCAGCAATAATCGTGTGTGCACCGATAGTCAATTTCCCTTTACCAAAGACCTTTACTCCGTAAAGTTCCACATTATCGCCGATAATCGTATTAGAATTAACTTTACTCTTGCCACTGACGACCAGTTCTTTCCCAACTTTAATTGCTTTTCTTCTGATTTTCCAAATATGAATATTTCTCATATCACCGCACCACAAAACATTTTCCAACCACTTCAAGAATGGCTTGCGATACGCTTTAATTGGAATCAACAAACTCAAAAACTTCGCAATAAATTTCATCTCTCCCCCTTTGCTCAGTTATCTATTTCTCTTTTGTTTGCGATACAATAAAACATTATTATTATGTTCTTTTAATGTCTTCGCAAACCGATGTCCTCCGGTAATTCCATCTGCCACAAAATACAAATATTTTGTTTTATCCGGATGTGCTGCACTAAAAATTGCCTCCTTACCCGGACTACAAATCGGTGCCGGTGGCAATCCCGCATAAAGATATGTATTGTAAGGAGAATCAAACTTCAAATCTTTTTTGTACAACGGACGTCCCAAATCCATTTTTCCATCTGTAACGGCATATATCACGGTAGGATCCGTCTGCAAGCGCATTCCGATTCTTAAACGATTAACAAAGACAGAAGCCACCTGCTTTCTCTCGCTAGCGATTCCGGTTTCTTTTTCAACAATACTCGCCAAAATCAATAATTCTTGTGCGGATTTTATCGGCAAATCCTTATCCATACTTTCGTGTGCATCCGCCAAAACTTTTTGCATTGCCTTCCTTGCTTTGCGCAAAATCCCGTTACGGCTCTCACCTTTGACGAAATGATAGGTTTCAGGCAGAATATCTCCTTCCTTTAAATCCAATGTAATATCACCGGAAAGATTAGGATTCTCAGATAAAATATTACGAATTTCCGCTAAACTTTTTCCTTCTGCGATTGTAATACTTCTCAGCATAACTTCGCCTTTAACCAACTTATTAAAAACATCAGCTAAAGAATATTGTCCATCAAACCGATACTCTCCGGCTTTAAGCTTACCGGATAATTTCATCACTCGCGCATAAATTTCAGCAAACCATACATCATCAATAACCCCGTTTGTTTCCAAAACTCCGATAGTTCTACCGAGTCCAGCTCCCTTTGGAATAACAATTTCCACCTGCTGTAGAGCGTGCGGTTCGTGAATGTTCTGCATACAATAAAACACAAAAAAAGCTCCCGAAACCATCAGGAAAAAGATGATTATCAGAAGCTTTTTCATAACACTCATACGAAAACCCATATAGGTTAGTCTGTATATTTCTTAAATATAACGGATGAGTTAGTACCACCAAATCCGAAAGAGTTAGACATAGCAGCCTTAATCTCACGTTTTTTAGGTTTCAATGGAACTAAATCAAAATCACCTAATTCATCAGCTGGGTCATCCAAGTTTAATGTAGGTGGGCAAACTTGCTCTAAAATTGCCTTAATGGTATAAACAGCCTCTACAGCACCGGCAGCACCTAACAAGTGACCAATAGCCGATTTAGTAGAAGACATAGAAACATGTTTAATACCTTCATCACCAAACAATCTCTTTACAGCCAAAGCTTCGCCGACATCACCTGCCGGAGTGGATGTACCATGCGCATTGATGTAGCCGATATCAGACAATTCAACACCATTTTCTTTTGCATGGTCTGTTGCCATTTTCATAGCTCTGTACGCACCATCACCGGATGGAGCAGTAATATGGTAAGCATCACCGCTCAAACCATATCCGATAACTTCGGCATAAATTTTAGCGCCTCTTTTCTTTGCGTGCTCTAATTCTTCAAGCACCAAAGCGCCGCCACCTTCACCCATAACGAAACCGCTACGTCCTTTATCCCAAGGACGAGAAGCTTTTTCAGGACAATCATTATACTCTGAAGTAATCGCTTTCATTCTGGCAAAACCGGCAATACCCAAAACATTTACAGCAGATTCCGCACCACCTGCAACCATCATATCAGCATCACCGCGAGCAATAATTCCTGCAGCATCTCCGATAGCATGAGTACCGGTTGAGCAAGCTGTAACGCAAGCTTGGTTTGGTCCTTTTAATCCGTATCTGATAGAAACATTACCGGAAATAAGGTTTATAAGAACCGATGGGATAAAAAACGGAGATATTTTCTTCATGCCGTGTTCATTAAACGATACGGCATTTTCGTAAATACCTTGTAAACCACCGATTCCTGCACCCATCATTACACCGGCACGATTTTTCTCTTCTTCTGAAGCTTCTTCTGCATTCCAACCGGCATCTTTCAATGCATCAGCGGCAGCAGCCATACCGAACATAATAAACTTATCATTTTTCTTTTGATCTTTAGGTGCAAAGACTGTATCAGGATTAAAATCAGGCTCACTCTCCCCAAAAGGTACCTGTCCTGCAATAGTAACAGGGATATCTTTAAGATCTACACCTTCAATCGGGCGAATACCGGACTTTCCGGCCAACAAAGCCTCCCAGTTATGTTCAACTCCTCTTCCTAAAGGAGAAACAACTCCCATTCCTGTAACGACAACTCTTCTCATAAAACAACCTCATTTCAATTATCCTTCACTCTGAGAAAAAGCGGCACCAAAACAGCACCTAAAAAAAGAGTGCGGATAAATTTATATGAAAAAACTCGCTTAAAACTTTTGAGCGAGTTCTAACTTATGATAATTCCAAAGACTTACGCAGCTTTTGAAAGATAGTCAATAGCATCTTTTACAGTAAGAATTTTTTCTGCTGCTTCATCAGGAATTTCGCAACCAAATTCTTCTTCAAATGCCATAACAAGCTCAACAGTATCCAAGCTATCAGCACCTAAATCATCAATAAAGTTTGCAGTATCTGTTACTTTTGTTTCTTCAACACCTAAATGTTCAGCAACAATTTTCTTAACGCGATCAGCGGTATCAGTCATTAAATTAACCTCTATAAATTATTAAAACAAATCTTAGACTTATGTCTGAAACCAAAACTACACAGAAAATATTTATTTGACAAGCATTTTTTTCAACTTTTCAACCTAAAACCAGATTTTGCGCATAAAGTCTTATGTTTTCAAGGGCTTTACCCTGTATATATTTTTTTTAAAATTATGTAAAATAACACTTTATTTCTAAAAAAATACACATTATATATACCATTGAATGAATAATTTATGATATTTTTTATCATACTGATATATAAGGAACAAGTAATATGCAAATAGGAATTATAGGAACAGGAATGGTAGGTAGTGCCATCGCCTTCTCTTTAGCCAGCATCGGCAGTGCTGAAAAACTAATTTTGATTGATGCCAATAAAGAACGTTCACTGGCCGAAGCTATGGATATCTCACACTCAACACCGTTTACTTTCGGAGCAAAAGTAATTTCAGGCGATTATAAGGATCTGAAAGATGCCGGCATTGTTATTGTTACAGCCGGAGCCAACCAAAAACCCGGAGAAACTCGCTTGGATTTATTGGAAAAGAATGTTTCCATCTTCAAAAGCATTATTCCGGAAATTGTCAAAAATGCACCGAATTGCATTATTTTAGTTGCAACCAATCCGGTTGATATCATGACTGAAGTTACCTTAAAAATGTCTGGTTTTCCGAAAAATCGTGTATTTGGCACCGGAACGGTATTAGATTCGGCTCGTTTCCGTAGTATTTTAGGTCGTCATTTAGGCGTTTCCCCGAAATCCATTCACGCCAACGTTATTGGAGAACATGGCGATAGCGAAGTTTTATTATGGTCAGGTGCGGTTGCCGGCACATCCAGCATTGAAAAGATTGCCGCAGAAAGTAATATTTCCTTAGACAAAGTAATTAAAGGATCTATTGATAACGAAGTAAGAAACTCTGCTTATACCATCATCAAAGGTAAAGGTTCCACCTACTTTGGCATCGCCTCTGCAACCCAATACATCTGCAGTTCAATCATTAATAACAAGCACACAATTCTTAATGTCAGTTCACACCACGATAAGGGAATTAACGGCTATGATAATATATGCTACTCAATGCCTTCCATTGTCAGCAAAGACGGTATTGAAAAAGCGTTCTTCCCTGAGATGAATCAAGCCGAACAAGAAGCTTTATCTAATAGTGCGGAAACATTATCCGAATACACTAAAAAAGCTTTGGCAATGTTATAATTAACAAGTTCCAATAATTTTAAAGCCCTGAATTTTCAGGGCTTTTTCTTTATAAAAAAGAAGAGCACCCAAAATTGATGCTCTCTGCAAATTTAATCTACTAATGGCGGTAACGGGGTATAATATTTATACCACAATTTTTGCAACATATAGAAGAAATCCGTTTTCTTTGCAACTGTTCCCAAAGGTTTCTTTGAAGATGCAAAATGTAAAATCGTTGCTGAAGAAAAGATATCTTCATAAGTTTTCCAATTTTTGCCGTAATACTGAGCCATAGTCGGAACATCAATATGTTCAAAAAAGAAATTCATCGTATTATTCTCAAACGGCAAAATTTCCACCTTATCACCGACAACCACATTAAGAGCATCCTGATCCATATAGGTTCTGAAATTATTATTTGTATAATCTTCCAGTTTTTTTAACAAACCATCTTCTCTGATTTTATTTAAATTCATCAGCATAACGCCTGAATTAAAATAAAACCCGCGTTTTTCCAAATTTAATTCCAACACATGTGTATTTTCAAAGAACCAAGACGGATCTTTTACCGCTGCCAAATATTTTCCATCAATATCAGTTGCATACATGTTATTTAAATCATGCAAAACCAATATATCCGAATCTAAATATAAAACCTTATTTAATTTCGGCAAAGCCTCCGCAATATAATATTTCAATAGTGAAGCTTTAGAAACATGCGTATCACGAATATAAAACAAATCTACGTCTTTTTGCGGCAAAACCTCCACTGTAACATTATTACCTTCCAATGCTTTCAGAGCATCCGCATCTGCAGAAGAAATACCTAAAGTCATAACATGGAAATTATATTGACTATCCGGACATTTTGTATGCTTTGCGGAATTAATTGCCACACGGGTAAAATCCATATAATTTGCATCCGTAATCAACGCAATATCAACTATTCCGTTTACACCATCACAAACTTGTGGTTTTAAGGCTAAATCAAAGTCATAAGATTTCACCTCATCAGCTTCATCAGGTGTTTGTGCTGCATTATATTTTTCAATTTGTGATGCCCAAACAAACAAACCGATAACAATCACACCGATTATATCTGCAACAATCACCCATTTCATTCCTTTATCTTTCATTATACTCTCCTACAAAAGATATCATAACAAAAATCTATCCTAAAGATGTAAAAAACAAGTTAAAAAAAGGAATCTGCAAGCAGATTCCTTTTTTTGTTTAACAGCTAAAATTACAAATCAAAATCTGTAATACCTTCGTAAGCATATTCGTATAATTGGCGAATTTCTTTAATCAAAGGATACCGCGGATTAGATACCGTACATTGGTCATCAAAGGCTAAAGTAGGCAAAGTTTCCATAGCCTTCATAAAGTCTTCTTTAGTATAATCCCCTTTGATTGCAAACCACTCTTTAATAGAAAGCGGAATACCAACTTTCTTCTTTAAATTTTGAACAGCATCAATCAAAGCATTAACTTTATCATCATCCGTTTTACCCTTTAAGCCCATAGCGGTCGCATAAGCAGCATAAGCCGCTTTAGCATTCGGGAATTTATATTGCGGGAAAGCACATTGTTTAGCCGGTTTATCTGTTGCATTATAACGGATAACCTGAGCAAACAACAATGCATTAGCCACACCATGCGGAATATTAAACGCTGCACCCATTTTATGCGCCATAGAGTGGCAAACACCCAAAAAGGCATTTGCAAAAGCCATACCTGCCAAAGTAGAAGCAGTATGCATTTTTTCACGCGCATAAGCATCAGCTTTTTCATATGAATCAGGCAAATAATCAAACACCAATTTACCTGCTTCAACTGACAATCCGCGAGTATATTCCGTTGCCATAGATGACACATAAGATTCAAGTGCGTGAGTTAATGCATCCACACCGGAAGCAGCACACAGCCCTTTAGGCATTGTCTGTACCAACTGTGAATCAATAATCGCCATAGAAGGTGTAAACGCATAGTCAGCAATCGCATACTTAACCCCTTCAGTATCATCTGTAATAATAGAGAACGGCGTAACTTCCGAACCTGTACCGGAAGTTGTCGGAATGGCAACCATCAAAGCTTTCTCACCCAACTCAGGAAATTCAAAAATACGTTTACGAATATCCATAAATCGCATTGCCAAATCTTCAAACTTCAATTCAGGATGTTCATACATCAACCACATAATTTTTCCGGCATCAATTGGAGAACCACCACCCAATGCAATAATGATATCCGGTTCAAAAGAACGCAATGTGTCAATAGCCATATTAACAGTTGTCAAATCCGGATCAGGATGCACATCAGAGAAAATTTTATATGAAACACCGATTTCATCCAAAACATCTGTAACCTTTTTAGTATATCCTAAATCAAACAAAGGTTTATCAGTAATAATGAATGCCCGTTTTCTACCCTTTAATTCTTTCAATGCAAAAGACAATGATCCCGGTTTGAAATAGATTTTCGGAGGAACTTTAAACCACAACATATTTTCTTCACGTTTAGCTACATTCTTAATATTCATCAGATGTTTTACTCCTACATTCTCACTGACTGAGTTACCGCCCCAAGAGCCGCATCCCAAAGTCAATGAAGGTTCCAGTCTAAAGTTATAAATATCACCGATAGCACCTTGAGAGGTCGGACAGTTAATCATAACACGACCGGTAATCATCAAGTGACCGAAATATTTAATTCTGTCATCGTTTTGCGGATTGGTATATAAAACAGAAGTATGTCCTCTGCCGCCATGTGATACCAAATCTTTAGCAAGATCTGCACCGCTCTTAAAATCATTTGTTTTGTACATAGCCAAAACCGGAGACAATTTTTCGGCCGAAAACGGTTCTTCGTCACCCACCTTAGAACATTCTGCAATCAAAACTTTTGTATCTTCAGGAACATTAACTTTAGCCATTTGTGCAATCGTATGAGCAGATTGTCCGACAATAGCTGCATTCAAATGCCCGTCAATCATAATAACTTTAGCTAATTTTTCTTTTTCTTTCGGTGTTAAAATATAAGCACCGCGTTTCAAAAATTCTTCTTTTACATCATTGTAAATACTTTTAACAATCGTTACGGATTGTTCAGAAGCACAAACCATACCATTATCAAAAGTTTTAGACATCAAGATAGAAGAAACAGCCATTTGAATATCTGCCGTCTCATCAATCAATGCCGGCGTATTACCTGCACCAACACCTAAGGCCGGTTTACCGGAAGAATAAGCTGCTTTCACCATCCCCGGACCACCTGTTGCTAAGATAATATCAACATCCGGATGTTGCATCAAATATTGTGTTTGGAAAATAGACGGATTCTCAACCCAACCGATAATACCTTCCGGAGCTCCTGCTTTAACAGCTTCTTCTAAGATAATTCTAATCGTCTCAACCGTACATTTTTTTGCTCTCGGATGCGGCGAAAAGATAATACCGTTACGCGTTTTAAGAGCGATTAAAGATTTATAAATTGCCGTAGAAGTAGGATTCGTAGTTGGAATAACACCGGCAATAACGCCTAAAGGCTCAGCAATTTTAATTAAACCATTGGCTTTATCTTCTTCTAAGATGCCGCATGTTTTAGCATTTTTATATTTATTATAAATATATTCAGAAGCGAAATGGTTTTTAATAACTTTATCTTCCACAACGCCCATTCCGGTTTCTTCCACGGCCATCTTTGCCAAAGGAATACGCAGAGAGCTCAACTTCAAAGCCACTCTTCTAAAAATATGATCCACTTGTTCCTGTGTATATTCAGCATACTGTTTCTGTGCAGCAACTACTTTTGCAACCACACCGTCAATATACTCTTTTTCAGCTTCTTCATTAGCTTTAACTTGACTTTCTTTTGCCATAGTTTCACTTCTCCCTAACAATTATCACTATTGCAAATATAATATAATTTAAAAACTTAACAAGCCGTTTAAAACCCTCTTCCCAACACTTAATATTTCAAATTATGACGAGTGAAATACAAAAAAAACCTCCTCTATGCAAAACATAAAGGAGGTCAATCATCCCAAAAACTGATTTATTCGGCATTGACAATATGTAAAACATTTGTCATACCACGTTTACCGAAAGGATAACCTGCCGTCACCACAATATATCCGCCTTTTTCAGAAAATCCTGCGATTCGGGCAAACCCGCGAGAAACATTCTCAATATTATCAAAACTCTCAAATACTTTTTTATCAATGTAAGTTCTGACACCCCAAACCAAATTTAACCGACGCGCAATTTCCTCACTCGGATTAACCGAAATAATCGGCAACTGCGGGCGCTCTTTAGACATTGCAAGTGTTGTTTGCCCACTCACGGAGAAGGTTGTAATACAACAAACTTTATTTAATGTTTTTACCACATCGCCGGCAGCATGTGTAATAGCATGAGCCTCACAATTACAAGAAATACAAGAAACAAAAGAATTAATATTCTCAAAATATTTGACATCTGCTTCTACATTTTCAATCACACCATGCATCGTGCTAACTGTTTCCACCGGATATTTACCCATAGCGGTTTCGCCCGAAAGCATCACAACATCGCAACCATCATAAACCGCATTAGCCACATCAGAAACTTCTGCTCTTGTCGGCATCGGGGCGGATATCATAGATTCGAGCATTTGTGTAGCCACAATAACCGGTTTACCAAACTGACGACATTTAGCTACAATTTTCTTTTGCAATACCGGAACGGTAACAATCGGACATTCCACACCCAAATCACCGCGAGCAACCATAATCATATCAGAAATTTTGATAATATTATCCAAATCATCCATAACTTGCGGTTTTTCTAATTTAGAAATAATCCATGCTCTTTTTCCGACAATTTTACGTGCTTCTTTAATATCGGAAGCTCTTTGTACAAACGACAAGCATATACAATCAACGCCCATATCCAACGCAAAGTGCAAATCATTTATATCTTTCGGTGTAAGCGGAGAAATATTCAAAGATGAATTCGGCAAATTAACACCTTTATGTCCTGAAAGAACACCTCCGACAACAACTTCTGTTTCTGCAGAATCTTTTGTACAACTCAAAACCTTCAAAACAATATTACCATCATTGACTAAAAGTTTATCACCGACTTTTAACGCTTCAAAAATTTCTTTATGCGGTAAAGTTACTCTATGTTCGTCGCCTAACTTATCTTTCATATCCAATGTAAATTTCTGACCGGATTTTATAGTTACTTTATCTTCCTTAAACATACCGATTCTAAGTTTTGGTCCCTGCATATCCGCCACAATGGCTATTTGTGCATTTTTCTTCTTTGCCACCTGTCTGATAATATCATATACTTTTTTGTGTTCTTCATGCGTTCCGTGACTAAAATTCAAACGAAAACCATCTACTCCGGCATCAATCAAACTGCTTATTTTTTCTTCTGTATTAGAAGCAGGTCCCAAAGTAGCTAATATTTTTGTATGTGTATTATTTGGCATAATCATTTCCTCAAAAAATTACAAATTCTCATTTCTAGATATATATCAAAAATCATTAATAACTTATTATTCTTTATTTTCTCCACAATTATTTCTTGTAAAAAAAAATATCTTTGTTAAAGTTCAATATTGTAAAATAAAAATGACAAAGGGAGAATATAAATGTCAGAAAGTGAAGTTGGTGGAATTGATAGCACCAGATTAAATTCATTAATAGAACGTATTGAACGTTTAGAAGAAGAAAAAAAAGGTATTTCTTCTGATATCAGAGATATCTATGCCGAAGCCAAAGGTGTCGGTTTTGATACAAAAATTATGAAAGCCATCATTAAATTAAGAAAAATGAACCAAGCTGATAGAGATGAACAAGAACTTTTACTTGAAACATATCGTCGCGCATTAAATGTATAATCTTTCCAAAGAAAAAGATACCCCCGCGTAAAACGCGGGGTTCTTCATATGCGGCTATAAGCCTTT
>SAMEA104404106__coassemble_2138_pt1 | contig 13164 bp, 11 predicted proteins | sample SAMEA104404106__metabat2_high_PE_033 | metagenome-assembled genome bin SAMEA104404106 (sample SAMEA104404106) | Balaenoptera acutorostrata
TGTTCTCCTTTTTATACTTCCTCTGCCAATCGCAATTTATCTTTTCTTCCTCTTGTCCCCATCTCATTTCCGCTCCTCGTTCCCTATCACTATCTCCTTTCCCCATCTTTCCCTCGCACATTTTTTCCCTCTCACATTCCACTCGTTCCCTATCTCTATCCTCCTTTCCTCTCTTATTCCCAATTCCACCACCTACCATTTAGCAATCGTTTGCGATATCACCGCAAACGCCCCGAAGGGCAATATTTATCTCCATCCGCCCCTAAACCTCTACTCTTCCAATTTCCCCATCTTCCCCTAAACCTCTCCCCTCCTTATCCAATTTTTTCATCTTCCCTAAACAAACACAAAAAAAGGCTCGACCAATAAGTCGAACCTTTTTTATAGTTTCAAAATCGCTTAAAATTACAAAGCAGCAGTGTCAACATGAACACCAACACCCATTGTAGAGCTGATAGAAATCTTTTTCAGGTAAGTACCTTTCAAAGTTTGCGGTTTAGCTTTCAAAATTGTGTCAATGAACATTTTTGCGTTATCGTAAATTTTATCTTCATCAAAAGAAGCTTTAGCGATACCGGCATGAACAATACCATTCTTTTCAACACGGAATTGAACTTCACCGGCTTTAGCCTTTTTAACGGCATTAGCAACATCCATAGTTACTGTACCTAATTTCGGGTTTGGCATCAAGCCTTTCGGACCCAAGATACGAGCAACACGACCTGCCATACCCATCATATCAGGTGTAGCGATACATCTGTCAAATTCAATTTTACCGGACAGAATAGAATCAACCAAGTTTTCAGCACCGACTAAATCAGCACCTGCAGCCTTAGCTTCATCAGCTTTTTCGCCTTGAGCCAACACAGCAACGCGAACTGTTTTACCGTTACCGTGCGGCAATCCGCAAACACCACGAACCATTTGGTCAGCATATTTCGGATCAACACCCAAATTGATAGCTAAATCAATCGTTTCATCAAATTTTGCAACTGCATTAGCTTTAACCAATGCAACAGCTTCTTTTAAGGAGTAGCTTTTATTTTTATCTACGTTCTTATAAGCGTTTACTAATCTTTTTCCAGCCATGACCTTACTCCGTAACCTGAATACCCATAGAAACAGCTTGACCTTTAACCATGTTCATAGCAGCTTCTACTGTTGCACAGTTCAAATCGGGCATTTTTGTCTCAGCGATTTCTTTAACTTGAGCCAAAGAAATTTTACCTGCGAACTCTTTACCCGGAGTTTTTGAAGCGGATTTAACGCCTGCAGCTTTTTTAATGTAATAAGCAACCGGAGGCAACTTCGTAATAAATGTGAAGCTTTTATCCTCAAAAGCGGTGATGATTACAGGAACCGGAATACCTTGTTCCATAGATTGTGTAGCTGCGTTGAAAGCTTTACAAAATTCCATAATATTCAAGCCTTTTTGACCTAAAGCAGGTCCTACCGGAGGAGAAGGGTTAGCTTTTCCGGCCGGAATTTGAAGCTTGATTAAACCTAAAATTTTCTTTTTAGACTTAGCCATTTAAATACCTCAATTCTAAAATTGTTATTAACGGGTCCGTGGTCAGAACATGGCTTGTTCCCCCACGGGATTACTTTTTTGCTCCGCATGAAAAGACTTGACACGAACACATCGTCCACCCTTTCCGATTCTCAAAGCAAAATATTTTATTTACAGATAGTTAGATAAGAAATTCCATCTACTTTCTCTAAATAAGCTCTCTCTTGATACCACAAAAAAAATATTTGTAAAGACTTTTTTCGCGGTATTTCAGCAATCAAGCGGTTATTTTTCCAAATCTTTTATGCTGTCATCAGCAAAATTGTACAGTTTGCGATAACCGTTCAAGATAAGCGCATCCACTTGCTTGCCGAACTTTTTACTTCTTTTAACGGCAATAACTTCTGCTCCGCTGTTTTGCAAAGTTTCGGCTTTTTCCATAACTTCGGCAAAATCATCCTCTTTATTATAAGCGATAATCACTCTTTCGCCGTGCGGAACTTCTATACCTTCCTCTTCCAAAATGGCACAAATGCGTTCAAACCCGATAGAAAACCCGACAGCCGGTACGGATTCGCCTAAGAATTTGCCAATCATATTATCGTATCTTCCGCCGCCGGCAACCGAAGAACCGAATTTCGGGCTGACGATTTCAAACACCATACCGGTATAATATCCCATACCGCGCACCAAAGATTTGTCATAAACTGCCGTAAATTTCCCTTTGCTGATTTTATTGGCAAAACTCAAAACTTTCTTTAAGTTTTCCAACACACTTGCATCAGAAACAAATTTCTCTGCCGCTACCAACGGATTATCATCAGACGCATTAATAATCTCAATAAATTTTTCTACCTTATCTGCGGCAAATTCTTTTTCCGTCAATTCAGCCTTAACCCCGTCCAAACCGACTTTATCCAACTTATCAAAAGTAATACAAACCGATGCCACATCTTCATCACCGAAACCGGCATATTTAATCATATCCGTAAGCAATCGTCTGTCATTAATCCGCAAAGTAAAATCTTCAAATCCGATATTTGCCAACGCATTAGTTGTTGCCTTAATCAGTTCCATTTCCGCATTTTCGGACGCATCGCCGATAACATCAATATCGCATTGTACAAACTCTCTTAATCTGCCCTTTTGCGGTCTTTCTGCCCGAAAGACGCGATCAATTTGAATTGACTTAAACGGCAAAGTCAGGCTCTGGCGATTATTCGCAAAATATCTGGAAAGCGGCATAGTCAAATCATACCGTAAACCACTATCAGCCAAATCATTTTCCGATAAGTTTTCTTTTGTTAAATCAAGTTGTTGTCCTCTTTTCATGATTTTAAAAATCATTGCCAGATTTTCGCCGCCGTCACTTTTATTCAACCGTTCAATATCTTCCATAACCGGTGTTGTGATTTTGGTAAAACCGTACTTTTTATAAGTTGAAGCAATAATTCCTTGCAAATAATCCCGAATTTCGGTTTCCTTCGGCAATCTGTCTTTCGTTCCTCTGACGGGTTGCGCATTGATTTTTGTCGCCATAAAATCCTCACTTAAAATAAACAACATTCAAAAATTGCCAATAGGATAATCCAAAATAAAAAAAAATCAAATACAAAATCCTTTTTCACTTTATTTTTATAAAATAATATGGTACTATAAAGAAAAGATGAAAGGAAACTACGTTATTAGTAAAAGGATTAAAATCATGCAAAACCTTGATAAATACGAAGATCGTTTATCATACGAGAGCTTAAAAAAAGAGTGCGAAAAAATAAGAAGCCAAGGCGTACCCTCAAGCTTAAGAGAGGTTTATTCCGAAATTGTTCCCAACAATTCGGTATTGGTTTCTTGCGAACTTTATAGCGGTGATGATTTAAAGTTAACCCTTGGTGTTAACTATGATAAAAACGGCAAACCGGTTGATGCCTATACTCATGATGAGAAAGGCAACAAAATAGCCTTAGCCAAATCTATGATGAACGACAATCACCCGTTGCTTTCGGAGGAATTAACCGAACAACTGAATACAATGCGTACAAGTGCTCAGGAACGTTTTAACTCTAATGTAGATAAAAAAGCAGCTGAACACACCGCAACCGAACCTACCCCCAAACGGGTTATCAAAAATACCAAATTATCGGTTGCCGAACTTTCTCAAATGAAAAAGAAAGCTCAAGAGAAATAAATTAAATCAAACCTAAAAAAAGAATATCGGTTCTGTTGAACCGATATTTTTTTATTGTTCCGCTCGTTTACGCTTAAAAAATTGTTTGAGCAATCCCGCGCATTCTTCATCGCAAAGTCCGCTGACGATTTCCGGCGTAAAATGAGCTGTTTTCGCCTCAAAAAACTTTACTCCGTTTTGCACTGCGCCCCCTTTCGGATTTTCTGCCCCGTAAACCAACCGTTTAATTCGCATCATAGAAACGGCTGCGGCACACATCGGACACGGTTCCAAAGTCACATACAATGAGCAATTCCATAATCTTCTTTGTCCGTATTTAGCACAAGCATCCCGCATCACTTTAACTTCAGCATGTTCCAAAGCATCTTTACCATATTCAGCGGTATTATGCCCGCAAGCAATAACCTCGCTGTTTTCATCAACAACCACCGCACCGACCGGTACTTCGTCCTCCGTCAAAGCTTTGCGCGCCTCATCTAATGCCAAGCGCATATAGTAAATATCGTCCGACATTCACAAACTCTCTTGTTCTTATTTATCTTTGAACATATCGCATTTTTTACGCTCTTCGCGTTTTAAAATATCCAAACTGCGTTCGGTAGCCAATTTATTTAAAATCGTTTTCGCCACAATATCAATCGCTTTACCCTCGGAATAATCTGCCGGCAATGCAAAATTCACCCGATCATCTTTAAGTAGTTTAATTGCCTTTTCACGATGTGCTGACTTCGGTTTATATACGGCAATCGCATTACCGCCTCTTTCCTTAACCAATTTCATAGAAGGAATATCCGTCATTCCATCTCCGAAATACACAATTCTGGAAAAAGGAACGCGTCGTTTGCTGTCTTCCATAAATTCATTAACCAACTTATCATCCAGCTTTCCCAATCCTTTATTAATTTTAGACAGATATTGCACCTTTGTAGAATAGTTTACCACCCGTGCCGGCCAAATCGGAGTACCGTCTTCCCCAAATGCAAAACTACATCCGTAAACATCCTTAAAATATTTACGAATGGAAGTTCCCTCCAAAATTTCCTCATAACCGGAAGAGATGATATAGTGTTCAATTTTAATTCCGATTTTGCGACCGTAAGCATTTATCCGCTCAAACCAACTTTTTACACCTGAATAGTATTTGACCAAAGCCCCGCAAGATTTAAAATTCTCTTTTGTTAATTTTATTCCTTTTTCTCGTGCAGTTTTCATAAAGTAATACATACTGCCGGTAATCTGATCGGCGCAATTATCCACCGACCATTGGTTAGCCACCTTCCAAAAATCTTTCGGTGTCATACCGAGTTCAGGAATAAGCATATAATCTTGCATATATGTTGTAGATAAAGTTTCATCAAAATCATAAACAAATGCCACAACTGTCGTCTTCATTTTCGGCCTCACATAAGCGAATTATTAAAATCTGAAATTAGCAAAAATTTCTTAGTATTCGGTTAACATAACACAATATCAGCAGAGTTACAAGCGCTTTTTAAACCACAAAAAAGGAGCGTTCATTTGTAACACTCCTTTTTTCAAAAAATGATATTTTCTATATAGACGATTTAATTTCCGGATCTTTGAAATATTTAACCACCGAACGCGCAATCGCCTCACTCAATTTCCGCCGATAAGATTGTTGGCGCAAAAACTTTTCTTCACTGTAATTAGAGAGATATCCGAGCTCTATTAATACCGACGGAATATCGGGGGCCTTCAAAACGGCAAATCCGGCAAATTTATGAGTATCATTAATCAGCTTCACCTGTCGTTTCATTTCTGCCACAACATATGACGCAAACTTAGAAGATTTATTCCGACTGTCATTTTGCGAAAGAGAAATCAACACATCATTAATTTCCGGTGAATTATCGGAGAAATCCATTCCGTCAATAATATCGGCTTTATTCTCTCGTTCTGCCAAAGCTTCCGCCTCTCTGTCGGACGCACGTTCGGATAAAGTATAAATAGATAATCCTCTGGCTTTACGATTAGCCGCACTGTCCGCATGCAGACTGATAAACAAATCAGCATGATGAGCACGTGCAATCGCCACCCTTTTTCTGAGCGGAATAAACACATCCGTACTTCTGGTCATATAAACCTTAAATCCTTGATTTTCTAAAGCTCTGCGCAATTCTTTTCCCATTGCCAAAGTCACATTTTTCTCATAAGTTTTATAAGATCGGCCGATAGCTCCCGGATCTTTTCCGCCGTGTCCCGGATCAATCACCACGATTTTTTTGCGTCTGACCACACTGTGACCGCTACCGGAATTTTTATCATTTTGATATACCGAATTGCTGCCATGTTGCATCAAATCTACCACCAAGCGCCAATTACTTTGTCCTTTCTGAGGTTCCAAAACAAATTTTTTACGAATATTTACATTATTTTTGAGTTCAAAAACCAACCGTTTACCATTTGCTTTTGCAAGTTCTCCAATTCTGAAATTACGCAAAATTGAGTTCGTTCTGACACTGAGTTTTCCCTGAACACGAGCGTTTTTAATATCCACGACTAATCGATTCGGATTATCCAGCAAAAACGCATCATAATTAAATTTTTCGGTTCCTTCAATCACGATTCGAAGCCCGTTCATTTGCTGTCCGGATCGCACATCTTGAATAACATTTAAAGCCAAAGTTTCATTAAACGCTGCCGACAACAACATAACCGCCAGCACGTTCCACATCACAAATAAAATTTTTCTAATCTGTATCATCATACTCCCTAACCTAATGTGTTCATTCATTCAAGACAACACTAAAAATAAATATTCCACAAGATGTTAGAAAATCGCGTATATTTTTATTTTATTAAAGATTCTTTTAACATTTATCTATATACTGATAAAAAAATAGGAGAACGCTCATGACAGTAGGAAAAAAAGTCGGTAAAATTGCCGCAAAAATGTTAGAAGTAACCCAAAAGGCCGCCAAAAAATTAGAAGATTATGCGGCTAAATCGGCTGAAGAAAATGAAAATGAGAATGCCAAGAAATTATCGGTTGCCATGAATAAATTTTCTAAAACCATAGATAAAAATCAAGAAGCCTATATTGAAAATGTTGAAAAAAATGCCGATGAATTAGCCAAGAAAGGCAAAGAGGCATTAAATAAACTCAAAGATGTCTATGACGAGATGAAAACACGTGCGGATGTCGCCAAAGAAAAAGCAACGGAAGATGCCCAAAGAGATATTGAAGAAAAGTCGGTTGAATCCCAATCAACCAAGGATGCCGAAGAAGCTCCTAAAAAAAGATGTTGTAAAAAGAAAACCGAAAAATAACCGGATAAGCACTCCCCGCTGAGTGCTTATTTTTTTATAAGAATTTCGCTTGACCTTTCGTCGGTTTCATTTTATACAAGCCGACGATATTTTTATTATTAACCCAAACCCGTATTATGAATTTTTTATCCCTTATTATGTTAATCGTTTATGCAGAAATTTGCATTCTTATTATTTTAAATCATGAAGAAAATATCCGTCGTAAATTAGCCGGCATGGCCATTACTTTTTTTGCCCTCGGGTTCAGTTTACGAATTGCCGACGATTTTGTAATTTTATTGCACGCCGGTACAAATTTATCCGATATTTTCATCTGCCTGCCGTTAGGCCTCGCTTTTATCCTGACACTCATCGGCAGTTATAAATATTATCATAGCAGTATAGAAAAGTTAGAATTTTTTTCACTGTTACTGTGTGTTTCCTTCATGGCATTATTAAATATAGCGGAAATACTGGTTTAATATTTATCCGTAGCCTCCCCGAAGGGAGGTTTTTTTTGTAAAAAAACTCAGTCAATACATCTCAAACAACCGTATATTTCGGAATAAATTGTTGCAATTTAAAATAAACAAGCTAGTATCAAAACCGAATTTTTAATTAACAGTACAAAAAGAGGTATTAAGATGGCAGCAACACAAATGGAACAACTGGTTTCCTTATGTAAAAGAAGAGGTTTTATTTTTCAAAATTCCGACATTTACGGCGGACTGCAAGGCCTGTATGATTACGGTCCGTTAGGTGTTGAATTGAAAAATAACATCAAAGCCGCTTGGTGGCGTTCCATGGTCTATGAACGTGATGATGTAGAAGGCTTGGATGCTGCAATTTTAACCAACCGCAAAGTTTTACATTATTCCGGTCACGAAGATACATTTTCCGATCCGATGGTAGATTGCAAAAAATGTAAAGGACGTTTCCGCGCTGATCAAATCGGCGGTGTCTGCCCAAACTGCGGTTCTACCGAATTAACCGAACCGCGTCCGTTTAATCTGATGTTCAAAACAACCGTCGGACCGGTAGTAAATGATGATAACATTGCTTATTTGCGTCCGGAAACCGCCCAAGCAATTTTCACCCAATTTAAGAATGTGGTTGATTCCACTTCACGCAAATTACCGTTCGGTATTGCCCAAATCGGTAAATCTTTCCGTAATGAGATTACCCCGAAAAACTTCATCTTCCGTGTCCGTGAATTTGAACAAGCCGAATTAGAATTTTTCGTAAAACCTGGTGAAGATGAGAAATGGCATGAAGAATGGAAACAAAACCGAATTAACTGGTGGAAAGAACAAGGCGTAACCTCTGATCGTTTCCGTGTATATGACCAAAAACCGGATGAATTAGCGCACTATGCCAAAGCATGCTCTGATATAGAATATTTATTCCCGTGGGGCTATGATGAATTAGAAGGTGTGGCTAACCGTCGGGATTATGATCTTGGAAATCATACCAAAAACCAAGAAGAATTTGAGCTAGAAGCTCATTGTCATGAAAATCCTGAATCCACCACAAAATTATGTGTTCGGGATGAAGAAAACAATAAATGGATTATTCCGTTTGTTATTGAACCGTCAATGGGAGTTGATCGTGCAACTTTAGCAATTTTAGTTGAAGCCTTCACCGAAGAAACCCTTGATAACGGCAACACGCGTATTGTTTTGAAATTAAAGAAACACTTAGCACCGATTAAAATTGCCATTGTTCCGCTCAAGAAAAACAGTCCGGAAATTATGGATAAATGTCATGAATTGAAAAAGAAATTGATGAAATTAGGTATCGGTCGTGTCGCTCTTGAAAATACCGGTAACATCGGTAAAGCTTATCGTCGTCATGATGAAGTTGGAACCCCGCTTTGCTTAACGGTTGATTTTGAAACATTGGAAAACAAACCGGAAACCGTTACCTTGCGCGATAGAGATACGATGGAACAAATCCGCATTGCAACAGATGAATTACCGACCTACTTGCGTGAATATTTCGCCTAATCGGGACAATTCGCAAAATCATAAAGCACCTGTTTTTCAGGTGCTTTTTTACTCTCAAAAGAGTTCTCCGACTTTTCGTACTGATGAACAATTATCCCGAAAGACTTAAAAACATACCCCCGCCTTCGGGTATTCCTTTTCGTCTATACGGAAATATAAAACGCCATACATAACTATGCTTATCTGCCTCTGTTTTGCTTTAAAGCTGCATTTAATGAACTTCCGCGCCGCTGCTCTTTATTTCTAGTCCCATTATTTGCAGGTTGCTCTTTGTATGGATTTTCATCTCCGGGATGCTTATACACTTTTTTATGCGCCTCAAATTTAGTTGTCAGTTCCGGCTGTTTAATAAAATCGGTTAAATCCGGTAACCAACCACCAATAACCTTAGATACCCGTTGTCCCTCCACCGGTGCCCATGTGCGATATCTCGGATCACCTAATGTAAAATTTTTACTCGTTTCTCTCGCTCCGACGCGTCCTAAATTCAACGTTTGCTCAAAATTATCTTGCTTATGATATTGCATGGACGAACAATCCAAAATCTGACGCAAATCTAGTTCTCCGCCGATATGAATAAGTGTTCCGTCATCAGCTTCACGCACGTCGTCTTTTATCTGAAACACATAAAGTTTTGCCAACAAATCGTTAAATTTTTCATCATTATCTTTAGCAAACACGCTTTGCTTCCTAGCGGCACTTTCTACCGCATATTTTTCATATGAGCCAAATCTCCTATCAGCTCTGTCACAACTTTCGGCAAAATCATTTTTCAAAAATTGCAATTCAGCATTTGCATTTTCTCTGAGTTCTTTAGGAAGACGTTTATCTTGTGACATTTTGTACATAAACATGACATCTTGCGCAAAATCTTCAACACTTTGCGTAACGCCCTCATCAGCTTCTAAGAACATCTCCATTGCCATTTTATTTTTCACATAATTCCCATATTGCTGCAAACTGATAGATTTATCATAAGGCAGAACATCCAAAATTTCAGTCACTTGCTCATGCGAATAGAATTGTTTATCCATCTTCGCTTCTTCGGTCTCTCGCCAAATTTTATCTTTTTCATTTTTATCAAGCTCAATATCATTTGCAAAATATTGCGAAAAATCAATTCCGCTGATTGTATAAATCCGATGTAAAACTTTCTGATAATTCGGATCATGATAAGCAGCATATTCATTCGTTGAATCCGAATAACGTCGCACATAAAAAAGTCCGCCCTCCTGATAAAATTTATCATGTCCGAACTTCTCACACCATCTGTGTTTAATACCATTTGCAATCAAAAACATTTCCTGATTAAATCCGTCTTCATCTGTTGCCCCCGGTTTGATTTTTCCTTGTTTAACCGCATTGGCATAAAAAGCAAATTTCCCTTCATTTTCTTTATAAAAAATCGTTATATCGCCATTTTTTAAATATTTCTGTCGCATCAATAAAAACTCATATAAATTTGCTGAGATTTCATCATGCATACTTAACTTATAAGCTTGCTCGGGCGAAACTTTAGCTTCATGTACCCCAAGACAAAGATTCAAATAATGTTTGTATTCATGAATTTTAACATAATCACTTTGTGCTAATTCATTTTCAGATTTTCTATTTTTATCATAATTAATTATAATCGCATTATCTTCAGGCGAATAATGCGCCAATACACCTTTACTGTCAGCCACCGTATCAACCTGATATTCAATGTATGATACTTTAACTTTTCCGTAGGTATTCCGAACTCTGGCAATTTGTTGTTTATCGTTTTCGTTTAATTCCGTATCATTAATTTTCGTTTTATAATCTTCTACCGTTGTAACATGAGTTTTTTCATCAACATCATGTTTCGGCATAGAACATCCGGTTTGTGACAATGCAAAAAAACCAACCACCGCCACGGCAGCTTGTTTTAACTTTCTAACCATCTTATATGTTTTTCTTTTCATACCCGATCCCCTGCATAACATATAAAGATAATTATACCTGATAATCTTCACCGTGTAAACCCTATTTTAATCTGGTTCGGTTTGTATATTATCTTTCTCTTTCAATTTTTTGTATAGGATTAATCGTCTGATAAAGTTTATCGTTTTTTCTCTCCGCTTATCGGCAAAACAAAAGCCCCACGTTTCCGCAGGGCTTTCGCATAATCATATCCGATTATTATTTGTATTGAGACATATGCTCTAACAAACTGCGTTTTTCGTTCACATTGTCTTGAGCTCTGTTCAACAAAGTTTCGTAACGTTCCGGATTTGCTTTCTTAACAATTTGGAAACGTGTTTCACTGGACATATAGTCAGCCAAAGGTACGCTCGGAGCTTTAGAATCAAGCATCAACGGAGCTTTACCGGCTTTAATATTGTCCGGATTATAACGATACAACGGCCAAGAACCTGTTTCAACAGCTTCTTTTTGGTGTGTCAAACCGTCAAACAAGTTAAATCCTTGTGCAATACAGTGAGAGTATGCAATAATGATAGACGGGCCGTCAAAAGCTTCAGCTTCGTTCATAGCCTTAATCACTTGCATATCGTTAGCACCCATAGCAACTTGAGCCACATAAACATTACCGTAAGACATAGCAATCATAGCCAAATCTTTCTTCGGCAAAGCTTTACCGGCAGTTGCAAATTTAGCGGATGCGCCCATCGGAGTAGCCTTAGATTGTTGACCACCGGTATTGGAGTAAACACCTGTATCCAAAACAAGGATATTAATGTTTTTACCGGAAGCAATAGCATGGTCAACACCACCGAAACCGATATCATAAGCCCAACCGTCACCGCCGAGGATCCAAACGGACTTCTTAACCAAGTAATCAGCCAAAGTACTTAATTCTTTAGCATCTTGAGTATTCATAGTAGCCAATTTAGCTCTCAAAGCTTTAACATTTTCACGTTGTTGTTCAATTTCAGCATCGTTAGATTGCGGATTAGCTTCAATAGCTTCAGCCACATCACCTAATTCTGCTTTCATGCTTGCTAACAAAGAATGAGCTGTATCTGTTTGTTGATCAATAGAAAATCTCATACCCAAACCAAACTCTGCGTTATCTTCAAACAAAGAGTTAGCCCAAGCCGGACCATGACCTTTTTCATCCTTAGTATAAGGAGTTGTCGGTAAGTTACCGGAATAAATTGAAGAACAACCTGTCGCATTAGCAACAACCATTCTGTCACCAAACAACTGTGTCAACAATTTAACATACGGTGTTTCACCACAACCTGCGCAGCAACCGGAATATTCAAATAACGGTTGGATCATTTGAGTGGTCTTCGGCAAGTTTTTAGCAACTTCGGTACGTTTTACATACGGCAAAGTTTCAAAGAAGTTCCAGTTAGCAACTTCAGCATCAATATGGCTTTCAATGTGATCCATATTAATAGCCTTACGAGCCGGATCAGCTTTGTTTTTAGCCGGACAAGCAGAAGTACAAATACCGCAACCTGTACAGTCTTCAGCAGAGATTTGCAAAATAAATTTCTTACCGGCAAATTCTTTACCTTTATAATCTGCAGATTTCAAAGTAGCCGGAGCATTTTTCAATTCTTCATCCGAAGCGACTTTCATACGAATAACACCGTGCGGGCAAACGATAGAACATTTACCGCATTGGATACATGTTTCAGGATCCCAAACCGGAATTTCGGTAGCGATACGACGTTTTTCATATTGAGTAGTACCGGTAGGCCATGTACCATCAACAACATCTTCAAATGCAGAAACCGGTAATTGTTCACCACGACCGGCAATAATTTCACCGGTAACTTTCTTTACGAATTCCGGAGCATTAGCCGGTACCGGCGGTAAAGTATGCAACTGAGAAGTAGCTGTAGCCGGAATTTGAATTTCATGCATATGTTCCAAAGAAGCATCAACAGCCACAAAGTTCTTTTGAACGATAGCGTCACCCTTCTTGGAGTAAGTTTTCTTAATAGCATTTTTAATTTCAGCAATCGCTTGTTCACGCGGCAAAATATTAGAAATTGCAAAGAAGCAAGCTTGCATGATTGTATTAATGCGTTGTCCCATACCTGTTTGACGAGCAACTTCAACCGCATTAATTGTGTAAACTTTAAGTTTTTTATTGATGATTTGTTCTTGAACTTCTTTCGTCAAGTGTCCCCAAACTTCATCAGCTTCATACGGAGCATTTAATAAGAAAGTAGCCCCTTCTTTAGCAATACCCA
>SAMEA104404106__coassemble_2177_pt1 | contig 12962 bp, 11 predicted proteins | sample SAMEA104404106__metabat2_high_PE_033 | metagenome-assembled genome bin SAMEA104404106 (sample SAMEA104404106) | Balaenoptera acutorostrata
CCATAGAGTACGAATACAGAATGCTCTCGGTTTATGCGAAGTACAATCAACTCCTTCAGAAAAATGATCCTAAATACTGGGATGCTGGTTTGAAATATAACTTTTAATTAAAATACAACAGCTCCGACTTTCGGAGCTGTTACTTTATAAAAAAAATGCCCTGCTGTTTTAACAGGGCATTACATACTCACTCTCAATTTATTGTTTATTAACCAACTCTTCCAACATCGTCAAATAATAATCAATCAAATTCAAACCACCTTGCCAAAATTCTTTAGTTCCGGGATTTAAGCCGAACGGAGCAAAGATTTCATTATAATCACCGATAGCAGTCTTAGATAAGAGATCTAAATACTTATCTTCAAATCCATCAACTTTATTTTGCATCTTCAACCAATACAACGAATTTACGGCACAATCTGCAAAAGAATAAGCATAAACATAAAAAGGTCTAAAGAAGAAGTGACCTATTTGCTCCCAAATATAAGCCGAATTCTCATCTAAAACAACTGAAGGTCCCAAGCTTTCGCGCATTACTTTCAACCAAATCTCATTTAGTCTTTCCGTAGAAAGTTCTCCATTTTTCCGTTCATCATGAGCTTGCTTCTCAAAGAAATGGAAAGAAATTTGACGAATAGCGGTATTAATCATATCATTAATCTTCATAGATAACAGACAGATTTTCTCTTTATCACTTTGTGCACCTCTCAGCATCTTTTGAAAAGTCAACATCTCTGCAAAAACCGAAGCAATTTCCTCAGATGTAAAACGACAAGTTTCATTCAACACACCATTTTTGCGTCTAAGCTGATGGTGACATCCATGTCCCAATTCGTGTGCTAAAGTCAAGACATCATTGCGTTTACCGGCAAAACTCATCAATAAAAACGGATGTTCTTCCACTAACGGACCGGAACAAAAAGCGCCACTTCGTTTTCCTTTACGCACTGCAGCATCAATCCAATCATTCTCAAAAAAGTCTTTTGCCAAATTATACAGCTTAGGTGAAAATTCTTTATAAGCACTCAATACTAACTTGACAGTTTCATCCCATGTATATTCTTTAGAAACATCAAAAGGTAACGGTGCATTTCTATCCCAATATCCGATTTTCTCTACACCTAACAATTTTGCTTTAAGGGCATAATAACGCCATGCGATATTTTTATAATTATCACGCACCGTATCAGCCAAACTGTCCACGACTTCATCCGCTACCTCTTCACTCAGATTTTGCGAAGACATCGGTTGTTTAAATCCGCGTTTTTCATCATCAATCGCTTGATCTTTCATAATCATATTATAAATATAAGTGATTAAAAAGCTATTTTCTTTAGAAACGCGATTAATTTCAATACCGGCAGCTTTTCTGACTTCGGCGTCCGGACTTAAACACATTTTTGATATTTCCGGTTCAGAATATTTTTTACCGTTTAATTCATAAACAAACCGAGCATGAGATTCTTCATACAATCGCACCCAAGCCGAACCGGAAGTCAGGCTTTTTTCCATCAAGGTCTGTTCAATATCTTCAGGTAGCTCATATTTTTTATATTTACGAATTCTTTTCAAAAATGGTTTATAAGCCTGCACTCTTTTATCTTCGAATAATTTCTGTTCCTGTTCATCGGAAAGCTTATTATACTCTAACGATACAAAAATTAAATCTTTTCCGGCTTCATTAAGTTTCTCCATTACTTTTTGATTTAAAGCAGAAGCCTTAACATTTGTCATATCCGCAGACGAACTCAAACTAGAAAAAGCCGCTAATTTTCCTTCCATATTTTCAAATTTTTCTAATTCTTTTAACATTTTCACAAAAGTATCAGCATCCATTGTGCTTATTTTTCCTTTGTACTTAACCGCAAACTTTTGTGTTTTTTTGAGTAAATCAGCTAAATCTTTATCAATATTTTCATCATCCAAACTACTATAATATTCAGATAAATCCCATTCTGGAACTTTTTTTGTAACTTCCATATTATTTTCTCCATAACAATTAATCTAATCTGTTAGCTTTCAACAAATCATCCGAAAACGGCTCGGATAATTCGTCATCAATTTCAAAATTATATTCTTCAAACCAATAATTCTCCCATGGCGTCCGTTGTTTGCCGTTCCACCAATCCTCAGCTCCTTTTTTCATTACCTCAAAATAACACACATAACCTTTACCAATAATGAAGAACACATCTGCAATTTTAATTTTTTCTTCAGCAAAATTTGCTGCCATTTCATAAGTACAAGGGGTAAAACCACGCATTTTTAAATCATTATGCGGTGCTGTCTCTACCACCATAACAAAGAGCAAAAATATCCCAACTGATATAAACAGCAAAATGCCGAACCAACATTCTTTTAAATACTTCACCAATTTTCTTTATCCTTGTAAGCATTTTCCAATTCTGCCAATTCTTCTCTGGTATTGGCACTGGCAATTTCTCTGATATCTCCTTCTATGGCTGTACATTTCATATTTTGCGCACGGGCGATTTTTACAACATCAGTAAGATAATATTCATTAGCGGCATTTTCATTACCGATTTTATCTAACAAATCAAATAAAATGCGACCATCAAATCCCATACATCCGGAATTACAGAAATTAATTTTTCGTTCTTCTTCCGTTGCATCTTTATACTCCACAATTTCTGTCAAAACTTCCCCATTCATTTTAAGTCTGCCGTAACGCGCCGGTTTATCTGTCTTAAACCCGAGAACGACCACGTGAAAGCCCTTTTTAATTGTATCTGCAATTTTAGTAAAAGTCTTAGCTGTAATAAGCGGAGTATCCCCAAAAATCACCAGCACAGGACCGTTGAATTTCTCCAAGAATTTACGTGTACACATAACAGCATGACCGGTTCCCAACTGTTCTTCCTGCACAGCTGTCGGCAAAGGAGAAACCTGATTTTTCACCAGTTCGCCTTCTTTTGAAATCACGGTTACAACCTTCGTTACTTTCATTTCTTTCAAAGTATCTAAAATATGTTGTATCATCGGTTTTCCGCAAACCGGCATCATAACCTTCGGCAAATCGGACTGCATACGAGTTCCCTTTCCTGCCCCCAAAATAACAGCTGCGATATCAGATGAATTCTCAAACATTTACTCTCTCCCACATACTTTAAAATATTCAAAAGCTTTTACGGATTAATCTACATAAATAAAATAATCGCTTGCGTTTACAAGCAAATATAATATACTTTAGTATCACAAAGTGAGATAGTTTCAACAAGGAAGGGAAAGATATGAAGAATTTTTTTATTCTCCTGCTATGCGCCACAAACCTATTTTTTTCTAATCCGGTCCATGCTGCCATCATCCCGATAACCGAACCGCAAAAACCGCTTATCACGTCCCCTCATCAAATAGAGGGCTTGACTAAAATGCTTAAACAGCTTCCGGATGCCGATGATCCGCGAGCAATCAAAGATTTTTTAAAAAAGCGTCTAAAAAAAATCATGCCTGCAAATCTCACACCGGAAGAAGCCTATTCCCCCACAGGCATCAGCATTGTAGATGTTGAAGAAATCAGAAATAAAAACAAAAAAACAATCTCGGCTTATGAAAAGATCTATAACGAAAGTATGAAAAAAGCCGGCACTATGGATACCACCATTAACCAAGACACCCAAATTGACGGTAAATTTTATAAATTGGTATCAGATACACCTAACACAGAACCACTTGTACCAGATTTTCCTTATGTGAAAGTTAAACTGACAGATAAAAAAGAAATTTTAGCACCGGCAAACGAACACTTTCCTTATATTTTAACAACAATTGAAATTGAACCGACCGGACTTTTGCGCGTTACGGAAGAATTTATTTTTATCTCAAATAACGAAAGTTTTCCGGAAGGTTTCTTCCGTATTTTGCCTAAATACAATTATTCAAGCAATGGAAACAAACGGCGCAACGATATTACTTTAACCTCTGTAACAATAAACAAAAAAGAATATCCATACAAAATCACTGAAATTGGTAACTATTTACATATTGAACCGCAAACCCCTCTCAACTTGCCGACAGGAATTTACAATTACAAATTCAACTATCTGTTGGATAGAAAAATATGGCATTATGATGAGTTTGATGAGTTCTATTGGGATATTACCGCTAATACCCTCAAAAATATTGTCGGCTCGGCAAATGCTGTTGTAATTCTCCCGACAGGTAAGAAATTTATGGCACAAAATGCGATAGTAAATACAAAGAATAACCTCAATAGTAAACGGGTTCGTATCAATTATTTAGCCCCGAATATCTTAGGATTTGCCGATACGGAAGCACTGGATGTCGGCGAAGATGTTCACTTATACATAACATTAGAAAAAGGAACTCTTTTATCACCGGATTTCAGTAAAAGATATCTATGGTTTATGCATGACTACGGAGGAATATTATTTGCCATATTTGCCTTATTAGTTATCCTGTTCTCTTACCATGTTTCTTACAAACAAATACGCCACAATCAAGATAAAACGAACATTCGTCTAAAGAAAACACCGATGATGTTCCGTTATCTAAACCAAAATACGTTTGATAAATTCGCCTTAGGAGCTGAATTATTAAATTTATGTTCTAAAAATATTTTATCCATTCAACCTAAAAACGATACAGCTGTTTTAATCAAAAAAACTGATGACCTCAAAAAGTTATCCGCTTATGAACTAAAATTAGTCAATAAACTGTTTACTGATAACGCAACTGCGCTAGAAGCAAATGAAGAAGCAGTACTAAAACTTAAACGCGCATACAATTTTTTAAAACGCACAATACATCTGCAATTCAATCTTTTGAAATTAAAATTGAACAGTCTTTATCTTTTATGCGGTTTAGTAATGTTGCTGATAGGAGAATTTTGCACCTCACTTCTTTCAGTAAATCCGACACATACATTTATCGTTATTTTCACCTGCGGAATTTTAAATTTCATATATATGGTAATCTATAATTTAGAATTCAAAAAAACATGGTTACGCATAATCATCAAAACATTAGCGATTGTATCTATCATCCTCATCGGCGGATGGCTAAGCATATACACTTCTACACTATATGCCTTGATACTTGCCGGTTCATGTGCCGTAATTATTTACTACACACACCTGTTTTCCAAAAGAAACGGTTTGCTTCGTAATAAGATCAAAGAAACGGAAGAATTAAAATCTTATCTTCAAAAAAATCCGGAATTTACGAAAACTGCACGAGATTTTAACACTAAAATTCCATACATTTTAGCTTTTAATCTAGAATTTAAATACAAAAACACACAGGAATTTGATTTAATAAAATATTTCTTAGAGCAAATTTCTACCAACAAAAGTAAAGGAACGAACTAATGAAAGGGATAATTTTAGCCGGAGGCTCCGGAACCAGATTATATCCGCTGACACAGTGTGTCTCTAAACAACTTTTACCGGTATATGATAAACCGATGATATACTATCCTTTATCGGTTTTAATGATGTTCGGCATAAAAGATATCTTAATTATCTCCACCCCGCAAGATACACCAAACATAGAAAAGCTCTTAGGAGATGGCCAAAATCTCGGATTGACTCTTTCATATAAAGTTCAAGAAGAGCCGAACGGAATTGCCGAAGCTTTTATCCTAGGAAAAGATTTCATCAAAAATAATAAAGTCTGCTTGGTTTTAGGCGATAATATTTTCTACATTCAATCCCAAATCAAAGAGTATCGCAAACGTATCAAAGAGGCATCCGATTCGGCAACTGTTTTCGGCTACCATGTCTCCGATCCGCAAAGATTCGGTGTCATAGAATTTGATAAAGACAAAAAAGTTATTTCCATAGAAGAAAAGCCCCAAAAACCAAAATCAAATTATGCCATTACCGGATTATATTTCTATCCTCAAGACGTCTGCGAAAAAGCTGCGATGCTTAAACCTTCAAAACGTGGCGAACTTGAAATAACAGATTTAAACAAACTCTACCTAAAAGAAAATCGCCTGAATGTTATTCCGTTAAAAAGAGGAACGGCATGGCTTGACGCAGGCACACCGGATAGTTTAATGGAATCATCCCAATTTGTACAAATTATAGAAAAACGACAAGGGCTGAAACTTTCTTGCATTGAAGAAATCGCCTATCGAGAAAACTTTATTGATGATAACCAAATACTAAACTTGATTAATCAGTTAAAAGATGGTGTACCATATAAACAATATCTAACCAAAGTTTATGAGGAAAAGCATGATATTTACTAAAACAGAATTAAACGGTGTATATATATTAACACCACGTATTTTCACGGATACACGAGGTTACTTCTTTGAAAGTTACAACCAATCAGAATTTGAAAAAGAAGGATTAAAATATAATTTCGTTCAAGACAATCAGTCTTTTTCCAGTTATGGAACTATTCGAGGTTTACACTTCCAAACAGGTGAACATGCCCAAGCCAAACTTGTTCGTGTTATTTCCGGTGAAGTGTTAGATGTTGCAGTTGATATTCGCAAATCATCCCCGACTTACGGTCAACATGTAGCTGTTCGTTTATCCGGTGAGAATCAAAAACAACTACTCATCCCAAGAGGGTTCGCACATGGCTTTTCCGTTCTTTCAAAAACAGCAGTTTTTGCCTATAAATGTGACAACTTTTATTGTCATGAAGCTGAAGGCGGCTTATGTGTCAACGATCCCGCTCTCGGGATTGATTGGCAAATAGATATGTCTCAGGCCAATGTTTTGGAAAGAGACTTAAACCATCCGTTGTTAAAGGATTTAAATTCATGTTTTTAGTAACCGGATCAAATGGTCAACTCGGAACGGCTCTACAAACTTTATTAAAAGATAAAGCCGTATATATAGATAGAGAAACTCTTGATTTAACAGACGAAGCTGCCGTAAAAAAATATTTAGCCGATAATCATTTTGAATTTATCATAAACTGCGCAGCCTATACGGCAGTAGATAAAGCGGAAGCAGATGTTGAAAATGCGCACAAGGTCAATGCCCTTGCACCACTTTATTTAGCAAAATATGGTAAAAACATCATTCACATTTCAACCGACTATGTCTTTGATGGAACCAATCACAAACCATATACCGAAGAAGATGAAGTAACCCCTGTTTCTGTTTATGGAAAAACCAAACGTGAAGGAGAAATCAATGTACTAGCCCAAGCTGAAACAGCCATCATTATACGAACGGCATGGCTTTATTCTCCGCATGGCGGTAACTTTGTAAAAACTATGCGAAAACTCGGAGCTGAGAGAGAGAGTCTCAATGTTGTCTTTGACCAAATCGGCTCACCGACCAATGCTTATGATTTAGCTGCTGCAATCGTCAGTGTCCTACCGCAAATTAAATCCGGAGAAAAAGAAATCTTCCACTTCACGAATGAAGGGATATGCTCATGGTATGATTTTGCCCGTGAGATTATGGAACAATCAAAACTGTCTTGCCGCGTTAATCCGATAGAAAGTAAAGACTATCCGACACCGGCAACACGTCCGCACTACTCGGTACTGAACAAAGCCAAAATCAAAAATCGTTTTAATATTACTATTCCCCACTGGAAAGAAGGATTAACAAAATGTCTCAAACAATTTTAGTAACAGGCGGAGCCGGCTTTATCGGTTCTAACTTTATCCCCTACTTTATGGAAAAACACCCTGATTACAAAATCATTAATCTGGATAAATTAACTTATGCAGGTAACTTAGATAACTTGAAAGAAGTCGCAAATTTACCAAATTACACCTTTATTCAAGGTGATATTTGTGATGAAAAACTTGTTAACGAATTATTTGACAAATATAACATCAGCGGTGTCATTCACTTTGCCGCCGAAAGCCATGTTGATAATTCAATAAAAGGACCGAGAGCCTTTATCAATACCAATTTAGTTGGCACTTTTAACCTTTTGGAAGCAGCCCGCACACATTGGTTTGATGAACCGTTTAAAGCACACGAAGGTTGCGAAAATAATCGTTTTCATCATATATCAACAGATGAAGTTTATGGAACATTAGGCGACGATGGTTTCTTTGCTGAAACAACACCATATGCACCAAACAGCCCGTATTCTGCCAGCAAAGCCGGTTCCGACTTTTTAGTTCGCGCCTATCATCATACTTATGGAATGAATGTAACAACCTCCAACTGCTCTAACAACTATGGTCCTAAACAACACGGCGAAAAACTTATTCCGACCATTATCCGCAATTGCGTAAACTTATCGCCGATTCCGATTTACGGTAACGGTAAAAACATTCGTGACTGGCTGTATGTTGCCGATCACGCTAAAGCAATAGATATGATTTTTCACAAAGGTGTGAGTGGGGAAACCTACAATGTCGGCGGTCATAACGAGTTAACTAACTTGGAAATAACTTCTGCCATTTGTTCCATTTTAGATGAGTTGCGTCCGCGTACTGACGGCAAAAAATATGTTGATTTAATTCAATTTGTAAAAGACCGTGCCGGTCATGATCTGCGTTATGCTATTGATCCGACCAAAATTACCGAAAAACTAGGTTACAAACCGGATGAAACATTCAAAACCGGAATTGTAAAAACGGTTAAATGGTATTTAGATAAAGCATAAATCTTGCAATAATCATTAGGATAATACCGCTTGCCAAAGTATATTTCACTACTTTCGGCAAGCTTTTTCTATCTGCAAAATTAGCCATCCAAACAAGTGCAAATGGTTGCAAAATCATAATATACCTAAACTCTGTTGATGAGAAAAAAGGATAATCCATCCAAAATTTGCACCACGGAATCAACACGGCAAACACCGCTACCAAACACGCGAGATTAAAACTCCCATCCTCATCAATTTTATACTCAAACAAACCGAACGCGGCACTTAACATATAAAGAACAGAAATTAACCCAAGAATATAGAGTAAATATCCCCAAATCAATCCATTCCAAGCCCACTCCCCGAATAACGAAGTTTTCAACAATGCTAACCATACATTAGGTTCCAAAACTCCGTTTGTAATATCAATAAATGGAATTTTCAAATGTTCAAACGAAAACAACCGATCTCCGATAGTATACCCTTCCATATTTTGAATAACATTGTCCAATGGTGGCGGCACCAACGGAAAATGATAGTATAATAAAAAGAAGCCCCATCCGAAACCGAGTAAAGCTCCTAATCCGATAATCAAAAATTGTCCCCACAATTTCGTTGAGAATTTATTTTTTGCCTGAATGAGACGTAACAGTCCCCAAATACCCAAAACCGGCAAGACCATTAATCCGGAAAATTTAATTTCCCCGACCACCGCCAACAATCCAGCACAACAGAGAGTTTTTTTCCACTCTGGGTTTAGATACCACTGGTATCCTTTAATGATTATCATCATCATCAAAAAGTATGTCACAGAGTCATTATTTACCCAATTTGCCGCTAAACCATTTATCGGCAAGAAACAAAAATACAAAAATGTCCAAATTTTTATGTTAAGCGAGAACTTAAATTCACCCATCAACCGCCAAAACAAAATTCCGCATCCACTGATACAAAACAAACTGAAAAACCGAACCGTATCAATCCCGTTTGCTTGTGAGGCACCGAAAGCCATACATACTTTAGCAACGAATGCCGTAAAAAATCCCCACAAAGGCGGTTGAAAGAAGACTGAAGACAAATAATTTATCGGCTTATCCCAAAAGAAATTGTTTTTCAAAATATAATCAGCATGCATTACAAAATTATAATAATCATGTTGTCGGACATTTCCTTCCGAAGCCGTTACATACCACAAATTAAGTAAAAAAGCGCCCATAAAAATCAAATCTGGAATTGATAGGTTATGTCGTTTATACACCACAAAACCACTACACAAAATCACTCCGCAACCTAAAGTATACGGCAAAAACAAGCTCCAACCGCCCAAAATAACGCAGTATAAAAAGAGTAATTTCAGATTAAAATTAAGCACTTGCAAACCTCCGATTTAACCATATACGATTTTTCTAAAGATAAACTTAATAAACACCTTATCTTGATATAAAAAATATTTAGACAAAATCATTGACTTTTTACAAAAAAGGAAATATTTATTAAGCATATATTAACCTTTAGGAATTGTTTTAATGAAAAATTGCCTGATTTTGGTAACATTTTTAATATTTAGTACACCGGCTATCGCAGACACGGAAAACTTTTGCGGTCTGTATTCTGAAGAAAATTCCCAAAGCTATCTAACTATACCTAGAGATGATATTGCTATCGGCAGTCGGGGATGCTCTGCACGAGCTTACCGCAAAGCCATAGAAAAAAGCGGTACTGCACGAATTGCATTAGATTTTAATCGTCGTCGCTATACGGCTTCAAAATGGCAAAAATTCTCCGGTCGGCTGATAGAAATTCGTGGCAAAACACAAAACGGATATATATCTAATGTCCGTTTAATACGAGAAATCGGACAATAATCTAGCGCATCAAATCTGCCCATATATCTGTCGGGACGCTTCCGCCTCCGACACCTTTCATCGGCGAATTATCATCATTTCCCACCCAAACGGCAGCCGTATAAGTATCTGTTGAACCTATAAACCAAGCATCACGATATTTTTGCGAAGTTCCGGTTTTTCCGCCGGCATTTTTAATCCATCTTGCTCGTTTTCCTGTCCCGTTCAAAACAACTTCGCGCAACAATTCTTTCATTTTAACAACAGCTTCCGATTTTAATATCTGCTCCGTTTCTTGTGATTCATATTCATATAAAACCTCCCCATCAGAAGTACGAACACCAGTTATAGCATAAGGTATAACTCGGTATCCACCGTTAGCCACAACCGTATATGCCGCCGCCATGTCCAAAACTTTAACTTCCGAAGCCCCCAAGATAATCGCCGGTTTATCGGTAACATCAGTTGTAACACCTAATTTTTCAGCCAAATTACGAATTTCGGCTAAACTTAAATAAGTAGCCAAATCAACAGTCGCTACATTCAAAGATTGCGCAAAAGCCTCTTTGATGCTGACTGCACCATGAAACTTTTTATCGTAATTCATCGGTTCCCAATCACCGATTTTTATTGGTTCATCAACCAGTAGTTCCGATGGTTCAAAATCCCGTTCAAATGCCGCCAAATAAACAAAGAGTTTAAAAGATGATCCGGCTTGCCGCATAGCTTGATAGGCTCGATTGAATTGACTTTCATCATAATCAACCCCGCCAACCATCGCTTTAATCTCGCCGGTATTATTTAAAACCACAATCGCCCCTTGTGTCACATCACGAGTTTTATTAGCCTCCAAATGTTTTTTCAAAATTCTTTCGGCTTTTCGTTGTAAATCATAATCCAATGTTGTCTTCACATATACATCATTGTCCGTTTCACCAATATACGCATTAAGATTTTCCACCACATAATCACCGAAATATCTTCCTTCCGTAACCTGTAATTCTTCACTCTCCCCTATCGGCATTTCTTTCGCTTTTTCCATTTCTTCGGCAGTGATAGTTCCGGCTCTCTTCATCAAAGACAAAACCACATCGGCACGTTGTATTGCCAATTCTTTATTTCGTAAATAGTTATACCGACTGGGCGCTTTTAACGCACCTGCCAAAATAGCAGCCTCCCGCAAATTTAATTTTTTAGCATCCTTTTTAAAGAATCTCTTAGCTGCCACATTCAAGCCATATGCCCCACTACCAAAAAACACACGATTAAGATAAATATTTAAGATTTGTTTCTTAGAAAAATGACTTTCTAACCAACTTGCCAACAAATATTCTTGAACTTTCCGTTTAATATTTTTTTCGCGCGTCAAAAACAAATTTTTAGCAACTTGTTGTGTCAATGTAGACGCCCCCTGTGCATATCTCAATTTAACAACATTTATTGCCATAGCCCGTATAAAACCGATATAATCAAACCCGTGATGTTCAAAAAAGCGTCTGTCTTCCGTATCAATCACCGCTTGATAGACATAACTTGGCAATTCATCCACATTGACCGGTTCTGCAAATAAAGCCCCGTACGAAGTGACTTCTCTTCCGTCCTCTGCCAAAATTTTTATACCGTTTCGCCGTTCCACATAAATAGCCTTAGAGACATCCGGTAACGTATAATAACAATATGCTAAAAAACTTCCGCCGATAATTAATCCGACCAAGAAACACCACAAAAAGGCAATCATCAATTTAAGTTTCCAAGAATATTTTTTCTTAGATTTTCTTTTTTTCGTTTTTTTAAATTGCCAAAACTCCCAAATTTGCTTTTTTGGTTTTGTTTTCGTTTTGCGTTTTTTTGTTTTTTTAAGCACCATTCATCTCCTACAATATATCTAAAAACACTATAGCATAATTTTAGTTATAAAAAGCTTAAAAAACTTTGCGAAACATATTTTATAAGCTATAAAGAAAACAAATACAGAAAAGAAAAGGATACAGATGACCAAAAGAATATGCTTAATAGACGGCTCCGGTTACATTTTTCGCGCTTACTTTGCCAGCCCGAAAATGACCAATCCGGAAGGAACGCCGATTAATGCCGTTTATGGCTTTTTAAATATGTTTTTGAGCTTAACCACCAATATAACATGTGATGCGTGCTTAGTTTTATTTGATGCCAAAAGACAGAATTTCCGCAACGAAATTTTCTCGGAATATAAAGCCACACGTCCGGAATTACCTGAAGATTTGCGTCCGCAATTTCCTCTTATTCACGAAGCAGTAGAGGCTCTGAATTTACAATGGCTTCAAATGGAAGGATACGAAGCGGATGACTTAATCGCAACTTACACGGATTTGGCACTCAAACAAGGGTATGAAGTAACCGTCGTAACGGCAGATAAAGACCTTATGCAACTAATTCGTTCCGGTGTAACCTATTATGACAGTATGAAAAATAAATACTTCACTCCCGAAGATGTTAAACTGAAATTCGGTGTTTATCCCGAACGCGTAACCGATGTACAAGCTCTGGCGGGCGATAGTACGGATAATATCCCTGGTG
>SAMEA104404106__coassemble_2236_pt1 | contig 12650 bp, 10 predicted proteins | sample SAMEA104404106__metabat2_high_PE_033 | metagenome-assembled genome bin SAMEA104404106 (sample SAMEA104404106) | Balaenoptera acutorostrata
TAGGTAAGTCTTCTCTCGGAGCCTCATCAAGAGTTTCCGGTGTCTCTTGCGGTAGCTCAAAATCTAATCCGTCATCAGAGAAATTATCTAAATTAGGTAATTCATTAGATTCAATATCCACATCCAAAGAATTTGATATATCTATAGGTTGCTCATCCAATTTGATGTTCTTAAAATCATCATCATATTTGTAATCATTGTTGCGAATAATTCCATCAAACGCAGGTGCTGCCACAACAGAAACTTGTGCTGTTTTTTTTATGTTTTGCGTATCAAAAGAATTTCGTACTTCCGATTTAGGTTGTGCCTCAACACTTATCTCAGTAGAAATTTGCTCGCCATTATGGTTCTTTTTTTTCTTCTTTTTTTTCTTTTTGCGAACTTCACCCTCAATAGAAGGTGCACTATTAATACTTATTTGTGCCTGCGGTTGTCTGACCTCTTCGCGCTCTTTTTGAATCGGTGTTTGCGGTTGTCTGACCTCTTCACGTTCTTTTCGAACCGGTGCCTGAGGCCGTCTGACCTCTTTATGCTCTGTTTGAATCGATGCTTGCGGTTGTCTGACCTCTTCGCGCTCTTTTTGAACCGGTGCCTGAGGCCGTCTGACCTCTTTATGCTCTGTTTGAATCGGTGCCTGATGTTGACTTTTTTTCAAATTTGAATAATCCGAAGATTGATATTCTTCAACACTTGACGCCGTATCATTTTCTAATTCGGCAATCGTTTCATCTGAAAAATAATCCCGATTGAGTTTCGGCTTTGAAAATTCTGTTTGGGGGGCGGACTTTGGTTGTACAATAGGAGCAGGAGTCTCAATAATAATCTTTTTATCCTTAAAAGATTTTGCATAAGAATCTAACATGCTCTGCATTTGCATTAAAGTATTATCAACCTTCTGTTCTATGTCCGATTTGAAAGAACTTAACTTAGCTTCCACATTTAAATAATCACTTATTTCGTTATTTCTTTTATCACTGGTCGTATAAATTCCCTCTAATAATTTGGTGATAGAGGCTTGCGACGCAATAATCCTATTATTCAGACTTGTAACGTCGGCATCATCTCTTGTTCTGGAAGAAAGAATACTCTCAAGAATTCTGGAAATGGAAACTTGCGAGGCTATAACTGAATCAGTAACACTACGTGTTTCTTTTAAAACATCTAAAAGCGAAGTTCGAGACATCCGTATTTCTTCTGCTATAACATCAAATGCATTTCCGAAATCAACGGAAGCCCCACTGCCAGAGGGAAGCCCTGCCGTTGGTATTTGCTTAAAAGCATTTGCTAATGATTGAGCTAAAGTTTCAGCAAATGACGCATCAATAACAACTGAACCTCCGCCACCTGCAACAACCGTCGGCGTTTCCGTTTTTCCGGCACCCTCATCAAAATCCTCTTTACTGGATTTAACAAAAGAGATACCCCGTTCTGTCTTGACTTTCTCTATATGCTCAACCAGTAGCCGACCACCGGGCATACGCTTAAAAAAATCGGTTATCGTTGTCGGTAAAGCAAGTAATTCATCGTCAAATTCATTACGCTTATTTTGATTAAAAATGTGTATTTGTCTGAAAATATTCAAATACCGTTGAGCAACGAGAAGGGGCGCTTCTTTGCCGTCGTTATCACTGCCAAACTCTACATCATTTAAATTTTCCACTAATCCAACCTTTACACAAAATTATTAAATTAAAAAAATATAATCACAATTAAAAGCTTATTACAAAGCGATAAATACAACTTTGTGAATATTGCTGAAATCATCATTAGTGAAATATATTCTCTCTTCAGGATTCCACATTAAACCATAAAGTTGACCGGATTCATCTTCGCGGACACTAACTACAAAAGCTTGCTCTTCAGATTTATAATATAGAGCGATATCTCCAACACTAACCACATCACTTTGTGATACAAACATAATTGCACGATTAGATAAGAGGGAACCTAATCTTCTGCTGCAAAGACTAACCGCGTAAATATCTTTCTTTTCATTTAAGCAAATTGGTTTAATCGTTTCTTTGGAAAAAGTGTCCTTATCTATCATTATAGAACCATCCAAACCTGCACTTCCCCAAACAGGCAATTTCATGGATTCAGTATCTATATAATTTGAGTGCTCATCAATAATGCGATTCATGTTGTTAATTTTATATTTCGTATCATTGTGTACAATGATTTCTTCCAATGATCCATTATCATCAAGTTCTTTGATCTTATCTTTTAAGTCTTCGGTAGAAGTTCCTAAAGCCTTAGCGATATTAGCATATTCTTTTTCAGAAACCTCACGTTGTCCCATTTCAATCCGGTGATATACAGAAAGAGTCATATCTGCATTTTCTGCCACCTCAATCAAAGTTAAAGATTTTTCGTTACGAAGATATCTCAGTGCTGCACCGAGTACTTTTAAGCCACTGCTCTTATTAATTTCTTGTCTTCTCTCTTGCTCTTTTTTCCAGGCCATAACGACTTCATGTCTTGAATTTTGCTCATTCACATATAAATCTTGCAGAGAGCAATCTAAGGCTTCAGCAACAAGAATAAGCTGCTCTTGATTAAGGCGTCGATACCCTTTTTCTATTTTAGAAATAGCAGAAAGGCTTATACCTAACTTATCAGCCAGACTTTGCATAGATACACCGCTGACTTTACGATTAATTCTGATTTGGTTGGGAAAAACAATTTCTTCCATAATAAAATACCTCGCTTTTATACATAATTTGCCTTTATAATAATATTGACATAAAATATTGCAAGTCAAAAAATAAATTTTTAGCATAATATGTATAACTTTTGTCAAAGAATAAAATCGTAACTATAATTAGATATTACAACCATATAAGTGCTTATATTTAAATGAAAAATATAAAGTTTGTCAAAATGAAAAAAGAATATACAAAAATACTAGATAACATATCCGAGAACATTACCGGATGAATCGTAGGCGATGCCATTACGGATATAATCGACAGGAGGCGTACAAGAACTGGTAATAGTGTTGGTGTTCGGGTCATAAGTTGCAATAGTTTTGCCGTTTTTGTTTCCGATATAGTAGAAATCATCATGCATATCTAAGTTTGTACTCATCTTATTAGTTTTATGTTTTCGTCCATATCCTAAAATATCTTCGCGCAGAAAATCATCTATATTTTTACCTCCGATGGATTTTTTGCCGAAAAAGTCGTCCATTCCGCATAAAATTTTCTTGGCAATTGCCGGATCAAGTTTGCCATTTTCGTCAACAACTTGTTTTGTTCCGTCAGGTGCTGTAATAACATCATAATGCTTGGTAACTTCTTTTGAAAAACTAAATGAAGTTGTCTCATTATGTTTATTGATTCTATTATCACGTTTTTTCGCAAAGTAGAGTTGAGCTTTTCCGGAAATACGATTGGTGAAACGAGAAATCGGTCCCGTGCCTGAAGATGTATGACGGGCTATCCAGCCGAAAGTTGCAGCCGGTGCAGCATACCTTTTGGCTGAATGATTAAGACCTCTTGCTCGGACAGCCAAATAACCGTTATCTACGAAATCCTCATAATTGAAACGTCCGTTCATTGAGTATTTGAAGACTGTCTGTCCTGTACTTTTATCCGAAACATCAAGTTCTAATTTCGTTTTCTGACCTTTAAAATCCTCTTGAAAAATAGTTATTTTGTTCGGATCAGTTGGGTCAAAAGTAACAGCACGGTGCTTGAAATATTTTCCGACTTTCTTACCTTTTGATTCGGTAAGATGAACCGCAAGTCCCATCATAATTTCATCTTTATACTGCTGTCCGATAGGGGAACGCAACAAAGCATTTAAATTCTCTTGATTAATCTTTCCGGTTTTCTTATCAATTAGATGATCGTTGAGGAAATGTTTCTTAAATTTAACATCATCTTTAATGAGAACACCACTGCGAGTATATTCTTGTTTAATTGTTGTATATTTGTCCGAAAGCATAACATGTTTTCTTCCGGTAATTGAAGTGTATTCGCGTCTCAATAGGTTTTTTCCGTTAGAATCTTTTTCGGTAGAATATTTAAATATCCCCAAGTTAACAGTTTTATTTCCATGACCATCTGATTTTCCAAAAGCGGAAATGCCCATAATCAAACTGCGTCGCGCCGCAGATTTAGTAATTCTTTTAGCATTGGAATAACCTCTTTTGAGACCGGCTCCTGTATACTCAGCTGCTTTATCCCCTAATTTTTTAGCTTGCTTTTCTGCATTACTGGTAACAGCACGGCCGACATTTTGGACAGCACTGAGCTCAGCACCACTGGCAAATTGCTTAGCTAAATCTTTGATGGCCGGCATATAGGCCCACCCGATAAAGAGTAAAAAGACAATATAAAGCATATTTTGTCCGTAGAAGGCGATACCTTGTGTTGGATTCGTAAAGATAAAATTAGGATCCCCTTGAGATACTTCAAATGATGTCTCTAAAATCTCACTGATTTTTCCAAGAATACAATCCAAAAGAATTCCCATGAAAATAAAGACAAAAAGTGAATTTAATATCCAATTTATTAATTTTGTTAATAAGGATTTAGTTCCGCCAAAAGCATAGCCGCAAATACCAAAGGGGAGGAGTGCAACGGAAATACCCAGTTGTAAAACGGCATCTCCCATGACCCACGGATAGGCAATCATAAACGCGATACCTGCTAAATATAAGCATAATCCATCAATTAAATAGATGAGATTCGGAATAACCATCAACCATCTGTCCGGACCTAACCCTCGGCAAAAGGCCCAATCGGCGAAACTGAATAACAAGCCGATTTTTTTCTCAATATCTTCTACGGCGCAGACAATAGTAGCCCCGACATCCCGCGGTAAACCGCCACCGGCTGCGGATCCGCCTCCGGCAGTAGAGATATATCCTTGAATGCCTGCACTGTTCACACAACTGTTTCCTCCACTGGAAACAAAGCTTAGGCCTGACTGAAAAATAGGCGTAACTGTTAAATTTATGATATGATAATAATCTTGAACAATAATGAGATAAACAGCAACACCAATAAAAGTTTTCTTAAATAAATCATTTAGTATAATTCCCGGATCCTTTACACCCATGGAGGCTAGATTTTTCAAAATGATTAAAGATAATGAAACGGCCAAAAATACAATAACCAGCTTACCTAGATCAGATGAAAAGGCTGTATAAGATTTATCGGCAATGTAGCTTCCGGCATTAAATATTGTCCTAAAAAGTGGGCAGAATAAACAATCATCATCAACTTCGCCGGGAGCAACACAGTTATCCGTAATATCAATACCTAGTTGTTTAGCAACCTGCTCTTTGGCAAAATTTACAAATCTATCTTTCATATTTGACCACCAACCGGCATGAGCATCGGCAACATGGAAAATTATGGGCAAACTGCCACACAAGATCAAAATTTTAAAAATATAAAATTTAAGTTTTGTCATTGTTGCCTCCATCATTTCGTCTTTGCCATATTACGTCCGTATCTGGTCATTGCGCGGCTAAAACGACCTTTACCTCCCGAAAACCTATTAGCAATAAAGTTGCCGGTTTGATGTTTGGCTAAATCGCCGGTATATTTAGATAATTTCCCAATTGTGTTTTTCTTTGTCGTAGCGATAACTTGTGTCATTTTTTCACTCATTGGAGAACCTAGCATAGCTTTACCAAAGAAGTGAGTACAAAAATCTTGCGCCAAGAGTGGAATAAGTCTGATTCCGACAATATAAGAGAATAGAATACCAAGGAAAGACAATGAAAACAGTGAAAAAACATCATCAATAATATCAGATTGGTCTTCTTGAAAAGCTTTCATAAAATCTACATTATCACCACAATAAATTTGGATAATATGCACAATTAAAACTTGAGTAATTAAAATTCCAAGCGGTAAAAATATAAAAATACCGACATAATAAACAATGTTAGAAACAACACTTTTAAGTTTTGAACGTGTCCAAGCAAAAGGCCAAAGTGCTAATCCGAGTGGTAACAGGGAAATTGTGACGGAAAGATTGAAAGCAACATCAAACATATAAAAGGATGCAATCACTGTCATAAAGAAACCTAATACCAAAAGTAATATACTGGATAAAAATGTAGAAAAATTCATAAGATGGATTTTAATTCCAAACAAGGATTTTTCAGCGGATTCGCTGTGAAAAGTATAACACCAAAGCATTGAACCTATTTTCATCATCTGCGAAGAAGCTTTATCAATTTTTTTAGACATATCATAAACAGAATTAACCAAAGATGACATTGAAGCCCCACCGGAAATAGTGTCAAATTTTGGCATGGAGGCTTCTAATCCTGCTTCTGCGGCAGAAGAGGTTAAAACTAAAAAAGAAAATACCAATATGAAATAAAAAACTCTCTTCATCTTACTATCCTCCTATAATTGCCGCAAAAGTTGAACCAATCTCGAGGCCGATGCTGAGTAACGGATTTACAATACGAGTAACAATAGTATCGATACCGGCACTTAGCAAAGTATAAACCAATGCTATCTTAAAACCGAATACCAAAGCGCCATCAATAATTTTAACCGGATCTTGTGTTGCCAACGAGCCTACGGATTTTAAAAAATAAACACCATACCAAACAGCAGCTCCTAATACGACAATGATTTTTGATAATTCTAAAATCGGACCGGAAAGAGAATTGACAGCCACCATCATGGAAGCCATTAATTTTAAAATGACATAACAAGACCAACAGCCGCCTTCCTCATATTCTTTTTCAATAGCTTCTTTTCCGCAGTGTTTAACATAATCAGCGCTGGCAGCATATATATCCGAAGGAATAAGCAATAGGGCGCAGCATCCGATGATGAAAAATATCAATGAATGAGCAATAATGTATGAATATATTTTATTTAATATCTTACTCATCGTTATACCCCGCTAAATCGCTCGCCTTATCTTTAAGATGCTTAACCCTATCCAAGGCCTTTCTGGAAACCTCGTATTTTTCTGCAACCATGTTAATACTTGAAGTGGCACCGGCAGTAATACCGCTTAATGCAGCAGCTCCGAGTCTTTTAACATTTGTTGCGACAAATTGAGATACTTTCTCTTGAAATTCCATTCCGCGTCCACCTTCAATAAATTTATCCGCCAATGCCGCCCCCATAGCTGGGATATTAATTAGTAAAGTAGAGATTAACAACAACGCTAAGAACATCGGTCCTCTGCCGGACATGTGTTCTTCATCAAGATAATTACCGGCAATCATATCCATCAATATCGATTCTAAAGCTAAAATAGAGATAGAAATTAATAAGCCTAAAAAGAGCATAATTCCGGCAGAATTCAAGAACATCAAGAAACCATGTTTACTCCATTTTCGGGTAAAAGAGAATGGTACACCGACAATTAATAAAGGGAATAAATAAGCGGCAAAATTAAGTCTGAACAATCCGTCCACAATAAATAGAATAAAGAATAATTTGGCTATGACAAACATTAATATCATTAAAATGCCGGCCAGAAGACCCTTTAATCCGAATTGAAATAGGGATAAACCGATTCTAACACCACTATTTAATCTTTCACTGATTTGGCATACCAGACAGTTAGTCATCGGAATAATAGAATTTTCTAAATCAGCTGCAGTTAAATGAGCTGGACTGCAATGGCTGTATTGGGCGGAAAAAGTAATGTCCCCGAATATACCAAGTGTATAAGATTTCGGAGGTTTTTGCCCCATTACTGCCGAGGCTAACTCCATAATGGTATTATAAAAGGGAATGAGAAATGTATTTAAGGTCCAATCTACCATTTCTCCACTGGAAACGGCTGTAGCACAAAAACCGACTAAAAATAATTTTTGCCCGATTTCAGTCCATGTTTCTCCAATATTTTCTTCTTTTGATGAGGAAAGTATTTTTAATAATTTAAATGCCATCCAAACAGCAAAAGCCACAGCAAGCAAGGCAACACCACCATCACCATTACTGGCAACAAGATCCTTTGATTTTTTATAAATTTTGTTAATGTTATTGGTTACAGCACCAACAATAAGTGTTTGCCAGCATTTTGCATGCTCTTCATAAGTGGTATCGCGTCCTTCAACCATTTGATCTTTATCATCCCCACACGCACTTAATGTAACCACAAAAAGCAATGCCAAAACGATTTTTAAGGTACGCAAAGAAAATAAGCTATGTAAAATATTTTTAATCATATTACCTCCACCATGCATTACCGCCATGCTTACCTACGCCAAATGCTTTACCTACGCCTCGGCTCCATTTATCGCCTACATTTTGGGATAATTTATCAAGTCTTGTAATTCTACTGGCAACGTGTCCGGCGTATTTTACACCACTTCCGGTCAAGTGAAGTGTTTCATTTCCAAGTTTCTTTGCGGCATGTCCAGTAGTAGAACCGAATGCACCGGCGGTTTCGCTTCCTGCAGATGTAAAGGTTCCTCCTTCCGAAAGAGAACTGGCTAATTTCTTCATTTGCATGGTCATTTGGACGATAACACACATGCAAACAATTGTAAGCAACAGACTGCCGGATTTCCATAATTCTTTAGAGATTTCTTTAATCATATTTCCGTTAATTTTTGTACTAAAGTCACTGAGGAATGTATTTAACGCAGAACCGCCTGCGGCTGCTGCCCCTCCTTCGGTAATACCTATCTCTGATTTTATAGCACCATTCATACCAATATCAGCAGTACTCATTGATCCGGTCATTCCTAATTTTACTAACTGTATAGCTAAACCTACCATAATTCCCATCATTACAAAACTAAAAAATGTAAACATAAAGACATTCCACACATTTTTAGAATAACTTGAAGTTAATTTAGATACGGAAAAGGCGATTCCGAAGGGGAGCAAAACAGCTCCGAATGTTAAGTTTATAATGATATCTACAATGTAAAACGAGATACCAACTAATAAAATCCATCCGAAAATATAGAGAATTAATCCATAAAAAAGCATGAGCCATTCCCAAGCAAATATTCCGAGCCAACCAACATTTGTCGCATTACAAATCATCGCTTCGCCGATAGCAACTGTTGTGTAAGAATTGTCATTAAAAGCTTTTGCATATTCATTAACAACTTTAAAAATGGCCGCCCAACCGGCACCGCCGGCCCCCATCTCTGGAGCATCTGTAACCGAAAGAGTGGCCCCGATGTGCAATCCTGCCAATAAAATAGGATAAATAATTTTATCAATTAAAAATTGATTTTGTAAAAGTAAGATAATAAATGCAGTTTTAAACAATAAAACCATAACACCTTTTTTATCTCCGGTTAGAAAATCAAAAGCATTTTGTTTAGAGAAAGCGCCCAATGATTTAAGAGAGAACATTGCAACATACAGCGCAGCAGCCATTGCAACAACCGGAACTAATTGTTTAGCAAAAATACGCCAGGAGTCATTTGCAGCTTTGGTGGCAGCTTTGGTTAAAACCTCAAATAGCCCGCAAATCAGACATTTACTTTGAATACCGGAATTAATGTAATCTTGAACGGTCGGACATTCGTCATTTTCACAAGCAGTTAAAAATAAAACACAACCTAAGAGAATAAGAAACTTTAATCTTATTTGAATAAATGTTGTGATGTTGTCTAAAGTTCTAATCATTGCGCACCTCAATCATTCAATCCAAAGAATTTCTTAACCGCTCTCTTTGTTTTTATTCTGGTTCTAGCGATAGCTTGACCGAATTTTGAATCAGAAAGGTCCTTACCTGCTTCTTGAAGACCCGCTTTAGCAAAATTCACAGGTTGTTTAAGAACTTTACCTCCGGCAGCCATTGCAGCACCACCTGCAGTAGCCCCGATTTTTTGACCAAGTTTACCAACACTTGAGGATGAAGAAACTTTATCTGTAATTTGTTCAATTTCCATAAATAATTTGAAACAAATCATACAACAAACAGTCGTTCTTAGAAAATTATAGATTAGATCATTATTGATACTTTCAACGATTTTCTTAACATCCGCCTCATTAAGCGGTGTTGCCCTCGTTAGCATATCAGCAATTCCATCATTTGCACCACTAACGGCTTCTGTTATGAGCTTCATTGTTAAACTCAATAGCAGACCTAACATGACAAAGTTAAAAAATACATTGACAAACAATGCCCAATTCTTTTTTGTATATTCTGAAGTAAATTTAGACACACCGCAAGCAATGGCAAAAGGAAGCAGAATGCACCCGACGGCTAATCGGAACAAAACATCTATTAAATAAAAAGAGATGCCGATAATAAGTAAAAAACCAAAGACATACAGAACACAACCAAATGGAATTAAAGACCAATACCAATCCCAAAAGGGACCAGAAGGTGTGGCTATACATAACATCAATCTTCCGAAAGCGACAATGGCATAAGCTTCATCGTTAAATTGTCTTGTTTTATCAATAACTGAGCTAAATAGCGCATCTACACTGGACGCATTAGAAAAACCAGTTCCGATGGATTCTCCTCCGATTTCAGCTCCGATATTAAGACCGGTGGTGATGACAGGGCTGATAAGATAAGTATAAAGGAAAGCTTCATTCTCAAGGAGCAAGATGATAATTGCAGTTTTGAATAGAAGGGGAATAACACCTGTTTTTTCACTAGATAAATAAGCCATGGTATTTTGTTGCGAAAACGAAAATACATTTCTTAAGGTATAAACGGCTACATAAATAGCTGCACCAAGAGCGACAACATTTCTCAGAGGTGAAGCAAAAGAATTCCAACTATGGTGAACAACGACAGAACAGCAATCAAGAATAATTTTATAAACGGAGCAAGGAAGACAGTTGTTCCCGATTCCTTCATTTTTAAACTCCTGCAGAGTCGGACAAAGATTCTCCTCTGCCCATGCGCTAGCACAACATAAAACCATCAAAAGAAGATTAAGAAGAATAAGTTTAATTGAGGTTTTTATCTTTTTCATTTTTTTTACCTCTCAACTTAATAAATGGTTTAGAAAAAGGAGTCCCGACCAGAGCAACAAATAAAAACAACATAAAGAAAACGGATCCGATGGCGATTCTAAAAAATATTTTTTGCGCACAAAAATCTAATACACCACTTGCGACAATGATATATAACCCAATAAATACAATAAACATATTTAAAACCGATTTCATCTGGACCTCGGAACTTGTTAATTTAAATTATTATACCACAAAATTGGCAAAAAATATATTACAATATCGTTAAATTTTTCCATTTTTGATGAATTTTACTGTATAATTCAATATTTTCTCATCATTTAGCGGATTAAGAGCCGTTCCTTCCAAGAATAAAGTGTCTTTCTTGTCAGATTTATTTTTTTCAATATTGAAATTAAATATTTTAAAACCTTTACTCATAAAAATACGGATTCGTGATTTAGAAAAAATTTTCAAATTATTAATCTGTTTAGGCAAACTGGGAACATGTTTTAATCTTCCTTCAGTCATTTCTGACAGCATTGGCCCAAAAATGAGACGAAAAATTCTGAATTTACTAAAAAAATCACAAACTAATGAATTTTTCTCAACCGGATTAATTGAAACAATATTACGGATTCTTATGGTGTCACGATAAGATTGCATTTCTAGAGGCAAATTGAATAGCTGTCTTAATACAAGGTTACCCGCTCCTTTTGTTACAAATGATACATCAGTAATATCCTCAATATGATTAAGAAAGAATAAGATTTGATGTGCTGACGCAACCGAGTCCCTAAAGAGAGAAGGATAATTCAGTGCCGCCACGGTAGAGTGTGTTAAAACTAATTTTCGCCAAAGGTTTTTGAAAATATTTTTTCCATTCATATAGCCGTGTAGCAGAATAACCATATGTCCTTGTTGTTTGGTAATTTCATAACATTCTATTTTTTTTATAAACTCTTTTTGACAATATTCAAAAGAGCCGCGTGCTCTCCTGATATCCCAAGAATCTAGTAATCTGTAAGTTTTAGTTATACAATTTCTTTGGATTCTCCATTTTTGATAAAAGAATACATCTTCCCAAAACAATGCTCCGCCAAAAGTAAAAAAGTCAAACTTCATTTAGAACCTACATATTTAAGAGTTTCACACTAGCCTGATTAGGAATGGCTGTAATAGTTACGAAAGAGGAGTCGTTCCCTTCCATCTGAATAAGAACTTGTACGGCCTTACCATTTTTAACATAAGTCATTTGAGAAATAGCTGCTCTAACGACAGCGACTTCAACCCAACCTTTCTTAGGCATTTCTGCTACGAAGAAATCAAAGATTCTTCCTGCGTTAAAGGCAGTTGTGAAACTGATACTTCCAATCCAACCTTCACCGCTTCCCATAGTTTTGGAGTCTTCAAGTTCCATAAAAGATTTATCAGGAAAAGGAATATCCGGAAAATTTTGGAAAACCATTGGTATTTCTTTGCCATCTGTACCATATAGAGTGACTTCCGGCTCATTAGCGCAAGCGCATAAAGATAACAATACGAGTAATATATATGCTTTTTTCATTATTAGTGCTCCTTTTTTTAAGGAATATATTATATAAGTTAAAAAACAATGAAACAAAGAAGAGAAAAAGAGTCTGAAATAAATAAAAAGGGAGTGTTTGGAATAAGAAAAAATTGCTTATATATAATAGAAGTGTAGGTATAGGGAAAGGGCAATAACTGGTATATAAAAAGCTTTAAAATAAAAATCGGGAAAAACAAAGG
>SAMEA104404106__coassemble_2272_pt1 | contig 12444 bp, 11 predicted proteins | sample SAMEA104404106__metabat2_high_PE_033 | metagenome-assembled genome bin SAMEA104404106 (sample SAMEA104404106) | Balaenoptera acutorostrata
ATTATTAATGACGGCTCAACGGACAATTCCTTAAAAATTATAGAAAATTACCAACAGCAAGATAAGAGAATTAAACTGATTATTCAAGAAAACCGAGGACAATCTTCAGCCCGAAACAGTGCTCTCGCCTTGGCTAATTCCAAGTATGTCTGCTTTTTAGATACTGATGATTTTCTTAATGATGATTTCTTGGAAAAATTATATAATAAAGCAGAAGAAACAGATGCGGATGTTGTTATGTCGCAAACCCTGTACCATACCGGCAGTTCTCAATCTTTGACGCATATTCCGCCACAGACGCTATTTAACTTTTCCGATAAGCTCAAAATTCTGCCGCACGGAGCATGTTGGGATAAAATTTACAAAACACAATTTTTAAGAAAATATCATATATATTTTCCTGTCGGGCTTTATTGGGAAGATAACTTCTTTGTTTTGCAAGTTTGCTATTTTTCGCGAAAATTCGTCGTTATTGATGATACTTATTACAACTACATATCAAATCCACATAGCACAACTCATGATATTACTAAAATAACAAAATGTAATCAGGATGGCATTTCCGTTGCAAGCATGATTATGAACTTTATGAAAGAAAACAAATGTTCGCCGGAAGACAGAAAAATCGTTACAGACATGTGTTTGCGTTTCTTTATAAATCGCAAGAATCTGATAAATAAAGCTTACACTCAAAAACTCTCGGTTATCTTAGAAAACACGACTTATTTTAGGAAATTAAAGAGGAAAGCATTTTGGCGACGTTTAAAACAAAAATGCGGTATATTCCTAAAAAAGTAAGTTTATTTCTGCAAATAATTCTTTTGGTGGTTTCCATATCCTTGTCCGATACTTCTGCCATTTTCATTCAGCTTTTGCGCCAATTCATTGCGACTTATCAACGCACGGTCTTTATTCGGATATAGCTCATAGAACTTATTAAAATTATTCGTCATAACATTCAGCATTACAACATTGGCTCCGGAATTCAGAGCTTTCATCCGACCGTTCGGCGCTAAGGTCTCCATAGCAGTTGTCGCTGGAATATTGATATCAGGAAGCAACAAACGCATTACTGCCATTGTCCGCAATGCCAAATCCAAACTACCGCATTTCGCATTTGCTAAAGGAGTTTCTTTATGTGGTATGAATGGTCCGATACCAGCCATATCTATGTCCAGAGCTTTCAAAAACAGCAAATCATCCGCAATAGATTCTATACTTTGTTCAGGTAATCCGGTCATGATTCCCGATCCGACTTCATACCCTAAATCTCGCAACATCAACAGACACTCAAATCTTTGTTGCCAACTCATGTGCGGATCTAATTTTTGATACAGAGCTTTATCTGTCGTTTCTATACGAATCAAATATCTGTCTGCTCCCGCATCGCGAAATCTTTTGTATTCTTCATAACTTCGCTCACCGACGCTTAAAGTGACTGCGACATCCAGTTTTTTTATTTTTTCTATTATCGGACAAAAATAATCTGCCGTAAAATGCATATCTTCGCCAGATTGCAATACAATCGTTTTGTAGCCAATTTCTGCTGCTCGAGCGGCGGTTGATATCATATCTTCCGCCGTCATTCTGTACCTTGTTATATGTGGGTTAGATGCCCGAATACCGCAATACATACAGTTATTTCGGCAAATATTGGAAAATTCCATCAGACCGCGTAAATGAACGGCATCTCCAACATTTTCTCGACGAATCTTATCTGCTTTATCAAATAACTCCTGTTGGTTTTCTGCGTCCGACAAAAGTTTGATAATTTCAGATTTACTAAGCATGCTTAGCCCCTTTAATTATCGCTCCACCCAAGACATAGCCATTTTCATCATAAAATACGGCAGACTGTCCGGCAGCAACTGCTTTTTGTTTTTCATAAAAACGAATCTCAGCCGTATTATCCGACTGTGGGATTAATTCTGCCTGAACCGGTCTTTGAGAAGAACGAAGCTTTACCTTGATTGTCATTTTTTCAGTTTGCGGGGGAATTGATGACCATTTTATTTCTTCCGTTATCAATGATTCTTTGTAGCATTCATCTTCAAAACCGACGATAACTTCATTTTTATCTTTATCCAAACCGATAACATATAACGGGTGTTCCGCACTTATTCCAAGTCCGCGTCTTTGACCGACGGTGTAATTCCATATACCTCGATGTTGTCCTAAAATCTTACCTGATGTGGTTACGAAATTACCGATTTGTGCTTCTGTTTGCAAAATATCATTAATATCGCCGGTATAAAAATCCTGACTATCCGGTTTATCACTCACCGCTAACCCGTATTCGTGCGCAATTTCACGAACTTTTACTTTACTTAACTCTCCCAGTGGAAACATAATTTTTGATAATTGTTCCTGACTTAATCTATACAGGAAGTAGCTTTGATCTTTTTTATCATCTTTGCCGCAACGGAGTTGATAACGTTGTAAATCTTCATTAAATAAAACGCGGGCATAGTGTCCGGTGGCAAATTTATCAAATTCCACACCTTGTGCTCTTGCGCTATCCGGTAAAACAGAGAATTTAATTACTTCGTTACAAACAACACACGGGTTTGGTGTGCGTCCCGCTAAATATTCCTGCTTAAAATTTGTTAAAACCTGACGTTGATATTCCTTTGTGCAATCTACCACATAATGTTTGATGCCTAATTTGTCACACAAGCTTTTTGCGGCTTGTATATCATCCTCATGCGGTGAAAAACACGCTTTTATTTTATCATCAAGATTAAATTTATTTTTGTCCCAAACGGACATGGTGGCGCCGATAACTTCGTGTCCCTGCTCTTTCAGCAAACGGGTAACGACCGAAGAATCAACGCCTCCGCTCATTCCTACCAATACTTTCATTTATTTCCTCATTAGTGAAATTATAATTATAAGTTTCACCAAAGAAATATAAAAATTCAAAGTTTTTACTTTCTTTGACTTGCGTGAAGTATAATCACCTTGTTTTTATTTAGCAATCAATTTTTTATTCTGCAAATTCTGCATCATTTTATTAAATAAGGCTTGACGTGATGGTTCATTTTGCTCCAAATCTTGCAACATTTGCCGAGCATGAGATGTAATTTTACCACAATTTTCTAAAACCATCCGCAAACTTTTGCCGGTATATTCTATATGAATACCGGACGCAATCGCAAATCCTTTGCCATGGCTTTGCATAACTGCGGCCGGAAGTTTTTGATTATTTATAATATATTCGGCAAGAACTTTAAACTTTGAGGGACCATGTGCGACAAAATACGGTCCGCCGTGATAGCTTGCGTGGTGTATTTCATTATCTGCCAACCACCTTATTTTCGGGGCGGCATAGCAATCCATATTCATTCCATACGGACTTAGATTTAATTCTTTTCGCAAGGTTCCGACAGCATCTGCATCTATTAAATTTAATCCGCACTGTTGAATAATGCTCGTCTCTTTTATATCTGTTTCAAAATATACTTTACGGCTTGCGTAGTATGCTCCGGCGCATATCCCGAAATAAACTCCACCGTTAGCAACATATTCGGAAATTTTTTGATTGCCGCGATGTTTTAATTTTTCCATATACGGGGTTGCGCGTCCGCCAGGCATAAAAAATGCCAAAACCTCGTCATTCAATTTGTCTGTTTGGATTATTTCGTCAGCGCTAATCGTCGATATAGAAATCTTTTCAGACTTAAAATATTCTTTAAGACTATTTTGAAGATAAGATGTATCATTCGTGCCGTAGTCATTATATATAAGTATCTTGTTTCTCATAAATATGAGCTGTATTCCTTTTTTTCATAATTTACAAGTTTTTTCGGCAAATTAAATAAACAAAATTTAAACATAATATTGACAAAATTTATAAATCATGTTATAAACTATTCGTTTTTACATTCAAATTAGAGAGTTAGAGTAATGATTAAAGAAAAACATTCCTATTTTTGTACAACATCTGAATTAACTATGGTGCGCGATTCACAAGCTTCCACCCCACATCGCTACGACAGTACAACTTATTTTGGGCAATCTAATCTTGTTAAAGAAGAACAGACCGCTAATTTTTTGGAAGATTATGTTTCCGGTGCACGCTCTGTACGTCCGGAGGATGAGGAATTACTCCTTTCTATTTTTGCTGTTTCTTCTTTCTCTCATTATAAAAGATTAAAGAGAAATCTTACTGAAGCTGTAAATAAATATAAGAAAATAAAAATTAAAATGCTGCAAGACGAAGCGCTTAAATTTAAACTTAAATCAACTAATTATAATTTCTTAAATAATAAAAAAGAAATGAGAAAACTCTCTTCTCATGATTTATTGCTTGCACATACTCTTTTGAAAAATGAAACTTCTTTTAATACAGAAAAGCTTATTGACAAAATTCGTTCTTATGCAGTTTTGCATATTAAAGATGTGACCAACGGAAAAATTGCAAAAGATGAAGAATTTGATTTACTATCCGATAAATTCGGGGCTAATTTCGCAAAACATTACACCAAAAGAGAAAACAATCAGAGTAACAAACATCAACAGACTTCCTCTGCTTTACCTAAAAAAATCTCGTTTGGAACGAAAATAAAATCTCTCTTTAACGAAAAATTATCGGCGTTCCATATGCCTAAACTTCCTAATATCAATTTCAAGAAGTTCGTTAAACCATTAAAAAAAGTATCAAAAGCGGCTCTGGTAGTTGTCAGTACCCTTACCCTTGGTTATTTTGGGCATAAAATGATTAATCCTTCTTCTTCAGAATCGGATAAAGCATTACCGACTTTCAAAATTGAGACACCTAAACAAGTTACGCCTGAGCAAAATCAGAATGTACAGGAAAAATCTATTGAAACCGGCAAAACAGCTGATTTTGCTAATGAAGCTCTCAACAAAGCATATAAGAATCGATTTGATTCATCTTTGGAAATTTTATTAGGGCAGGAAAAAAGAGATGTTTTATATGCTAAAATTGATAAATTAGCCCAAAACGGGAAAATTGAATATTCAAACGGAACAACACGCGAATGGTATGCCCACGCATTTACCATGTATCAAAAAATTACACCTTATTCTAAAGAAACATCTGCTATAAAAAATTTGCTAAATGGTAAAGATATTGATAAAGCTTATATTAATTCTTTGGTTATTCAAGCCAAAAGAAACGGTACCGGAGTTAAAGGTACTTCAGATTATAGCAGTTTTGATAATGCAGACGAAGCTTTGCAACAAAAACATATCCACAATCGTAATTTAGTAAAATCTCAGCAAAAAATCTTATTACAAAACGAAAATTCGCTCGGTTATTAAATTAATTTATGCTTTCAGTTCTGATAATAATTTTTTTCCTAAGGCGGTTTTGATTTTTCTTTCTGCACTTTGAAAAAATTCAGTTAAATCCGTCTTTGGATATTTTGTTACATAATCTTTGGCTTGGATGTACATATCTATTGCATCTAAATCCGTTGCAAGCATTGCTTCTTTTGTTTGTTTGAGTTCAAACTCCTCAAATAAAGACAGCAATTCCGGAAAATCGGCCGAAGAAGATAATTTGCGAATTGCAGATAATTCTTGTGAAGGCTTATTTTTATATGCCTCTTCTTTGGGAGTGATATCTCCTATCATACTTTCACCTAGATCGTGACAAATGCAAAGCTTGATTACTTTTTCAAAATCATATTCTTTGCCGTAATCTTTGGCAAGATATATTGCAAGCAAACTCATTTGCCAACTGTGTGCGGCTACGGTTTCCGGATTTGATATATTTTTATGTACCCAACCGGAACGCGGAAGATGTTTAAGTATTTCAGAATACCGGGTTAATGTTTTCATCAGTTTTTCCCTTTACTTTCTAAGTAAACTTTATTTTCTTTATGCTAGAACACTATTTATCAAAAAATTATAAAAAAAAATACGATAAATTTAAATAATATGCTTGACATTAGGTTTTCTCTTGTGTAATTTCTCTCTTGTCAGTTGCCGACATAGCTCAGTTGGTAGAGCTACTGATTTGTAATCAGTGGGTCCGCGGTTCGAGTCCGTGTGTCGGCACCAGTTTTGAAAGTCCTTGAAAAAGGACTTTTATTTTTTTAATATTTCGCGTCCTTCAAAATAACAATTGACTTTTTTAGTATTTTTAGTACCATTTTAGTAACGAAAGGTATTATATGGCTGATTTTACGATTATTGAATTGTTACTTTTACAATTATTTTTGATTTTTCTTAATGCGGTTTTTGCATGTGCAGAGATTGCGGTTATATCTCTTAATGAAAATAAATTAAAAATTCTTGCCGATGAAGGCAATAAAAGTGCAAAGAGATTGGTATTTTTTACAGAGCAACCGGCGCAATTTTTAGCGACCATACAAGTTTGTATCACTCTTTCAGGTTTTCTTGGCAGTGCTTTTGCAGCAGATAACTTTTCTGACAAAGTTGTCGATTGGTTAGTGGCATCAGGAGTCACAATTTCTCCGCAGAAATTAGATGTCTTTGCGGTTATCGGTATTACTCTAATCCTCTCTTATGTTACTCTGATTCTCGGGGAATTGGTCCCTAAACGTATTGCAATGAAATATGCCGAAAAAATAGGTTTAGCCATGTCCGGTATGATTTATGTTATTGCAAAATTTTTTGCTCCGCTTGTTTGGTTATTAACGATTTCCACGAATGGTATTTTGAAACTTTTGCATATTAATCCGGAAGCAGAAAGAGAAAATGTGACCGAAGAAGAAATCCGTATCATGGTGGATGTCGGTAGTGAAAATGGTACGATTGACGATATGGAAAAAGAAATCATTCATAATGTTTTTGAGTTTGATGATAAAATTGTTGAACGAGTTATGACTCACCGTACTGATATTGTTTTTCTTAATGTTGAAGACAGTATTGAGGAATGGGAAAAAGTTATGATTAATACTCGGTATTCCATTTATCCGGTATGTGACAGAGACCTAGATGGCATCATTGGTGTTTTAAGTATAAAAAATTACTTCAAATTTAAAGATAATACAAAAGATTATATCTTAAAACATGCGGTTAAGCCGGTACAGTTTTTCCATGAAGCAACGCATATTGACGATTTATTCCATATTATGCAAAAAACGCGTACTCACTTTGCGGTCATTATTGATGAATACGGCAGTGTTAACGGGATTGCCACAATGAATGATTTATTGGAAGAAATTGTCGGAGAGTTAGAAGATGATAATACCATGCCAAGGGATACGCCACTAATTGTTAAAAATCCGAATAAGTCATGGACAATCAAAGGAACTGCTCCGATAGAAGAAGTTGAAAAAGCGTTAAATATTAAAATTCCGGAAGGAGAATACGATACTTTTGCGGGTTTTCTACTCTCTTTAACAAATGAATTTCCTGTCGGAAAGCCTCAATTTTCCATTACATATGAGAACTTGAATATTAAAGTTACCCGTATACAAAAACGCAAGATTGAAGAAACTTTAGTTACCTTTGCTTCATCTACCACTGACAAGGATTAATATTCCTTTTCTTGTTGCAGTATTCTTTTATTTATGGTAAAATCAGGTAAAGTGGTTATACTGGAGGTTACTATGGAAAACTTAAACAAAATAAGAAGTGCAGAAGAATCGCTTAAAGCGATTGAGAAAGCGCGCGAGGAACTTTTCAAAAATTTAGCAGCCAATCATCCTGAGCGGATTTCACAACCTGAAAGCGTTAATGCCCGATTGAAAAATATTTCTTCTCATTCTCCGGCCGAAGAAGTCAGATCTAAAAAGAATATGGATAATATTTCTTTGTTGGATTTAACTAAGGCAGAAGCATCTCTTACTGTAGAAATTAAAGAAAAAGGTGTTGATTTGAATCTCAACATGCAAAAAGATAATGATAAAATCCTTTCTAAAGAAAAAGCAAAAGAATTAGTAAAAGAATCGGAAGGCAGAAAACCGGAAAAAGGTATTTCCAACAAAAAAGAAGATACTAAGGAAGATAAAAAGGATGAGGATGAGGATAAAGACGAAAAACAAAAGGATAAAGAAAAAGATTCTCCGCAAAGACAAGAAGAAAAAGCCCGTGAGATGGTTTCTAAAGTAAAACTCCCGAGTGGCATGGAAATCCATCAAGAAGGTCCGAGTTGGGTATTGGTCAGCAAAGACGGCAAAGAAAGAACTGATGTTACCGATATTATGAACAGAATTGAAAAATACAATCGTGACGTAGATAATACTAACGAAGCGAATAAAAAAGCTAATGAAGACGGGCGAATTGAGAAAAATGTCCAAAACAATGCGGATGAAGCTGCTGCTAAAGGTCAGAATGAAGGGATAGGACAGGAAAATTCAACAATCCCCTCCATAAATGACCAGAAAGTTGCTACAGTTGAGGCAGCACTCCCGTCGGTTACGAATGAGGATGGAACACCTACCTTTAAAGAAGAAGACATTAAAGCTGTGGCTGAATTTTCCATCAAAGAAGCCGAAGAGCAACTTGGTAAAGGTATGGATCAAGAATTAGGCAGAAAGCTTTCAAGAGAAGCGCGCGACAGAGATAAAAATAATCAGGAAAAAGCTGATGAGAAAGCTGTTCGTGATGCAATGATACTTAAGCAAATGCAGGAAAAGAAACAGCGTTAATTTCAGCAAATAGATATCCACGGGTAAACCCGTGGTTCTATATCAGCTACAAACCTTACGGTTTGATCACGCTCGTTGGCGTGAAACGGTGTTGTACCAACACCTTGACATTCAGCCCCGAGTAAACTCGGGGTTTTCTGTAAGGCATTAATAACATAAAAGCGAGGTTTTACCCTCGCTTTTTTAATACTTTAGATGTTCTTAACAGAAATCATTAATTTCATCCAAGTAGCCCAATACATTGGCTTTAATTTCATGTTCCCATGCAAAGCCGTCCATTCTTGCTCCCGAATGGGAACCGATGCAAAGGACTTCCACTTCTTTAGAGACTTTCTTTGCAATTTCCACTTGTTCGCCTATCCCGATACCAGCTTTGAATAACTTTTTAAACAGAATTACTTTTTCAAAACTTCGGTCAGGATTTGTCAGTTCATCACCGATAATGATATCCAGCTGTTCGATATCTTCGCTTAACACTTTGATAATCTGACCATAATCTCCGTCATTTGATGGAAACCAAACAGTTGCACCTGCGGTAATTTTTACAAATTCACGAACAAATTCTCTTCTCATTGCGTCATCTGTCAACATCAATTTGATGTTCAAACCAGACTCGCTCCATAATGCTTTTATATCCATACTTCTAATAATTTAATTCGGGTATTCTTTTGACATATTTTTAGTCATTTGTCAATAAATCTTATTTAAATATCAGAATTTATTTAAATTTCATATAAAAAAGCAGGCCGAGAAACGGTTTGTTTTTCTCAGCCTGTTTCTAAGATTATAAATCAGTTCCCTGTTAACTTCTTTACATCTTAATGTATCTTTGCATTTTACTGCACCTCTTTATGTCCTGTATTCCGTTTCTCAACAGACCCGACATAATAAATATATTTTAATCTGAGGAGGATTAAAACTCCATTTAATACGCTATAAACATATATCAAAAATATTTAACTTTTCGTTAAATACGACACCATAAATTTTACTCTCTTACAAGTAAAAAAATGACTTATTAAATGATTATTTTTTGTTTTCTTTTAAATACTTGAATTCGTGTCAGTTTATTTTTTGATATATTTTAATGACGTAATATCGGCAGTTGATCATAAAAACTGAAGTAGTCACTTTTGCTGATAATGATATGATCCAGTAATTTTATTTTTACCATATCTAAGGTCTTTTTCAAATCTTGTGTCATGCGAATATCCGCACTTGACGGACAGCATGATCCTGACGGATGATTATGCGATATAATAATGCCGGCGGCATGGTACATCAGCGCTCGTTTGAGAACTTCTCGCGGGCTGATTTGCACACGGTCTATTGTTCCCGTCCCTTCTATACTATGATTAATATATCTTCCGTGCACATTAAGATAAATTATTAATAATTTTTCGGAATCCGAATAACCAATGCAACTGCGACAAAATTCTGCTATTTTGTTTTTATCACCCAAAAACAGTTCATCGTTATTTTCAAGATTTTCCCAACATATTTTATTACAACAACTATGGATTACGGCAAATAAAGCAGCTGTGTTATACCCGACGCCGGCAAACTCCATCAATTCTACCGCAGGTGTTGCCAAAACATTCGCTAAACACGTATATTTTTTTATCAACTGCTTTGCCAAAGGCTTAACATCACTTCGGGGAATTGCGTATGTCAATATGAGTTCTAACAACTCATAATCAGGCATTGAGGCGCCCTCATCCGCCATAAAACGCGCTTTCAGGCGCTTTCTATGACCGACATAATCCGGTTGTTCATCATTATTTATTTCTGCTTTATTTGCCATATGTAATCCTTTTATTTATAAGGTGGTTTATCTAAACCTTTCGGAGAGTAGGTAAATACTTCAACACCATCTTTGGTAACACCCATTGAGTGTTCAAACTGAGCGGACAAAGATCTATCTTTAGTTACTGCTGTCCATCCGTTTGGCAGAATCGAACCAAATTTCTTGCCAATATTAATCATCGGTTCAATTGTGAAAATCATTCCTTCTTTGATTACCGGTCCGGTTCCTTTTTGACCATAGTGTAAGACATTCGGTTCGTCATGGAAAACTTTGCCCACACCATGGCCGCAGAACATTTCTACAACCGAATAGTTATATCTGTGGGCGCATTCTTCAATAACAGCACCGATATCCCCGAAGTGAGCTCCAGGTTTAACCACATCTATGCCGCGCATCATACATTCGTATGTAACATCGCATAAACGTTTAGCCTTTAATTTCGGTTTGCCGACATAATACATTCTGGATGTATCGCCATGCCATCCATCGACGATAACCGTAACATCAATATTTACAATATCACCGTCTGCTAATTTACGAGAATCCGGAATACCATGACAAATAACGTGGTTAATGGAGGTACATAATGTTTTCGGGTATCCCTGATAGCCAAGGCATGCCGGAATTGCATTATGATCTTCAATAAACTTACGGCAAATGTCATCCAAATATTCCGTGGTTACACCGACATCAACATAATCTACCAGATAATCAAGGCATTCTGCAGCAAGCTTTCCAGCTTTACGCATTCCTTCAAAATCTTGCGGATCATCATATATTTTGATGCCGTTTTCATCTACTTTCGTCAATTTATTTACTCCTTATAATTTTGTTCTACTTTTGTTTACACTATTTTATTTAATTTTGCAATTTTTTTGTGATTTTTTTTATGTTTTGATGATGTTTTTTGCTTTATCAAGCTTATATTTCTCATATATCAATATTCGGAGGGTGTCATGGCATTAAAAATATCTCATGGACTCTATATTTTCATCCTGCTTTTTATAGCAGCTATCCTCAATAAATACTTTGTTGAAATCGGATTGGGGAATTTTTACGACTCCTTAAATCTGCCGGTTGGTACAACTGATAATTTTTATTTTATACTGGCGTGGAGGTTCTTTTACAGTGTTCTATTCGTAAGTTTTTATATCGTCCTACAATCTAAATCTGATATTGAGGCTTATTCTGATGCTAATGCACTCTTTATTATGCAATTATTTTTGCAAGTCCTTTGGTGCTTTTCTTTTTTCTACTTAGAACAAATCTCAGTTGCGGCAATCATTATCATCTTTTATGACGCCATGGTTTGGCTCATGCTTATTGCTTTTAAGAAAATAAATTTTTGGGCATATATTTTACTTATTCCCTATGCCGCTTGGCTCTTATTTGCAACTTATATGAATATTTCCATCGTTTTCTTAAACTAAATTAGTGTCACCTTAATTTAAACTAGACATTTTGAAAGAAATACTATACTTTTACGCAGTTAAATGTTCTAATTTATTTTTTGGGAAGAATATAAAAATGACAAGTGTTAATCAAATAAGAAAAACTTTCTTAAATTATTTTGAGAAAAACGGCCATAAAATTGTGCCGGCATCCTCTCTTGTACCGGATAATGATCCAACTTTAATGTTCACTAACTCAGGTATGGTACAATTTAAAAATATTTTAGCCGGTAATGAAACCAGAGATTATACACGAGCCGCGACTTCCCAAAAAAGTGTTCGTGCCGGCGGTAAACATAATGACTTGGACAGTGTCGGTTACGATGTACGTCACCATACTTTTTTTGAAATGCTCGGGAACTTCTCTTTCGGTGATTACTTCAAAGAAGAAGCTATTTATTATGCTTGGGAGTTATTAACCAAGGAATTTATGATCCCGAAAGAAAAGCTTGCCGTCACTATTTATCACACTGATGAAGAAGCCTATAAAATTTGGAAAAAAGTTTCCGGTTTAGATGATGAGAGAATTATTCGAATCGCTACAAAAGATAACTTCTGGCAAATGGGTGATACCGGTCCGTGCGGTCCTTGTTCCGAA
>SAMEA104404106__coassemble_2292_pt1 | contig 12391 bp, 9 predicted proteins | sample SAMEA104404106__metabat2_high_PE_033 | metagenome-assembled genome bin SAMEA104404106 (sample SAMEA104404106) | Balaenoptera acutorostrata
GGTACACAAACCCCATCAATAGAATTTTGTCCCACAGGACACTTAACAATCTCTGAGTGCTCATCATGACTGCTACTGCTATCCTCTAATAATAAAGCAGTCCCCGCAACAGCTCCTGCAGTCAAAAGACCGACTGTTGCATATTTCAAAGTATTGTCTTCTTTAACAACTGCAGCCTTTGGCTCATTTTCTGTCGGAATATACCTTTGCTCATAATCTTGCACAAATGTCTGATTAGTAAACTGCATACAATCCACATCCTTCTGTGCTCCCATACGACGCAATCTTTTATAAGTCGCAAAATCATTATCATCAACAGCCATACACAATGCCGTATATCCTTGCGGATTAACAGCATCAATATTATATCCTTTTGATAAATATTTTTTCACATCACTTTCATTTCCGCGCTTAACGTTCATATAAACATAATCCGCAAAAGGCATCGCAAATACTTCTCCGACTCCCCCAAACATCACGGACAAAAAGGACACTAAAACAATAAGATGACGACTATTTATTTTCATTTCTTTTATTCCCGACAAAAATTATTTACATAATAATACAGAAGAAAGCTTAATATTGCGTTTATTTTATCCTAAAGATACAAAAAAGGGCAGCCAAGTATAACCCCTTGACTGCCCCTTAAAACTTAAGTTACGATATTAGAAACCCATCGCTCCACCGGCACCCGGCATACCGCCGTTACCACAAGAACATTCATGTTTTTCAGGAATATCCGTAACCATTGCTTCAGTTGTAATCAGCAAACTAGCAACCGACGCTGCATCCTGCAAAGCTGTTCTAACAACTTTTGTCGGATCTAAAATACCGGCTTTAATCAAATCAGTATACTCATCAGTTGCAGCATTATAACCATAGTTATAATCTGTACCTTCAAGCAATTTTCCGGCAACAACAGCTCCGTCAAGTCCTGCATTTTCAACAATTTGACGAATAGGTGCTTGCAAAGAGCGACGAATGATATTTACACCAACCTTTTGGTCTTCATTTGTCGGCTTAACATTTTCTAAAGCCTTAGTTGCATAGAGCAAAGCAGTACCACCGCCGGCAACCACACCTTCTTTAACAGCCGCACGAGTTGCATTTAAAGCATCATCAATACGGTCTTTTTTCTCCTTAACTTCAACCTCAGAAGAACCACCGACTTTCAAAACGGCAACACCACCTGAAAGTTTACCCAAACGTTCTTGCAATTTTTCACGATCGTAATCAGATGTTGTCTTAACCATTTCTTGTTTAATTTGAGTTTTACGAGCTTCAATAGCTTCTTTATTGCCGTTACCATCAATAATTGTCGTATCATCTTTAGAAATAACAACACGTTTTGCCGTACCAAGCATATCAACTGTGGTATTTTCCAACTTCATGCCCAATTCTTCAGAAACAACTTGTCCACCGGTCAAAACAGCTAAATCTTGCAAGATGGCTTTTCTTCTGTCCCCAAATCCAGGAGCTTTAACGGCACAAACTTTAAGACCGCTTCTGATACGGTTTACAACCAACGTTGCCAATGCTTCACCATCAATATCTTCAGCGACAATAAGCAAAGCTCTGCCTGCTTGCAATACATTTTCCAATACCGGCAAAATAGCTTGTAAATTAGAAATTTTCTTATCATACAACAAAACATACGGATTTTCATATTCAACAGTCATTTTGTCTGAATTAGTAACAAAATAAGGAGACAAATAACCTCTGTCAAATTGCATACCTTCAACAACATCTAACTCTGTATCCAAACCCTTTGCATCTTCAACGGTAATAACACCATCATTTCCAACTTTTTCCATTGCACGAGCTAAATATTCACCGATGCTTTTATCACCATTAGCGGAAATTGTACCAACTTGAGCAATTTCTTCGGATGTTTTAATTTCTTTTGAACGAGATTTAACATCAGCCACAACAGCTTCAACTGCCAAATCAATACCGCGCTTCAAATCCATCGGGTTCATACCGGCAGCAACAGCCTTACAACCTTCTTTAATAATGGCTTCAGCCAAAACAGTAGCAGTTGTTGTACCATCACCGGCTTTATCAGCTGTTTTCTGGGCAACTTCCTTAACTAACTGAGCGCCCATATTCTGAAATTTATCTGTTAAAGCAACTTCTTTTGCTACCGAAACGCCATCTTTTGTAATTTTCGGCGCACCATAAGATTTGTCTAACATAACATTACGTCCTTTAGGACCTAAGGTAACCTTTACTGTTTTTGCCAGAATCTCAACACCCTCTAAAATTTTAGCTCTGGCATCTGTACCGAATTTAATATCTTTCGCACCCATAATTAAAAATTCCTTTCATTATTTCTCAACAACAGCCAAAATATCACCCTCTTTAATGATTAAATGAGGGATACCGTCAATTTTAACTTCTGTTCCGGACCACTTGCTAAATAAGACATGATCACCTGCTTTAACAGACATAGGCAAAACTTTACCATCAGTCGTTCTCGGACCTTCGCCCACAGCAACAACAACAGCTTCACTCGGTTTTTCTTTTGCTGTATCCGGCAAAATAATTCCACCGGCAGTTTTATTTTCTTCTTCTACACGTTTAACTAAAACGTTCTCATGTAAAGGCTTAACTTGCATTTACTTTTGCTCCTGTAAAAAGGTTAATTACTAAACTAATACTTTAGTTAGTGTTTCAATTTTCAAAAATCAAGTTCTGCCGAAATATTTTTCTTATTTTTTTATACTTTTAAAAATACTGTCAAAAATCCGAGCCACTTTAACATTCGTAAATTTTTCCAAAGTTATTTTCTGAGCCTTTTCAGCCATTTCTTTTCTTATTTCCGGATGTTTTAAATAAAAATCAAGTTTTTCTTTAAAATCGTAAAAATCCTTATAAGTCGCAATGCTATCTCCATATATTTCTTCAATTTCCGGCAAATAATCCGTAAACACAAAACCTCCGGTAGCCGTAACATCATAAATACGATTAGAAATAAAACCATAATGTCTCATATCTTCTCGGTGATCATTTAAAACAATATCAGCATTGCCATAGTATTGATATAACACATCATTATTAATGAATTTTCCCTTTAAATATTCAGGACTTAGACTCTTTTCCCAAAATTTTCCGTAAACACTCAAATTAGATTCCGCTAAAACCGCATAATCAACACATTTACGACCAAATCCCGAATGATCAGAACCCACAAATAAAACTTCGTTATGTTTACCTTCATCTGTTTTTGCCGGTCTAAATCTTTCCGGATTAGTAAATTGTGGAACATAAACTCCGGTTATCCCCTCCGGAATTAAATTTTCATTAATAAACCGATTGGATGCACTGGCTACCACATCAACCTCTTTTAATATTTCCGGATGTAATCCCTCCAAATAATAAACATACAATATCCGTTTGCGATTATCTTTTTTAGCCGCCGGCAAATGTTCAAAATCAGCATATCCTTTAAAATAAATAACATTTCCGGCATTTCCTAATTTCAAATTATCATAATCTTCCCGAAAGCGATATTCCACCTTATATCCAAGTTTCTCCAATCCATAACGCAGATCAGAAGCTAAGAAAAAATCTCCGTCTTTTTGATAATAATAAGGCGAAGAGGCACGCTCGGAAGATGGCAACACAAATACAATTTTTGAAAAATCCAAGCTGAGAAAGCTCCATATAAAATAAAAGCCCCCCAATAGCAGACATATCCCCCCGATAACAATACTTTTCTTTAGTTTTGCTTCTTTTTTATCCATTGACTCAATCCCTATTTTATAGTAAAATTCGCCCATATTATTTATAACAACGGACCGTGCGTAATGAATATTACTACCTTTATCTTAAAAAACATTAAAAAAAGCCGGTATTTATTTTTTGCTAATATCTTTTATCTTATGCTGAATTTCACCTTAAGTCAGATTATCATCTACACAGATACACGAATTATCGGATGTTTCGAAATGGCAGACCGCTCACTAGCTCTACACCACGCACTGTATATTATATCCGCAATCCTAATTTTATATACATTACAAGCCATAATCGGTTACTACCAAAGATACTACCGAACAATGTTTCTTGAAGTTTTCAAATCCAATATAACTATAGATTTATTCACTCATACCCACAAACACTCTACACAATTCTTTCAAGAAGAAATGAGCGGAAGATTATCCGGAGCCATCCAAAATATCAGCAACAGTATTAACACTTTATATCACTCATTGATTTTTGAATTATACCGTCCGATATCCCACATATTCATATCTCTTTTTATTATAAGCACTTTTAGTTTTAAACTCGGTTTGTTTTTACTCTTGATGTTTATCCCGATTTTTTTTGATACACAAAAAACTGGCTGCTAAAGCATTTGCCATCTATTACAACTCCCATTCATTATTCAATAAAATAAACGGGCATCTGACGGATAGTATTGCCAATTACAAACTGGTAAAATTCGGTGGCTCTTTTTATCATGAACAAATAACCCTGTTCAAATACATAAAAGCTCACGCACACTCGACTATAAATGAACGCATATTACATGCAAAATATTTTCCATTTCTCTCCATACTTTCAAGTTTATTTTCAACTTTAGGCATACTCGGAACAATTTATTGCATAAAGCACGATGATGTTTCGCTTGAAAACGCCATTTATGCTATAAGTTCATTAATATGGTTTCGCATGGCACTTTGGAATCTTTCAGCTTTTTCCTTTAATTTTGCCGATAGATATGGTTCATTAAAAGCAAATTTAGATTTAATCCAAAAGCCGATACATATTAAAGATATACCAAATGCAAAACCTCTAAAAATTGAGGACAAACCGGAAATAAAATTTCAAAATCTCACATTTAGCTATACGCCCGAAAAGAAAATCTTTCAAAATTTCACTCTGACGATACAAAATGGGGAAAAGGTAGGAATTGTCGGTTATTCAGGCGCAGGAAAATCTACTTTAATAAATCTTCTGCTTCGCTCATACACCCTAAATGCCGGAAGCATTCAAATCAATAACCAAAACATAAAAAAAGTTACATTATCCTCACTTCATAAAAATATTGCTGTGGTATCACAAGATACAAATTTATTCAATCGTTCAATCAAAGAAAACCTGAAAATTGCAAACATCAGCGCAACCGACCAACAAATATACACCGCAGCCAAACAAGCTCATATACACGACACAATTAAACAATTTCCGCAAGGATACGAAAGTATTGTCGGCGAAAAAGGACTAATGCTTTCCGGTGGGGAACGTCAACGCATTTCTATTGCTCGCGCCATTTTGCAAAATGCTCCGATTTTAATTTTAGATGAAGCAACCTCATCTCTTGATAGCGATTCCGAAGTTTATATTCAGCAAACCCTAAAAAAAATTATGAAAAACAAAACCGTCATCGCCATCGCTCATCGTCTTTCTACTCTAAAAGATATGGATAGAATTATTGTCTTAGAAAAAGGTAAAATCATTGAAAATGACGCCCCGAAAAATCTGTTCAAAAATAAAGACGGAATTTTCTACAAACTGTACCACCAACAAATGCTTGAAAATGAGAGCGAGATAGAACAATGATGACCACCAATAAATTTCTCTTTACATATGCCAAGAAACAAGCAAAACGCAATATTATCCACTTTTTATATTCATTATGTAACGAATTAATTTCAGCATATTCTGCTTATCTTGTTGGCAGCTGGCTTGGGATACTCAGTCAAAATTATCAAAACATTTTCTCTGATTATACGATTGAATTCTTAATAACCTATGTCTGCCTGAACATTGTCAGTGCCATATTGGAAGCCCCGAGAACTCTCAATTCCGGAAAGCAGGAAACCATGGTTAGAGATGCTAATATTTTACCGGACATTTTCAGGCTAATTCATAAACATTCTTCTGCTTTTTTTAATCAGGAAATGTCCGGATATATCTCTGGTCAGATGATAACCCTAAAAGACAGAACCATAAATTTCATGAAATACTTTAATCGATTACTTTCCATAATTATCGTATTACCGATTTTACTCATATTTATATATACTCTTAATCATCTGTTCGGAGTAGTAATTATCAGCCTCTGCTCCATATGTATATACCTAAATTTTCGGTATAGCAAAAACCTCAAAACTTTCTCCGAAAAAACAAACAAACTCTCCTCTCAAATATCCGGTATAATCACAGATAGTATCAGCAATCATGATTTGATAAAAAACAACAATTCCCTACCTCATGAAAAAGTTTATCTGAAAAAAATGTATAACATCTACCTGCGTGCCAAGATCCAAGAAATTAAACATGAAGAACAGGCAAGCATATACGCCCGTTTTTCAATGATAGCCTTTCAAATCTTATCTTTGGTCATTGTCTTTTATTTTTGGTATATTCAAGCAATCGGAACTTCCGCAGCACTGATTGTGCTGTTCCTCAACCGACAAATAAACGAAAATATATCACTATTCAACCACCTGCTAAATAATCTTCAACTAGAGTACGGAAGCATTGAGAATTGTGTAAAAACTCTGTACAAACCTCTGGAAATTGAAGACAAACCAAATGCTAAGAAATTGAATATTCAGAAAAACTCCATTGAATTTAAAAATGTTACTTTCGGCTATCCGCACCGCAAAGCCTTATTTAAAGATTTTAATTTAAAAATTAAACCTAACGAAAAAGTTGGAATTGTTGGTTTATCCGGCGCCGGAAAAACGACTTTAATTAATTTAATTTTACGGTGTTACGACATCCACAAAGGTAAAATTCTTATATCTGATCAGGATATTTCCAAAGTCACGCAATATTCACTTCATCAAAACATAGCACTGATATCGCAAGAACCGTGTTTATTTAATCGTTCAATTAAAGATAATATCTCTTTTTCAAACCCGAACGCCGATGATACAGAAATTCAGCATACCGCTAAGCAAGCCTATATCCACAGTACCATTAAAAGCCTACCACACGGATATGAGAGCGTTGTCGGGGAACGTGGCACCAAATTATCCGGCGGAGAGCGTCAACGTATCACCATCGCTTCTGCAATTTTGAAACATGCTCCGATTTTAATTTTAGATGAAGCAACTTCTTCTCTTGATAGCGATTCCGAATTGCATATTCAAATGGCATTAAAAAACATTATGAAAGATAAAACCGTGATAGCCATTGCTCACCGCTTATCAACCCTCAAGGATATGGATAGAATAATTGTATTAGACAACGGCAAAATCATCGAAAATGACACCCCGAAAAATCTGCTCAAAAACAAAAACGGCACATTTTATAAATTATACGAGTTGCAATCTAACGGTTATCTTTAGCCACATCAACCACTTTATCTGAAATAAATGCAGGCGCCGGATTGAGAGGTTCTCTTTTTCTTTTCTCAGGAACGGGCTTACCGGAATTTTCTCTGTTTTTCAATCTGGAAGATTTTACTATTTTCCATGCATTTTTATGTTTTTTAATAAGCTCTAATTTAATGTTCCTTTCATCATCTGTCAGCGGACGTTGATTTTCCTTCTCGTACAGACGTGCAACGTCACGCTCATAGTGATATTCCCCAACAGATTTATTATAAATAGTTTTCTTTTCTTCTAACTCTCTCTCCGTCAAAACACCTTTCATATAATCTGTATCCATTAATTTTTCAGGTTTCCCGTCAGCCACAACTTTACCACCGGATATTATCACGCATCTGTCTGCTAATGCAATTTCAGTCGGATTATGTGTAACAACCACCACAGTTTTTCCTGACTTTGCCAAATTTTTCATCAAACGAATAATTTCATTGGTTTTATTACCATCTAAACCTGTTGTCGGTTCATCCATAAGAACAATATGAGAATCACTTAAGACAACTCTCGCCAACGCCACTCTCTGTCTTTGTCCGCCTGAAAGCAAAGCGCCATCTTGTCCGATTTGATAATCTAAACCTCTCTTAAAACATTCTGCTTCTTCTTCCTTGGTCATTTTTTTCTTATCATCATCTTTATTCTTATCCTCTTTCTTATCATCTTTATTCTTATCCTCTTTCTTATCATCTTCTTTCTTAGGAGTACCCAATCGGACAACATCCTCATAAAATCCCACCTTTTTACAGACATCAATCAATTCTTCCTCTGTTGCATCATCCTTAAAATACAATAAATTATCGCGAATGCTTCTATCAAAAAAATGAACATTTTGATCAACCAAGGCCACATGAGAATTAAAGGAACTTTCCTCAATATCATTTATGTTCTTATCGCCTATTAAAATTTCACCGGCTTCCGTATCATAATCATGTCGCATCAAACTAAGCAAAGTTGATTTTCCATTTCCCGTTTCCCCGACAATAACATTCAATTTTCCCCTATCAAATTCCAAATTAACATCATGAAGAATACCTGAACCACGTGTAACCTCATTTAATTGTTTTTCAGCTTCCTCCCGTGTCAATTTTGTAATATCTTTGGACACATCCGGATATGCAAAGGAAACATTTTTAATTTTAACGGTTGTATCCTCTTTACTTAATATTTCTTTCCCTCTAGTAATCTCCAATCCTCGTGGAGTCATAAGCTTTTTAGCCGAATCATGTAATTTCATCGTTGTTTGTTGCAAATTACTCCATAATCCTGTTATATTTGAACCATTCTGCATCATTTGCCATGCCGCACTATTAATTAAGGCGAAACGCCCGATATCACCGGTTTTCATTACATCATACGCTGCCACAACTGCTATTCCGAGTTCCATAAGAATATTAACAGAAGAGCCTAAACCTAAATTAATATTTGCAACACTGTTTTCAATTCTGGAAACATTTTCCGAATTATTATCTAATCTGTTCTTAATTTTTAAAGTTTCGTTTTGTACTTTATTTGTTGCCTGAATCAATGGAGTATTTTTTATTGAATCGATATTATTTTTAGAAACATTAGCCTGATTTTGATTTGCTTTATCAAAAACATCCCGATAAAGCTTATTAAACTTTGTACCAACCATTTTAATTCCTGCCGTACACCCGACCACGCAAAGTGCCAAAGTAGGGCTCGCAGCAAACAAAGAAGCAGTACTGATACCCCAAACTATCGCAGATGACCCCAATCGCATAGACGAACCTAAAATATCATTTTTTAAGTTTGCCATTCTAAGTGTTGCCTTTTCAATAGCATCAGGTGCATTAACTTTAAAATATGGCCTGGGCTTATGTAATGTATCACTGTAAACTAAATTTTGTGCAGAATTCCTATATGTATTATCTAAAATTATTTTAGCTACTTTTCCTTTAGACTGACAAAAAGCGGACAAACGATTTCGCAATACTCCCAAAGCCGAAGCTCCGAAAAAAGGAATAGTATTACCGGCAGCCAACCCCGTTAAAGAACCAAAAAGCATTTTCTGAACCATTGGACGCAATCCATCAAAAACAGCCATGCCCGTTTGGTACCCTAAGCAAACCAAAAAATCTTTACGAGAAATTTTACCGGCCTCTTTAACCACATCAATCGCTGTTTTAAAGGTTCCTTTTTCTTTTTTCTCATTAGCTTTAGCTATTTTCTTAATATTCTTTGCACGCTTAAACACCTCTCTTTTAGAGAAGTAAAATGAAATATTCTTCACAATTTTCTTAAAGTTATCATACTCACTTTTCCAAAAGCTCGGTATCTCAATTTTTTCTAAATCTTCTTTATTATCCATAAGAGTCTCCTTCTCTTGAATAATATTTTTATATAAAAAATATTATACCACCAAAAGAGACGGTAAACAAGAAAAAACTTTGCCAGATTTACCAATAAATTATTGGCATTCCAAACAAATAAGACATATTTTCATGAGTATTTTCAAAGCTTAATTGACGCCCTCCTTTTTGGAGAACTCTATCATCCGCAATAAGAACATTATTATTTTTCACGTGATTTTCATTATAAATAGACATCTTTTTTGAAGAATAATTCAAATCAAATTTTTGCTTAAAATTATCAACCGTTACATTACATTTTTTAATCATTCCATCTCCTCATTGTCAATAAAGATTCTAAAAAACAAAATAACAAATAAAATTTATATACTAAAAATTGATATATTTCAACAATTATTTTAAATAAAAAAGATAAACATCTATAAATCACTCAATAAAATATGCAAAAATCACCTTCACGGCAATAACCACTGACAGCATCAACAAGTTAAAATTCCTTAGATAAACTTTCCGGTGTTTATGCAATTCTGTCATACAATAAAAAAACAACAAAAAAGGGTGACTCACGTCACCCTCAAAATCTTCGCTAAGATTTATTTTCTAACACAGCTTTTTAGCCATACTCCTTCCGCTTTGAGCGGACTTGCAAGAATAGTCAAATACTGTTCCTTGGTCAATCCTCTTTTTGAGGCATAGTGAGAGAGCATCCTTATACTTTGAAGAAGACACTCAAAATTTTCAGGATAAACACCAAACTTTTCAATATGGCGTTCCTTATATTTTCTAAATGCATCATCCATCTGCAGGAGATACTTTTCTGCACCGACCGTCAGCGACATTTCTGCCATACCTAACGGATCCTTTTTAATTGCTAGAATTTCAGCCTGTGTCTGTAACTCTTCTTCTATAAAGAGTTGCATTTCAGATGAAAACAGAGACAACTTACTAACATTAAAAAAATTCTCTTTTATGATTTTGTTTAATGCTATCTTCTGGTTTTCTTCTGTCCATCCGCTAAATGGCAAGTAATCCATTAGTAAGCATGCACTAGCACTTTTCGCCAACGTTCCCTGAATTCTACCATAATATTCACTGAAATCAGAATTTTTTAGTAATGATTTCAGTTGAACTGCTGACGCTTTATGATAATTCATCAGAACAACCTGCTTCAGATCTTCATATCTCTGAACTGAAAGTTCTGACTTTAAATCAGGCAACAAAGATACCACAGTATCTATTACTGTTGCTGAACTGCACTGCCACAACGCTTGTTCATACCAAAACCAAGCATCCTCTGCTTTGTCCTGATCGTTGTGACGAAGATTTCGCACCTTGTCCGGCAAAACCGTAGCAATACAGTTTGCACCGTACAATGTACTGTGAATCTTTTCCTTCAGCTTTCCGTACAACTCTGGAAAATGGCTTTCCATAAATCGCACTTCGGAAGCCAATTCAATCTCGTTCTTTAATGCAACAAGTACAAAAAATTTATACAAAGACGAAAACTTGTCTACACAAGCTTTATCTCCTCTCAATATTTTGTTTCGCACTATCTGCATGAAAGAACGGCACCAACGCTTTGGTGCTTTATCGGACAGGATCTTTCCCACCTCAAAAAAATCCACCTGAGGATTCTTTAGTGATAGAAGCTCCTCAACAGTCAGAACATCAAATAATGTTACTGCATTTTCTGCCAAATAGCTGACTGTTTCAGTTTTCTCCTCCGAAAGAATTTTCTTAAAGATATCCTTTTTGGGAGTATAAACCCTCAAGAGCTGCTCCAATTTCACGCGTGTCAGACCATTATTATACGCCGCAAAAAACTCTTTTTCAGTTGCGACATACTTAATAAATGAATATAAGCCTTTCTCTAGGAAATATTCAATTTGATCTCTTTGCCACACTCTTGCGGCAATCCAGTCGTGATCATACGACCTTCCTTCCTCTGTGATGATCTCGTATGCTTTTTCCTGAGATACATTATAAAAGGCTGCATACTTTTTGCCTTTGATAATTTTAGAATTAATCACCATTTTGGGTGCAACTGCAACCAAAAATGAACACCACAACTGAATGCAGTATTCTACGAAACCTAACTGTCTCATAACAAAAAAAATTTAAATTATTTTATTACGTTGAAAAGATTTTCTCCTCAACGATCAACAATTAAAATTTATGTAGCCCAAATAGCACCCAAGTAAACCTTAAGCGAAATCCAAATCTATATAAATAATAATATGTTAACAGCTTTAATATACCATATTTTGTTGATTTCGTCAACAGCTGATCAAACCATAACTCCAAAATTTCACATTAGATGCCCCTATTTTGATTTTCACATAAAATCATAAGCAAACTTTTAATATGCCGCTATGTCAAAAAATTTTCCTATTTTATTTCAAAATAAAAAACTTACTCTTTATAACAATTTGCATTTCTCAAATATTCTGCCAACTTTACTGATGAATAAACCTGTTTCACTGCTAATCTTTAACTCATTTATCAATTCTCTCTTGCTTCACTTAAACTATCCTCGCAATAGAGTTCTACTTTCTGCCTAAATCCCCTTCACTCGACCTTATCGCCATTTCTCTCTGCAATTTCTATCCTCTCAAACTTCCGTTCGCAGCCTATCTCTCGCCTCCTCTACCACTACCTTATCGCATTTTCTCTCTCCAATTTCTATCCTCTCAAACTTCCGTTCGCAGCCTATCTCTC
>SAMEA104404106__coassemble_2401_pt1 | contig 11917 bp, 10 predicted proteins | sample SAMEA104404106__metabat2_high_PE_033 | metagenome-assembled genome bin SAMEA104404106 (sample SAMEA104404106) | Balaenoptera acutorostrata
AAACCGTAAGGTTTGTAGCTGATATAGAACCACGGGTTTACCCGTGGATATCTATGATCTTTAACGCAAAGTCGCGCCGGTTTTCTTTCCGACTTCAAAAATAACCTTATTCATCAATGCATCAAGTTCATTGTCAGTATAAGTTTTTTCCTTTGGTTGGAAAGTAACACTGATAGCAACGGATTTTTTATCCTCGGGTAAATTTTCCCCTTCGTAAATGTCAAAAATGCGAACATCAGTGATATTATTTCTATCAGCATTTTTTGCTGCAACAGCAACACTGTTTGCTGAAACTTTTTTATCAACCACAAAAGCCAAGTCTTTATCTACGGCTTGAAGTTGAGAAAGTTCTAATTTCTTTTTGGCTTTAGATTTTGCGCCGTGCGGAACCGGAATATTATCTAAAAATACTTCAAAAGCGACCACATTAGTTTTTAAGTCTAAGTCTTTTAAAACTGCTGGGTGCAGTTCGCCGAAATACGCCAAAACATTTTTACCTAATCTGATAACACCGCTTCTTCCGGGGTGATAATAATTCGGTGTATCCGTAGTAATTTGCGGAGCATCAATCGGTCCTTTTGCCGCAGCAATTGCAGCAAAAGCATCTGCTTTGGCATCAAAGACATCGTATAGACGAGAAGTATTCGTCCAATCCTTTTTTGCGGTTTTACCAACTCTGATACCTGCAGCAACCGTATTTTGTTCAAATGGTTTTCTTCCGTAAAATTCCGGTGCAACCTCAAACAAAGCCAGATTAGCATAACCGCGAGCAATATTATTTTTTGCACCGATTAATAAGTTAGGTAATAAGCAAGGCTGTAATTCATCCAATTCTTTAACAATCGGATTCTGCAATAAGACTTGCTCTTTTCCTCTACGAAAATTCTTGGCAACGGTACTGTCAGTTAAAGTAAAGGCAACTGTTTCATACATTCCGCGAGAGGCTAATTCATGCTTAACTAAAACAATATTATTTTGTTGAGGCGTTAAAACCGGTTTTGGATAATCAGTCATCTTAACCGATGTTGATGGAATATTATCTAATCCAATCATCCGAACAACTTCTTCAATCAAATCTTGTTCGCATTCAATATCACCTCTCCAGGTCGGGGAAACCGCCTTAATTTTTCCGTTTTCGTCAGAAAGAGAGAACCCTAAATGTTGCAAAATTTCTTCACATTTTTCTTTAGAAACATCCATTCCGATAAAAGTTTTTAATCTTTCCGGATTTAAGCAAACCGGCAGCGCCTGATAATCTTCTTTACCGACTACCACCATTTCGGAAGCTTCACCGCCACAAATATCCAAAATCATCTGGGTAGCATAGTTATTGCCGGAAATGTTGGAGCAGGGATCAACCCATCTTTCATATCTGGCACGAGAGTCGGAATCAATTTGTAATTTGCGTCCGGTACGTGCAATGCAAACCGGTGTAAATAAAGCGCATTCTAACAAAACATTCGTTGTATCTTCGTAACTTCCTTTTTTCAAGCCTCCCATAATGCCACCTAGACATTGGACACCTTCATCATCACAAATTCCTAAAGATTGCGTATCTAAAGTATAAGATTTCTCGTTAAGAGCTAAAAATTCTTCATTTTCTTTAGCCATACGAACACAAACATTACCACTCAATTTATCAGCATCAAAAACATGTAGCGGTCTTGCTAAATCGTAGTTAATATAGTTTGTGATATCTACCAAAGCAGAAATCGGTCGCAAACCGATAGCCGACAATCTGTCTTTCATCCATTTCGGAGTTTCCGCCTTGTTATTGACACCTTTGATGTATCTTGCAGTATAGGTAGGGCATTCACTCGGACATTCAACCGTAACTTTAATCGGGCTGGTATAGCTACCTTTAATTTCTTTAATTTCCAAAGGTTTTAATTTACCCAGACCGGAGGCAGCCAAATCTCTGGCTATTCCTCTGACACCCAAACATTCAGCGCGGTTAGGTGTAATGGAAACATCAAAAATCGGATCAATATTTAAGATTTCCGCAGCCGGTACGCCAAGTGGTGTGTCACTTGGTAACTCAATAATTCCGGTGTGATCATCGCCGACCATAAGTTCTTTTTCTGAACACATCATGCCTGAGCTTTCAACTCCGCGAATTTTGGCAACTTTTAACCGTTCTCCGTAGCAAGGAATGAGTGAACCTGTCGGGGCATAAATACCGATAAGACCTTCTTTCACATTAGGAGCTCCGCAAACAACTTGTATAGTTTCGTGTCCGGTATTAACACTCAGGATATGCAAATGATCTGAATCCGGATGCATATCAACTTTTTCAGCTTTTGCTGTGATAAATCCTTCTAAGCTGGCAGCCGGATTAATGACTTCCTCAACCTCTAAGCCGATTTGAGTTAATGTTTTACTGATTTCATCAACACTTGCAGATGTTTCTAAGTGTTCTTTTAACCAAGATAAAGTAAATTTCATCGTGTTTGCCCTCCGTTATTGCTCAAACCGCTGGTCATAGAAGAAAAATCAAGCGGTGCAAAACCATAATTTTTAATCCAACGAACATCTGATTCAAAGAAAGTTCTTAAATCCGGAATGCCGTATTTTAACATAGTCAATCTGTCAATTCCGACACCAAAAGCAAATCCCTGATATTCTTCCGGATCAATACCGCCGGCTTTCAAAACATTAGGATGTACCATGCCACAACCTAGAACTTCCAACCAATCCGTTCCGCCTCCGACAACTAACTCTGTTTTTGTTTTTAAACATCCGATATCAACTTCAGCAGAAGGTTCGGTAAACGGAAAATAAGAGGGGCGAAAACGTAAGGGTAAATCATCGACCTCAAAAAACTTTTTCATAAAGTCATTTAAGCACCCCTTTAAATCAGCCATCGTTGTTTTTTTATCAATAACCAATCCTTCAACCTGATGAAACATTGGAGAGTGTGTTGCGTCATAATCGCAGCGATAAGTTCTTCCCGGAGCAATAATCCGTATCGGGGGACGTTTCTTTTCCATAGTTCTGATTTGAACGCCGGAAGTATGAGTCCGTACGACATAGGCACTGTCCATATCAAACTCTTTATCCGGATTATCATTAATATAAAAGGTATCTTGCATTTGACGAGCAGGGTGATTCGGCGGCATGTTTAAAGCATTAAAGTTATGAAATTGGTCTTCAATATCCGGACCTTCGGCGACTTCAAAACCCATTTGCGCAAAGATTGCTACAATTTCCTCGTAGACTTTAGACACAGGATGGATTCGTCCCTGTACTTCAGGTCGACACGGTAAGGTCACATCAATGACTTCATTTTTAAGCTTTTCATTAAGTAATTTTAACTCTAACTCTTTTTTCTTTTCCGTAATCAGGTTTTCAAGTTCAGCTTTAACGACATTAATTTCTTTACCGAGAGCAATTCTTTCTTCCATCGGAAGAGCGCCTAAAGTTTTAAGAATGCCTGTAATTTGACCTTTTTTTCCTAATGCAGCCACTCTGATATCATCCAGAGCTTTGGCATTATCGGCAGCATTAATTTGCTCCGTAATTTCTTGTTTTATATTTTCAATATCACTCATATTTATACCTCAAAATATAGCCAATACTATAAAATTTATTCCCTCTATAAAATTTTTTTTGAAAACAGTTTTATAAAATCAATGTGACATAAGTTTATAAAACTGCAAAGAAACTGATAACAAACATAATTTAAACACAAAAGAGTCATCTTGGTTGCCCAAGACGACTCTTTATTTTTTATATCTGATATAAACTATACTAAATTGAAAAATTATTTAGCCAGAGCCGCTTTGGCAGTTTCTACTAACTTAGCAAAAGCTTGGGGCTCTCTATAAGCGATATCAGCCAGCACCTTACGATCAAGCTCAATACCTGCTTTGGTGAGCCCGCTGATAAATCGTGAATAAGTCATATCATTTAAACGAGTTGCTGCATTGATGCGTTGAATCCACAAAGAGCGGAAATTTCTCTTTTTAGCTCTTCTATCGCGGTAAGCATATTGCAAACCTTTTTCAACTTTTTCTAAAGCTACTCTGAAAACATTTTTGTTACGACCTTGGTAACCTTTCGCCATATCAATAATTTTTTTATGACGAGCGTGAGCCGTTACACCTCTTTTAACACGAGACATTTACATATCCTCCTACAACTACAAATAAGGTAAAAATTTCTTAACAATCTGCACATCAGCTTCAGCAAGTAAAGTTGTTCCGCGAGCTTGTCTTTTCATTTTTTGAGTTTTGCAGAAGAGAAGGTGTCTCTTTTTCGCAAAATTTCTTTTCAATTTGCCGGTTCCTGTAACGCTAAAGCGTTTTTTAGCCGAACTTTTAGTTTTTAATTTAGGCATTTCAATCCCTTTCACTAAAAAAATTGGATTAACACAGCAGTAAGGCATGCCATTAGCCCTCGCTGCATACGCTCATCATTTATACACCGATATTTTAATTTGTAAAGCATTTTTTTAATTTAAAATTAACTGTTACTTTTTCGCAGAAAAGCAAAAAAAGAAAGGAAGACCGGCTCATTTAGAGTATTGTCTTCCTCGTATTTTGTTAAATAAAACAGGGTTTATTTTTCCTCTTTTATTTCAATATGTAAATCTTTGATTTGTTGTTCGGTAACAGTATTTGGTGCCTGCATCAACAAATCTTGAGCTTTCCCGTTTAATGGGAAGATGATAACATCGCGGATGATTTCTTCGCCCAAAAGTAACATCACCGTTCTATCAACCCCAGGGGCGCATCCTGCGTGCGGTGGTGCGCCAAACTTAAATGCATTAATCATTCCACCAAATTTACTATCTACAACGGAGTTATCATATCCGGCAATTTCAAAAGCTTTGTACATAATTTCCGGTTTATGGTTACGGACAGCACCGGAAGCTAATTCAACACCATTGCAGACCATATCGTATTGGTAAGCTAAAATATCTAATGGATTTTTGTTTAACAGCGCATCCATTCCGCCTTGCGGCATAGAAAACGGGTTGTGAGAAAATTCAACAGCACCGGTTTCTTCATTTTCTTCATAGAACGGGAAGTCAACAATCCAACAAATACGAAAAGCATCTTTTTCTACCAATTCTAATTCCTGACCAAGTTTAGTTCTGACTTGACCGGCAAATTTGTTGATATGTTTTTTATCGCCACCCATAAAGACAATTGCATCACCGTTATTTAAGCCGAAAACGGAGTGTAATTCAGCCATTTTCTCTTCAGAGAAAAATTTAGCAATACCTTTTGCGCCGGCATCGGACAAAGCGACATAAGCCATTCCGCCGAACCCTTCATCTTTCGCATAATTAGCTAATTTATCAAAGAAAGAACGCGGTTTGTTTCCGGCATTCGGGATAACAATGGCGCGTAATTGCTCACCATTTTGAGCTTTTTCATCATAAACGCCGAAACCGGTGCTTCCAAAGAATTTTGTCGCATCTTGAATAATCAACGGATTGCGTAAATCCGGTTTATCCGAACCATATTTTAGCATTGCATCTCTAAAAGTGATTCTTTGGAAAGGCGCTTGGTCAACTTTCTTTCTGTCCCCAAATTCATTAAAGATAGTTCCCATTGTTTTTTCCATAACGGCAAACACATCTTCTTGTGTGGCAAAAGACATTTCCATATCCAGTTGATAGAATTCCCCAGGACTTCTATCTGCTCGAGGATCTTCGTCACGAAAACAAGGAGCGATTTGGAAATATTTATCAAAACCGGAAACCATCAAAAGCTGTTTAAATTGTTGCGGAGATTGTGGCAAAGCATAAAATTTACCGGGATTTAAACGAGAAGGTACAAGAAAGTCTCTGGCTCCCTCCGGTGAAGATGCCGTCAAAATCGGAGTTTGATATTCCAAGAAACCTTGTTCGTTCATAATTTCACGCATTCTTTTAATAACTTTGCAGCGCAAGATAATGTTATTATGCAATCTTTCTCTTCTTAAATCCAAGAAACGATATTTTAAGCGCATTTCTTCCGGAGAATTATCCTCTCCGAAAACCTGTATCGGCAAAACATCGGCCATAGATTGTAACTCAACATCCGTTACCAAAACTTCAACATCACCGGTCGGCATATTTTTGTTAACGCTTTCGCGCATAACCACATCACCGTCAACCGTGATAACACTTTCTACTCTGATGTTTTCTAATTTTGTAAATAAATCACTGGAACTGTTTACCACACACTGCGTAATTCCGTAATGGTCACGCAAGTCAATAAAACACAGATTACCCAAATTACGTTTACGATGAATCCATCCTGAAAGTTTTACTTTCTGTCCTGCATTTTCTGCTCTGAGTTCACCGCAAGTATGAGTCCTATATTCGTTCATACATACCCCCGAATAAATAACAAACATTAATTGTCGCAAGTTTTACCACAAAATGGTAGAATTGCAAGCCAAAATTAAAAAAATCTTAAACAATCCCCCGTAAAATAACCAAAAAATATAAGGAAATATCCAATGAATTTAATAGACACGACCAAAGCTCTTCACGAAGCTTGTAAGATTTTAAAAAAACAAAAAGTTCTGGCAATAGATTGCGAATTTATTCGTGAGAAAACATTTTTTCCGATACCTTGTTTGATACAAGTCGGCTACGAAGACGGTTCATATATTTTGGATCCGATATCGCAAGATTTGGATTTAACCGAGTTTTTTCAACTGATGCAAAATGAAAAAATTATGAAAGTATTTCATTCCGGTCGTCAAGATATAGAAATAATTTATAATTTATCCGGAGCTGTTCCAACACCTGTTTTTGATACACAAATTGCCGCGCAAGCTTGCGGGTTAGGGGAGTGCGTCAGTTATGAAAATTTAGTTCGTGTATATTGCGGGGTAGAGTTGGATAAATCTTGCCGTCTTACAAATTGGCAACTTCGCCCATTGTCGGAGGAACAATTAAAATATGCCGCCGGAGATGTAACCTATCTGGTAAAATGCTATGCAGCGATATCTGCCTATCTCAAAGAAAATAATCGTGAAAATTGGATACAAGAAGATATGGAAGATTTGGTCAGTCTTGAACATTATGCTCAACAACCGGATAAAGCATGGATGCGTATTCGTCATAACGGACACTCAGTCACATTTTTGAATATTTTAAAAATTCTGGCAGCATGGCGTGAAAATAAAGCTATAGAAAAAAATATTTCGCGTCAGACCATAATCAAAGATGAAGTTCTGGTAAATATAGCAACGGTCTGCCCTAAAACAATGGAAGATATGAAACGTGTTCGAGGTATTCGTCCGGATATGGCAAAAAGCAAATTAGCTAAGGAAATAGTCGCAATATTGTCTGAAGCAGATGAAGAAACATTTGATAAAAATATCAATAAACAGGATAAAGAACGTGATGTTTGTCTGGCACCCAGTCAACACTCTCTATGTGAAGTTTTAAAGCTGTTGCTGAAGATAAAGAGTAACGAATATGGAGTTGTTTCGCGTCTGATAACATCCGAAAAAAACTTGCGGGAATATATCAAACACCCTAAAACAAAAAATCAGATTTTGAAGGGGTGGCGCTATGAAGTCTTCGGTAAAACAGCAGAAGCCTTTCGTAAAGGAACACTGGGAATTGTTTACGATAGCACAACCAGAGATATTATTATAAAAGAGTTATCTTAACAATATAAGGAATTGTATTATGAAAAAATTATATTTAACTTTAGCAGCAATGCTGTTTTCATTTAATGCACATGCATTTATTATTTCACCACACATGGGGTTAGATTATGTATCATCTACGCCGAACGGTTACGGTAATATAGACAGTATGAACGGTGGCGCATTGAGTGTTGGGGTAAAGGCACTGGGATTTGTATCTGTAGAGGGATATTATCAAAAATTTTTATCAACAGATGCTTCTTACGGAAGCAAAACGAAACCGGCAGCATACGGAATTGATGCTGTATTTGATACCTTAAATTTAGGTGTTTTAGAATTATTGACGACGGTTGGTTATGGAAAATACACTTTAGACGGCGGATCTTTGAATAAAAAATTGGAAGATTTTGAAGGTGAAACATATCGTGCCGGTTTTGGTGCACAAATTAACCCGACAAGCAATATCGGTATTCGTGCTATGTATCGTTATATCTTTCCGGATAATATGAGCTTTAGAAAGAATACTCAAGAATTAAGTATCGGACTTCGGTACTACTTTTTCTGATAACATCATTCAAAGAAAGTCAGAGCACCTCAGACGAGGTGCTTTTTTTTATTAATGCCTTACAGAAAACCCCGAGTTTACTCGGGGCTGAATGTTAAGGTGTTGGTACAACACCGTTTCACGCCAACGAGCGTGATCAAACCGTAAGGTTTGTAGCTGATATAGAACCACGGGTTTACCTGTGGATATCTATTAAAGAATATAAAATATTATATATTTGAGAAAATAAAACCTTGCTAATATATAAAAAAATATTATGCTAACAATAGGTTCGGCAATTAGCAGGACTCAGGGCCTAGAAAACCCTGTTATACTAATAGTCGTATGCATGACGACTTTAAATATCAATGCCGACGATTACGTCTATAACGGACGGATGTCGGCGAATAAGGTTCTGCCAAATAAGCCGAGCCGTCTGTTAGTATACGGTTTTCTAGCATCCGCCCGCCTTTAGTTTTTAAAGCGGGCTTTTTTTTAATTAACAAATAGGATGCAGAAATATGAAAAAATTATATGTTTTAAGTTTAATCTTTATGATGTCGGCTTGTACAATAGCCCCATTTACTCCACCGCAAACAATGTTATACACGAGTATAAAAGCACCATTGAGTATTGAATTTGATAAAACCGAATTGGGTTCTAAAAAAGGAAAAGCGAATTCGTATTCTTTCTTAGGCTTAATTTCTGTGGGCGATGTTAGTATTCAAAAAGCCGCCCAAAATGGAAATATTACAAAGGTAAATCACGCGGACTATGCACATTTTAATCTTTTATTCTTTCAAAAAACCAGTGTAATAGTTTATGGAGAATAAAATGCGTAAAGTATTGGGAATATTTTGCCTGATATTTTTCTTACCAGCTTGTGTAAGTAATATGACAGAGTTTCAACCCCCAAAAGGTGTATTATATACTCATATCAAAGCCCCGTTAAAAACAAATGTTTCTAATAGTATGATTACATTAAATCAAGGAAAGGCAGAGACCATAACGTTTCAATGGGGAATATGGGGGATGACAGATGGAAATGCATCGGTAGAAAAAGCAATTAATAGCGCGATTATGGATAATGTAGAATATGCAGATTATGAATATACAAATGTGCTATTTGGAATATATCAAGAAATGACAGTCTATGTATATGGAACAGATAAAATAGAAGAAAATTAGGAGTACTTGAAATGAAAAAAATATTTATAGGTTTAACAATGATGCTAGCTGCTTGTAGTAGTTTAGGTTCAAAGTTTGATAAACTGGAAACCCCGAGTGCTGATGAGGCAATTATTTATTACTATCGTCCAAGTAGATTTGTTGGCGGTGGTGTATTTTATGATGTTAACGAAAATGGTGAGAAAATTACGACACTATACAACGGCGGATATGATTTACATAGAACAGCGGCAGGAAAGAAAATTGTAACAGCAAAAACGGAAAAACAGACACAAATAGGTTTTGAAGTAGAAAATGGAAAAACCTATTTTGTAAGAGGCAAAGTTCATATGGGGATTTTGTTGGGAAGACCTGCATTAAAACTGGTGCCCCAAGAAAAAGCATTGAGAGAAATACAAGAGTGTAGAATTATTGAAAAGAAATAAGTAATCTCAAAAACAAAAAGCACCTCGTTTGAGGTGCTTTTTTATTATCCTAGATAGCTTTTTTAACTTCGTCAAAAGCTTCTTGTAATTTGCTTGCATTCGGACCGCCGGCTTGAGCCAAATCCGGTCTTCCTCCACCACCTTGTCCGCCGACAACGGCAGAGGCTATTCTAACCAAATCAACCGCGGAATACTTGTCCGTTAAATCTTTGGTAAGTCCAACCACAATAGAAGCTTTATCATCTTTATCGGTTGCCAAAACAATAACACCGGAACCGATATTTTGCCGCATATCATCAATAAATACTTTCAATTCTTTGGGATGAACATCCGGAATAACTTTGCCGATAAATTTAACTCCGTTAACAACCTCAGCTTCTGTATTTTGTGCTGATCCGCCACTTGCTAATGCTTTTTTCAAATTAAATATTTCGGCTTCCATTTTTTTGCGTTCAGCCAACATATTTGTAATTCTTGCTTCTAAATCGTTGATATTTGTTTTTAAGATGTCGCAAGTTTGGTGTAACTTATTTTCAATATTCTCAACATAATTTTCCGCACCTTTACCCGTAATACACTCAATACGTCTGATACCTGCGGAAACAGCGGATTCAGAAATAATATTGAAATAGCCGATTTCGCCCGTATTGCTGACATGCGTACCACCACAAAGTTCTCTGGAATACACTTCTCCGTTCTTTTCCATGGTAACCACGCGCACAACTTCGCCATATTTTTCACCAAAGAGAGCCATAGCACCGGTCTTAACCGCCTCATCTTGACTCATCAAAACTGTATTTACCGTATAATTTTCACGAATTGCCTTATTAACCATATCCTCACAAAGTTTAATTTCTTCAGCTGTAATTTGCTTTGGATGAGAAATATCAAATCTCATGTGATCCGGACAAACCAAAGAACCTTTTTGTGTAACATGCTCGCCCAAAATCGTCCGTAAAGCTTTATGAGCAATGTGCGTAACAGAGTGATTTGCACAAATCTGTTTGCGTCTTTCGGCGTTAACTTCAAAGTTTGCGCTTTCGCCTTTACGAACTTCGCCATTAATCATTCGGCAACAATGAACATAAACGGTATCTAATTTGCGTTTGGTATCATAAACTTCTGCCTTAAAATTATTGTTAGAAATAACACCGGTATCGCCGACTTGACCGCCACATTCTCCGTAAAAAGGAGTTTGACTTGCGACCAAATAAAACTCGCCGTTCTTGACGCAATCAACAATTTTTCCGTCTTGGACAAGAGTATTGATAAGTCCGTCACTTTTGGTTGTGTTGTATCCTAAAAATTCAGTTCCGCCGATTTTGTCTTTAACTTCAAACCAAACTTTTTCTGTTCCTTCATCACCGGAACCGGCCCAGTTTTTACGCGCTTCTTCTTTTTGTTTTGCCATTGCGGAATTAAATCCGTCCACATCAACATTAATTCCCTTTGCTTTCAGGGCATCTTGCGTCAAATCAAGCGGAAAACCATAAGTATCGTAAAGCTTAAAAGCGGTTTCGCCGTTAAGTGTATCGCCTTTGCTCAAAGCTTCGGTTTCATCGTCCAATAATCTCAACCCTTTATCCAAAGTTTTACCAAATCTGTTTTCTTCGGTTTTAATTGTTTCGGAAATAAGTTTTTCAAAGCGATATAATTCCGGATAAGCTTCACCCATTTCATTTTGCAAAACAGGGAGAAGTTTATACATCATCGGTTCTTTAACACCGAGCATATAAGCGTGTCTCATTGCCCGACGCATAATTCTTCTTAAAACATAACCGCGTCCTTCATTAGACGGCAAAACACCGTCGGCAATTAAAAAGCACATAGCGCGCAAGTGGTCGGCAATAACATTATGTGAGGATTGCAACTCTCCTTTTGGATTAGTATTTGCAATATCTGCAATTGCTTTAATCAGGTGTTGGAAGGTATCGGTATCAAAATTAGAGTGAACTCCTTGTAAAATAGCGGAAATTCTTTCCAGTCCCATACCGGTATCAATAGACGGTTTCTTTAAGTTAATTCTTGAACCATCGGGTAAATCTTCAAATTGGTCAAATACCAAATTCCAAATTTCAATAAATCTGTCACCGTCTTCTTCCGGAGTTCCCGGTAAACCGCCCCAAACTTCAGGGCCATGGTCATAAAAGATTTCCGA
>SAMEA104404106__coassemble_3034_pt1 | contig 9666 bp, 8 predicted proteins | sample SAMEA104404106__metabat2_high_PE_033 | metagenome-assembled genome bin SAMEA104404106 (sample SAMEA104404106) | Balaenoptera acutorostrata
TTTTATCGGATTGTCAATGTCTCTTCGGTATTACATACGAAAAGAGATAAAAAAATTGGAACTGTATTCGGGAATAAATACATATGGTTCGCTGTGCACAAGCGCATTTAAAAATCAAGACAAATATTGACAAAAGGTTAACAAAGTCATAAAGTATGGTTACTTATAAAAATAAACGGCAAAGGAGTATGCCATGGAAAATTCAGACCAACTCGAAAATAACGACGCTGTTATCTCTGATGAACAGAAAGAAAATAATCCCACAGAAGAAAATGAAGTAAAATTTTTATCTATTCGTCCGCTCTCAGAAGACGAACTTAAAGTTTTGGTTTTGCAAGAAATGATGATGCAGAAACCGGAAGTCTTTGCGGAAACGGCAGCTAAATATAATTTGGATTTGCAAAAAGATAATGCTGATGTTGCTAATATTGCTTATGAAGAAAATATGAGCGGGTATTTGGAACAAACCGTGATGTCTATGTTGGATGAAAATGTACAGCCGGCATACGAGCAACTTTATCACTTATGCTATTTTACACCTGAAGAAGAGGCGGCTTTGAGCCAAAGCTTTGCCGGAAAAAGTGATTTTGAACGCAAGTCTCTGTTGATAAATTATCGGTTGGCGGAAATTGAAGGGTTGCAACCAATCTTGGATTTTATGGGCGCAACCGGTGAGGCTATTGCTTACGGTATCAGCGGTGATAAAGCGGATATTAATGAATATGATGCTGACGGCGTGATGGAAAGATTGGAAAACGGATTGCAAATAATCAGTGGAGATGAAGCCGAATCTAAACTCTATTATATTGCTTCTAAAATGTATCGGCAGATGAATGTTGATAAATTCGGAGATTCTCCGAAAGGCGGAGCTGACGGTAAAGAACTTAAATGTTTACATCGGATTTTGAACCGGACAACGGAAAGTAAATTGATTGCATATTGCGCAACCAGACTTAAAAAAGGAATTTCGCATCCGCAAGTGGAAGAAGCTTACTTGAATGTTTTGAATAAATCTTCCGATAGGCATAATTTGGCGCAAGCTAACCGTGCTTTGGCGGATATTTGTTTGCGACGCAATCCGAGAATCGGCTTTGTTCCTGATGCAAAAGAAAATCATAATAATACAAATCTGGGACAGGCTGTCCGATATTTGATGGCCAGTTATCGTTATACTTCTAATAAAAAAAATAAATTGGCGTTGTTACATAAAATTTCTGAAATTGAATTACAACAAGGAAATCTCGCTAATTGGGAAAACTTTCAATATGTTATTGCCATGAAGTTTATGCATAAAGCTAATCGTTGCCATGCGTTAAATAAACTTGCGGACAGAACCGGCAAAGTTCAATATTACAGTGAGGCAGAACATGAATGCCAAACCGGCAGATTGAAAAAAGAAGTCAGAATGCAAATATTGGAAGAAGTTTACGGTAAAATGGTGAAGCAAAACGTAGATGAGACTATGCGTCAAACGGCTGCGGCAAAGTTGCATAATCTGCAACAAGATCGTGAAAAAATGTACACGCAGTTGCTTTGGGGCAAAAAAGGTAAAGGAAAAGAATAATATTTGAAAAATAATACTTGACTTGACCGAATTAATCGGTTAAAGCAATAACCAATATGGAACGAATACCGATTTTTGTTCGTTTCAATACTGTCCAAGACCGTAGGCGGGTTTTCCCCTTAATATCCTACGCAGACGGAGTAAACAGATTAATAATCATTTTTTCTCCCCTCCGGACAGAATAGTCGTTGTGTTAAGGCTGCGCAAGGTGCGTTTAGGTCGTAAGGCTTAGGTTAGGTTGTTTGACTTAAGTTAGGTTGTAAGGCTTAGGTTAGGTTGTAAGGCTTAGGTTAGGTCGCATGGCTTAGGTTAGGTCGTAAGGCTTAGGTTAGGTCGCATGGCTTAGGTTAGGTCGCATGGCTTAAATGCTAATTTAATAAAGCGAAGTTTTAAGACAACATGGTAAAAAAAACGATTTTAAGTTTCGGCTTAAAATCACTTTTGGAGACAAGTAAGTGAATCGCGAAGAAAAAGCTGAATTACTCAACGAGATGAAAGAGATTGTTTCCGGTGCAGAATCTATTGTTGTTTCTCACTACAGAGGATTAACAGTAGCAGAAATTTCTGAACTGAGAAAAAAAGCTCGTGAACTCGGTGCAGAATTAAGAGTTACCAGAAACCGCATTACTCGTCTTGCTCTTAAAGATACAAAATTTGAAGCTCTTGATGACTTGTTCGTCGGACCGACTATCATGGCTTATGCTGAAGATCCGATTTCTGCATGCAAATTGTGTGTTGAATTCGCAAAATCTGACGATAAGTTCGTTGTTGTCGGCGGTGGTTTGTCATCCGGTAAATTAACAATGGCTGAAATTGAAAGATTAGCTACTATTCCGTCTATGGATGAATTGCGTGCTAAAATTATCGGTCTATTGCAAGCTCCGGGTGCTGCTCTTGCAAGAGTTACCAAAGCTTATAGCGAAAAAGAAGCTGCTTAATTTGTATCGCGTACCAAAATGTAAGGTACAACGACTTATACTGAAGAATACTTGTTGGCGTTCTGAGGTGATTGATATGTTTTATACTTATGCTTTCGGTACTCGCAAATTAGTTGCTCTTAATAGCAATCTTTAGAGTAAAACAAGTTTTGTCTGAGGACAAACGGTTAAAATAAAAATAAAAGTTTAATATTTAATTGGAGAAATAAAATGGCCGATTTAGCCAAATTAGTTGAAGAATTATCAGCATTAACAGTTATGGAAGCTGCTGATTTATCTAAAATGTTAGAAGAAACTTGGGGCGTATCTGCAGCTGCTGCTGTTGCTGCTCCTGCTGCCGGCGGTGCTGCTGCTGCTGAAGAAAAATCTGAATTTGATGTTGTTCTTGTAGAAGCCGGTGCAAACAAAATTAATGTAATTAAAGAAATCCGTGCTATCACATCTTTGGGCTTGAAAGAAGCTAAAGATTTGGTTGACGGTGCTCCGAAAACTGTTAAAGAAGGCGCTCCGAAGGCTGAAGCTGAAGAAATCAAAGCTAAATTGGAAGCTGCCGGTGCTAAAGTTGAATTGAAGTAATTCTTTTCTGACTTGGTATTGACATCCGATTGCGGATGAAAATCTTTTGAGAGGGTAACTCAGGTTATCCTCTTTTTTTTGGTGGAAAAATTGCTCTCGGACTTGAAAAAAAGGTTGCGGAAGATATAATTATCAGTGTTAAGTTTATTATAGGAGAATGTTTATGAAGAAAATTTATTTGGTGTTATGTGGTGTGTTGTTGGCATTGAATGCTCATGCTTTTGATTTGACAGCTGCAGCAAATAAAGTTGCCGATGGGGCTAATAAAACCGCTCAGGTTATAGAACAAAAACAAGCCGAAGCTGAAACTGCAAAATTAGAACGTGAAGCTAAGGCGGCTGCCGATAAGGCTGAACGTGAAGCTAAAATTGAAGCTAAAAAAGCAGAACTTAAAGCAAAAGTAGAAGCTAAAAAAGCTGAATTAAAAGCTAAAGCTGAGGCAGAAAAATCAGAACGCGAGGCTAGAGAAGCAGAACGTGAAGCTAAAAAAGCTGAGCAAGAAAAAGCAGTTGAAGATGCTAAAAACAGTTTGAAAAATTTAAAAAATGCTTTTTCCAAATAAGTTAAAACGTTTTTTTATCCTAATCCGTCCGTTGGGGCGGATTTTTTTTGTTGTTTATAACAAATATTTTTGCGTGCATTTCAGGTTATTATTTTCTAACATGAATTTGATAATATTTTAGAGAAAGCGATGTAAATGCGTTTATGTGGAAAAATTCTGTGCGTTTTGAGTGTGGGGATGATGTGCGGTTGTGCCTTTCAACACGAAAGAACCTATTATTTGGATGATGTACCGCCGGAAAAAGCTGACGAGTATTCCGCTTTGCCGTGTATGCGTGATGGTAAGGGCGGTTTTTTAGATTCCAGATTATGGTCGAATCGTGAGGTTTCTGAGGTATGCGCTATCTATAATCCGCCGGCAGTTACGCGGAATGGTATGAAATATTGCCACAACAAACGCCGTTGTTCCGAAGAGGCTATGTTGCCCTATCAGCCGTGTATGCAACCGATGCCGACATATTACAGCGATATTTCCGCAACTGAAACACAAGAGGGAATTTTGTTGCAACATCCGGTTACGCGAACACAGGTTTTATGTTATGATTTACCTAGCGAAGATGCCGTTACATGCGCGCAAAATTTTATGGCATCCGGATATGTTTTAATTACAGATATTCCGCAAGTATCTGCAAATTATGATGTTATTCGTCCGAATTCTTATCCGACTCGCAAATGGCGGAACGGCGGAGAATATGTTCCGCGTTGGTAAATGTAATATCTTTTGAAAAGTTTTTTGAGAGTAATTTTTGAGAATTACTCTTTTTTTTATGCAAAATCAAGGGACTATATCCTTTTTAAAAGGTGAACATAAATAGAACATTTTTACTTGACAATGTTTCTATTTTGTTCTAAATTAACTAAAAATTAATAAATAACAGGCGCAAAAAAATGGTTTGTAATGTAAAAACAGTTGCCTTTAACGGTATAGAAGCACGAATTGCCGAAGTGCAAGTCAGTATCGGGAGTGGTATGCCCGGTTTTGTTATTGTCGGTTTGCCCGATAAAACAGTTAATGAAAGTCGGGAGCGGGTGCGTGCCGTCTTTGCTACTCTCGGAATTGAGTTCCCGAATGAGCATATTACAGTTAATTTAACACCGGCGGATTTGGCAAAAGAGGGGGCACATTTTGACTTGCCGATTGCCTTGGGGTTGTTAGGGGCGATGAAAATTATTCCGGAAGATACCCTTAAAAAGTTTTTGTTTTTGGGCGGTTTAGGACTGGATGGTTCGGTTGAGCGAGTTAATGGGGTGTTGCCGGCGGCGGTTCGTGCTGGAATAGAAAAGATAGGGTTGGTTTGTCCGGCAGAAAACGGCGCAGAAGCTGTTTGGAGCGGTTGTAAACAGATTGTCCCGACACGACATTTGTTGGAATTACTTAATTTCTTTAAAGGGAAATGTGAGATTGAGTGCCCTAAAAAATATACGAAAACAGCGGAATTATTCGGACAAGATTTTGCTGAAGTTAAAGGGCAGGAGAGTGCAAAGCGTGCGTTATTATTGGCGGCTGCCGGCGGACATAATCTATTGATGGTCGGCCCTCCCGGTTCCGGTAAAACTATGTTAGCAGAGCGGTTAAATACAATCTTGCCGTTAATGAGTGTGCATGAGGCGTTGGAGACGGCGATGATCCATTCGGTGGCCGGTATTCGTTATGACGGCTTGTCTTTGGTGCGTCCGTTTCGTGCTCCGCATCACAGCGCGTCGGTTCCATCGTTAGTCGGAGGCGGACGTAACGGTATTCCGGGGGAAATCTCGTTAGCACATAACGGGGTATTGTTTTTGGATGAATTATCGGAGTTTTCGCGGACGGCAATTGATGCTTTGAGGCAACCGTTGGAAAGTAAAAAAGCGGTGATTTCCCGCGTGATGTCGCATACCGAATATCCGGCAAATTTTCAACTGATTGCCGCGATGAACCCGTTTCGCGGACATGTTAAGCCGACTGCACAAAATACAAATCAAATTCATTGTGCCGTAGAATATTTGACGAAACTTTCTGAGCCGTTTTTAGATAGATTTGATATGCAGATAGAGGTGCCGGCGGTTCATCCGTTTGATTTAACTTCTACCCAAAATGGAATGGGATCCAAAGAGTTAAGAGAATCGGTAATACGTGCGCGTGAAATTGCCGGAGAAAGATTTGATAAATTAGGGTGTTCGGAATTGACCGTTAATGCAGAATTAAAAGGGGAAATGTTAGAAAAAGCAGTTGAATTAGATACAAAATTGCGTAATTATGTGGCTGAAGCCTCGGAAAAGTGCGGTTTGACCGGAAGAGGTACAATAAAAATTTTGCGGTTAGCAAGAACGATTGCAGACTTGCAAAATGAAAAAAAGGTGGATAAAATGCACGTAATTGAAGCTTTGTCTTATCGGCATAAGCTTTTTAGCAAACCCTAATAGGAGAAAAAACAATATGTCCGTTGTTTTGAAAAAAATTTTGAGCGTTATGGTAACTTTAAGCGTAACTTTCGGCGCTTATAGTCTTGCTTACGCAAATCCAGGCTGTCCGGATTGCCTTCCTGAGGAAGATGGTAGTATCTTTGCCGGCGGTTCTTGTGAAAATTGTGATAAACATCCGAAATCAGCGGCAGCTGTCCGCGTTGTTGATGGCAGAAACAGTCCTGATTGTCCGGATTGCGTCGATGATACGGTAGTGGTTGCTCCGGTCATTGCCGAAGCCGAACCGTCTGCTTGTCCGCAACCTGAGTTTAAAACAAAAAATTATGTGATGGCTCAGCCGAGATATAAAAGAGGCGGCAGAAATTGTTGTGATATGGCTCCGTTTACTTTGGCACATGTTGATTTTAATTTGAAAAATCAGGAAGGATATTCTCCGTATGCCAGCCATGTCGGTAATTATCGTTTCCGTATTTTCGGATGTCGTCGCGCTAATAAACAAGCCATTCTTAATCACGGACGAATGATACAAAAGAATATGAGATTTCAGGATGTATTCAAAAAATCTGTCGGAACATGTTATAAAGTTGTAGAAATTCCCGATGTTTGTCTGGCAGACGAAAATGTTAAATTGCCAGAATATGTTTTGACGGCAGAGATTACAAATTTCTTTATGAATGTTTGTGATGAATATAACTGGAAGAAACTCCGTAAATCAAATCGTCGTAACGGTTCTGCAGAAATGACGGTTACTTGGAGATTGCTTAATCTCGGACAAACGGAAGTTCTTTGGAAAGGGATAACAACCGGTTATGCCGAATTGGATAAAGGCGTTTTTGAAGGCGAAGTGAAGTTGACGGAATTGGCTTTTGCTGATGCTGCGGCTCGTTTGGAAAGTTTGCCGGGGTTTGATAATCAATTAAAGATGCGCTTATCTGCTGAAGAAATGCAGGCAGAAAGAGCACAGATGGTGGCTTTTGATGAGAAATTTAATCCGGGTAAATGCGTTTTTGCCAAAGAAGTTGAACAGACTTGTGCAAATACGGTTATTTCGGCACCACAACCGGTACTTGTTGCCGAAAAGCAAATCGTGCGTCAGAAATTAGCGACTTGTCCGTGTGCTGTGGCACAACCTTGTATTTGCAATCAACCGGTTTGCAGTTGTCCGCAAGTCAGCTGTCCGTGCGCCCAAGCTGCGCCGAAAGTAGAAGAGTTTGTGGATGTGAAAACTAAAACTCAAACGGTTGAGAAGAAAATCATTACAACGACAAGAGTTGAAACACCGCAACCGGTTTGCAGACAAGTATGTCGTCCGGTTTGTCCGCACAAAAAAGTTGTGAAGACAGAACAAGTGATTGAAACTGTTGAAACCAGTTGCCCAACACAATGTTTCCAAGAGTGCAAACAACCGAAATGTCGTAAGGTTTGTACGGAAACATGTGTTGATAAACAATGCTCAACCGAATGTGTGGAAGATTGCGGCGAACCTAAACCGGTGGAAGAACCTAAAGTGGAAATTATTGAAAATCCGCAAGTTAAGGTTATTGAGGAAATTGAATACAAGCCGGCAGTTGAAGAAGTTGGCGGAGTTGAAGTTGAAAATAAGGCGATAGCTCCGCAAATTGAGGAAACCGGCGGTATTGAAGATACACACAGAGTTTATGAGAATTGTATTGATGAAACCGGAAATGTGATTTCCGACGGTAGTTGTGTTGTCGTTGATGATAGTTGGGTGGACTTAGACGGTTACGATGTTGATGTAAAATTATGCATCGTTGATCGTCCGCCGTACAGCGAATTGAGCCCCGAAAATATGTTGAGTATTCGTAGTTCTGTTGTAGAGATTACTAATGCTATGGGCAAAAAAGGAATGGGCTTAATTATTTCGGATACTTTTGTTTTAACTTCTGCCGGTTTGGTAAATAAATTGCAAAATGTGTACGATGTTAAGACAATTAGCGGTGAAGTTTTGAAAGCTAAAGCCGTACGTATTAATCCGGGTAAAAATACGGCATTAATGCATTTGGAAAAAGCTGTTTCTTATACTCCGTTATCCTTGAATATGGATTTGCCGGCAATTGATCAGGAAGGTTTCATTACCTTAGGTCTGTTGGGTAACGGCGAAGCTGCCAAAAATTATATGGATGAAGATGGTAAGATTTACGGTTATCGTTATTCTGAAAATTTAGGTACAGAAATTATCGTTGATACTTTGGTGCAAAAAGTTGCAGTTGGAAGTGTATTGATTGATAAACTCGGAACTGTAAACGGTATTTCCAATTCCGCAAAACAAACCGAAGAAGGTATGGATTTATTCTTGCCGACGGAAACAGCTTTGCGTAGTGTCGGACTTTCTATTTGTGAAAAATTATATGATAAGAAAAGTCCGTGGGAAAAAGTTGTTAAGAAACCGGAACCGGTTGTTGCACCGGCAGAACCGATTGTTGAACCCGAAGTAGTTGAAGAGCCGAAAGTAGTTGAGAAACCGGTTACTGAAAAAGTTAAGGTCGAGACCAAAGCTCCGGAAGCTATGCCAAAAGAAAGTCGTAAATAGTTACACGATTTATGGAGAAAAGCGAGAGAAAATACTCTCGCTTTTTTTGTGTAAAAAAGCATTGTATATTTTTGGGGTTGTTATTTGAAAATCAGAAAAATTGTATGCAAAGCGGAGGGGAAAATCAGAGATTGCAAATATAAAAAAAGACCAAAGAAAATCTTTGATCTTAAAAGTAATTTTTTGGTTTAGTTTTGAACGGATAGATACGTCATTTTATTTTCTAAATTTGTAACTTTTCCATCTAAATAGGTTACATTTCTATCCAAATCATTGAGGTTACGAGTGATAAATGAAACCTCATTTTGCAGATTAGAAATTTTGCTATCCATCTCTGCGGTTTCAGCGTGAACAATATATTTAACGGCTTGCTTAAAATCTTTATCAAAACGCAAATCGTAACTGTCCAGACCGGCAACATCTGCATGAGCCGGTGAGATTGTTTTATTTATAACATCATGTGCAATATAGCCGAAGCTGAATGCGAGCCATACGATTAAAAATTTTTTCATATTATAATCCCCAATTAATATTTGCAGTTATTTTAGCAATATAGCTCAGGATTTCAATAAATTTTAGAGGATGTGGACAATTTATGCGGTAAATTAGAGACGGATAGGTAAAGGCGAAGGTTATACAAGAAAAGGCACAAGATGGAGAAGGGGAAGAGTGTGAATGAGAGAGGATAGAGATAGAGAGAGGGAACGAGGAAGGGGAGAGAGTTTGGACTGAAAATCGGTTGGGATGAGTGCTTGTTTAGGGAAGGATGTGTTAGGGTAGGAAAATATGGGGGAATTGGAGAAGTAGATGACTAGGGGGGAATGGAGATAAATATTTCCCTTCGGGGCGTTTGCGGTGATATCGCAAACGATTGCTCAATGGTTAGGGTGTGCGGAAGTGCGAATGCGAGCGGAACGTGAGAGGGGTGAGAAATTGTGTTAAGGCAAGAAGGCGGAAAGGAAGATAGGAAGGAGATGGGGAGAGGGAATGAGCGGAACGAGGACGGGGAGAGATGAAGGAGAGAGGATAGAGATAGAGAGAGGGAACGAGGAAGGGGAGAGAGTTTGGACTGA
>SAMEA104404106__coassemble_3454_pt1 | contig 8524 bp, 9 predicted proteins | sample SAMEA104404106__metabat2_high_PE_033 | metagenome-assembled genome bin SAMEA104404106 (sample SAMEA104404106) | Balaenoptera acutorostrata
CATTGACAATCCGATAAAAGCCTTCTATATACAACACCGCTTAATTATATTATTTAAAATTACAACATTATGAAACCATTATTATTTTTCCGACTGGCATTTTTAATCCTAGGACTATCTGCTTGCCAATCTCACCCAACCGTAACCAAACCGCATACTCCAACTGACAGTCTGACTGTTGCGGATTGCTATCGGGATGATTTCGGGTACCTTTATGCTTCACCGCAAAAGGTGATAAATTTACTTGAACAAGATTCATGTTTTATCCGTAACAAATGTGAGATAAGCATTTTTGCCCTAACGACCATCGGCAATATTCCGACCTTTGTTTGTGATATAACTTATCCGGCAACCGCCGAAGATAACCGTCCGCTTAAGTGCATTGCGGATACATCGGTAGTATCTACGGATACCCTAGCCCCCAAGCAACTGACATCACATCAGTTTTATCGGGGAAATTATCCGCGAATGCGTTTTAAAGCCAATGCCAAATGTATGGAGCAACCGGCTTATCGGTTTGATCTTAACGAACTGCCGATAACCCACAATTCCGAACGTGACGCCGATACGATAACGCGTAAACATTTCACCTATATTTTTGTGAGTGTCTATGATCCTTTTATCATTGTGCGTAACAGCAGTGTCAAAAAAGTAATTAACAATTACCTTGCCGCCGTAAAAAATCATCAGACCGTTTGGATAGAACCGATACGCCCCTGAAACAAACACAAGACTAAACTTCCCCCGATATTTTCGGGGGATTTTTTTTGATATATTTTTTTATAGCTTTCATTTATCATTTCGTTCCATCAGCTTATCAGAGTATTTATTTTTGTTATTTTTCGCCCTCAAAAACAAAGCTAAGTATTTATTATTAAACAATTTTATCCTTGACATTAAAACTTTTATCCATATAGACTGCAATTTATGTGATAACAATTTTTTTGAGGCTGCGATGAAAATTGCCGTACAACTCTTCGGACATTTACGCGACTTTGAGCTCTGTGCACCAAGCTTACACAAACACCTGCTCGCGCACTATGACTGTGATGTTTTTATCCATACCTGGGATATGACCGAACACCAAACCCCGACATGGCATACCGTCACAGCCCCCTGCCGACCGACAAATACCACGGACATTAATCGCCTCTACCACCCCAAAGCTCTCAAGATAGAACACCAACCTTCAGGTTCCGCACAAGAAATTTTATGCTATTCGCAAGGAAAGGATGCAACCATTTCTGCCGTCGGAATAAAATTTATGTTGCACTCCCAAATCGCGAGTAATCGCCTTCGTCAGGAATATCAGCAAAAACATTCGCAAAAATACGATTATGTTATCCTGTGCCGACCGGATATATTTTTCAAACAGGATTTTGTATTGGAAGATTATCTTCCCCTTTTAAAAATCTCAAATTTTCCACCGGCACGATATACTTGTGCCTTAACGGAAGGAACTCATTGCCACATCATGGGGGATATGGTAAGTGATGCTTTCTATATGGCGGTTCCTGAAGTAATGGATAGTATTATGCAGACCTTACAAACCTTAAAATTCCCCCATGCCTTTTGGAATCCCGAAACCTTTATAATGTCTGCCCTAGCACACGCCCATATTCAAACCTACTGTCTGAACTTTCCCTATCAAAAAAAATGGGAACTTTGTCGCACGCTGAAACACAAGCCGTTCAGTTTTCGGCTCAAAAAAAATCTGTTCTATCTCCACCTGTTCGGACAACTTCCTTTTTCCATTTTGGAATTTAATTGTCTGCTTCTGAAAAGCTTTCGTCTGGAAATTCATCTGGGCGCAAAACTGGACTGAACTACTCCCAAATATTACTAAAACAACCGAACTATCAGTTTTAATCAACCGAGAGGTAAAAAACGATGATGTCAAAAAAAGGAACTAAAATAAATACGATAATTTTATCTGCCGGCAAATTTAATCCGAAGAACATAACCGGCGGATTAATTACCGATCCCGGACTGTTGCCGATACGCGGCAAACCTGCGATAAACTGGTGTTTAGATTCCGCACTCAAAAACGGAGCCGAAAATATCAAAATTGTCTTACGTGAAAACAATACCCGCCTAAGCCGTTTTTTAGGTTACGGATATCCGGAAGTTCGTCAATATTTCATAGATGGTAACTCGGATTTTTCCGCCTCTCTATTAGGTCTGTTACAAAGTTGTGATATCAATTTACCTACCCAAATAATTTTTGGCGACACCTTGATAGACGAACCGTTTCCGACCGAACCGGATGTATTTTTGACTTCTCCTGAGATTAAGACCTCCAAACAGTGGTGTCTGGTAACCAAAGATGCCACTTCTCATTTAGATAAAATCTATAACAAAGAACGCGATATTCCCCTAAACGACAAAGAAGCTTTAGTCGGTTATTACAAATTTTCCGATACCGCCCTGTTGATTAATTTAATGACGGCGGAATTTATCTCTCCGCAAACAAATTTCATTAATATCTTGAAAAGCTACCATGCCAAACATCCGATATACCTGAAGACAACCCATCATTGGTTTGATTTCGGACATATCAGTGGCGCGGTACAAGCCAGATTAGGTCTGTTCAGTGCGCGAGAATTTAACACACTCAAAGTAGATGCTATACGAGGCACAATTACCAAAATCTCCGCCAAAAAACAAAAACTGTTAGATGAAGCCTATTGGTATCAAGCCCTGCCCAAAGCCGTCTCATGTTATGCCCCGCGTGTTTTTTCCGTAACCGAAGATACGACTAAAGCCACCGTAGAAATGGAACTTTACGGCTATGCCAATTTAGCCGAAACATTTATTTACGGGTCCAACAATTTGGAAGATTGGTATAATATCATAGAAGCCTTATTAAAAGTACACAAAGTTTTTGAGAGTTATACCGAACCGCAAGATAAATCGGAGTTAATAGAAATTTATCAAACCAAAACCGCACATCGTCTTAAAGAAATTTACACCCATAACCCGATAATTGCCGAGATGATGCAAAGTGATTACCTCACGGTTAATACGGCATCCTACAAAAATTTTCCCCTGCTTGAATCCCGTTTAAATGAAGAGATAAATCATCTGTTAGATTATCCGCATCGCACGATAGTCCACGGCGACTATTGTTTCTCCAACATATTATTTGATCCGATGCATTATATCTTCAAGTTAGTAGATCCGCGCGGTCGGTTTAAGACTCAAAGCATCTACGGCGACCCGCGCTACGATATTGCCAAACTCCGTCATAGTATCGTCGGCTTATATGATTTTATCGTTGCCGGTTTATACAAATTGACCCAGACCGGAAACAACAGTTACGAGTTTCAAATTTCCACCCCGATATTAACCGAAAAACTGGAACCTTTTTTTGATAAACAGGTTGCCGCCTACGGCTATGATCGTCGCGAAATAAAACTCATAGAAGCACTTTTATTTTTGACGATGATACCGCTTCATGCCGATGATACCAATCGCCAAAAAGCATTTTATCTGACCGCAGTTCAAAAACTAAATGAGGTATTATATAATGAACAAAAAATTACGCATTTGCATTGATTTAGACGGCACCATTTGTACCATCCGCCGTCCTGACGAAACCTACGCCGATGTCAAAGTCAACCCCGGAGCAAAAGAAATGATACATAACTTGCGCCAATCCGGTCATACGATTATCATCAATACGGCGCGCAACATGGGTTCAACCGGTCACAATGTCGGCAAAGCCCTCAAAAATGTCGGCAAAATGACTTTTGAGTGGCTGGAAAAAAATCACATTGAGTATGATGAAATTTTTTTCGGCAAACCGAATGCCGATATCACAATAGATGATCGCGTTATCCGTTTTGAAAATAATTGGCAAGAATTGACCGAAGAGTTACTCATCCGAAATGCACATTCCAAATAAGGAGAAAATCATGAAAATAGTTATCCCGATGGCAGGTCTCGGCAGCCGGTTTTTAAGCGAAGGCTATCAAATTCCCAAACCGTTTATAGACATATCCGGCAAGATGATGATAGAGCATGTTTTAGAAGGTTTACATATACCGCATACGACATATATTTTAATCATTCGTCAGAGTTTTTATAAAGACTATGCCCCATTTTTACAACATCTTCAATCCGCCTTCCCCGTTACTTTTGTGAGTGTAGAAAATGTAACTCAGGGAGCAGCATGCACGGCACTGGCGGCGCATGAATATATCAATAACGATGAACCGGTATTATTTGCGGATTCGGATAATCTGTTTACCCCGACATGCATAGAATCATTTATAACGGATGCCGCTTTACGCAAATTAGACGGCAGTCTTTTAACTTTTAAAACCACCCGTCCGTGTTATTCTTATGCTGCGGTTAACACGCAAGGCTACGTGACCGCAACCAAAGAAAAATCTCCGATATCAACTCATGCCATTTGCGGCGCATATTATTTCAAACACGGAGCAGATTTTGTAAAATATGCCATAGAAATGCTGATATACGGCGATAAAATCAAGAACGAATATTACATGAGTAATGTTTACAATTATGCCATCAAACATCAGCAAAAAATCGGCATTTATGAGATTTCTGCCACCGACTGGAATTGCGTCGGTACCCCCGAACAATTAACCGCTTATTTAAGGAGAACCCCATGCTGACCCGTGCCATCATTACCCCCACATATTCCGGTCATTTTAAATACCTCAAAAAATATTTAAAAAGCTTTGATAAATATTTGCAAGACCGCGACTTTCCGCTTTACTTTATTGTTAATCAATCCGAAGCGGACGGCATAAACCGCCTGCTACATCCATATACTCACAAGCTGAATATACACCTCGTTTATACCGAAGATATTTTTGCCCGCTTTAAGATTACCGAAACACCGGAAGAAGCCTTAAAAAAATATGGCAGATTATCTTTTCAAACCCTCAAAAAATTCTATGGAGCATTATATATAAATCCTGACGAATTTTTATTTTTAGATTCAGAAAGTATGCTCATTCGTCCGACCAATATGCATACATTATTTACGCAATACTTTTCTCATCCGACCTTTTTCATCTCCCGTATCAGCGAGCGAACACCGGATTATCCGCAAAATTTCACCTATGAATTTTTACGCGCCGTCACCTCTCTCTTACATCAAAAACCGCAATATTGGAGCATAGAATCTTATGAGTGGTTTTATAAAACTTCTATCCTCAAAGAAATGATACAAACTTTAGGAGAACCGATAGACATCATTCGTGCCTACCGAATGCCGAACCGCTTCCCGAATGTAGAAGGAATATTAGAAGCCTTGTTATATTATCAATACATCTTGTATCATAACGACAAATATAACTACACGATAAAGATTGTAGAAGATGAACTACCCCGTTTTATGGGAACCGAAAATTACCATCGCTTTCGGTCATATTTTGATAAATCACCGTTTAATATTTGTGGTGTTTTGGAAACCGCCATGTTTTTTATTGATGCCGAATCAGCCGACGGATTTATCCGATTTTTAAATCATTACCATCTGCATATATTGCGTATAGAAGGCTCAAAAGTAAATTCCCTGCAAGCACAGTCGTCAGTTGTTTATCAGACCGACATTCATCTGTGTCCCTCCGCTCAAAACCACATATACGGCATTAATAATACCATAGGCAACCGCTACAAAACATTCATCAAAGAAACTCAATTATTTCAAAAATTACGCAAACATTTTAAGCGCCTTGCCACCGCCGTCGGAAAAGGCAAAAACGCCGTTTTAAGCACTTGTCGCGAGTTCCCGTCAACCGTATATTATCTGCTCGCCGTCATCGGCTTAATACTCAAAAACTTCAAACGTTTAGTCTGGGGGAAATAGTCATGCCGATAAACAAATCAGATATTACATTTATTTGTAGCGGTCGTATTTTTCATCATGGTCCGTTCAGCACGCTTAATTGCTTTAAAGCCGTCAAGAAATACTTTCCGCAGTCTCCTTTAATATTAACCACCTGGAAAGGAGAAAACATCAATAATCTTCGTCCGTATTGTGATAAGATTATCCTCACCAAACTTCCGCCCATGCCCTATTCCACCTGTTTAAAATCTTGTTCATGGTATCCCAAACCAAACTCGTATGATTTACAACAAAAATGTGTTTCTGCCGGCTTAAAAAAATGTCAAACGCGCTATGCCGTCCGTTTGCGAACGGATTTCGTTTTACAAAACGATACCTTTTTGAGCAACTACCAAACTTATCTTGCCGCCTTTCCGTCCCGCTTACCGTCCTACAGTCTGTTTCAAGAAAAAGTATTGATATATTCGTTAGGCACGATTTCCCCCTATACCAAAGATTTGCCCCTCATTCATCATCCGTCCGAGTTATTTCATTTCGGTCTGACTTCGGATTTACAAAAATTATGGTGCAATAACAAAATGCCGTCCAAGATTGCCGCCTATTTTTCTAATCCGTCTCCCAAATATCCGAACCCGTGTCTGTTCAATCATCGTTTCACCCCCGAACAATGGATATGGCTATCCGCACTGAAGGCACATAACATGGCGTACCGTCATCCCGAATATTATCTATCCCTTAATGCCGAAATGCGCGCGGAACAAGATAAACTTTTTATCTCCAACTTTATTATTTTAGATACGGAGAACATCGGTATTTCATCCAAATTTACCGCCAAACTTGCCCCGTCACGACATCGGTTTTATAACGACACGCTGTACCTGACCGCCTATCGCAAATTTTTCACCGTCACTCAAGAAAATCCGCTTATCCGCAACCTCATCCTGCAAATCAAAATCAAACATAATCATCACAAGATTAACAAGAGCGTCCGCAAATTAAACAAACATTTCAAATATGTTTTCTTGCCGTTAAAATCAGTTTTTCGGTGGGTAAGTCATCTGTTCTCCACCATCTATTACTCGTTTAAAAGCGCCTTGTATATACTTTGGTATTTTCCGCAAAATACGATCTTAAAATTAATGCAACCGTCCCCGAAAAGGTCGCCTGATTAAGGAATACCCAAAGTCTAAAATTTTAGCCGTCAAGATACAAATAAGGATAGTTTCTGCCACAATAAAAATCGGATACTTAGGATAAAAAATAAGCTTTTTACACAAAGAATAAGCAAACAAAGTATGGGTTAGCCAAATCACGGTACTGTATTGACCGATGTATCTTAAAAGCTGTTTAAGCCAAACGGCATACTTAAGTCTGACCACGCCCCATACCATAACCGCCATAATCGGCATCCAAAAACTGTCATATACCACAATTTTATCTGGATAATTAATTATATCATTTGCGAGACAACGAATAACCATCCACAAGATCAGATATTCAGCCCCGATAAGCCAACTTATCTTATATTTCAAAAAAACTTCAATCAACTTATTCAGCAAATTATATTTAGCAAAGAAACATCCCAAAACAAAAGCCGGCATCTGTTGCATGACCCGTTTAGCATTCTCATACCACAAATCATCTCTAAAATGCACAAGCGAAGTATTTTCTTGAATATGATATTGTTCCCAAACCAACCCATCAATGATAAACAAAATCAAGATATCCGCTTTAAGATGACGATATTTACGATAAAACAGATGAAACGGCGGATAGCATATCATCAGTAATAAATACGGAGTTAAGAACCACCATTCTGCACAAAATGAAACTTTCAAAGCCATCAAATTCAAGAAAACATCACGCCCGCTCAAAGCAAAATTCAGCCATCCTTTAGCCCAAAAAATTACGGCAAAAGGGATTAAAACTTTCCAATATATTTGATAAAGATTAAAAGTTTTTTGCTTAATGACAGAGCAAATTTTATCTGTTTTTTCGCAAGAGAGATATGTTCCGTATCCGCCTAAAAATAAAAACATAGCAAGACAAACATTTCCGATAAGAGCCAGCCAATAGGTCACATTAACACCGGCAATCTGTCCGATAGTTTCATAGCTGACCTCATACCCGATACGTTCCGGAAAATAAAACAGATGGTGATAAACCATCAAAATAATCGCCACCCCTTTAAAAATTTTCGTATCTTCTCTGGAAAACATACCACCCTCAATTTTTGCTTTTGTTTAGCCTAACACGTCACATTTTAATGTCAAATAAGCATCCGCCTCATCAACAAAAATCTGCTCTAAAATAAAAAACATGGCACAAATATCCGTTTTTATCTCATATCTCCTCCGACTTTTTTTTATAAATTTCCCTTATCCCCACAAGATACATACTAAAAACATTGCACTTTTCAACGGCTGCAGAACCTTTTCTCGACTCTAAAAAAATTTAGTTGACTCAATGATTTAATCAGTTAATCTATCTATGTGGGGATGATGACCTCTGCATTGTCGGGATCAGAACAAATCTTATCCGCTCTGACAATTCCTCCCCCTCTAATCAAGGATTTCTAAACTCTATACTGAAAGGGAGTTACAAGATGAAAAAATCATTACTTTTGGCTGGTGTTGCCACATTAGTAGCATTAAACGCGAATGCTTTTGAATTTAATCCGTATGTCAGCGTAAAATACAT
>SAMEA104404106__coassemble_5065_pt1 | contig 5987 bp, 8 predicted proteins | sample SAMEA104404106__metabat2_high_PE_033 | metagenome-assembled genome bin SAMEA104404106 (sample SAMEA104404106) | Balaenoptera acutorostrata
CCCACAGGGTACCAACCAAACGAAAACCACACTGAGTGTGTCATTGCGAGAAGCGATAGCGACGCGGCAATCTCTTAAGGCTTTACTCTCTCTCAAGCCCCAACTCGGCAAAAATGCGCGTGAGCCTGAGGCTCCATTCCCTCAAGGCATAGGCATACTCTCTAAAGATTGCCACGCCCTGTGGGCTCGCAATGACGTGTATAAACTAAAGATTGCCACGTCTGTCGTTTCACTCCTTCCTCGCAATGACGGTATATATACTAAAGATTGCCACGCCCTGCGGGCTCGCAATGACGGTATAAACTAAACTATACTCTCCGCATAATCATACATAAGCTTCCATCCTGTATACCAACCCACAAAGTACCAACCAAACGAATAGTCCAGACTAGTCTGGCGTATACCAACTCACAAAGTACGCCCTAAACGAAAACGGCAACAAGTTGCCCACACCGCGTGTGCAAGTTGCCCACTGAGTGTGTATTGACAGAACCGCAAAAAGATGCTATATTGTTCGGGAATTTTAAAAATATTATATAATTATGTTACACAAAAAAATTGCGTATTTCTTAAAAAGTTTAGGAAACGCCCCTGAAAGATTAATTTATTCCGCTAACTCAGATCATCTCTCACAAATGTTGCATTTGTATCTGACCGCCGGTATCGTAACCATCCTGTTTATCCCTTTTGTAGACAGTAAAAATTTGTTTTTGATACAAATCCTTGCCAGTCTGGTGTTGTTTGGTCAATTTCGCACGAAGTTCAAGCATATGCAACTTGCAGTCGGATGGCCCTATCATTATCCGTACTGGAACAAGCGCTTTAACATGTGGCAAGCTGTTATGGATGAAACAACCGAGCATTTACTCGCGCTGACAATTCATATCGGATTTTATGGATTAATTACGTATACTTGCGGCTTTGGGACATATACCGTAGATGGCATTTGTGACCACTATATAATCTGCACTGTGATTTTGCTATATGCAGTCGCCCGCAGCTATTATGTCGCCAAGCGAATTATTCGCAAAACGCAAGTTCCGGCTCATGTTTATGAAAATTTTGCCCAAAACAAAATTCTGAATGAAAGTCTGGAAACCAACTGGAACATAAACTAAACTAAACTAATCTTTCTTAAGGATTACGGGAGCTTCGGCTCCCTTTTTTTATACGGTATGCGAAAGAATACCGACTTAATAATCCCCCGAAAGTACCGCATAAACCAAAATTATTTCCGTTTAGCTCCGCCGCGCCGACGATGTGACGGTACTTCTTTTGTCTTGCGGAAAGTAAATAATTCTTCATCCAACTTCCCGTCCGTAACGGTATTATACAGGGATAACGAAACTTCCAACCCTTGTGGCATAACCACTTTCCACTGTTTCAATTCAAACGGATTATTGGCAAAAACCAGAGTAAACGGCCCCAAATCTTCAGTTTTATTATATTGCAAACCGATTTTCGTCACCCCGGGATCCTGATAAAAATCCGTAACCGACAACTCCTTCCCGTCAAGTTTGACGGTGTTAGCCAAAATCATTGCTGCCGGTACTTCATCATAATCAATATTCGTCACCTGCTCCAATTCACGATCATAATACACAATATAATCCCCGTTACCAACAATCAAAATATCTGACGGTTTATTATATTCCATCCGGATTTTATTTGGTTTTTCAATATACAAACGTCCCTCAATTTTATCTCCGTTACTGGCAATTTGCACAAAATCCGCGCGCATAGATTTAATGGAATTCAAATAACTTTCCACCTGTTTCACATTTTTATCACTATATTTAGGCAGTGCCTGTGCCGAAGATGTAACCAAAACCGCCAAAATTACCAAACCGAGAGCAAAAATTTTCTTCATCATAAAATCCCGTCAAAAAAAACAGTTATCCATAAGTTATAAAGATAATCAATCGGTCAGAGTTTTCAAGCAAAAACAAATTTTATACATACAAAAAAGGAGGACACCGTGAAGTTGGCGCCTCCTTAAAGTGGGAGATAAAATGGAGCAGGCAACGGGAATCGAACCCGCATTAAAAGCTTGGGAAGCTCTCATTCTACCATTGAATTATGCCTGCAACATAAGGAAATATAAAATTTGTAGAAAAACTTTCAATATTTTTTTTATCGTTCCTGTGCATAGCTTAATTTTTTTCTTTTTATAAATAAAATTTTATCATTTATTTTCAATAGGATATAAAATATTATTTTTTCAAATTCAGGGTGTGAATAACTTACTCGGCTTATTTATCGTATACATAAAAAAAGGAGAGATAAATCTCCCCCTTTTTTTTATTTTTTTTATAAGTTTAGTCAGATAACTCTAATCTAAACATCTTATAAAAAAACATCATCAAAACAAGAAGTAAACCTGCAAACGGGTGAATATTCACCAAAATGTCGGCATAATACCAACACAAGGCAAATAAAACCACTTGTCCAATTGCCATATAGCCATACGCTTTCATGGGGATTTCCCCTTTACTTCGCATATGACAAGACATCAAATTTACCAACATGACTAACGTCATGTGGACAGCGCATGCCCCTGGCAAAGTCGCGTTCAAAAGCATCATCGCAACCACCACCAGTTGCTCAATAAATTTTTTCTGCCCTGATGAATCAATTTCTATCAGTAACAGAGAGGCAATGGTCAAAATAAGAGCCCCCATCTTATATGAACTCGGATTAACCATAACAACCATCATAACCACAACATACGCCACAACCAAACTCAAAGTTTGGAATTTTTTGTTTTTAATAATTTGTTCCATAATATATTATTTTTAAATGTTAGACCTTAGATATACACCATTTTTTATTTTTTGTCAAATACTGTTCATCTTTTCAGTCACCTAAACTTTATTTTGATAAAAGACACACAGATTATCTAATCCGCGACAAAGCAACCCCTTAATTTCATCATTAAAATAAAGTTTCTCTCGTGTAGAAAGATGTGCCGGCGCTTTAATTTCGCATTCCTCCACCACAATTTTATACACCACGCGCCAATATTCCGGATTAATCCGACGCAAAGCCTTTTGAAATCGCCCGTCAGCCACCAAATCCGTTGGAGCTTTTCCACCATCCACCCGCGGTTGCTGATAATTTTTACATCCCAAATGTCCGCGATGCCAACGCATAAAATCCTCATACAACCGCGTACCGGCATTTAATCTGTCTTCCGCCGAAAACGGTTTCGTATACTTTTTCCCGTTAAAATAAGCCTTATCCAGTCCGCCTTTTTGCCAATATTTATGTAACAAACTTATTTTCATATTTTCACTCCCCAAAAAAAGATGAAAGTTATTTATCAGCGACCAAATCCAACACCTTATCAAAATCGCCGAAAAGTCCGTTTTCCACTGCCAAATGATATTTTTGATTGACGGTTAATTTATGAAATTCCGCTTTCGGATAAAGAGCCCTAAGTTTATTATCTATCACATAAGCCACCCCGCGCCGATAGACCGGATAAAAATATTTACATCGTCCGGCTTTCATATCCTGTTGCATCAAATATCCCTCTGGCGAAAAGGGTATTCCTTGCATATCCTTCTGTTTGGTATACAAATAATTTTTGAATTTAGCGGGATTAGGCGGAAAATTATTTTCTTCATTTTTACGATACGCTTTAAGGGCATGCATAATTTCCGTCAGAGCATACGGTTGCAACAATTCCGCCCAAATTTCAGTATCCAATGCCGACGGTCTGGCAAACATCGGATAAAGTTGTTTGATATTCAAAAACAAAAAATCCGTTTTATCACTCATCCGTTTTTTCCTCCGTCACCTCAATTTTTTGCGTCTGCATTTTTTCTGCCAGTTGATGCCAATATCCCTCCTCATCCGGCAGCTCTTTTTGTTTATCTTGAAGCTTCCGACGATGCCATAATCGGGCGGTTGCCTGCCAATTTTGAATAGCCGTCCGTCCGACACACCAACCGCGTGCCTCATAAAAATTCACAAACACCTCAGCATCCACCAAAAGGTTTTCCGCCTTCATAAAAGCTTCGGCTTCTGCAACTGTCGGAGGTGTAAATTTAGGTTTTCCGCCTTTTTTCTTCAAAACTTTTTTATCTGTCTCAGCAAACAAAATCGGTTCTTTGGGTTCTCCCTCCTCCTTAACCTTCTCCTGTTTAAAATCTCCGAATAAAAAATTATTATTATAATTATATTTATTATTTTCTTTTGTTTCTTTTCTTTGGAGTGAATTATCGGAAGTTATGCAAGGCGTATGCGCTGCATTTTCAGCGCCGGATTTTTTCTTCAATCTGGCCGCCAAACCTTTAGCCCCGATTTCCTTCATATGCTGTTTTTTAGCCAAAAACTCCTCTTGCAAAGCGGCAATATAATTATAAATTCCGGCCACAATCATATCTGATTTATCTTGTTCAATCTGCAAAATTGCATTCAGGAGTTTTCCCTTTTGCGTCAAAGACAGATCAGCTACAATAAATTTAAGATTAGTATTTAAGAAAATTTGTGTCATAGTCCCTCCCCAAAAAAGCTCAAACAAACAGTTGAGCAAATTGCACCATAAAAAACGGAATCTAATCCGCCGCAGTCCATAGAAGTTCAACAAGACACGATAAAATATCGTCCTCTCATCAGATTCTAAAAAAAGATATAGTCAGCTATATCAAGCCTAAGTTACGGAATTTAAAAGCGAAAAACTGTCGCTCCGCCTGATATAAAAATCTATGCTGACAAGAAAAATCTTGACAAGATAAGAAGTACTATATATGATAATTCATATATTGTCAATATGAAAGCCCATACTTGGCAAAAAAATATTTTCCTTTACGATAACAAGAATAAAACAAGGAGAACCGCAATGTCAGATACCCAAAGCATCCGCAAAAGATTAGCGGATATTATCCAAAAAACCGGTCACACCTATCGTGAACTCTCGCTTAAGATCGGACGCAAAGAAGCCTACATTCAACAATATATCAAATACGGTTTACCCAAAAGATTAAACGAGATAGACCGCAAAAAACTCTGTCGGTTGTTGGAAATAGACGAGCATCAGCTCATGGATGATGAGATATTTTCCGCCCCGCAGGATGTAAATGCTCATACGGATAAAATTACGGTAGATATCTATTCGCTTCAACCGAACAAGGCATGGAACAGCATCGGCAAGCTCACGATTCCCCTCCGCGAGCTCAATCTCAACGATAACTCAAAACCATGTATAATCAAGATGTTCGGTGATTATATGGAACCAACACTTACCAATGGGGATTTCGTTTTTTTTGATTTATCTTATACTGATTTTTGCGGTGACGGCATCTATGTTTTGGAGTTAAACGGCACCACATATATTAAACGTATCCAACAACCGGAAGATGAGCAGTTGCGCCTGATAGCGGATAATCCGCTGTATGCAAGTATAAATGTTGCCTCAGATAAGGTTAAGATATTAGGTCGCGCCACGCATCGTCTGTCTTCTAAAGTCCTCTGATAAGTTATCCACAACAAAAAAGTCTTTTCCTGCCGGAGAATATTGCAAATCGTATAATCGCACCCCATATCTATATGAATAATCATATATCACAAATCGGAGGAAAACATGGATATAGAACAGCAGATAGAAAATTTGCAAGCAGAAATGTCTTTTCGTGAACTATCCGACGACGGCTATTATTTATCCAACCAATACAAAGAAGACAGGAGCGCACTGGCGGAACTTTACTACCGCCGTCAATCCGCGCAAAACCCCCGCTAGCCATTGCGAGCCCACCCCTCTCGTCATTGCGAGCCCGTAGGGCGTGGCAATCCCTTAAGTTACGCCGTCATTGCGAGGAGCGATAGCGACGCGGCAATCTCTATCAACAAGGGCATACTCAAGCCCCGCCTCGGCACAAACGAAAACGGCAACAAGTTGCCCGTCATTGCGAGGAGCAATTTATTGCGGCGCGGCAATCTCTATCAACAAGGGCATACTTAAGCCCCGCCTCAACAGCAATAGC
>SAMEA104404106__coassemble_5084_pt1 | contig 5963 bp, 6 predicted proteins | sample SAMEA104404106__metabat2_high_PE_033 | metagenome-assembled genome bin SAMEA104404106 (sample SAMEA104404106) | Balaenoptera acutorostrata
ACGGCAACAAGTTGCCCGTCATTGCGAGCCCTTTAGGGCGTGGCAATCTCTAAAGACAGGAGCACATTCAAGCTTAACCTCAGCTCAAATTTGCGTGAGCCTGAGGCTCCAATCTCTTGAAACAAGGTATTGACAAATATTTTATTTTGTATAGAATAAAAGGGATTTTATTAACACTATGTTTATTATTTTATTGCAGAGTAATAAGCAGAGTAATTACGAACTCAAAAAATAAAAAATCATGAAACAAGTAATTAAAAATCTGGAAGACAAAACCGGATTAAATTTGGCGCACATGCCTTTTGAAAAAATTGCAGATGACTACATCTTAACAATTTTTGTAGCCTCACAAGATGAAACGCGTGCAATTGATGAACTATTTGTCAAATTCATGACGGACGACGGTTTTACCATCCTCCAAAATGAACCCCAAATCGGCAAATGGTTTTACAACATGGTATTGGCACATATTGTCTCCGGCCCGCTTCCGGTTCAAAACAAGTCTCTGTTTTTCCCGACTGAAATTCCGCCACAATATCAAAGTTTTTTCAAAGAAGAAACTGATGCAAGGATGACCATACAGGAAAGCAATTTTCTGGCACGTAATCTGCACAAACTGATTGATGTAGAAGACTTCCGCGCCCAAATCATAGAAATTGCCTTTGCCGTAATGTCAAACATTAAAGCCAACGGCTTAGCCGAAGACGGATACCGCATGGGTGAAAATGTGAACGGGGCGGATTTATTCCATCGTGCGGAAAACATCATTGAAACGCATGCCACTCAGGAGGAAAAATTAGCCCACTGGATGCGCCCGAACGAATGGAAGAAACATCTTGATTTTTTCTCGGAGCTGTATCAAAACAAACGCTTGAACCTCCGCGAATTCTTTTCAAAGATTGAAAACAAACCGCTAAGTCGCATTTTTCTTAGCAATTTGTTTGATTCAAACTTTCATAAAAAAGTGAAAAAAGCCCTGAAAACTGGAGATTACAGTTATCTGGGCTAAGTTGTTCCTTATCTCTGCCTCAAACGGAAAGTATTAATACTTTCCGTTTTTTTCGCCCAACTACACCTTTCCCCAAATCCTCTAAAATAAACTTGCATGCCAAATAAATATATGCTAGCGTACGCAAAGAATATGAATTTTTATGTTAAACCAAAAAAACTATTATGGAAAATATAGATTTTACTATTGATTATTCTCCTCAGATAATCAGACGCATTTATGAACTGGCGAGTACAACAATTACCAAACTTCAGTGGCATGATACCTCGCAAGAAAATTACATTCCGACCATGATGAAAATCTTTAATTCGCCGGATAATGAAGAAAGCATTATTGAGTTTTTAACTGACAATTCTGATGATTTGTACCAAATAGATAAAACTTTTACCGATTTTCTGTTTCAAGTCATCTACTACCGAATTGCAATAAAGAATTTTATGTGCGAATATGAGTTACAGATTAATTTCTACGACTGGCGCAACGAAATCCTTTCTTTGCAGAATGACTTTGTCTATCAGCTCCCGAATGCCATTATTTTAAAGGATAATTTTCTGGACTTTATAGACGCTCCGGCTCTGCCGCGTAACACAAGTGACGATGCATTTATGTCCAAAGAATTGAACGCTTTTTATAGCTCAATCTGTACCCGCAAAGCATACGAAAAGTATATGAATACTTCCTTGCTTGCCAAAGAGGCTTCGTTGCAGCCGACAATTGATACACGCACCAAGCACAATATCTGTGAAACAGCTGCCCGATTAGCGGAAAGTTATGCCGAACAAGATGCCTATTTTAATTGTCCGAATGAAAAGAGTCGTCATTTCTCATTTTATCTGAATGGTCTTGCTCACAATGCTTTTCATCGCCAAAAATTACACCATCAAATTTTATTTGATGAAAATGAGCTCTACTTATCCGCTTATAAATTTGCGGACAAAATGTTTCTTAAATTTAAGATTAAGATGACCTCGCGCACAAAACAGGCTTATCGTGAAATTGTCAATCTGATGGATTAAAAAACAAAAAAAATCTATTAAAACGGAGAGCATAACCTCTCCGTTTTTTTGTTCTTGAAAAACAATTTCAAGTATGTTAAGACCACATCCGCATATTTATTGATTTGTCTATTATTAACCGAAAATATAACCTTAAAAACATTTTTAATTATGGAAATTTTCTATTATGATCTCCAAAACACAACAGGGATGACAGCCGAGGCGCTCGCCTCCATGTCGGGGAAGAATTTACTGTTAAACATCATCTTACCGCAAATAGCCGGCAAACCGAACGAACATCAAAAATTAAGTAAAGATTTCATCAACTTTGTCAGCGCCTACGGAGAAAGATTTTTCGCACATTTCCCGACCGAAGGTATCATCATGTACAAATTGGTACTTTTTCGCCTAATGCGCGGTGGGGTAAATATTGAGCCGATAAGCTTTGATATTCCGAAAGATTACACCCCGTATTTTTCACCGTTTACTAAATCGGAAAGACTGCATAAAGAAGATGAAGAATTTATCTTGAAACAATTAGAAAATTGTTTAAAGATTCCGGACTTACACACGGTCTCTCTCCAAATTGCCTTTGGTCTGAATTGCGACCTTACCCCGTATGGTGAACCGCAACACAACTTTAAGTTTGACGAAGATGTTTCGGGGATAGCACTTCGTAAGTTTTCGCAAAAGATGATAGAAATTTATTCTGATACGGAAACCTGTCTTGCCCGTTGGCAAACACCGGATTTATGGTTACAACATTTTTCGTTTTTTGCAAATTTACATCGTTTAGGCGGTCTCAACCGTAAAAAATTCTTAGCGGCGGTTCAGCGCTATGAAAGTCCGATATCATATCTTAAGAAATCAACTTTCAAGCAAGCCGTCCTCGGAATTCTTTCAATGGAAATTCTGATTTATTATGATGAGCAACATGACATCATAAAAGCCTTAGAAACTCCGGATGCAAACTATCCGTTTTCAAATTATTTTGCAAAATACAAATAATGTTCTGCATTGAAAAAGCGACGAGTTCAAAACTCGCCGCTTTTTCTATATGCAATATCCCTTTCTGCTACCATACCGAATTTAGCAGATGACTGTGCATAATCCCCGAAAAGCATGGAATAATAAAAAATACCCCGTTAAATTATGAGTAAATAAAATCACAGATAAAGGATTTGCTTATGATACCCAAAAAGATACACTATGTTTGGTTCGGGACCAAAGATTTCGGCGAAATAGAAAAAAAATGCATGGAGACATGGCATAAAGTTCTTCCCGAATATGAAATCATCCGTTGGGGCAATGAAGATATAGACAAGTTTGATAATAAGTATTTCAAACAAGCCATTGCCAATAAACAATACGCCTTTGCCTCGGATTATGTTCGCTTATGGGCCCTGTATCACGAAGGCGGAATTTATATGGATACGGATGAAGAAGTTATCAAACCGTTGGATAAATTCCTAACCCATGATTATTTTATGGGCTGCCAAAGATGCGGTTCCGCCAAAGGACTAAATCCGGCATTAGTCGGTGCAGTTCCGCATAATCAAATCGTCAAAGATTTATTAGCAGTTTATGATGATTTAGATTTTGAAAATCCGGATGGTAGTTTAAACCTCAAACCTAATCCGGCATATTTTGCGGATGTTCTGGTAAATCAATACGGCTTAAAAGAGACTTATTTAAAATCCGGACATATAGAATTTGCCCCGAAATCATTTGTATATGATTATAATCATTTCGGCACGGATAACAAAAATGCATACGCCGTTCATCGCTATGCCGCAAGTTGGCGTCCGGATTGGAAAGTACTCAACAAATTAAGTCTGAAGATAAAAGGAACGACCTACATTTTACGCAAATATAAAAAACGGAGAGAAGCCCCGCTAACTTTGTTTGAGGGCGAGAGTTTTATCTGGAAAAAACGGTTCAGCGATTATGTCGCTTGGGCAATTATCAAAAAATCCTAAAGGCTAAAAAGATGAGCAGACTAAACAGATGGATACAGGATATGCTGCATGGCTACAATCTGCCGCATATTATCAAACCAAAACCGTTAGAAATTACTCCCAAAACCAAAATTTGTATCTTAGCCCCGCATGCGGACGATGAAACCATCGGTTGCGGCGGTTTGCTAAAGAAGTACGGTTCACAATGTGATGTCATCTTATTAACAGACGGCAGTAAAGGCGGTGTTGCCTCCTCACCGGATGAAGTCCGTCGTATCCGCGAAGCAGAGTTCATTCAGGTAATGGAATATTATAAGGTTCATAAGTACCATTTTATGCGCGCCAAGGATGGCGATTTAATTTCCGGCTATGATTTATTTAAGCAACTGGATTTTACGCCGTATGACTATGTTTTTATGCCTCATCGCCAAGATTGTCACAAAGATCATGTTGTCCCTCAAGGATTTTTCCGTCGTCTTAAAAGGACCAATCTGAAAATCCGCGCCAAAGCCGTTTACTATGAAGTCTGGGGTGCGCTCCCGATGCCGACACATTATCTGGATATTTCGGATGTATATTCCTCCAAAACCGAAGCCATGTCCTTTTATAAATCGCAAGGCAATATTGATTATGCCGATAGGATATTAGCCCTAAATCATTATCGTGGTATTCGTCATCACGTTGCCTATGCCGAAAGTTACACCATAGCCTAAAGCACAAAAAAAGAGTTTAACCATCAGGATAAACTCTTTTTTTTAGAATCATAATTCTAACACTTGTCCGGTCCTATTATACAAATAATAGCATCCGTCTTTCTCTACAACAAAAAAATCATCCGTATGTGCCAACAAGTTATAACCTGTATCCACAAGATTACCATCCTCATCATACAAAAACGAAACATCAGCACTATCATACAAGAAGTAATAATTTGCGACTATTTCATAGCCTACCAAATCAAACTTTTCACGGATACCGATATCATTGTATAAATACCAGATATGGTTTTCATCTTGTTGCACGAATTTACCGTCCGGCAGATAAAATGCCTGACTAATTTGTTGCGACATCGGAACCCCCTCCGCCGAATACATCATTTTGTATCCGTTTTCATCAATCAAAACAAATCTGCCATTTGTAAACTTTTTAAGCTGACAATAGCTGACTTTCTGTTCTAATCCGTAAGGGGAGAGCAAAAAGACATCTTTACCTTTTTGCACCAACGCATTTCCATTTCCGACAAACTCCAATACATTTTCATAAACTGTCAGGAGTTTATCATCACAATCAAACAATTTCCACGAGGAAGTCTTGTTGGTCTGCAACTCGGTCGGAGGATCATCATCAGAAAGAGCATACATATCGTTCAAAAACGTCTGAGCTTGTTTAAACTGTTTTGCATGAACGGTATCAATCGTATCACATAAGATTTTACCATCCTTAAAACTGAGAACAAACCATCCGTTCGCCATCAGCTCAATGTCAGAAAACCCGACCTGTTTATAACCGGAAATACGTGAAGTTAATCTTCCGTAATACTTAATTTTTCCGTCTTCCGAATACTTTTGCAAACAAACATGTGTCCATGGATTAATCATAAACGCCTTATCAATCGTATATGGTTCATTCAGTTCATCTTTAGAAAGACTATAATACACCATACCTTCTCCGCCTTGTGTAGAATACATCTGCATGATATATCTTTTCGGGTCAGAAGTTTTCATTAATAAGTTAAATGCACCACTTGCAAAACATTGCACTGTCTCCAACTCTGATGCAAAGAGATTGGATTGAAGCCTCATTTCTTGCATAGTATAAAATAATTTTGGTGATATAATAAAATAAGTTGAACATCAATTATATACAAAAATAATTGTTTTTCAATCATTTTCACAAAATTTTTCCAAATCACCCTCTCTCAGTCATTGCGAGGAGCTTTTTTACTCTGTCATTGCGAGCCCGATAGGGCGTGGCAATCCCTTTAGTTACGCCCCTCTTTAG
>SAMEA104404106__coassemble_5304_pt1 | contig 5731 bp, 5 predicted proteins | sample SAMEA104404106__metabat2_high_PE_033 | metagenome-assembled genome bin SAMEA104404106 (sample SAMEA104404106) | Balaenoptera acutorostrata
CGCAAACGATTGCTAAATGGTTAGGGGCAGAAGTGTGAATGCGAGAGGAAATGAGAGGGAAAAATTGTGCGAGGGAAAGACGGGGAAAGGAGATAGAGAGAAACAGGCGTAAGGGCGACGCCTGATTATCTAAAATTACTTTTAGCAACGACAAGATGGACTGAATGTTCCATCACAACAAACAATGCGACCATATGAGCATCCGCAAACCCCATTATGCCAAGAACAACATCCGCGACCTTGCATTGTGGTTACGGGAGTTTGGTAGAATGTTGTTTTGTGATTTAGGGGAGAAACGCACATTACTAAGATTATTGAAAATATCAGTTTTCTCATCTATTAACTTCCTTTCGTTATAAAACAAAATCGCCTTGATGAGAGGCGACTGGAAGTTAGAACCTATTAACAGAATAGTGTAGTATATTAGCGTATAGCCTATTCTACTACCTTCCAGCCGTAGCTAAAAGGTAGTTTTTTACACCTGTTTTTTACAGGTAACTGTTAGGAGGGTTCTAAACCTCACATTGGTAATCATCCAATGCCGTTTCAGAATAGATATATTGAAATCTTAAGTCAATTAAAATCTTATATAAGTACAGATGAATAGCAAATATTTACATAAAATATTATATCTTTATCGGAGGCAGTAAAATTAAGATGTTTTGAATTTTTGTTTTGCTATTGAAATATTTACGGATATTCAAGGATAAAAAAAGGGAGCGAGGCTCCCTTAATTAAAATGCGTGTTTTTTGTGGGGCAACCAATTAAAATTTACTTGCTTACTCAATATAATCTACACTGCTGTAAAAAAGTATATCCTGCCATTCATAAGCTGGAACATGCGGGTATTCCTGTGAGACAAACTGATAAGATTTTTGCAAGATACTGCCTGATGGAATATGCAAGTAGCTTTCGTCCTGAATGTTGCGAATAATCTTGAGCAGATAATTAACCAGATGTTTGTTTTGAGTGGTCGGCAGGGCATGGTTGCCGCGTTGAAGGGTATAAACATAGTTATACAGGGTTGGTACAATCTTGTTTTTATGGTCGCAGTTGACCATAATGATATGTACGGTATTGGTATCTTCCGTAATAGAACCAAGCGGTTTTACCGTGAAGGGTGCCGTGTTATCCTGATATGGAATAAGTAAGGTACTACTGAAATAGATTGTGTCCATAACATAATTGTTTAAAGTTAATAATACATTATTTATGTTTTCTCTATCAGATTTATCTGTATTCGTCAAATCCTTTTTGGGGCTAAAAAAATACCCTCATATGAGGGTATTTGATAATGTTTTTATGTTTAGTCTTATCTGCCTTTGGGGGCAATAATGTTTCCGTTTGCGGTAAACATAGCACCGTTTCCTAAGGAGGCATTCATTTTATGATATTGTGTAAATAAAAATATCCCCCGAGGGAGGAAAGGTTCGGGGGATTTTGATGAACATTCGGGAGGAATTAATGAATGTTAGGGAAATGTCCGGAGAATTATATTCTCTCTTGTTTTTTTAGAAATATTTTAAGCCGACAATGCAGTTATTATTACACTGGCAAGACTGCAATGCCATAGACGGTGAAAGCGGAATTGAGTATTGGTGATGACCGGGGGTGTAAATTCCGTGGGCGGGATCCGAGTTGGCAGGTGAGTTTACGCCGTCCATAACCGGATTTTCCAGATCATCAGGGTTGGTTCCGATATATAATCCGATAAAACCGGATGCCGGATCTTGTCCCCAATCCATCGTACTTAATGCCAGGCATGTGGTGTCCGTGATACGACCGACATGGACTTCAAATGCGTGGTTGGCGCTTCCGTTTAAACTACTCGGTATAATGACAACTTCGCCGGAGAAGATATGGGTAATATCACTGGTGGACTGTCCCGGCGTATACATATCTCCCGGAACATAACCGGCTTCAAGTAAGTTTTTATTATTCAAGCCGGTAAAGTCTGTCCGATTGGCAAATAAGGTGCGGATATTCATGGTTAGCAGAGCCATTTGATCCATTAACCGATTGGTCTTTTGTTTGTGCATTGCTTTATTAAATCCGGCGATACCACCGATCGTTAAGATACCGACGATTGCAATAACTCCAAGCATTTCAATCATAGAACGTCCACATTCGTTATTTCTCATTTATACCTACCTTTAAGTTATAATCACTCAGATTTTACTCTCTAAAATGTTAATTACAACCTAAAATTTGAATTTATTTTAGCATAAATTTTGTCTAATGTAAATCCTATCAAAAGTGCTATAAGTATAGTTATAAAAAGATAAAGTATCGCAATATTCTCGTTGTTGTTCGGGAAGTAGTTATACCAGATATTTGTTTTAAATTCTGCTGTATTAAAGCCATTTGCGCCGATAAAAGCAAAAAATGATTTGAGTAACATAAACCCTAAAAAGTGGTGCATCATAATTGGAAATGTATGTGTGGATATGTTGTATAAACAGCGACTTTTGGTCAAAATCGGGGCACATATTTTGGCAATTCTGAGCCAAAATAATATACATACGAAATTTATTGTATAAATTACGACAGAAAAAGTGCCGATATAATCAAGCCATGAAGGGATGTGGTTGTAGTTCGGAAATGCCGTGGTCAATCCCCAAACAATGCTTAATAAAAGGAACAGATATAACGGTGTTTTTAAACGGTCGTATTTTTGCAAAGTGGTTTTATACAGATAACCGAATGCAAATGACGGCAGAAAATATAATATTCGGCTGATAAATAAAATGAAATTGCGATCGCCGTGATTTTGCGGGGCAACATTCAGACAGAAACAGCCTAAAATTAGCGCTAAGATAAAATATATCAGTGGAATAAAGCGGGTGTTCGTAACTGGTTTTAAGATGATGAAACTGATGAGTTGGACGAAAAACAGCGGAACTAAAAACCATGATGCCATGTTATAGATAAATTGGTGACCGTCGGTTAGCGGTGCAATGAGTAAATTATATGCCGTGAGCGGGGCTCCGATGTGAAATCCGTGATACTTATTTAAATAGGTGCAGAGCAAACCATAGATAAACGTCCAGAGATAAAGCGGAACGATTAAATGCATAAATTTGCGCTTGATAAATTCTTGATAAGAATATGTGAGGTTTAAGAAAAATCCGGAGGCAAACATAAATAGGGCAATATGAAAATTTTGATAGCGCATTAAATTGTTCAAACTTAAATAATCATAACTGCCGAGATGCCCGTCCACAATCATAAAAATTGCAATGACATAGAGCATACGGAAAGTCAAATTTTCTTTTTTTGTGTTTATTTTCTGCATGTTAACCTTTTGGAAAGTGTTTAAAAATATACTCAATTCAAATTTTTTACAGTATAGACCGATATGGTTTATGTTTTATTAACAAACCGTTTTAGACGGATATGGTGTGTATAACCGGAAAAAGCTGTTTGAAGTTTGGTGACAATCATATAATTTGGCTCACGTGGTGCTGATTTTTAGGAGGAAGTATGTCTTCTTTTAATTTTTTTAAGAAAAAACATTGGAATTCACAATCTGCTATGCTCTTTGTGTATAGCGCTGTGGTAACTTTTGCACTGATTTTGGTCGTGCATAAAAATTTCCAAGATAACGAAGATGTACATGCGGTAGAGCCCAATGCTCAGGCGGATGTTCTTGAAAATCAAAAACTTGCGGAGAGTAATCACTCGGTACCCGAAGTGTATGTAGATGAAAATGCCGATGATAATCTGATTGAAGCCGACTGGAAAGTTAAAGGCGAAGAGAGTCAGCCTGAAATTAAACAGGAAGTTATCGAGATTGCAAAAGGTGATAACTTTATCGGGATTATGCAGAAAATCGGGTTAGAATACAGCGAAGCACTTGAAGTCGCCAAAAGCTTGAAAAAAGCCGGTTATAATGTGAAATTACTTCAAGTCGGTCAAAAAATCCAAGTGTTGAAAACCGTTGACATGCCGTTTGGCGAACTTATCAGCGTGGATAAGTTGGTCTTTGAACCCAATGTGGAAACGAAGTATGTGGTCATTAAAAATGATAATGATGAGTTTGTTGCCGAAAAAGAGCTTACCGAATTTGAGTTAGAAACTCAAATTGCCGAGGGCGAAATTAATACTTATTTGGGCGGAGCTATGAGTCATGCGGGTGTTCCCCAGAGTATTATCGGTAACTTCATTAACATCTTTGCTTATACCGTAGATTTCAGCACCGAAATTAAAGTAGGTAATCGTTTTAAGGTTATTTATGATCGTAAAGTTGCACCTAACGGAAAAGTAATTAAAAACGGCGATATTCAATTTGCAGAATTGGATTTGGGAAGAAACGGGAAAATTTCTCTCTATCGCTATAAAGATACGCAAGGCGGTGTCGATTACTATAATGAAGACGGAACCGTCTTAAAACGGACATTGGATAAAAAACCGCTGGAATTTCGCAGAGCCAGAATCTCCTCAAGATTTGGTTGGAGACGGCATCCGATTTTGAAAGACAGAAGATTTCACAGCGGGGTGGACTATGCGGCTCCGAAAGGAACACGAATCTATGCCAGCGGAGACGGGGTCGTTACCAGAGCGCAATATGCCGGCGGGTATGGTAATATGGTTAAAATTCGGCATAATTCCGAATATTCTACCGGATATGCGCATATGAGCGGATTTGCAAAAGGCATTCGTCCCGGAGTCAGAGTAAAACAAGGACAGGTTATCGGTTATGTCGGCTCTACGGGGCGTTCAACCGGACCGCATTTGCACTTTGAAGTGGTCAGAAACGGCAGAAAAGTTGACCCGTTGCGCGTAAAAGCAGCAACCGGTACAAATCTTGCAAGAAAAGACTTGAAAATTTTTAAAACAGTGGTAGAAAAAATCAATGCTAGAGCTGATGGTATTACCGAAGTGGCTGCTGTTGATGATGTTTCTCAGGCTCATCCGACTGAGATATCTCAGACAAATTAAAACTATTTTTAACAATTAATTAGGAGACACCCTATGGAATTAAAAGGTTCTAAAACCGAAGCAAACTTACAAGCTGCATTTGCAGGCGAATCTATGGCTCGTAACAAATATACTTACTATGCTGCAAAAGCAAGAAAAGAAGGTTATAATATTATTGCCAGCAAATTTGAAGAAACAGCTAATAATGAAAAAGAACATGCTAAAATTTGGTTCAAATTGTTGCACAATGAAGAAGTTCCTTCAACCGTAGAAAACTTGAAAGATGCTGCTGCCGGTGAACGTTATGAGTGGACAGATATGTATGATACAATGGCTAAAGAAGCTGATGAAGAAGGTTTCAAAAAAATTGCTACTTTGTTCCGTATGGTTGCTAAAATTGAAAAAGGTCACGAAGAACGTTATACCGCTTTGTTAAACGCTTTGGAAGCCGGTAAAGTATTTGAACGTTCTACTAAAGTTATTTGGGAATGCGCTAACTGCGGTCATAGAGTTGAAAGCTTAAGAGCTCCGGAAATTTGTCCGGTTTGTAAGCACCCGCAAGCATTTTTCTTTGAATTACAAGAAAAATTCTAATCTCTTAAAGATTAACGAGAAAGCACCTCATATCCGAGGTGCTTTTTTTTATTGGATTAGGCGATGAGTATGGGGACTTAAGAGAAAGGCAAAAAGTATATACTCGTCATTGCGAGGAGGGAGGAACGACTGACGCAGCAATCTTTAGAGTGTGAGATTAAAGAGAAAGGCAAAAAGTATATACTCGTCATTGCGAGGAGGGAGGAACGACTGACG
>SAMEA104404106__coassemble_6373_pt1 | contig 4859 bp, 7 predicted proteins | sample SAMEA104404106__metabat2_high_PE_033 | metagenome-assembled genome bin SAMEA104404106 (sample SAMEA104404106) | Balaenoptera acutorostrata
TTTAACTTATGCACTTTTCGGCATATTCCCCATTATTATACCATTTATTTATGCAATAAGTAATCAGCGATTACCGTTTTCAACATGCCAACCCACAAATAAAAATTTCACGCCTTTTTCAGCTTTTACCGGCAGCTCACAGGATACTTACAGCTTCGTGCTCCAAAATTTTTCATAAGTATGTTTTCCGCCGTCAATTTGCATTAAGTCTTTTCAGTACCGGACAGCCTAAAATTTATATTGAAAGTAAAAAAATAAGCTGCACTTAAAAGCACAGCTCATAAATTTCAGTTTATATAATTTTTTCTTCCGCCATATCGAATTTCATTTTCACATTTCCGTCCAGGTCCTTCCATGTAAAAAGTCCATCCTCCAGAGTCATGTATCCGTGCCAGCTTCCCTGCTTTGGAATGGAGACAGACCCCGGATTCAGATACCAAAATCCATGGTCGGCGCAGGCAGGAATGTGTGTGTGACCTGTCAAAAGAATGTCTCCGTCATGCAGCTTCGGGGGATTATTTTCGCCGAACAGGTGACCGTGTGTAACAAAAATCGTTTTTCCCTGTTCAAAAATCAGAGAATAATCAGCCATCACAGGAAAATCCAAAACCATCTGATCCACCTCAGCTTCGCAATTTCCCCTCACGCAAAAAATGTGTTCAGCAAGCGAATTCAGCATTGTTATCACCTTTTTCGGCGCATAATTTTCCGGCAGATCATTTCGGGGACCGTGGTAGAGCAGGTCGCCTAAAAGCAGCAGCTTTCCCGGCTTTTCGATTTCAAATCTTTCCAAAAGTTTTTCAGTATAAAACGCCGACCCGTGCAGATCGGATGCAATCATAATTTTCATAGTCTGCTCCTTTTTCTAATTTGCATTATAAGGATATATCAAATTTCAAAAAATTACAACATCATAAGCTTTTAATAGAAATTTCTTTTGAAAGCCCCTTTGATTTTCCTAAAAAAGTCAAATTATTTTGTAATTTGAAAAATTGTACCTGTCTTCCTAACGCATACGAAGCTGAAAGCACTGTGAAAATTAAGCTCAACCGTCAAAGCTGTCTTAACTCTCGCATTTTTCATACATAAGCTGCATAAAGTTTCTTTGCTGTTTCGCATAATGGCGTTTGGATTTTTGATTGAGCTTTTCTTTTGAAAATTCTAATTTCCAAATTGCAGGCCCTGTCTCCTCACATGGTTTGTCTTGCGAAGCTGGACCGACTTTTCCCTCAACGCTCCTCCGCAAAAAGCGTTTAAAGATCCGTTCATTTGGCAACAGCCTTTTACACCATAAATATTTAGCTTTTCCGAATTACTCGAATACTTTATAATCTAAATTCCGTTGATCTGCGTCCGATCCAGTTCCTGTGATTTTCCATTTGCATTTCTAATCTGTCAGCCAATTTCAAACATCCCGCCTGGGTACAAAGATTGACTCCATATTGCAAAAGTCGAAGATCAGTTTCAAAGGAAAGCTCATCAGAATTTTCAACAGCCCACCATGGGAAAATCTCGCTGGTATTCTCTTTCTCTGCAATCAGAAACATATAGCCGATTACTTTATTATCCCTACGCACAAATACAAATTGTGGCAAAGAACCTTCGTGGGTCTTGTCCATTTCAGCTTTTATAGCTTCTGCATTGTTATCAGGACAGATGAAGGATATTTTGAGGAGTTCATTCAGACATTCAATCTTTTCACTTTCATCTAAATCACGATAATTGATAATTTCATCCATTTGCAATACCCTTCTCCGGAAATTTATCTGTTACGATTATTAAAATTTAGCCAAAAGTCTATTTTTGGTTTTTCCAAAGGGAAACGGTCTGGAAGTTCAAAAATCCGACAAACATTACTATGGATAAAAGATAAAAGATTTTCGAAAGCATATCTACATCTAATTTGAAAAAAATATACCAAACGACAACAAGCATGACAACAGTGAACACAATACTAAAAACAGACCATTTGATTTTAGATTTCTTATCATGCTTTTCCCATTTTTCGGGATGCTTTTTCTTTTCTGTGATGATGTAGTAGTTTGTAAGGATTAGAAAAAGAACCGGTATCATATTATCCATATCATTTGTCCTTTCCGATTGGCCTGTCAGTGTTAGAATTACTTTGATATATCTAATAGGGTAACTTTTATATTCACAATTACATTATAACAATTTTTTTATGTTCTGTACGCTGTTTCTATTTCTTCTTTTTCAAAAAATTTTCAAAGCGTATTGTGGCAAATATGTTTTCAAGTGACTTGCTTTACGAAGTTGTGGGAAATATGCTCATTTTCAGCACAAAGGCTCCCCCCACGGGAGCAAAAATAGCTTTGTCCGAAAAGGAAACTATGGCAAGCTTACTGCGAGCATATATGCCTAAAATTTCCCACGAAATCACGTCGCTTTCCCCTCGGAGGGAAAGTGCCGAGGAACCAGGAGAATGAGGGGTACGCTACAAGTACATTTATACAAAAAGGGCGAGCGAAGCGAGCCCCCTATTGTTTTCGCAAAGCCTTTTTCAAAAGGCGTAAAGCCTCGCCCCACGGGAGCAAAATTTATAACCGCCGCCTGTGGCGGATAAAGGGCATAAATTTTGGCGAAGCTGTCCTAAATTTTAAGCCATGCGAACAGCGGCGTAAAAATTTAGCTGACAGCGAGAGGGGTGCCGAAGCATTGAGGCGGAGAGGGGATTAAAAATCTAAAAATCAAATATAAGCTAAAAAAGAGCAAAAAAAGGCTCCCACAAGGGGAGCCTTTTACGGCGCAAATATTAAATTTATCGAAATAGGTCGAACACTGATGAGTTTAGCCCACGGATATAATTTCTTTAACTTCCATCGGTATCGTATATGTTTCAACATTGCCATTTTTATCGGTAATGTCCAATTTGAAGTAGAGGTTTTCTTCAAACCCTCTCAGTTTCATATTGGTTTTAAGAATAGGACCGGTTATTTGACCAAGTTCTTGATTTTTTAATGAAAATGTACCTGTTTCATCTTGTACGGAATTATTTAGAATCGTCCAGTTTTCAGATTCATCGGAAATATAAAATTTCGTATTCAATTTAGTTACACCATCAAAAGCTTCTGTTTTAAGTTCTAAACTTCCACCATAAAAAGTTTCCATGTCACCACCAATAGTTGCAACACCATTTATAACTCGCATTTCTTCAATTTCACCAGAAAAGGAATAAACTCGTTCGATAGGTTCAGCTTTAGTATCACCGCAGCCAGCCAATCCAAGGAGTAATGCCAAAGTAAGCATAACACTCAATATTTTCTTCATATTAATACCTTCTTTCCTCAATGCATCTGTTAGAATAACTTTGATATATCTGACTGTTAGAATTACCCGAATAGGTCTGACAGATTATTTCTTTTAATTACTTTTTTATTTTATATACAAGCAAAGCTAAACAATACCCTAAAAGAATGCAAAATCCAATCACACCCCATACTGCCGCTGCAATGGCGTTCCCACCAATTAGGAAACCTGTATCTGCTGTTAAAGCAATTCCAGCAAATATAAGGGTAACAGCGAAGAGGTACAGTGGAACAAACCGAAGTATTCTATATTTTGTTCTACACCCAATCATCAGTTGAAAAAGAAATGATCCAAGCATAGGTACTCCAAAATACATCAATAATTCCATTTAGTCCTCACTTTCATGCAGGCACACCGTAGTAGTTGCCTTTTTGTAAGCGTCGAGTGCAATATCATATTCCCTTCCCAAACGGCAATAATGTTTTTCTAGAAGATAGAAAGCAACCACAAACGCAGCACAAGAAAGAATAAAGCCAATAATCCAAACGACAATGCCTTTACTTCGGTCCGCAATTCCGAACAGTCCGAGAATTAAGGATGGCAGTCCGTAATATACAGAGAGAACACCGCAGATCAGCACGCTGGGTATTCCGCAGATGAGCAGACGAGCTTTAGTCGCATATTCACTTTCGTGTCCATCAACCGAAATCAACGTATAGAAAGCGGATAGCAGAACAGCAGCACCAATGCAAAGTAATGTCTGGAACAACTCACCGCCAACTGCGCTAAACTGGGGAAAGACCTTTCGGATGAAAAACAGGAATTGTAGCAATCCAAATATAAAGAAAAAGCCGGAAAAGAAGCTCCAAATAATAAAACGATATTTGTTCATTTATGATACCCCCAGTGCTATTTTGATATTGTTGGCATATTGCCTTGATACAATAATTTTCTCTCCGTTATCCATAGTCATCAAAAGTCTGGCGCCAATTTCCGGTCGAATAGCCTTCGTACGATGCAAGTTGATGATAATTGACTTTGATGCACGGAAGTACGATTTTCCACTCAAATATTCTTCTAACTCGTAGAGCCGCTTGTCTATTTCATAGATTTGCTCTTCGGTATAAAGAAAAGTCTTTCTGTTCACGGACTCAATATATAAAATATCATCAAGTGCAAGTTCAACTACTCCGTTTTGGTTAGTGCCATATAGTGTTGCATCAATTGCTTTTATCCTTGATACAATTTTTTGAACGGTAGCATTTTCCTCGGAACAATTTACAATTACCTCGATTTCTCGAAAGTTTGGATGTTGATGTACAGTGATTTTCATAACATCACCCCATTTCACTAAGTGTATTTTGATTATAATTTAGTTCCTGCTCTTCATCAATATAGATAGACGCAAGTTGCACTTTTACTCTACTGAGTTGCATTTTCAGGAAGTATATCATGCGATTTTGCCCATGATGTTACAGATTATATAACTGTATGAAGGCACCGACTGAGAAATAATTCTGTTAAGGAAATTTTGATATATCTAATAGAGTAACTTTTATATTTACACTTGTATTATAACATTCTTTTACTAT
>SAMEA104404106__coassemble_7416_pt1 | contig 4255 bp, 6 predicted proteins | sample SAMEA104404106__metabat2_high_PE_033 | metagenome-assembled genome bin SAMEA104404106 (sample SAMEA104404106) | Balaenoptera acutorostrata
AAGGCTTATAGCCGCATATGAAGAACCCCGCGTTTTACGCGGGGGTATCTTTTTTTGATAAGTTATTTGTCTTTAGATTGGGGTATTTTATATAGTTCTTCTTCTAGAATTGCGTTTATAAAATAATCCATATTGTTTTTTTCTCTGTAATTTTTAGCCATAAAAAGTGTGGGTGAAAGAGGAAGCAGTGGTAACCAGAAAAAAGTATGTTGTTTTACAGGTGCTGTAAGTGAATAAATTTCTTTTTCATTTACATAAATTGTCATTGTTGTATCTATTGCATCGTGAACTTTTGCAGGTATAATCATAAGTGTAGCTCCAGACAAAGTTCCTACAGCTTGAGCTGTTTGCATTGGAGTTCCTCCACGTTTAATATCGAAATGGATATGATATGGTGATTTTTCTTTTTCAAAAGTATGTTTTACTTTTCCAAAAATTCCTGTTTCGTTTAATTTCTCTCTAATAATTTTAACATTATCTTTATTCATCATTTCGTTACTTACAGAAAATGTAATATCTTGTTTTTGAGTAATTGATATATTTTTATCTTTGTTTTCTGGAGACTGAAGTTTGTAATAGTAGCTATTATATGAGACGCAGCCTGACAGTAATAAAATTAAACATAAAGTTTTCATAATCTATTCTCCCTCTCTATACAAAAATGTTGCCTTTTGTTCATAAATCTTGTGGGTAATAGAATGTAGTTGTTGTGCAGCTGTCATACCTACAGATGTTCCGTTGAAATTTTGTCCGCCGACGTTTCCTGAAGCATAAGAAACATTGGGTTGAGGGGAAATTGTACTATATGTTTCATTAAGTTGTTCTGTTTCTTTTGATGTAGTAATAACTATGTTGGCTCCGTATTTTTTTGCGGCTTCAACAGCTAGATATCTAGGTTCCCATTTTCCTTTAAAAAGGGAAGTTCCTACAATTTTATATCCTTTATTTGTATATTTTTTTATTTTTTCATCATAGTTTTGTGTTTCAATAATCTTTACTGTCGATATTTTTGTATCCTGACTATTAGTGTTTTCCACTTCGTAGAAATCTATAAAGTTATTAGTTTGGCAACCGCATAGATTAAAAAATATAAGAAATAAGATAAACTTTTTGTTCATAATTGCATCTCTCTTTAAATAAACCTTTATATACGTTAGAGTTTATTATATTTAAAATCAATGTTTATTTTGATAAAAGCACCACAGATTAACCTATGGTGCTTTTAATTTTATATATTATGTATCAGTTTAGGGATTAGCAACTGAATTGAAGGTGATTAGCGGTTTCGTGAATAAGCTTTTTAGCTTCTTCAGATTTTCTTTTGCGTTCATCTTCTTGTCTGGCTTTGCGACGTTCTCTAGCTTCGTCCTTGCGTTCTTGGATAGATTTCTTTTCTTTCTCCAAGAAAATTAAAATATCGCTATCAAACTCACCTTTCTGAACACTTTCTTTAGCATCTTGCAAGAATAAAAGCTTTTGAGTGTTTTCCGGAAGATATAAACCGCTCATACGTTTGATAATCTTAGCATTGGTGCGAAGTGAAAAAGTTGTTTTATAATCGCCGTCCGTCAGCATCTTTTTCATTCTGTTCTTAGAATTCCAACCTTCCGTAGTAGAAATGATTTGGATGTTTTCATCTATTAAGCGGATGATTTTAGATTTATAGTTATCTAGGGTTAATTCATCTTCTTCACGAGAGGTTGAAATTGTAATCATATTGTATTTTGACATTAAAGACATTGTATTTTCCTTTCTAAAAAATTTAATTAAGTTAGTTAAAAGAGCATAATAATTCTGTTCGGAAAGTAGGGATTGCTACCTTCAAAATGTTTTAATTTATTGTAATTGTTAGATTTTTATTTTTGTAAACGGTTATAATAATCAGGGTTTTATGAGATGTTTTGACTAGCAAGCATAACGTGTCATCAAAACATGATTTTCAATTTTTTTAAGTTCTTGGTTCATTTTGTAGTTGCGAACTAATTGAGCGATAATTGCGAATAAAATCATTTTCTTTTCCTTTCTAAAATTGTTTTATCGGTTAAGCATCTTTGCTTTATGACCTTACATTTGCACGAAAAAACAAGCATTTCCAGAACTTTTGAAAAGAAAATATTTTGAGTTTTACTGAGCTTTATTGAGCTTTATCAAACTTATTTAACCTTTATGGCATTTCAAACGAATCTCAAAGAATCGTAAAAGAATCGTACAAGAATCGATTCTGAAAGATAGATTTGGATACAAAAGAGTGAGCAAGCAAATTTAATTATAATAAAAAGGAATTAAACAATCAGTGCCATTTTTGTAAAAATATTTTTACACTATTCTGTCCAAATATATTGACATTTGCAGTATATTATATTACTATGTAATAACAAACATGGAGGCTTTAATGTTTAATGTATTAAAATATTTAAGAGAAGAACACTCTATTTCGCAAGAAGAGTTAGCCCGAAATCTTAATATTACAAGACAGACAATTAGTAAGTATGAGAATGGAGATATAAACATATCTCGTGATAACCTGAAAAAAATATCTGAATATTTTGAGGTCGATTATGCATGTCTTGTTGATAATACCAAGCCTAAAGAAACGACTTATAATATAATTGAAGGCGAAAAGGTTAAAATTTCAGAGCCAGATATAAGAATTAATATTCCTCAAGAAAATATCAGTAAGTTTAAGCAAGTTTTATTATACATTTTGAATAAAGTAGGGGCTAAACCTAATGTGGGGCAGACCGTCATATATAAGTTACTATATTTTATAGATTTTGATTATTACGAACTATATGAAAAGCAACTGATGGGATTAAAATATATAAAAAATACATATGGTCCTACTCCTGTCGATTTTGCAAAGCTTGTTAAAAATATGGAAAAAGAAGGTATGCTTGAAGAGATTAAGACAAAATATTTTAACAAAGACCAAACAAAATATTTGCCTATAATAAAAGCAGATTTAAGCTCTTTAACAGCTCAAGAGATTAAGCACATAGACAGTGTATTGACTAAATTATCAGACAAGACTGGAAAAGAATTATCAGAATTGTCACATAAAGATATTCCTTGGATAGGTTCTAAAGAAGGTGAAGTTATTGAATATGAAGCAGTATTTTATCGCTCACCCGATACATCTGTTAGGGAGTATAACGATTAAATGCTGAACTATGTAACTACTAAAGAGTTTGATAAAGATTTCAAGGCATTGCAAAAACGTTTCCGAACACTTGATAAAGATTTCTCATTGATGAAAAAATTCTCTTTGGAACCGCATTATGAACAAGGAACACCCCAAACAGCTTTTGTTCCAATAGAGGGGTTTTGTGGCGAACGTTATGTTTCCAATAAAGTAAGAAAGTTTTCTTGTATGTCAATAAAAGGCAGAGGAGCAGCATCCGGAATAAGAATCATCTTTGTTTGGGAAGAGGAAAAAAGACAAATTACCTTTATTGAGATGTATTTTAAAGGTGATAAGGAAAATGAGGATAGAACTAGATTACGTAATTTTATATCTAGTCTATAATTTAAATTTTGAAAAATTACAAAGTGTAATGGTATTATGATAAATACATTTGAAATACCAATAATGATATTATTATTCATTTTATGACACGGGGAAACAGGCTTATATTTAAGCACTCTCAAGCAGAGAACAAACTGAAAACCTACGAAGCCTCATCCATTGGTATGAGCACCGCAAAATAACCCCTAAAAAGGCGGCTGGCGGAATATAAATAGGGCACGGCTGATGATGTCAGTTAGAAATATGAGGCAACGTCTGGCTCTTGACGACCTCGGTTTGATACGGTTTAGTCTTTGTTTGGATTGTATCAAATGCCAACCGAAAAGCAGGTTGAAGGTTCGCATCGGCGGTGTGCGGATTTTAAGTCCTAGTGCTTAATATAACCGAAACAGAGAAGCAAACTCGGCGATAATGCTATTGCTCATTTATTTTTACCCTTTGATTTTTAGGGTAAAAAGAGCAAATCTAACGATAATACATATAAATCAATTTAATCAAATCATTGAAAATCAATAAAATTAAAAGAAAACAAACGAGCAATCTGTTGATTGCGAAGTTTCTGAGGGAATGAGCATTAGCGAATTTCTTCAAGCGGAATAATTCTAAAATTTATTTTGATAAAAGTTATTCATTACAAGTTGTAATGATAAATATCATTATAACAAAGTGAGGTTAATAAAATGAATGAGTTTAAAAATGAAATAAAACACGGATTTCAACCGGAAAACT
>SAMEA104404106__coassemble_14223_pt1 | contig 2504 bp, 1 predicted proteins | sample SAMEA104404106__metabat2_high_PE_033 | metagenome-assembled genome bin SAMEA104404106 (sample SAMEA104404106) | Balaenoptera acutorostrata
TTGCTGTATCGCATTGATAGTTACATTTGTAGCAAGTTTTGTCACCAACTTTAGTCGATTGTTGACCGTTGGTATATCCTTCTTGTTTTTCACAAGCCGTAGTTGACGGATATTCAATCGGACATTGGTCGGAACCTGTTCTTGCATAGCAAGTTTTGTATGCATCTTTACGTTGTTCACAAATATAACCACCATCTTCGCAGGCTGTTTGACTTGCATAAAGTCCTATGTTGCAAGAATATACTTTATCGTAGCACATCTTACCACCTGAGTAAGTGTTATTTTCTTGAACTGCGCAGGTTGTGTAAGTTCCACCCTGACAAGTCGTTGCCGTTGAACCTTTCGGGCAATTTTTCGGTTCACATTTACCGCAAACTTGACCGCCGGAAGCTCCGTTCGAAGAATAAGTCCAGCTTGATGGCTCAGGCATTTGTGAGCAGTTTTCTAATCCTGCAATATATCCTTCTGCGCAGTTTGTTGGTTTGGTTCTGAAGTAGCAAATTGCATTATTTTCTGTTTTTCTATCGCAATTATATCCACCTCTTGTACATGTCTCTAAACTGCTAAAACCATCAACTTCATTACATCTGTACAGGCATTTGTTACAAGGTGTATTTCCGCTATGACCAACAGTTTCTACGGAATAAGCTTCGGTGATATTTCCTTTTGGGCATTGATCAGGGGTTTGGTATTTTGTTTGACCGTCTGTCGGACATTGTTTTGGTGAACATTTGGAACATGTTAGGCCGGAATTTGAAATTGTATCAATTAAAGTCCATCCGTCACCGCCGGTTTCTCCGCACGCTTCAACGTTTTGGACATAGTCCGACGAACAAGTTGTGACTTTGTGACATCGTATCGGAGAATTGATGGTGCTACAGGTGAAACCTGTCGGACAAGCAGTACCATCATACCATCCATTCTTATTGTTACAACCATACTTACATGTTTCACAAATTTCAGTTCCTGAATGACCTGTTTGTTGTTTATCAGTTGTAATTTTTTCTGAAGTCAGACAAGTAGGGGAGACTGATGAACCTGCCGGACATTCTTTGATCCCGTCTTTCACATAACATTCACCTTGGATTTTACAGGTGTATCCTTCATAAGCAATTTCGCAGTCTGACTTATTGGTATATTCACCTTTGCTTTCATCGCAATTTGGAATATAAACTGTGTCTTTGTCGCTGTGTTCATCCAGTAGAGCAAAGGCACCTACGGCTGCTCCGGCTCCCAAAGCCCACCATGCTGCCGGATGAACTTTGGTCTTTTCTCCGGCAATGACAGCGCAAATCGGATGGTCGTCATCATGGCAAGAAACCCGTGTGCTGGCTCCAAAACGCAATAATGTGTTATATGCTTTACGATTATAAGCTTTTTGAGCCAAACACAATGCGGTGTTATGGTTTTTATCTTGTAAATTTATATAACGTTTGAATTGATGAAGTCTTGAAAAATTGTCACTTCTGGCCCAGTCATATAAGTGAGCCGGAGTTAAACGCGTGGCAGCATTTGCCGTGTTTACGTTCATAGTACATGTTAAAACTAAAATGCTTAAGCCCTTTATCAGACTATTTATTGTTTTACTCATGCTTATAGTCTCCTTTGCCTCAAACAAAATACTTGAATAAGGCATTATATGTTATGTGTATATATACCTCGTTCTGTTCTAACATGATTTTTTTTATTTGTAAAGATGTTTTTTTTGTATATTTTTATACGTTTAAAGTCTAATTTAATTTTTAAAATAAAATCCTAACCGAAAAATATCAATATGCGAATCTATACAATAGGTTTGCGTTCTTTTAAAATATTTTGTCTAAATATAGACGATATTCTTATTTAATTTCTTCGTTTCTTTTTATTCCGTAAAGAAGGCTTCTCTGCATCCAACCTTTAATCCCATTTTCAAATTCAAGCAGGCAAAAGGTGGGTGTGCATCGCTTTATCAGTCCGATAACACCATTTTCTGCACGTGCAGTTATATCGGAAGTCAGGCTGTCTTTTTCGTAAATGTTATTTTCTCCCGGTTCTATTATCAGGGCATAACGTGTATTTGTCAGAAGATTTTTGCGTATCCATGTTTCTGTGCCTTCATAATCGCGAACACGGCGCCATTGATCATATTCTGCAATTATTTCAACTGGATAGTTTTGTCTTTGATATATCCATTCTATCGGATAACGAATGTTTGGGCCGGATCTGGCATGGACTTTATTAGCGCGCATGGCAACAAAACGCGTTTCGTCAGCAGAAAGCTCTTGTATGGCGGCTTGAGCGTTTAGACTATATAGTAAAGCAAAAATTCCGAGAATGAATATGCGCATATTGTCCTCATTATAAGTTATTCTGAGGTTATCATAGAACTACGAGGTTAAAAAAGGTTTAAACTAAATATTAAAAGTTATATTTCAAACCAGCATCCCAGTATTTAGGATCATTTTTTTGGAGGAGTTGATTGTACTTCGCATAAACCGAGAGCATTCTGTATTCGTACTCTATGG
>SAMEA104404106__coassemble_16421_pt1 | contig 2236 bp, 2 predicted proteins | sample SAMEA104404106__metabat2_high_PE_033 | metagenome-assembled genome bin SAMEA104404106 (sample SAMEA104404106) | Balaenoptera acutorostrata
GACTACATAAAATAAAGGGATTGCCACGTCGCAATAAATTGCTCCTCGCAATGACTACATAAAATAAAGGGATTGCCACGTCGCAAAATGCTCCTCGCAATGACAAGGAAGAGGACTTGCAGAAATAAGATTATTTCTTGTGTCTTTTTAGTATTATCTTAATCCCAAAAATGGTGAGGATTTTATATTTTTTGCTAAAATCGTTTTTAACAGAAAATAGGAGTTCCTTAAATGTATATGTTATCCTGCGATTTTTTATTCCGCGTTTTTTGAGGATGCGTTGTCTATGTGCAGAGTAGTATTTATTGATGATTTCTGTCCGTTCTTGCGTGGCGAGGGAAATATTACAAGATGATATACCGGTCAAATCAAAGGTTGTCAGTTTTTCATTGATTTTTTGGTATGAACAATGATGTTGGAGAAAAAAGACAATCCATTTTTCCCAGTCACTGGCGATTTTGTAGTTTTCATCATATAATCCGTATTGGTTAAATAAGTCTCTTTTGATAAAACTTGCTTGGTGCCCAATGGTAGAAAAATATAAAAGTTCATCAGTTATTTTTTCGGGGGCTTCCCAAATCTTTTCTTTATCGTCAGTGCCAAGTTTTTTGTTACCACAGAGAATATCGGCTTGAGGTTCGGCTGAAATAACTTTCTCCAGTGCATATTTATCATAGTAGCAGTCGCCAGCATTTAAAAAGTTCAGATACTCGCCATGTGCTAATTTTATCCCTTTATTCATGGCATTATAGATGCCGTTATCCGGCTCGGAAACAAAGGTATCTATGCGATATTTATATTTATCAAAAATTTGTTGTGTAGGGGTATCACTCTTACCATCTATTACAATCCATTCAAAATCTTGATATGTTTGATTGACGATACTTTCTTTCTAAATTAGGCTCGTTGTAGCATATTGTAATTATGGAAATTTTGCACATTTCGGGGTTCCTTAAATTTTGGTAGAGAGTAAATTATCTGATGTTTCCGTAGTTGTATAAATCATTTTCTACTTCGTTTGGGGGGAAGGTGCAATCTTTATTTTTTGTTTATACAATTTTAAAATGATAAGACAAAAAAAACTTGCATTTAGTCTAAAATAGGCGTACATTAACAAGGAAATTATTTCAAATTATGTTAATAAATAAAATACAATTATGAACAAGAATGAATTAAAAGAACCTAAATTTCAAAGTCGTGTAAAAGTCGGTTGGTTCGTGTATGCAGGCGGATTGGTTTCTGAAGAACTTTTTGAAGATGAAACGCCTATCGGTGTTGTTGCTTTTAAAAATCAAAAAGGATATTATGTCCTTTCTTTAGAGCAAGAAGAGATATCTTGGGATAATACGATGGAATGTCGTCATTTGTATCTGGAATCAATTAAAGATAATTATGATCCGGATTATGGAAATGCTTCTTGCCGACATCTGGACTTTTTGGCTCAATATCAAAACATTAAACTTGATGTATTGACATATTGCAAAGAGTTTACGGATGGTGAAAAATTGGGCTTTTTGCCGACACCTAATGAGTATGGTCGTTTTTGGCAGAAAAAAGAGCTCATTAATGCTGCACTCCGACTGGTTGAAGCTCCTTTGTATGATGGGATCTATTGGACATGTAAACTTAGTCCGGAAGAGACCGCTACAGTGTTTTCAATGACTACCGGATCTTACGAAATTGAAGATAGAACAGAAGAATTTTTTGTTCGTCCGGTGCTTTTCTTTAAGTACAAAAAAAGTTGATGTTAGCGATATAATACATACAACTTCGTGTTTGCCCTCGTTTGACTGTGAAGCCCGGCGGGGGCTTTTTTTGTGCTTTAGACTTAAGGGATTGGAGCCTTAGGCTCACGCCACTTTTGCGAGGTGGGGCTTGAGTATGCCTATGCCTTAAGGGATTGGAGCCTTAGGCTCACGCCACTTTTGCGAGGTGGGGCTTGAGAGAGTGTTGCTATTAAAGGGATTGCCACGCCCTAACGGGCTCGCAATGACGAGAGGGGGACGGGCTCGCAATGACGCACACGCGGTGTGGTTTTCGTTTGGTGGGTACCATGTTGGTTGGTATACCGGATGGAAGCTTGTGTACGATAGGGGGATGGATAAGGGAAAGTTTAGTATATACCGTCATTGCGAGACCGAACGGAGTGAGTGTCGCGGCAATCTTTCGCATTCATCATTTGTCATTGCGAGACCGAACGGAGTGAGTGTCGCGGCAATCTTTGGAGAGTATGCCC
>SAMEA104404106__coassemble_18116_pt1 | contig 2072 bp, 1 predicted proteins | sample SAMEA104404106__metabat2_high_PE_033 | metagenome-assembled genome bin SAMEA104404106 (sample SAMEA104404106) | Balaenoptera acutorostrata
CATCCTATAAGGTTGAACAAATTAAACCCGGAGTAACTATTGCCGACATATCAGAATCAGATAAAAATTCTGCATACAGCATCGCATTCGGTACACGCAATCAATTAACCAAAGGCACATTAAGAACAGAATTGGAATTTCAACAAAATGGTAAATTAAAAAGTCATTTGAGTGGCGAAGATGAGCTGAATACCAACACTGAAATCAAATCCTTTATGTTAAACACCTATTACGAATTTGATACCGGAACAAAATTCAATCCGTATGTGAGTGCCGGTTTAGGTTTTGCTCAAATTGAAACCTCCCTCAAATCTTCTTATATGAGTATGGGCTCCGAAAAAGCCGAAAATCTGACCTGGCAATTAGGTGCCGGTGTTTCTTACAACTTTAACGAACACTTGTCATTTGATACCGGTTATCGTCACATAGATTATGGTGATTACAATAACGAAACCTTTATAAACTACAAAACCAAAGGTGAAGCAGAATCAGATGAAATATACTTCGGTATCAGATATGCATTCTAATCTCCCCACAAGAGACAGATAACCCAAAGGCGGAAGATTTTACTCTCCCGCCTTTTGTTTTACTTAATTTTACATGAGCTCAATATCTAACGGATATTCCGTACGCAGAATATTACCGTCATCATCAGCTAATAACAAATACTCTGCCCAATATTCGGAATCATACCTACCGTTAGGAAAAGAAAAGATGCTGAGCATACATCCGCAATCACATTCTAACACACGTCCGCTTTTAACATCCTCGGCACGTGGACGAATAATTTTAGTAACAGCACATCTTTTGCCGTATAACTCCGTATAATCAGCAAATTTTTCCTGATTTTGGTACAAATACCTCAAGACATCTTCGGTCATAAAAATATCTTTCCGCCCATGGCGATAAGATTGATGCCACAAAACAGCCTCTTGTGCCATTTTTTCCGGTTTCCAAACCTGATGCGAAGCACCTTCCAAGATTAACTGACATTCCCCGCAATCAATCGTCTTCACGCGTCCGATAACCACACCGGCAACATAATCTTTTTTAGAACGTTCAGTCTCGGCAAAATAAACTTTATCTCGTTTTCTTTGCGGATAATAAGCGCGTTTTATTTCCTGATTATGCATCGGTGGGATTTCGTTCTCCCATAGTGTCGTCATCTTTAAAGTTTCGGGACAAGTTGTCTCCAAAATATTTCCGTAATTATCCACCAAATACACCATTGCATAATACAAACGCACATTACCGAATTGCCCATCATCATCAAGACCATCCGTCATCGGTATTTTCTCCTCAAAAGAGGTAACCATAAAATGATCATTATCCAACATTTTAAATGCTCTGAACCGATACTTTTTATCTTTAAGCAACAATTCTTCAAACAGTTCGCGACTATACAAAAAATAAGTCAACACATTGGTCGTCATCAACATCCGTCGTGTTTTTTCACCATTACATAAATTCGCCAACTGCACCAGATATTCAGTTTCATTAATATAAGACGGTCCGATATTCAAAACAGCCAAACACGTTTTTTCTCTTGTATCATCTGTTTCGGCATGTCCTAAAACATATCCCAAACGTTTTGTAAAGTGATTTTTCTCTGTGAGATAAACCGCAGGTTTTATTTCATCATAAAACAATTCCTGCCCGATTTTTAAATCCAAGTAATTTTTCATTTTAATAATTTTTAATAATAAATATCTATATAATTTATAAGCAAAATTTATTTATCATAATCTCGTTTTTGAGTCAACATTTTATCCGTATTTTTTCCGTTTCCCATGACATTTTTCATATTATATGGCATACTTGTTTCGCAATTCCGCCCTAACCATTTAGCAATCGTTTGCGATATCACCGCAAACGCCCCGAAGGGCAATATTTATCTCCATCTTTCCCCTAAACCTCTACTCTTCCAATTTCCCCATCTTTTCCTACCCCCAACCCGTCCTTATCCAAATTCTTCATCCTCTCTAAACAAGCACTCGTCCCAACCGATTTCAGTCCGTTTCCTCTCCTCGTTCCGCTCTTTCCTCTCTCCTTCCTCTTACCATCACACAATT